>Ga0116151_10000982_pt1 | contig 26484 bp, 23 predicted proteins | sample AD_UKC117_MetaG_FD_89893 | JGI IMG/M metagenome (GOLD analysis project Ga0116151, IMG submission 89893) | Active sludge microbial communities of municipal wastewater-treating anaerobic digesters from Hong Kong - AD_UKC117_MetaG | ecosystem: Engineered > Bioreactor > Anaerobic > Digestate... | reverse complement strand
CGGTCGGGGAACTGGTTGATGTACAGGATCGCCGCCACCAGCAGCGCGAAGGGCAGCCCGGCGACCAGCGGCAGGGCGGCGAGCTCGCCGCGCTGCACGTAGTCGGTGCCCAGCACCACCAGCAGCCAGCCCGCGGTGATGGCGAGTTCGCCCATGCCGCGCGACATCAGCTTGAAGGGCGGCGCCGAGTAGGCCCAGGCCACGAGCAGGCCGGCCAGCCCGATCGCGAGCAGGCCGGGGCCGGCGCCGAGGGTGAGCCACAGCCCGCCCGGGATCACCGCGGCGAGCAGCAGGTAGCCGAAGCGGCGCATCTCGGCCAGGCTCAGGTAGCCGTTCTGGATGAAGCGGCTGCCGCCGGTGTAGGGGTGGAGCAGCTCGGTGTTGAGCGCGTCGGTGCCGTTGAGGGCGTCGAAGTAGTCGTTGACCACGTTGGCGCCCGCGTGGGCGACGAGCGCGAACAGGATCGTGACCAGCGCGCGTGCCCAGTCGATCGAGAGCCCGTCGGCGAAGGCCGTGCCCAGGCCGATCAGCGAGCCGGCGAAGGTCACCGTCAGGAAGGCCGGCCGCGTCGCCGCGAGATAGCGCGCGAACGCGTTCGGGAACGGATCGCGCACGGGTTCGGCGAGGGACTTGTCGACGCTCATGCGCGCGGGCCGTCGATCAGGGCAGGTCGCCGCGGCGGAAGACGAGGAAGCCGAGCGCCGCGCTCACCACGCCGAGCGCCGCGGGGTAGGCCACCGCGAAGACCTTGTAGCCGGCGACGCCGAAGAGGTCGAGGATCACGTAGGCCGAGGGGCCCAGCACGATCAGCTGCGGGTCGAACATCGACAGCGCGGCGGTGCGGAAGACCTGCAGCGGGTTGGCAAGCGCGATCGTGACCGCGAGCTCGGGCGAGATGCGCTCCTGGATCATCACCCCGAGCAGGATCAGGTCGAGGAAGAGCAGGAAGAGCAGCCACGCCAGGAAGGCCGCGCCCTGGGCGACGTCGGTGCTGCGTGCGATCGACGAGATCAGCATGCCGAAACCGAGGAAGCACATCGCCATCGCCGCGATCAGCGCGGTGTAGTAGGCGAACATCTCCCACGGCACCTCGATGTCCTGCACCGTCGCCCAGCCCACCGCGAGCAGCATCGCGGCGAACACCGGCATGAAGATCACGATGTAGCGGCCGACGAACTTGCCCCAGAACCAGGCCCACAGCGAGACCGGCAGCGACAGCAGGTATTCGAATACGCCGGCCTCGCGGTCGCCCGCCACCGAGCGCACCGTGGTGATGAGCACGAAGATCGGCAGGATGGCCATGGTGAGCTGGATGTAGGTGACCAGCAGGCGCGACAGGCCGATGAAGCCGAGCACGCGCGATTCGGTCAGGCCGAAGAGGAAGAGCAGGGCGACGATGCCGCCGAACACCAGGGTGTAGACCTGGAACCAGCGGGCGCGGAGCGACTCGACGATGTCCAGACGTGCGGTGAGCCAGAACTGTTTCATTTGCCTTATTTTCCCTTCGCCAGCGTCTGCTGCCGCATTTCCTCGAAGCTCACGCTGTCCGTGGCGGAGTCTGCCGCGGCGGCGTAGTTGTAGCCCATCGGCGAGGTGCGGGTGATGTAGCGCACCTTGCGCGGGTCGTGCCAGATCATCTCGTCGCGGCTCTTGCTGTTGTAGTCCGCGACCCACATCCGAGTGGCGGCCTCGGCCATCCACGGGAAGCGCTCGCGCTTTTCCTCCAGCCAGAAGACGAGGCAGCCCGGATCGTCGAACTTGAACACGGTGTCCTTGGGACCGCCACGCAGCTCGGCGGCGAAGCGGCGGTCCGAGATCGCCATGTTGCAGCGCACGCAGGTGTCGCGGTCCCAGATGATGGATTTCATGCCCTCGGGCCACTTGTCGTCGGTGCAACCCGACAGCGCGGCGGCGAGCGGCGTGAGCAAAAGCCCCCCTTTCGCCAGGCGTCCGATGAACTGGCGTCGATGGTGGTCGCACATGGTCAGTGGGGCCTTTCGGTCATGTCCAGCTTGGTGACCAAGCCGGTGTAGCGGGAGACCACGCCGAGGAAGCGCAGGCGGTCGGCGCCTGCGATCTCGCCGGTCCAGGCGGTGTCCTCGGCATCGAAGGCGAACTTCCAGCCCTGCAGGGCCTTGGCGATCGCGGGGTCGGGCTGCTTGAGCACGATGCGGCAGTCGAGCCGGCTGTGCAGCGCGCCCATGTCGGCGACCTGGTCGTCGAGCACGATGCGGCCGGTGTCCATCTCGATCACGCGGTTGACCAGCGCCGAGACCTCGTCGAGGCGGTGGCTGGAGATCAGCATGGTGGCGTTCTGCACACGCTCGGCGAGGAGGTCGAAGAAGATCTTGCGCGCCTCGGGGTCGAGGTTGGCGGCGGGCTCGTCCATGATCAGCAGCCTGGCGTCGCGGCCGAGGGCGATCGCGATCAGCAGCTTCTGCTTCATGCCGCCCGAGAGGCGGACGAACTGGCGCGAGCGGATGGCGTCGATCTCGAGGCCGAGCCGGCGCGCGATGTCGTCGATGCGCGCCGGCGCGGTGCCGCACAGGCCGGCGGCGAAGTCGATGAGCTGGCCGACCGGCATCTTCAGCGGCGGCGGCAGCTGCGGCACGAAGCCGACGTTGGCCAGCACCGTGGCGCGCTCGCGGCGTGGATTGACGCCGTCGACGCTGACCTCGCCGTCGTGGACGTATTCACCGAGCAGGCAGCGGATCAGCGTCGTCTTGCCGGCGCCGTTGGAGCCGATCAGCGCGATGCGCTCGCCGAGGCCCACCTCGAGGGAAATGCCGTCCAGCACCCGCGCGCTGCGGAAGGTCTTGCGGACATTCTGTAGTCGGATCATCTATCGACTCTTGTTATGTGTTGCGGAATCACCGGGGTTGGGGGCCCGGGCTGCCTCACAGCAGCTTGGACAGCCCCTTGACTTCGAAGCTCAGCGAGCCGGTCGGGCACGCGTCCACGCACAGGCCGCAGCGTGTGCAGTCCGGGCCGAGCGGCACCTCGGGCTCGACCGCGCGGCCCTTGATGACGGTGTCGAGCACGTGCGGCACCAGGCAGACCTTGCGACAGTCGCCCTCGTGGAAACAGCCCTCCAGCTTGTACTTGATGCGCACCGGCGAGATGATGCCGACCACCCCATAGGTCAGGCCGATCGGGCAGGCGTAGCGGCACCAAGCCCGGCGCGAGAAGAAGACCTCGAACACGAGCAGGGCCACGACCCACAGCAGCGACAGTCCCGCACCGTAGATCAGCGCGCGCGACAGGATACCCGTCGGTGAGATGGCCTCGAACACGGTGTAGCCGGTCACCACGGCGAGCAGCGCGAACACGATCCAGAACACGGAACGCAGGCGGCGGTCGATCGGCTGGTCGGTGACCAGCTTCTTCTTGGCCAGGTACAGGTGGATCTTCTCCGCCCATTCCGCAACCAAGTGATACGGACACACCCAGGAGCAGAAGGTTCGCCCGCCGAGCAGGGCCCACAGCAGCAGCACGGTGGCGGTGCCGATCAGCAGGTTGGTGATGATGTGCTTGTGCGCGAGCATCACCTGCAGCGCGGAGTTGAGGTCGGCCATGTGGAAGCCGACGAAGCGCGACGCGGTGAGCGCGCCCTCGAGCACCTGGATGTCGAGCCAGTAGGAGAACACGAACAGCAGGTTGGCGAAGATCAGCGTCGCCCAGCGGCGGTTGCGCCACTTGTGGCTCGGCTTCTCGTGCGCGCGGCGGTGCTTGAGCTCGGCGATCTCGTCGCGGTTGTTCTTCTTGTAGAAGTGGATCTTCTGTGCGGCCGGGGAAATCTCGGCCGGCTTCGCGGGTTCCTTGCCGAACATCACCTTGATCTGGTCGATGAAGCGGCGGGTCAGCAGCTTGCTCATGATTTCCACACCTCACGCGGGATGATGGTGATCGAGGCGGGTTCGGTCGGGCAGATCATCTCGCACACGCCACAGCCGACGCAGTTCTCGTGCACGATCGGACGTGCACGCGTCTTGCCGTCGGGGCCGGTGAATTTCTCCAGCGAGATGGCGCCGGCGATCGGGCATTCGCGCATGCACAGGTCGCACAGCGGCAGGTCGTAGGGGTGGTCGGCCACCGGGATGGGCTTCCAGCGATCCACCTTGATGTAGCGCATCGTGCCCTTGAAGTCGGGGCCGCGGGCCTGGCCCTTGAAGCCCTCGCCCTTCATCGCGAGGCAGGACTCGGGACGGGTGAGGCGCGCCACGCCCATGCGCTCGGTCATGTTGAGCGTGGGCTCGGGGTCGTTCATCTTGGCGATGAGGGTGGGCTTCTGCGACAGTGCCGCGCCCTCGCGTACCGGCAGGAAGTCGGGCTTGTGATAGGTCAGCGAGCCGGTCGGGCAGGCGAGGATGCACTGTACCGCATCGCAGGAGAAGTCGCAGGCCTGCGCGCGGGCGTCGATGTAGGGCACGCCCACGCCGAAGCCGTCGATCAGGTCGGCGAGCTTGATCGCGTTGACCGGGCACACCTGCACGCACTGGCCGCACTTGATGCAGGACGAGAGGAAGTCCTTCTCGTCGAGTGCGCCGGGCGGGCGCAGGCGGTTGGTACGCGCATAGACCAGCGGCAGGTAGCCGGACAGGCCGGCGCCGAGCACGCCGCCGGTCAGCAGGATGGTACGCAGAACCTTGCGCCGGCCCTGGCGCGCGCGTTCGCGCGAGACCGGCACCTCGCCCTTGGCGGGCGCGGCTGCGGGGGTGTTTTCCTTCTCGCTCATGATGCACTCCCTTCGATGCGCCGCTCCGGCTTGATGTAGAGGGGCTTTTCGTCCCTTGCCTGCAGGTCGGGGGTCGAGAACGGCGCGAGGCGCTCGAGGAAATCGAGCAGTTCGAGGACGGGCGAGGTCTTGAAGAAGCGTGCGTTGGGGATCTCCATCCAGATCCGGTCGGCGTAGGCATATTCTTCGTGCGGGGTGTCGCCGGCGCCGTCCTCGTCGCGGTCGAACCCCTGGTAGGTGTCGAAGTAGTTCCCTTCCCACTTGTTCTTGACGCCTTCGCCCCGTCCGGCCTGGTACATGTCGGTCAGGTTGCCCTCGAAGGTGTTGCCGTACATCTCGTTGCCGCCGAGTTCGCTGGTGAGCTGGATGGCGATGCCGTTGAACGCGAAGCGGTTATTGACGAAGCGGATGGTGGTGTCGGGCTGGAAGGGCGAGAGGTCGGAGCCGACTCCCACCGCGCAGTAGATGACCTCGTTGTTCTCGAGCAGGATGTCCGAGGACTCCTTGAAGCCCAGCCCCATGCCCGTGGCGCCGGTGGCGTGCGAGATGATGTTGCCGCGCGCCGCGCCGCCCTCCATGTACATGAAGTAGACGCCGACGGCGTTGTCGTAGAAGCGGTTGTTCTCGACGATGTTGTCGTTGGCGAACATGAAGTGGATCGAGTAGCGGCTGCGCCGGCCCTCGTTGCCGCGGTAGATGTTGCGGTGCGAGTACCACGCCACCATGTCGCGGGTGTCGGTGACGAGGTTGTTCTCGATCAGGTTGTCGTGGCTGTACCACAGGCGGATGCCGTCGCCGCGCACGCCGAGCTCGAAGTCCTTCGACCGCACCTTGTTGTTGCGCACGATGTTGTGGTCGGCCTGCTTGAGGTCGATGCCGAACAGGCAGTCGGCGATGTTCAGGTTCTCGACCAGGTTGCCGTGCCCGCGGATGTTCAGGCAGGTGTCGTCGGAGTCGTGAGACTCGCCCGAGCCGGTGATGGTCAGGTTGCGCAGCGTGGCCTCGTTGGTCTCCAGGACGAAGACCGTGCCCTTGTCGCCGCCGTCGATGACGACCTCGCCCTCGCCCTCGATGGTCAGGCGCTTCTTCAGATGCACCGGCCCGGAGTAGTGGCCGGCCGGGACCTTAAGCACGCTGCCTTCCGGGGCCTTGTCGACCAGCTCCTGGAAGGGCTGCAGGCCGTGGATGCGCTTGTCGCGCAGGTAGAGCGGGATCAGCTGGACCGGCTTATGGACGTCGACCCGCGGTGCGGTGGAGAAGTCGGCGCCGGAGCCGGGCCCACGGGCCTGGTCCTCATCGTCGCTGTCCCGGGCCTGGGCCGCGGGCAGGGCCAAGGCCACTGCCGCGGCGAGCAATGTCAAGCGGTGAAGGAGGCTCACGAGGGGGCATCCTTACCGTGCGCTGCCCTGGGCCTGCTCCTCGCGCAGCTGCTTACGGCGCAGCAGCAGGGCGAGCATCAGGCAGACGAAGACGACCATCAGCAGGCCGTAGCCCCAGTGCGGATAGGAGTAGGTGGAGAACTGCGCCACCTTGCCCTCGCCGAACACCGTGGGCATGAAGGGCTTGACCGTGAAGGCGCCCCAGGGGTGCAGGTTGTGGCCGAAGAACCACAGCCAGCCGGAGTACTCGATCAGGTAGAAGATCGGCAGCAGTCCGGGAATCAGCGCGAGCAGCAGCTCGAAGTTGCGCAGCTTGAGCACCCCGAAGATCACCACGCCCATGGCGGCGATCATGCCGAAGATGGCGACCTTGGAGATGACCTCGACGTTCTTGCCCCAGGCGGCGATGCGTTCGGGGTCGTTGAAGAAGGTCGCGGACTCGTCCATGTAGTGCTTGACGTGCGCGGCGAGGTTGCCCATGACGAACTGGTCCACGATCATCCATGCGGCCAGACCGCCGAAGCCGACGCCCATGATGCCCAGGCGCAGCTTGCGGTCGCGCACGGCGAAGGTGAGCAGCATGACCGCGAAGAAGGCGACGAAGAACTTGGAGAGCTTGGTCTCGACCGGACCGCCGGTGGCGATCGGGTACATGCCGACGTAGTGGTTGATCGTGTTCATCTCGTGAACGCAATCGAGTGCCGTGGCCGCGCCACTGAGTGTGGTCTGCTCGGCGAGGATCGGGTTGTAGCGGCCGGTGCCTTCACCCATGTCCTCGGCCATGGTCTCTTCGGCGAGACGCGAGGTCTTGGGCGGCGTGGAGCAGCCGTTCTTGACGCCATCGAAGTGGAAGTGGATGCGGATGCCGTCGGGGAAGGCGTCTTCGGGGTAGTTCGGGGCGGTCAGCGATACCCACCACAGGGGTGCGAAGTAGGCGGCGACCAATGCCACCAGCGCCACGAACGTGAGGCCGGCGATCAGGCCGTTCTTGTTTTGGGTTGCGGACATTTCGAGCTCCGGTCGCAAGGGGAGGGGTTGGGAGGCCCCGGGGTGCGCGCGAGAGTGTGCGCGCACCCCGGTGCGAGACGGACGGCGCAGCGGAGGGGTCAGCCGATCACTTCTTGTCGCTGCACATGGAGCCCGGCATCTTCAGGCTCGCCTGGTAGGCGGAGATCGCCACCAGCTGGTCGTCGGTGTAGGGCTTGATGACCTTGACCATGTCCGGGTTCGCGTTGCGGCGGTGCCCGTCGCGGATCTCGGTCATCTGGCGCAGCAGGTACTTGTAGTGCTGGCCGGCGATGACCGGGTAGAACTTGGCCTTGTCGCCTTCGCCGTTGGCGCCGTGGCATTCCTTGCACTGCTTCTCGTACAGATCCTTGCCCTTGGCGACCTGCATCGCAGCGTCAGGGCCTTCGTACTTGCCGTGTTCGGTCGGGATGCACAGGCTCTCGATGTAGGCGGAGACGTCGGCCAGTTCCTGCGGGTCGACCAGGGTGACCGCGAACGGGTACATCGTCGGGTTGTCACGCAGGCCGGCGCGGATGTCGGCCATCTGCTTGATCAGCACGGTGGTGTGCTGGCCGGCGAGCTGCGGGAAGGTGCCGTCGGGGCGGCCCGCGCCCGAGGGCAGGTGACAGGCGCCGCAGACTTCATAAGCTTCCTCGCCGCGGGTGATGTCGCCCTTCTTCTGCAGGGCTTCGATCTTTTCGCCTTCCTGGGCGTTCCAGACATAGCCTTCACCTTCGATGCCCGTCTTCTTCGGGGCGGGAGGGCCGGCGAAGGCGACGCTGGCGGAGAGGAGGGCGGCAAGCAGAACGGTGATCTTCATGATTTTGGTCCTCTAGGGGATTGGGACGGAGGGGGGCGGTCCGTCAATGGGCTCGATCTGCCGGGCACCGGGGTGCGCGGCAGCGTGGAGGCTTACTTCAGGCTCTCGAGCCAGATGGCGATCGCCTTGATCTCTTCGTCGTTGACGAGGTGCATCACGCCCTTCATCGCCGCGGTCTGGCCGTTGTTGCGCGCGCCGCTCTTGATGTCCTTCATCTGCTGCTCGGCATAGGCCGCGTTCTGGCCGGCGAGCTTGGGATAGGTGGGCAGCAGCGGCTTCTTGGCGTCGGCGCCGTGACAGGCGTTGCAGGTCTTCTCGGCGTAGAGCTTGGCGCCGTCGAGGGCGGCGAAAGCGGGGGCGGACACCGTGGCCGCCAGCAGCAGGGAGACGATCAGCTTCATGGATTCCTGTTCCTTCTAAAGTGTCGGGGAGCTCGCCTCTGGCTTCGCTCCCCGACGCGGACTACTGGATTATCGATTCAACTTCGAGGGGCCGGTCTTACTTGGCGCCCTTCTGCTCCAGGAAGGTCTTGGCACGCAGGCCGATGTCGGCCGCCTTGACCTGGTACTGCCACACCTGCTCGGCCCACAGGTTCGCCTGCTCCCAGTCCTGCTTGGCGGCGGCGGCCTCGTGCTTGGCCTTGGCTTCCGGCATCTTGCCGAGCTGGTCGGTGGCGTCTTCCATCAGCGCGACGACTTCCGGATAGGCCTTGTAGTTCACCGAGGTGATGTAGGCGACGACCTGGTCGATGACCGCCTGGGTGTCCGCAACCTTCTTCAAGGTATTCTTGTAGTCGGTCTCGGTGTAGTTGGCGGCGGCGAGCTGCGCGCCCTCCTCGGGCTTCCAGCCCTTCGGCTTGACCAGCAGGTAGCCTTGCATCTCGAGGTGCAGCGCCGAGCAGAACTCGGTGCAGTAGTACGGATACACGCCTTCCTTGTCGGCCTTGAACTTGACCGAGATGGTCTTGCCCGGCTCGACCGAGGCGTGCACGTTGTAGGTCGAGACGGTGAAGCCGTGGGTCTCGTCCTGTGCGCGCTCGAGGTTGGTCAGGTAGATCGTGACCTCGTCGCCCTGCTCGACCTCGATGGTCTCCGGGGTGATGTGCGAGCGGATCAGCGTGCCATACACCTTGACCTGGTTGCCTTCGCGGACGGTCTTCTCCTCGCCCGCGCGCACCTTGCCTTCGTGCTGCTGGTCGGTGCGGCTGTTGGTGCCGACCTTGTAGCGCACGGCCGGCTTGAGCTTGTCGGCCTGGATGCCGACGACGTAGTGCGGCTCGCCCAGCGGCAGCGGCATGTCGTACAGGAGCTGCATCTTGTCGTTGCTGATGTCGATCAGCTGGTGGTTCTGCGGGTGCAGCGGGCCCACCGGGTTGAAGCGGTCGATCGACAGCTTGTTGAGCGCCACCAGGTACTTGCCCTTGGGCTTGGTGGTGTCGCCTTCCATCGTCATCAGGTGGCCGATGTTGTAGTGGATGGCGATCTTGTCCAGCAGCTTCCCTTCGCAGAAGTTCCACTTCGCGACCATCGAGTCGACGTACAGCGAGGTGTAGGCCACGCACTCCTTGGCGTCGAACTGGGTGTGCAGCGGGCCGAGGCCGAGCTGGACCTGGGTGTGCAGCGCGTCCTTCATGCCGATGACGGGGATGCCGTATGGGTCCTTGGACTCGAAGCGCTTGTTCTTGATCGCGTCCATGATCTTCTCGAAGGAATACACGGACACGTGGGTGTCGAGCTTGCCGGACACCACGATGAACTTGCCGTTCGGGGTCACGTCGACGCCGTGCGGGCTCTTGGGCTCGGGGATGAGGAACAGGATGCCTTCGCGGATCGCCACTTCCATCGGGATAACGCGATGGTTGTTGATGATCTTGACGTTCTTGTCGTCCTTCGCGATCTCTGCGGCACGCTTCCAGTTCACCACGTGCATGTAGTCGGTGTCCTTTGCGGAGCAACCGGCCTCATACGGCGGGCGGCCCTTCTCGATGCCGCCGACGTAGCGTTCCGTGCAGAAGCTGTTGGTGAAGGACCAGCCGTCGGAGTCCAGCTTGCCGGCGTCGGAGAGGTCCTGCGAGTAGGGCGGCAGCTCGAGCGAGAAGGACTGGTCGGCCTTCAGCTGGCCGTGCTCGCGGTCGAACTTCCAGTAGGTGACGGCGCCGCGATATTTCTCGTTGAACTGCTCGAGCGGATAGAACTTCTGGTTCTCGAGCGGCGAGGCGTACTGCGAGGCCTCGATGATGTACTCGGTGTTCGGGGTCGCGAATGCGCCGCCGTGCTCCGACTTCATGATCGGGTTGGCGACGATCTGCTTGGTCTCGAAGTCGCGCAGGTCGATCACGGCCAGGCGCGGGTTGGACTTGTCGTTGATGAACAGGAACTGGCCGTCGTACTCGCCGTTGGTCTCGGAGATCGCCGGGTGGTGGGTGTCGCCCCAGGTGATCGACTTGCCGTCGATGTTGCCGCCGGCGAGCACCTTCTTGGATTCTTCGTCGAAGCCGTAGCCCTGCCAGGGTTCGGGAGTGAACACGCCGATGTACTTCAGGATGCGCATCGACGGGACACCGTAGACGATCATCTGGCCGGACTGGCCGCCCGAGGCGAAGGCGAGGAACTCGTCACGGCCGCCGCTCGGGGTGTAGGTCTTGGCCGCGGCCAGCAGGTCCTGCTGGGTGAGGTTGCGGCGCTTCATGACGTCCTGCAGCGACTCCGCGGCGAACGCCGAGCCGGCCGCACCCACGCCGAGACCCGCCGCGATGAGCAGGGCCGTGGTTTTTACTGCGAATTTTTTCATTTTGGAAACTCCCGTAGAAACAACAGTTTCGAACTGCCTTCACCTTGCGGCCCAGCTCGGCCGTCCCCCCGTATGCCTGGAGGTCGTGCATCCGCACCTGTGCGGAATCCGGGGGCTGCGTGCCACGTTCACCGAACATGGCCCGAATGCTCCTGCGGGTCACGGGCGTGAAACTTTTCCCATTGCCGCAGCGTCGACCTCCGTCGCTGGCGTGCCCGAATTATCGACTCCTTATCGACGGGCAAGCTTGACATGGATCAAGTGCACGCTCTGTACCGGAATGCGATGGAAAAATGCAGTTGCGGCATCTAAACTTGGCGCCCATTGCTGGCAAGTCGCTGAATCTCCGGTCAATTGAAATTGATCTGGATCAATTCAAAATTGGTTTGATTGCTTTCGGATTCGCACTTTCGTCTGCGCCCGGCGGACCCCGTCTTCGGGTCGGAAACGGACGGCAGCGGCTCCGACCTCCTGGAAAACCCATGAGCATTCCTCGCGACGGTGACAAACCGCTCGACAACACCTTCGGCCGCCAGTCGGTCTCGACCGACGAGCGCCGGCAGCGCATCCGCGACGTGTTCGACCACATCGCCTCGCGCTACGACCTGATGAACGACCTGATGAGCTTCGGCATCCACCGCCTGTGGAAGCGTCGCTTCGTGGCCGGCCTGCCGGACCAGGGGCTGTTCGTCGATCTTGCCGGCGGAACTGGCGACGTTGCGGCCCTCCTGGCGCGCAAGCCGGGCCGGCGGGTGGTCGTGGTCGACCCGTCGATCCCGATGATGCGCGAGGGCAGCACCCGCGCCGACGCGGCCACGGTGCGCTGGATCGCGGGCGAGGCCGAGCGCCTGCCCTTCGCCGACGGGTCGGTTCAGGCGCTCACCGTCTCCTTCGGCCTGCGCAACACCACGCGGCTCGATGTCGCGCTCGCCGAGGCTGCGCGCGTGCTGGCGCCCGGCGGCACCTTCGCCTGCCTGGAGTTCTCGCGGCCGATGAAGTGGCTGCAGCTGTTCTACGATCCCTATTCCTTCCACGTGATCCCGCGCCTCGGTGCGTGGGTCGCGGCCAATCCGGCGGCGTACCAGTACCTGATCGAGTCGATTCGCAATTTCCCGGATCAGCAGCGCTTTGCCGCAATGATCGAGGCGGCCGGTTTTTCTTCGGTGCGCTGGAAGAACCTGAGCTTCGGAATTGCGGCGATTCATCTTGCGACGAGACCGCTTGTGCGTTGACAACCCGATCCGGGTCTTTCGGGTGTCGGCAGAATTTTCAATGAATGAACGCGCAATGGTAAAGCCGAGTTCTCATTTGAATTGTTCGGACTTTATCCAGGAAAACGAAATGGAATTCCTTTCATCGGCCGGCACCTGTTTGCGCTCCGCGTTTTTCGTCGCGTTCGCCTTGGCGGCTTCACTGGCTGCCGCCGAGGAGGCCTCGGTGTGGCGCGAGCCCGCGACCGGAATGGAGTTCGTGCGCGTGCCGGGGGGCTGCTTCGACATGGGCGACACCTTCGGCGACGGCGAGACCAACGAGCTGCCGGTACACAAGGTGTGCATGACGCCTTACTGGATCGGCCGCCACGAGGTCACCCAGGCGCAATGGACCCGCCTGATGGACTACAACCTGTCGGTGTTCGCCGGCTCGCCGGCGCATCCGGTCGACAGCATCAACCAGGCCGACATCGCCGAGTTCGTTCGTCGGCTCGGCGAGAAGAACCCCGGCCGGGTGTTCCGCCTCCCCACCGAGGCAGAGTGGGAATACGCCTGCCGCGGCGGCGGGCGCGCGGAGCGCTTCGGCGGCGAGGCTGCGCCCGAAGGGGCCAACACCGCAGAACGCGCCGAGCGCGAGGGCGATGGCAGTCTCCCGGTGGGAAGCTATGCGCCCAACGCGCTCGGCATCCACGACATGAGCGGCAACCTGTGGGAGTGGGTGTCGGACGTCTATGCGGCCGACGCCTACCTGCACCATCAGGCCGAGAATCCGCACTACCAGTCCAGCGGTCCGGCGCGCCTGCTGCGCGGCGGCGGCTGGACGCATCCCGCGGGCTTCGCGCGCTGCAGCAAGCGCCACATGCATTGCCGGCCCACGGCGCGCTTCGACTTCGTCGGCTTCCGGCTGGTGCTGGAGGAGGGCGCAGACGGACGGCCCGCGCATTAAGTACGCTCCGGCTTTTTCAAGTCGCCGGGCCGCTTGCCCGGTGGCACCGCAAGGATTTCAGGGGAACCGATGAAGATTCTGCTTTCCGCACTCGTTGCCGGCCTGTCGATGGCCGCCCTGCCCACGCTGGCCGCGGAGCTCGCGCCGATCGCGCCGATGGTGCCGACGACCTCGATGGTGCCGACGCCGCCGCCGACGCCGCCGCTGGCGCAGCTTCCCGCCGCCGCCGCGCCCGCGCAGCCCAAGATCGCCCGCGGCCTGTTGCTGCTGCACGAGGGGCGGGTGTTCATGGCGCCCTGTCGGGATCGCAGCTATGTCAACGTGGAAGACGTTTCCGAGGCGGGTGCGGTGCTCGCCGCGCTGCGCGACTTCGGCCTGGCGCCTGGAAACAACCTCTACGTCGAGCTGATGGGCGTGCAGGAGGGCGGCCTGCTGCGCGTGTCGGGGCTCAACTTCGCCCATGCCGGCGCACGCTGCCTCGGTGAAGCCGAGAACGAGGAAGACTGGCGCGCGCTCGGCCTGCAGGCCGAGTGGGCGGCGGCCGCCGGTGCGGGCGCGCTGCGGGTCGAGCGCGTCGACGCGCCCGAGCTGCGCACGAGCTACGACGCGGTGAAGGACGACCAGGGCGCGCGCAGCATCGAGGCCGAGGGCGTGGCGCTGAGCTTCACGCCCGGCCTGTGCCGGACGGCCGACGGCAAGATGCTTACCGGCTGGCGCGCGACGCTGGTGCCGGCAGGGGGCGGCGCGCTCGAAGGCTGCGGCTGGGAGCGCTGACGCGGCGCGTCAGGGGCGGCCGGCCGCTGCGCCGCCGCCCGGGGTCGGGTGCCCTCCCGCATCGCCGCGTGCGCGGCCCCTACAGCGTCCAGTCGTAATCCACCGTCAGCGGCGCGTGGTCGGAGAAGCGCTGCGCCTTGTAGACCTCCGCCGCTTGCGCGCTCGCGGCCAGCCCTGGGGTGGCCACCTGGTAGTCCAGGCGCCAGCCGACGTTCTTCGCCCACGCCTGGCCGCGGTTCGACCACCACGTGTAGCAGTCCGCGGTGGCCTCGGGGTGCAGGCGGCGATAGACGTCGATCCAGCCCTGCTCGTCGAACAGGCGGCTCAACCACGCGCGCTCCTCGGGCAGGAAGCCGGAGTTCTTCTGGTTCGACTTCCAGTTCTTCAGGTCGGCCTCACGGTGGGCGATGTTCCAGTCGCCGCACACCACGACCTCCTGCCCGCTCTGGAAGAGCTGGTCCATGTGCGGCAGGAAGCGGTCCATGAAGTCGAACTTCACCTGCTGGCGCTCCTCCGAGCTCGAGCCCGAGGGCAGGTAGAGCGACACCACCGAGAGCTTGCCGAAGTCGAGTTGCAGGAAGCGGCCCTCGGCGTCGATCGCGGGGATGCCGAGGCCCTCGACGACGCGGTCCGGCGTGTGCCGACTGTAGATGCCCACGCCGCTGTAGCCCTTCTTCTCGGCGGCGTGGAACCAGCCCCGCATGCCCGCGGGCGCGCGCATCTCGGGGCGCAGGTCGGCGTCCTGCGCCTTGAGCTCCTGTACGCACAGGAAGTCGGCCTGCTGCGCGGGCAGCCAGTCGAGCAGGCCCTTGGTGCAGGCGGAGCGGATCCCGTTGAGGTTCAGGGTGATGATGCGTAACATCGGCGGTTTCCAGTTTCGCTGCCAGGCAGCCAAAAAACCGTGGATTTTAGCCGGGATTTCATCGCCCTCGCGTGTCGCAAGGGTGTGCTGCGCTTCGGCGCCTTCGTCACCAAGGCGGGACGCAACTCGCCGTATTTCTTCAACGCCGGCCTGTTCGACGACGGCGCCTCGTTCCGCGAGCTGTGCGGCTACTACGCGCGCACGATCCGCGCCTCGGGCATCGCCTGCGACATGCTCTTCGGCCCGGCCTACAAGGGCATCCCACTCGTCGCCGGCACGGCGATCCGGCTCGCCGAGGACGGCGTGGACCTGCCCTTCGCGTTCAACCGCAAGGAGGCCAAGGACCACGGCGAGGGCGGCACGCTGATCGGCGCGCCGCTGCGCGGCAAGGTGCTGATCCTCGACGACGTGATCTCGGCCGGTACCTCGGTGCGTGAATCCGTCGAGCTGATCCGTGCCGCCGGCGCCGAACCCGCCGGCGTGGTGATCGCGCTCGATCGCATGGAACGCGGTAAAAGTGCCTTGTCCGCGGTCGAGGAGGTCAAGGAGAATTTCGCCATTCCGGTCGTCGCGGTGGCCACGCTCGAAGACCTCATCGCCTACCTGGCGGACAGTCCCGAACTCGCGGCCAATCTCGGCGCCGTCCAGGCCTATCGGGAACAGTATGGGATTTCCTCGCGCTGAACGCGTCCTCGCCGGTTTCAGTTGGGTATTCGCGCTGGCGGTATCTTCCGGCACGCTGGCGGCGCAGCCGGCGGGTGCCGCCTCGATCTATTGCTGCGACGTCGGTGGCCAGCCGGTGTGCGGCGACATCCTGCCCGCCGCCTGCTACGGGCGCGCCTACCGCGAGATGAGTCCCTCGGGCATCGTGCGCCGCTCCGTGCCTGCGCCGCTCACCGCCGACGAGATCGCCCAGCGCGCGGCCGCCGAACACAAGCGTCGCGCCGAGGAGGCCGAGCGCATGCGCCAGCTGCGTCTCGACCAAGCCCTGCTCGAGACCTATCGCAGCGTGCAGGATCTCGACAGCCGGCGCGACCGCGAGCTCCGCGATCTGGACCGCAGCATCCGCGAGTTGCGCGCGCGCGAGTCCGAGCTCATCGAGCGTCAACACGGGCTGATCGAAGAGGCCACGCGCACGGAGCGCAGCGATGTCGCCTCCAGCCTGGAGGCCGACATCCGTCTGCTCGACAGCGAGATCGCCGCGCAGTCCTCCGTGGTCGCGGCCAAGCTGCGCGAGCGCAGCGCGGTGGTCGAGCGCTTCGAGGAGCACCGTCGCCGCTACGTCGAGCTCACCTCGGCGCCCGAGTCCGCGCGCATCCCGCCGATGCCGCGGCGTTGAGTCTTTCGCCGTGCGGCCCGGCCGGGCCGGGCGGCCGCAACACGAGGCCGCGATGCCCCCGTCGATCCCTACCGAAGTCCGCGTGCGTGCGGCCTGCCCGCACGACTGCCCCGACACCTGCGCGATGGAGGTCACGGTCGCCGACGGCCGCGCGGTGAAGGTCCGCGGCGCGGCCGACATGCCCTTCACCAACGGCGCGCTGTGCACCAAGGTCGCCCACTACCTCGAGCGCGTGTATTCCGGGCGCCGCCTGCTGCATCCGATGAAGCGGGTGGGGCGCAAGGGCGAGGGCCGCTTCGAGCGCATCTCCTGGGACGAGGCGCTCGACACCATCGCGGCGAAATACCGCGACATCGCCGCCGAGGACCCGCGCGCGATCCTGCCCTACAGCTACTGCGGCACCATGGGCCTGGTGCAGGGCGAGAGCCTGGATCGGCGCTTCTTCCACCGCCTCGGCGCGTCCCTGCTCGAACGCACGATCTGCGCCACCGCCGGCGCGCACGGCTGGAGGGCCACCGTGGGCGCCATGCTCGGCGCCGACCCCGAGGCCGCCACCGAGGCCCGCCTGATCCTCATCTGGGGCGCCAACCCGGTGGTCTCCAACCTGCACGGCTGGCGCCACCTGCAGGAGGCGAAGCGGCGCGGCGCCCGCCTGGTGTGCATCGACCCGCGCCGCACCGACACCGCGAAGAAGTGCGACCTGCACCTCGCCCCGCTGCCCGGCACCGACGGCGCGCTCGCGCTCGCGATGATGCAGGTGCTGATCGCCGAGGGCCTGCTCGATCGCGAGTACATCGCCCGCCACTCCCTGGGCTTCGACGAGCTCGCCGCGCGCGTGCGCACCTGCACGCCGGAGTGGGCGGCGCCGCTCACCGGCCTCGCCGCCGCGGCCATCCGCAGCCTCGCCATCGAATACGGGCGCAGCGCGCGCAGCCTGATCCGGCTCAACTACGGTCTCAACCGCTGCGCCGGCGGCGGCATGGCGGTGCGCAACGTCGCCTGCCTGCCTGCGCTCACCGGCGCCTGGCGGCATCCCGGCTGCGGTGCGCTGCTGTCGACCTCGGGCAATTTCCCGGTGGACGCGCAGGCGCTCGCCCGCCCCGACCTCTATCCCGATGCGAAGCGCTTCCCGCCGCGCGCGCTCAACATGTCCTTCATCGGCGACGTGCTCCTCGACACCCGCGACCCGCCGGTGCGCGCGATCCACGTCTACAACGCCAACCCGGTGGCGGTCGCGCCCGACAGCCATCGGGTGCGCGCCGGCTTCGCGCGCGAGGACCTCTTCTGCGTGGTGCACGAGCAGTTCCAGACCGACACCGCCGACTACGCCGACATCCTGCTGCCCGCCACCAGCCAGCTCGAGCACCGCGACGTGCACAAGGCCTATGGCCATTTCTACGTGGTGGATAACCGGCCGGCGATCGCGCCGCTCGGCGAGGCGCGCTCCAACACCGCGGTCTTCCGCGCGCTCGCGCAGCGCCTCGGCTTTGCGGCCGCGGCGCTCTACGAGAGCGACGACGCCATCGCGGCGGTGGCCTTCCGCGCCGACGACCCACGCGTGGCGGGCCTCGCCGAGGGCCTGCGGACGCAGGGCTGGGCGCGGCTCGCGCTGCCCGCGGGGTATGCGCCCTTCGCCGACGGCGGCTTCCGCACGCCCTCGGGCAAGTGCGAGTTCTTCTCCGCCGCGCTCGCGCGCGAAGGCCTCGATCCCTTGCCGGCCTGGCATCCGCCCGCCGAATCGGTGCCGAGCAATCCGGCCCTGGCCGCGCGCTATCCGCTCGCGCTGATCACCCCGCCGGCGCGCAACTTCCTCAACTCCACCTTCGCCAACCAGGCGCGCTTCCTCGCCGAGGAGGGCGGACCCAAGCTCGAGATCCATCCCGAGGACGCCGCCGCGCGCGGCATCGCGGACGGCGCGCGGCTGCGCATCCGCAACGACCGCGGCGACTTCGTCGCGCATGCGGTGGTGACGACCGACGTGCGCCCCGGCGTGGTGTGCAGCCCCTCGGTGTGGTGGCCCAAGCTGTGCGAAGGCGGCCACAACGCCAACGCCGTCATCGCCGCGCGCCCCACCGACATGGGCGGCGGTCCGACCTTCTACGACTGCCTGGTGGAGGTGGAGCCGGCATGAGCGTGGACAAGACCCTGGCGGCGGTCGCGGACGTCCTCGCGCGCGCGCAGCGCATCCTCTTCGTCACCGGCGCCGGCATCTCGGTCGATTCCGGCCTGCCCACCTACCGCGGCATCGGCGGGCTCTACCACGACCGCCTCACCGAAGAGGGGCTCACCATCGAGGAGGCCTTGTCGGGCGAGATGATGGCGACCCGGCCCGAGATCGCCTGGCGCTACGTCGCCCAGATCGAGTCGAGCTGCCGCGGCGCGCAGCCCAACGCCGCGCACCGCCTGATCGCCGCGCTCGAGCAGGAGAAGGCGCTGGTGTGCGTGCTCACCCAGAACGTCGACGGCCTGCACCGCGCCGCCGGCTCGCGCAACGTGATCGAGATCCACGGCACCGTGCATCGCCTGCACTGCATGTCCTGCCGGCAGGGGCGCCGGGTGGAGGACTATGCCGGCCTCTCCATCCCGCCCGAATGCCCGCGCTGCGGCGGCATCCTGCGCCCGGACGTGGTGCTGTTCGGCGAGGCCTTGCCCGAACTCGCGATCGAGCGCCTGGAGAGCGTGCTGTCGCAAGGCATGGATGCGGTGGTGTCGATCGGCACCACCAGCGTCTTCCCCTACATCGCCGGCCCGGTGCTGTGGGCGGCGCGCCAGGGCGTGCCCACGATCGAGATCAACCCGGGAGACACAACGGTGAGCGCGATCGTCGACCACCGCCTGCGCATGTGCGCCGCCGAGGCCCTCCCCGCGCTGTGGCAGCGGATGCATCCGGCGGAGCCGGCGGAAGACCGTCCCCTGTAGACGCGGAGGAAGCCGAGAACACGGCGCTCCGGCAATCGGTGGGCAGTGCCATCGGAGCGGCCGCTTTCGCGCCTGCCGGCGCTCCTACACGGGCCATCACGCCTCCGCCTCATGCAGGAGCGCCGGCAGGCGCGAACGACAGCGTCTCCGCCTCATGCAGGAGCGCCGGCAGGCGCGAGCGGCAGCGCTCCGCCCCATGTAGGAGCGCCGGCAGGCGCGAACGACAGCGTCTCCGCCTCATGCAGGAGCGCCGGCAGGCGCGAACGACAGCGTCTCCGCCTCATGTAGGAGCGCCGGCAGGCGCGAACCAAAGCGCCTCCGTGTTCCTGGTGCGCGGCAATTCCGGATGATTGCGCGGTTAGAGCAACACCCGCTCGATCCCCCCGCTGTTCGCCTTCGCCACGTAGTCCGGCAGCCAGCTCTCGCCGAGCAGGTGCTTGGCCAGCTCGACCACGATGTAGTCGGGCTCGATGCCGCCGGCGTCGTTGGCGTAGCGGTGCATGCCCTGCAGGCAGCTCGGGCACGAGGTCAGCATCTTCACCTTGACGCTGGCGTCGCCCTCGCGCAAGGCCGCCGCCCCCTTCTCGATCTCTTCCTGCTTGCGGAAGCGCACCTGGGTGGAGATGTCGGGGCGCGCCACCGCCAGCGTGCCGGACTCGCCGCAGCAGCGGTCGGACAGGTCGACGCGCGTGCCCATCAGCTCGTTGGCCACCTTGATGCCCTGGTACTGCTTCATCGGCGTGTGGCAGGGCTCGTGGTACATGTACTTCACGCCGCCGACGCCCTCGAGCCTGACGCCCTTCTCCATCAGGTACTCGTGGATGTCGAGCAGGCGGCAGCCGGGGAAGATCTTCTCGAATTCGTACTTCTGCAGCTGGTCCATGCAGGTGCCGCAGGACACGATCACCGTCTTGATGTCGAGGTAGTTGAGCGTGTTGGCGACACGGTGGAAGAGCACGCGGTTGTCGGTGGTGATCTTCTGGCCCTTGTCTTCCTCGCCGGCGGCGGTCTGCGGGTAGCCGCAGCACAGGTAGCCCGGCGGCAGCACGGTCTGCGCGCCGACGTGGTAGAGCATGGCCTGGGTGGCCAGCCCCACCTGGCTGAACAGGCGCTCCGAGCCGCAGCCGGGGAAGTAGAACACCGCCTCGGACTCGCCGTTGGCCTTCTGCGGGTCGCGGATCACCGGGATGACCTTGTGGTCCTCGATGTCGAGCAGCGCGCGGCTGGTCTTCTTGGGCAGGTTGCCCGGCATGGGCTTGTTGATGAAGTGGATCACCTGCGCCCGAACGGTTGGTGAAATGAGCGGCGCCTTGCCGAGCGTGGCCGGCGGCGCCTTCACCTGCGGCTGGATGAGGCCGAACTTCTTGCCCAGGTCGTGGGCGAAGCGTTGCGCCTTGTAGCCCCAGTCGATCATGCCGGTGCGAATGGCCTTGATCGTGGTCGGGTCCTTGATGGTGAGGAAGGCCATCGCCGCGGCCTTGCCCGGGTTGAACGACTTCTTGCCCTGCTTGCGCAGCAGGTTGCGCATCTTGATCGACACGTCGCCGAAGTCGATGTCCACCGGACAGGGCTTCTCGCACTTGTGGCAGATCGTGCAGTGGTCGGCCACGTCCTCGAACTCGGCCCAGTGCGCGAGCGACACGCCGCGGCGGGTCTGCTCCTCGTACAGGAAGGCCTCGATCAGCAGCGAGGTGGACAGGATCTTGTTGCGCGGGGAGTACAGCAGGTTGGCGCGCGGCACGTGGGTCGAGCACACCGGCTTGCACTTGCCGCAGCGCAGGCAGTCCTTGATGTCGTGCGCGATGTCGCCGACGTCGGTCTGCTCCATGATGAGCGACTCGTGGCCCATCAGGTTGAAGCTGGGGGTGTAGGCGTTGTCGAGGTTGCCGCGCACCGGCCCCTTGCGCATCAGCTTGCCGCGGTTGAAGCGGCCTTCCGGGTCGACCTTTTCCTTGTAGGCCCAGAAGTTCGCCATCTCGTCGTCGGTAAGATAGTCGAGCTTGGTGATGCCGATACCGTGCTCGCCCGAGATCACGCCGTCCAGGCTGCGCGCCAGCGCCATGATGCGATCGACCGCGCGGTTGGCGGTCTGCAGCATCTCGTAGTGGTCGGAGTTGACCGGCAGGTTGGTGTGCACGTTGCCGTCGCCGGCGTGCATGTGCAGGGCGACGAAGACGCGGCCGCGCAGCACCTCGCGGTGGATCTCGGCGACGCGCACGAGGATGCGTGCGAACAGCGCGCCGTCGAAGGTCTGCTCGAGCAGCGGGCGCAGCTCCTCCTTCCACGACACCCGGATCGAGTAGTCCTGCAGGCGGTGGAACAGGGTCGGGCTGGCGGCGCGGTTGGAGAGCTCGCCGGCCTGGACGCCATAGGCGGCGAACTGCGGCTCGGCCTCGGCGAGGGCGAGGTCGAGGTTGTCCAGCAGCCACTGCCAGCGCCGGCGCACGCCGGCGACCTGCTCGAGCGCCTGGGCGCGGTGGTCGGAGATCAGCGCCTCGCGGTCCAGGCCCTCGTCCTTGACGTCGAGCGGCAGCTCGCCCTGCAGGAACTCGGCGAGGCGGTCGCAGAGCGCGATCTTGTTCTGCAGCGAGAGCTCGATGTTGATGCGCTCGATGCCGTCGCAGTATTCGCCCATGCGCGGCAGCGGGATGACCACGTCCTCGTTGATCTTGAAGGCGTTGGTGTGGCGCGAGATCGCCGCGGTGCGGCTGCGCTCGAGCCAGAAGCGCTTGCGTTGCTCGGGACTGACCGCGATGAAGCCCTCGGAGCCGCGTGCGTTGGTCATGCGCACCACCTCGGAGGCGGCCTTCATCACCGCGTCCTCGTCGTGGCCGACGATGTCGCCGATCAGCACCATCTTGGGGCGGCCGTGGCGGCGCGCCTTGGTGGCGTAGCCGACCGCCTTCACGTAGCGCTCGTCGAGGTGCTCCAGGCCGGCGAGCTGCACGCCCGCCGCGTGGCCGGCGCCGCCCGGCTTGAAGAAGTCGGTGATCTCGACGATCGCCGGAACCGCCTCGCGCACCTGGCCGAAGAACTCCAGGCACACCGTGCGGGTGACCGGCGGCATCTTGTGCAGCACCCAGCGCGCGGCCACGATGAGGCCGTCGGTGCCTTCCTTCTGCACGCCCGGTACGCCGCCGAGGAACTTGTCGGTGACGTCCTTGCCCAGGCCGACCTTGCGGCAGGCGGCGCCCGGCATGGCGAGGATCTCTTCGCCGAGCGCGGCGTTGGTGAGCCCGTCGAAGCGGCGCAGGCGGAAGCGGACGGTCTCCTGCTCGTGGATCTTGCCGAAGTTGTGGTCGAGGCGCTCGACCTCGAGCCAGTTGCCGTCGGGCGTGACCATCTTCCACCACGCCAGGTTGTCGAGCGCGGTGCCCCACAGCACGGCCTTCTTGCCGCCGGCGTTCATGGCGATGTTGCCGCCGACGCAGGAGGCGCTCGCCGAGGTCGGGTCGACCGCGAACACGCGCCCGGCGAGTGCGGCCGCTTCCGACACGCGCTCGGTGACCACGCCGGCGCCGGTGCGGATGGTGGGGTAGGGCTCGGCCATCGGGCCGTCGACGCCGGGCAGCACGGTGGGCTCGACCGCGCTCATCGCGAGCAGCTTCTCGGTGTTGATCACCACCGAGCTTGCGTCCAGCGGCACGGCGCCGCCGGTGTAGCCGGTGCCGCCGCCGCGCGGGATGATGGTCAGCCCGAGCGCGATGCACTCGCGCACCAGCGGCGCCATCTCTTCCTCGGTGTCGGGGTAGAGCACCACGAAGGGATACTCGACCCGCCAGTCGGTGGCGTCGGTGACGTGGGAGACGCGGGCGTGGCCGTCGAAGCAGACGTTGTCGCGGCGGGTGTGCTTCGCCAGTGCCTTGAGCACCGCCTTGCGCCGGCGCGCGGTGTCGTCGAACCAGCGCTCGAAGTTCGACACCGCCTCGCGCGCACGCGCCACCAGCAGGGTGACGCGGTCGTTGCCCTGGCGGCGCTTGTCGATCTCGTTGAGGCGGTGGTCGAGCGCGCCGATCAGCGCATCGCGGCGTTCGCGCGAGGTGAGGAGGTCGTCTTCGAGATAGGGGTTGCGGCGCACCACCCAGATGTCGCCGAGGACCTCGTACAGCATCCGCGCCGAGCGGCCGGTGACGCGTTCGGTGCGGAGCTGGTCGAGCACCGCCCAGGCCTCGGCCCCGAGCAGGCGGATGACGATCTCGCGGTCGGAAAACGAGGTGTAGTTGTACGGAATCTCGCGCAGGCGTTGGCTCATTGGGCTACCCGGAAGCGGCTGCAGGGAAGCGTTCCATTCTAGCGAACCGCAGTGCACCATGCAGCAAAAATCAAGACCTTAAGAGCAGCATGGATTCGTGCTCCGCGGCCTGGCGAGGCGTGTGCCTCAGCGTGCGGCGGTGAGCGCGATCTCGATCCGCCAGCCCGGGTCGGCGAGCCCGGCGACCTGGACGCAGGCGCGCACCGGGGCGCTCCCGGGCGGAACCCAGGCGTCCCACACCGTGTTCATGCCGGCGTAGTCGGCCATGTCCACGAGGTAGATGGTGGCCATCAGGATGCGCGCGGGATCGCTGCCGAGCCTGGCGAGCTGGCGGCCGATGGATTCCAGCACCTCGCGCGTCTGGGTCTCGATCGGGCCGGCGCTGCTCGCCGGGACCTCGACCAGATGAATGATGCCGGCGTGGATGACGGCGTCGGCGTAGCGGGCAGTGACGCCGTGGCGTTCGATGGCGGACATGTGGGGCGCTCCGTTGCGGGGAAAGGGGCCGTCGAGTATAGGCGAGGGGGCGGCCTGGGCGTCTTCTCCACCGCGCGCGCTCACGCCCCGGCCGATGGCAGCGCCCATGCGATCGCTGCGTAGCGCAGGCCCTTGCCGAGCGCCATCCACGCCAGGCACGCGAAGGCGTTCAGGCGCAGCGCGCCTGCGGCGGCGCACAGCGCATCGCCGATCAAGGGCACCCAGGACAGCAGCAGGGCGAGGCTGCCCCAGCGCTGCAGGGTGCGCGCGTGCGCGCCGGGCTCCTTGCGTGGCAACAGGCGACCGAGCGCGTAGGTGCTCATGCCGCCCGCGGTATTGGCCACGGTGGCGACGAGCAGGGCCGCGGGCGTCAGCTCGGGGCGCAGCGTCAGCAGGGCGGCGAACACCGCCTCCGAGCCGCCCGGCAGCAGGGTGGCGGCGAGGAAGGCGGAGGCGGCGAGGCCTGCGAGCGGCGCGAGCTCCCCGCTCAGCACGACCGCGGCCTCGCGCGGAGTCCCGCCCATGCGGCTCCGTCGATGCGAAGTGCATTGACGAGGTTGTATGTCATATGCAAAATCCGGCTACGCGTTTTGCGTAAATCAGGATGAGGAGACACGATCATGAAGCGAATTCTCGGCGCCGGCTGCGCTGTGCTCGTACTTGCGGCGCTCGCTCCCGCGCAGGCCTGGGCAAACCCCCAGCACGAACGCATGAAGCGCTGCAATGCCGAAGCGAAGGAGCAGGCGCTCAAGGGCGAGGCACGCAAGGCCTTCATGGGTACCTGCCTGCGTGGCAAGCATGACGCCGCGGCGCCCGCGGCCGCGCCCGGCGCACCGGTCGCGGCCGCAGCCGCAGCCGCTGTGCCCGCACAGGCGGGCGCCGGCGCGCCCGCACAGGCCGCAGCCCCGGCGCCCGCAGCCGTTGCGCCCGCGGTTGCAGCGCCAGCGGTCGCGGCGGAGTCGGTGCAGAAGGTCTCGAGCGAGGACAAGGCGCGACAGAAGGCCTGCAACCGTGCGGCCACCGAGCAGTCGCTGCGCGGGGCCAAGCGCAAGGCCTTCATCGGCGAGTGCATGAGCGGCTGATCCGGTCGTGTCCATGGGGGCGCGCTGCGCGCGCGGGCGCCTCCGCTTCATGCGTCCCGCCGGTCGCCGCGTCGGTGGGGTCAGACGATGTCGAAGAACACCAGGTCGCGCTCGACCTCGGTCGTCGAGAAGCCGCAGCCCAGCCGGCCGGGGCCGTCGAGCAGCATGCTCTCCTGACGCACGAAGCACTCCGGCTTGCCCTCGATCGCCACGAAGCTGCCGTTGGTGCTCTGGTCGAACAGCACGAAGCCCTCGGGGCGGCGCTCGATGCGGGCGTGCTGGCGCGATGCGCGCGGATCCATGATGGTGATGTCGTTGGCCAGCTCGCGGCCAAGCAGCAGCACCGGGCGCAGCTCCTCAACGAACACGACCTCCTGCTGATGACGCAGGCGCAGCCGGCTCGACAGGCGGGTGGCGCCCGGAACCGAGGTGACCAGCCCGCTGCGCTGGCCGATCGCGTGCACCGGAATCCCGATGCGCGTCCACACCGGCCCGCTCAGCGGCTGCGAGCCGACCAGCTGCCGTGCGGCGCCGCCGAGCAGCATCACCGCCGTGCCGGAGATCAACGCCTGCCCGCTCTCGGCCAGGTGAGCGAGCTGGCGGGCCACCGCGGGGCCATCGCCGACGGGCTCCTCGGCGCTGCCTTCGAGCGCGCCGTAATGTACGCCGATGCGCACCGTCTGCTTGCTGCCGAGCAGGGGAGGCAGGGCATGGATGCGCTCGAGCGCCTCGCTCGCCGCATGCACGGCAGCGTCGCCGCGCTCGAATGCGGCGACCGTCTGCTCCGCATCGTCGATCAGTACCTGGCCTCCCTGCATCACCACCGCACGCTCGATCCGCCGCGCGTGACGCTCGGCCGCGTGGCGTGCCTCGTCCGCACCCAGGCGCTCGGCGAGCACCGCATCCACCGGGTGGAGGGCGACCAGCACGCAAAGGTTCTTTCGCTCGGACATCGCAGGGGTTTCCGTGTCAGATCTCGTGGCCGGCGCGGCCGGCCCGGAACAGGATCATGGGGACGTCGCGCCGGATCCGCAAGGCGCTGACGCCAGCAGCGGGCGCGGCGGCGCATCGCTCAGGCGCATTCACGCTCTTCCTGGTCGCCCGCGCGGAACAGCGTCACGCTGGCGCCGAGCGTGCGGTCGGGGAGCTCGGGCGGATCGAAGGCGGTGTCGCCCTCCTCGACCACGGTGTTCTGCGTGAGGCCGACGAAGTCGAACAGGCGCTGGTCGGCAAGGTGCGAGGGGACGACGTTCTTCAGCGCGGTGGCGAGCGATTCGATGCGACCCGGGTAGTCGCGCGCCCAGCCCTGCAGCATGTTCTTGATCAGCTTGCGCTGGGCGTTCTCCTGCGAGCCGCACAGGTTGCAGGGGATGATGGGGAAATCCATCGTGCGCGCGAAGCGGGCGATGTCGGCCTCGGTGCAGTAGGCGAGCGGACGGATCACCACGTGCTTGCCGTCGTCGCTGACCAGCTTGGGCGGCATGGCCTTGATCTTGCCGCCAAAGAACATGTTGAGGAACAGGGTCTCGAGCATGTCGTCGCGGTGGTGGCCGAGCGCGATGCGGGTGGCGCCGAGCTCCGCCGCGGTGCGGTAGATGATGCCGCGGCGCAGGCGCGAGCACAGCGAGCAGGTGGTCTTGCCCTCGGGGATCTTGTCCTTGACGATCGAGTAGGTGTCCTCGGTGACGATGCGGTACTCGACGCCGATCGACTCGAAGTAGGCTGGCAGCACGTGGTCGGGGAAGCCGGGCTGCTTCTGGTCGAGGTTCATCGCCACGATGCGGAAGTCCACCGGCGCGCGCTCGCGCAGCGCGAGCAGGCAGGACAGCAGGGTGTAGGAGTCCTTGCCGCCGGAGACGGGGATGAGGCAGTCATAGGTCTTGCCGCTCT
>Ga0116151_10000980_pt1 | contig 26498 bp, 27 predicted proteins | sample AD_UKC117_MetaG_FD_89893 | JGI IMG/M metagenome (GOLD analysis project Ga0116151, IMG submission 89893) | Active sludge microbial communities of municipal wastewater-treating anaerobic digesters from Hong Kong - AD_UKC117_MetaG | ecosystem: Engineered > Bioreactor > Anaerobic > Digestate... | reverse complement strand
TTTCTGAATATCTTCCGTCGGTGACACTTCTTGAACACTTCTTTCATTTCATCAACAACAATTATATAATTTAAGGAACAGAATACGAAATGCAATACTGTACCCTTCGAAACGGTCGAGCATCTGCAGGAAAGGAGCAAGCAGTGAGTTACAAAAAACTCGGAAAGAGAATTCAGCATGCCAGGGAGGAGGCCGGTTTGAGTCAGGAACAGCTGGCAGCGATACTTGGTTGTTCCCAGCCAACCCTTTCCAATTATGAAAAAGGAAAAAGCAGGATTTATCTGACCCAATTGCAAAAAGTTTCAGAGATATTAAACCGCCCGGTGCAATATTTTCTGGAAGCAATGGAACCTTCAGAAGAAGAGCGAGGCCAAGCGTATGCAGCGGAGATTAGCCGTTCTTATCTGGAAGAAGCTTCCTCACAAATGGACAAAGACATCTTATCCATTTTGAAAATATTGCAGGAGTTGTCCCCCGAAGCCCGCAGAACCGTCTATGAGTTTGCCCAATGGGAATATCATAAATCTCGGAGGTATGGTAACAATGGTTAATTTCGCACTCAACAACAATCAGCAAAGCCTTATCAAAAGCATTCGTCTGCTGGCCCCCCAGCTGGCGCAAAAAGAAATGGAAATTGATCAGCACCGCAGTGAGGCATTTGATTGCTCACTGGTGAATGAACTGGCCAAGCTAAATCTGCTGAACCCCATGGTTCCCCCTGAATTTGGCGGACGCGGCCTGAACTACTTCGATTACGCTCTGCTGATGGAAGAGATCGGTGCCGTCAGCCCCGGCCTGGCAGCGGTCATGATCTTTAACTGTCATTTTATCAGCATTCTGGATAGCATCGGCACCGAAGAACAAAAAGCTCAATACCTGCCGGTATTCACCCAGCAGCAACCCAAGCTGGCCGCCATGGCACTCAGCGAGAAAAATGCCGGCTCCGATGCCGGCAACATGAGCACTCTGGCCGTGAAGAAAAACGATCACTATCTCATCAGCGGCATTAAAGAATACGTAACCAACGGTACGAATGCAGATTACATCGTCTGTTTTGCCACGCTCGATCCCACCCGTGCCCGTTCGCAAATGCTGGCCTTGCTTGTCCCGGGCAATGCACCGGGGATCCGCCAGGGGCAATTGCGTAAGACCATGGGCATCCGCTATGCCCACTGTACGGAACTGATTTTTGACAACGTTTCCGTTCCCGCAGCCAATCTTCTGGGCGAGGAAGGCAACGGATACATGATCATCACCCAGGCGATCGATCGCGACAAGGTGCTGACTGGTGCCATTGGAGTCGGCATCGCCCGCGCAGCTTTTGACATGGCCCTGGCCTTTGCCAAGGATAGAAAACAATTCGGCCGCACGATTTACGAAAATCAAGCCATTGCCTTTGAACTGTCAAAGATGGCCGCCCAGATCGAAGCCGCCCGCATGGTCGTCTGGAAAGCCTCCTGGCTGCTCGATAACAATGAAGATTTTACCGTCGCCGCATCCATTGCCAAAATTACCGGCACTACTACCGCTGAAGAAGTAGTCAGCAAGGCCATGGATATTGTGGGCGGGCGGGCCTATCTGGAAGGACATCCACTGGAGAAGCTCTATCGGGATGTCAAGATTTTCAGCAACCTGGAAGGCACCAACCACATTCAAAACGCGATTATTACTTCGCTGTTGTAGGCAGCGTGGGGATTTATCCCGCCGGCAACCAACACAATAATGAATTGGGGAGAGTTTTTATGGACGCATATGTCTTGTCCATCGATCAAGGCACGACCGGCACCACCATTCTCATCATCGATCACGAAGGACGGATCGTAGCCCGGGCCGGCCGCGAATTCAAGCAATATTACCCCCAGCCCGGCTGGGTCGAACATGACCCCCGGGAAATCCTTGAAATCACCCGCATGCTGATCCGCCTGGCCATTTCCCAAGCCGGACTCAGCGCCGGTCAGATCAAAGCCATCGGCATTACCAACCAGCGTGAAACCACGGTCGTTTGGGATCAATACAGCGGGCAGCCAATCGGCAACGCCATCGTCTGGCAATGCCGCCGCACTGCTCCCCTCTGCGAAGAAATGAAGGCCGCCGGCTGGACGGAGAAAATCAAGGCCCGCACCGGCTTGATCATCGACGCCTATTTTTCAGCCACCAAACTGGCCTGGATGTTGGAAAACATTCCTGACGCCCGTAAAAAAGCGGAAGACGGCCGGTTGCTGTTCGGCACCATCGATAGCTGGCTGTTGTGGAATCTGAGCGGCGGTCGGGTACACGCCACCGATTATACGAATGCCTCGCGCACCATGCTGTATGACATTCACCAGCTAGGCTGGGATGAAGAGATCCTGGCTTATTTGAACATTCCCCCAACCATGCTGCCGGCGGTACGCTCCTGCAGTGAAGTTTACGGACTATGCCAGGCAGATTTGTTGGGAGAAGAAATCCCCCTGGCTGGCGTGGCCGGCGATCAACAAGCCGCCCTCTTCGGTCAGCACTGCTTTACGCCCGGTTCCGCCAAAAACACCTATGGCACCGGCTGTTTTTTATTGATGAACACCGGCTGCCAGGCAGTAACCTCCGCCCATGGTCTGGTGACTACCATTGCCTGGGGACTCAATCAAGAAATCACCTATGCGCTGGAAGGCAGCGTTTTTGTGGCCGGGGCGGCTGTGCAATGGCTGCGCGACGAAATGCAGCTGATTGCCAATTCCGCTGAAAGTGAGGCCGTCGCCCGCTCGCTGGAGAGCAATGACGGCGTCTACATGGTGCCTGCCTTTGTCGGCCTGGGCGCGCCCTACTGGGACATGTACGCGCGCGGTACGCTGGTAGGGCTGAGCCGCGGCACCGGACGCCTTCACATCGTCCGGGCGGTACTGGAGTCCATCGCCTATCAAAGCTGTGATGTGCTGACCGCTATGATGACCGATGCCAACATCCGCCTCGATTCACTCAAAGTTGATGGCGGTGCCTGCAGCAACGACTTTCTAATGCAATTTCAGGCAGATATGCTGGGCGTCACCGTGGAACGTCCCGCCATGATCGAATCAACTGCTCTGGGTGCAGGTTATTTGGCCGGATTGGCAACCGGCTTCTGGTCGAATCTGGAGGAACTGCAGCAGACTCGCAAGGTTGACCGTCTTTTCCATCCCCGGATGGAGGCAGCCCAAAGACAAATCATGCTAAACGGCTGGCAGAAAGCCGTTAAATGTGCCCTGACCACCCCGGGAAAAGCCGAATAACGACGTTGTTTTCCATGACCAATCGTTTTTTTAATTGAGATATAGTCCTTGGGCAAAAAGAGGAGGGAGCAGAAGAATATGTATGAAGATTGTGTATTTCTGGATTTCGATTATATGGAAAAATTCATGGCGGAAGTCTTTTGCGGACTTGGCGTCCCCCGCGAAGACGCTGAAATCTGCGCGGATGTACTGATCACCTCCGACAAGCGCGGCATCGATTCCCACGGCATCGGGCGCCTCAAACCCATTTATTATGATCGCATCAAAGCCGGTATTCTTGACCCCGTGACCCGCATGGAGATTATACGGGAAGGACCAACTACTGCGGTGATCGACGGTCACAACGGCATGGGCCATGTAATTGGCCAGCGCGCCATGCAAATGGCCATCGACAAAGCCAAAAAATTCGGCATGGGCATGGTCGCTGTCCGCAACTCCTCCCATTACGGGATCGCCGGTTATTTCGCTCTGATGGCAGTACAAAACGGCATGATCGGAATCACCGGCACCAACGCACGCCCTTCCATCGCCCCCACTTTCGGGGTGGAAAACATGTTGGGTACCAATCCCATGACTTTCGGCATCCCCACGGATGAACCCTTCCCCTTTGTACTCGACTGTGCCACCTCCGTATCCCAGCGTGGCAAGATCGAGGTTTATGACCGGGAAAACAAAGAAATTCCGGAAGGCTGGGTCATTGACAAGAGCGGTCAAACCCGCACCGACACCCATCAAATCCTGCTCGACCTGGTCAGCGGGCAAGCCGCCCTCACCCCGCTGGGCGGCATCGGCGAAGACAATGGCGGCTATAAAGGCTACGGCTATGCAACCGTGGTGGAAATCTTGTCCGCTGCCCTGCAAGGCGGAACTTTCATGAAAGCCCTGAGTGGACGCGACGCGAACGGCCAACTGCGTCCCTACAATCTCGGCCACTTCTTCATCGCCATCGATATTGAAGCCTTTACAGAGCTGGACAGTTTCCAAAAAAGCACCGGCGACATCCTGCGCGCCCTGCGTGCTTCCGAGAAAGCCCCCGGCGCCAGCCGCATTTATACCGCCGGTGAAAAAGAATATTTGGCCTGGCAGGAGCGCCAGGGCAAAGGCGTGCCGCTGAACAAAGTGCTGCAGCAGGAAGTACTGCAAATGCGGGAAGAGCTGGGACTGAAAGATTTCCATTTTCCATTTGAATAAATTTCATAAATGTTCTGCAGCTAAAACCCCGTTTTTACGGGGTTTTATATTTTTTAATGGACAGAAATGTTTCACGTGAAACATTGTTGCCAGTGTTACATATTACACGAGGACGTTCTTTCTGTAACATTGCTGACTCTCTTTTATATTCTCAATTCCAGTAATTCTTCTATTGACCGCAGGTCATCCCCTTTCATGGACCTTAATCACATCCTTGTCCCGGAGTAACACTACAGCCAGACTGGGCTGTAGCTATTCTTTTCTATGGTTAGCTGGGTCAAGAGCCGCGCATCGATTGTTTTGGCATAGATATCGCGATGGACGACCGGAATTGGATAAAAGGTGGCGGGGTTGCTCAACACCAGGAGAAAAGCCTGGTCCGCGGGGGAAAAGTTGTCATTGTTGAGGCTGACCTCCTTGGCATAAATTTCCTCGCCTTCCAGCGCTACTTCGCGGTAGTAACGGTTGACCTTCAGATAAAACCAGGGGAGGAATTCTCCAAAATAATCCCGCTGCAGGAGCAGGAAGTAGTCGCGAGTCCTGGACCATTGGCCGAAGAAGTCATTACGGCTGATTTCGATTAGATCCTGGTTGGTCAGGTCATACAGGAAGGTGAAGGTGACTCTGCCCGGATCGGCGAAGGCCATAATCAGCACTTTATTGATCTCGGCAGCCAAGGCAAAAAACCAGATACTGTAGTCCGGCAAGGCCAGCACCTCTTGGTCGTTGCCGGTTTCAGTGCTGATTTTCCGCAAGGCGCTGACGCCGTCGCTATACAGCAGACTTTGATTATCCGTAAACCACTGGGGCATCATGCCGCTAAATGAAAAAAGCGTTCTGCCATCCTGGGTGCTGATTATCCGGCCATTGTCCAAGGCCAGTTTGCTGCCGTCATAGGACCAGGCGATGGATTCAGCAGGTTCAGAAAGATTCAGACTGCGGGAGGTGCCTTCGGTCAGGTCATGGATGATGATTCGGTGGCCGTCGTCGGCCAACAGAGCAACTGCTTTCCGGTCCCGGCGCAGAAATAGTTCCCTGCGGCTGAGATTGGCAAATCTCGCCAGGCGGGTGGCGCTTCCGCTGGCAAGGCTTAGTTTTATCAAATCGTCGCTGCTGTCAGTCGGCTGCAGGAAAGCGATTTCTCCCTGCAGTTTGGCATTATAACCGGGCAGCACAATGGTCTCAGCGGGAATCAGGAAATCGTCCGGGACAAGGTTGTTGGCTTGTTGTAATTCACCTAACGGCAAATCGTATTTCTCAGCTACTTTTTTCAGGGTTTCGCCCTGCTCGGCCAGATGAAAGCTAAGCGGCGGCGGGATCAGCAACAGCTGGCCGGTCTTGATGGTGTAATCGGGGGCGACCAAATGGTTGAGGAGAATAATCGCTTCGCTTTTCTGTTTGAACAAGCGGGAGATGGTAAAAACCGAGTCGCCGGCCTGTACCCGGTAGTAATATTCCTGCTGGGGGAAGGCGATGCTGGCGCCCAGCGCCAGATAGGTTTGAGCGCCGACGATGCCGTCTACGACAATGGCGGCGGCGGTTTGAAAATCTTTGACGGCGGCAAGGGTGGCTGGCTGAAAATAGCCGTTGATTTCCCCACGGTAAATGTTTAGCTGATAAAGGTAATACTGCAGCCAGTAAACGTCCAGTCCCTGGTCGTTGCTGCGCAGCGTTCTTCCACCCAGGGGAGCATGGATGAATATTTTACGGCAGGTGTCGGGGCCGGCCTGGCCATCGCTCACCAGATCAGGAAAGTCGGCCTGCAACATCTGCACCGCCCCCTCGGTATATAACCCAAACCGTCCGTCAGCGCGGCGATTGAGATAGGCTTTTTTATATGCTGTCAGGCGGTTTTGCAAAATCGTCACATCTGCACCGCGGGATCCGTTTTTTAAGGTTCGCGATGAAAAGACTTTTTCGCCCGTTGCATAAACGCCGGTCCTGTGCCCCAGACGCAGAAATGTCTTGGGCCCCACGATCCCGTCCCTGACCAGGCCGAAATACTTCTGGAAGTTCCTGACCGCGGTCCGGGTAAGCGGACCGAATACCCCGTCCACCAGCAGCTTGCCCGGTACAATCTGGTCAGGCAACTGGTTGAGCAGCGCCTGAAGGATTTGCACATCCGTTCCCTGCAACTGCGGCGATGTCAAACGCAGGTTGCGGCTGCCAAAAAAAGAATATCCCTGTTCATTCATCTTCATATCTCCTTCTGTGAAGTCAATACAATGTATGAAGGATAGGGATGGTTTATAACTATGCCCCCTTGGCTGGACTTGTCCGCTTGGTCAGCTGACGATCTGGTTTTTGCCTCTCTTTTTAGCTGCATAGAGCTTCATGTCGGCAGCATGGATCAGCTCGGATAGCTCTTCCCCGTGGTACTGCTGGACTCCGCCACTGATGGTTATGGTGAGGCCGTCATCAAAGAGGTTGCTCTCCACGGCCTGCCGGATCCGCTCGGCGACTCTTGCCGCTGCGGTCAAGTCAGCATTGGGAAAGATGACCATGAACTCTTCTCCGCCGTATCTTCCAGGAAAATCGCTGTCTCGGACGCTTTCCTTGATGAGCGCGGCAATTTTCATCAGCACCTTGTCACCATAGATATGCCCTTTGCTGTCATTGACTTGCTTGAAATTGTCAATGTCAAACAAGGCTACCGACAGGGGCTTGTCCAGACGGTTGGCATCAACGATCTTCGCTTTTAAATGCTCGATCAGCGTCCGGTGGTTGCCGATTTGGGTCAAACCGTCTATCTCCGCCTGTTCGGCCAGGATCTTGTTTTTTTGTTCGAGCTCGATCTGCATCGCTTTCTTTGCGGTTATATCAAAGACAATGCCGGCTAGAAATACGGGCTTGCCGTTCTCATCATATTGGGTGATGCGGCCGCGATCATAATACCATTTGTAGTTCCCGTCTTTGGCTTGGATCCGATATTCAACCTCATATACGCCAGCCCGTCCGTACAGATGGTTGCGCATGACATCCATTGCAAGGGGTAAATCCTCGGGGTGAATCCGCTCGGTAAAAAACTGATAAGGAACCGGTTGGGGCATTTCTGCCGGGTCATAGCCCAGTGTGGTAATCTTGAGCGGGTTAAAGGTTACCGCATTGGTCCTGATATTCCAATACCAATGGCCCAGATTTCCAGTCCAGGCATACTCCAGCCTGGTTTCCTGCTCTTTTTCATGCAGCAATTGTCGATTCAAGATCTCCAGTTCTTCAATCCTTTCCAGCAGCTGTTCTTTGGTGAAATCGCTGTAGTCCATGACGCCACCCTCCTTATCTGTTCTCTTTGCCCACATTTATACTGCCACTGTTTTCCCTTCCACCTGCTGGATTACCCAAGAGCGCACTGTTTCCAGCACTTTTTCCCGATCGGGGGAGAGTTCATTCATGGTTTCATGATATAGTCCGTCAAAGAGGAAGAGCCGTTTATCCTGCGAAGAGGCCTTTTGCATGACCTGTCGGCTGCCCTGCGGGTCAACGACGGCATCCGCAGAGCCGTGGATGATCAGCAGCGGCAGGGTCAGTTCACCGGCTCGCTGCAGGCATTCTTGCCCGGCGCGGGTGAATTCCATGTACCAGCGGGCGCTGACCAGGTCATGAACCAGCGGATCATGGACATAATCATCAACTACCTTTAGGTCATGGGACAAGGCGCTGCTGTCAAGGCCAGTCGGCATGCTCAGACCGGGTATGATGTTGGCCAGAAGGGTAGCCATGGTTTTTTTCCAGATCGGCACCTTGACCGCCTGGATGAGACCGGCGGAGGAAAGAACCAGTCCGTCGATGATTCCGGGATAATCCAGGGCAAACTTGCAGGCAATCGTCCCGCCCATGCTGTGCCCCAGTAGAATCAACGGCAGGCCGGGCAACTTATCTCTGACCAGCTTGCAAAAGGTTTTCAGATCGGCGGTATAATCGTTAAACGAGTTGATGTGCCCTCTTTTTCCCTCCGAACGCCCGTGACCACGATGATCCAAAGCATAAAATGAGATCCCGTCATCTTGCATGTGGTCGATCAGGTTGCGGAAACGGCTGCCATGTTCTCCAATCCCATGGGCAATCACCACTACCCCGCGGGGACACTCGGCCTGCCAGCTCTGATAAAAGATACGGGTGTTTTCCAGACCATTGAAGTTGCCGGTATTTTTAATGTATTCAGCCACCCTGTTTACTCCCCCTTTTCCGCTTGCGATTCGTTCTCTTCTGCAATAAACGTGGCTTCTTCTCTTTGAGTATACCATTCACGGTCTGCTGTATCATCAAGCATTTTTTGATGCAGATTGCCTTGTCGAAAATTTCATAAACAATCTAGCGGATGATTGCATAAGTCCATTTTCTGGTTTACAATAAACCAAATTGGAGGTGTTGCCAGTCATGGAACCTGAATTTAAAACTATTGCTGAATCGGTTGTCAGTCTCAGTCAAATCATCCTGCCGGCCCAGACCAATCCCGCTGGGACCGCTCATGGGGGCGAGCTGTTGAAAATGATGGATAATGCGGCGGGAGCGTGTGCCACCAAACACTCGCGTGCCATCGTAGTGACCGCCGGCATTGACAACATCACCTTTCATGCGCCGGTTTTTATGGGCAACCTGACCATCTGCAGTGCAAATCTCACCTATGTATCCAACCGCAGCATGGAGATTGCGGTCAACATTGAGGCGGAAGACCTTTTGGCCGGACATCGCCAATGCTGTATGACCGCTTATTTTATTTTTGTGGCACTGGATGAAAAAACCATGACGCCAAAAGCGATTCCTCAGTTGCAGCTGCTCAATGAAACCGAGCGACAGGAGTTCGAGGCAGGACGGCTGCGAACGCAGACGCGCAAAGAAAGTCCCAAGGCTTGTTGGCTGCCGTTGTATTAAGTACCGCGATTGCATCCAACCTCCTTACAATTGAATTCCATGCAAACAAGGAACCGGCTGATTCAAGAACTTTAAAGCGTTCGGAATGGCCGGTTTTTTATGCTGTCAGACAGGTGTTGCAGGCCTGTGTGGTTGCCTGTAACGATATTGTCCAATCCTGGATTTTATTCTCTGTGACTGTTCCCCGGTCTTGTTGCTGCTGCCTGCCAACCGCATTGGAATTTCGGCGATAGGACCACCTTTGCTGCTCATATTTCCTGCAACAAACACAGATTGTCAAACAGTTCGGCAACTGTTACCAAACCGACTCCGCCAGGGACCGCACTGGCCATGCGGGCTTTGCTTCTGGCCTGCTCATCTACATCACCAAACATATTACCGGCTGCATCAAAATTAATCCCGGCATCGATGATAATGGTTTCTTTCCTGATCATTTCCGCCTTGATAAAATTCAGTTGCCCCATGGCAGCCACCACGATGTCAGCTCTTTTAATCTCTTCAGCCAAATCACGGGTACGGGTATGGCACACCGTGACGGTGGCATTTTCCGCCATCATCATCAGCGCCAGAGGACTTCCCAATATGCTGCTTCGCCCTACGATGGTAACCCGGGCGCCTTCCAGATCTACGTTGTGATCCTTCAGCATTCTGATGACGGCTTTGGGTGTCGCCGGTCTTATCCCATTTTCCCGGTTGATAATCTTGCCTAAATTGAAATTATGAATTCCTTCCACATCTTTGTCAGGGTTCATGGCATTGACAATGACCTCATCCCGCAGCTGGGGAGGAAAAGGCTTCTGAAGCATAATCCCGTTATATCTTTCATCCTGGTTGAGTTGCTTGAGCTCAATCAGCAACTTTTCTTCAGAAATATCTTCAGAAAATTTGATTACTGCCACATCAACGCCTAATTCGTTGCCAAATCTTTTAATACCGTTGATGTAGGCATCTGCATCTGGCTGTTCTCCTACCTGTACCACTGCCATGGCAATTTTTCTGCTGCCGATACGATTGATTAATTGCTGCTTTAATTGCGCCCGGATTTCGTGCCCGTAAATCAGCATAGCCGTCCTCCTGTTTTCGTTTATAATTAAAACCAGCTTGTCCTGAGATTCCGCGGCGTTGCTCCAGTATACAACACGGCAACAAACCAAGGAAACTCTATCAGGAAAGTTTTCACAAGTAAAACGCTTACACAAACATTATTATACCCAATTTGCGGCCAAACCACGTTAGCTATTATAACTTATCCGGTCGTGGCCGCAAGCTTGATTTGCGTTCCTGTCCGCCCTTTAAAAAGCCGCTTTGATATGATTAATGTCCGGTTGGGAGGACCGCATCATAATAGTCACTACATCAAAGCGGGTCTCGCGGTGCTTCGCAGGCTGATCGCCCAGGTAGTGCAAGGCGGCTTTTTTTATATGTTCGATTTTGGTTCGGGTAATGGCTTCTTCGGGAGAACCGAACAAGTCACTGCGGCGGGTCTTGACTTCCACAAATACCAGCAAGCCGCCTTTCCTGCAGATGAGATCTAGTTCTCCATAGCGGCAACGGTAGTTGCGGGTCAGTATTTCATAACCCTGCTGCTGCAGGTAGGCAGCGGCGATATCTTCTCCCTGTCGGCCCAAGGCGATTCTCATCTCACTTGATCCCCCTGTCAGAATAAGGTGATTTGCTCGCCGGCACTGCTTTTCAGCATGGATTTGACCGGTTCAAAACTACGGCGATGGAGGGGACAGGGACCGAATTCCTGCAATGCCAGTAAATGTTCGCGGGTGGCATATCCTTTGTGCTTGCCCAGTCCGTATTGGGGATAAAGGCGATCGTAGGCGAGCATGGTCTCATCTCGTTCCACTTTGGCGATGATGGATGCACAGGCGATGGATACGCTAAGGCTGTCTCCTTTGATAATGGGCAGTTGCTGAATGGGCAGATCAGGAATCTTGATAGCATCCACCAGCAAAAAGTCGGGGGCAGGTCGCAAAGCCTGCACAGCCAGACGCATAGCTTCCCGGCTGGCCTGGAGTATGTTTTCGCGGTCTATATATTGTGGAGAAAGCAAGGCTACGGCCCAGCTGACTGCCTCTTTTTTAATATCATCGACCAGCTTGCGCCGCTTTTTGTCACTCAAACGTTTTGAATCATCCACGCCTTCCAGGAAAAAATCCTGCGGCAAAATGACGGCGGCAGCCGCGACCGGCCCAGCCAGTGGTCCTCTCCCCACCTCGTCCGTGCCGGCAATCGTCTGAAAGCCTTCTTGGTAAGCCCGATATTCAAACTCTTTCAGTTCTTCCAGTCTGGTTGTTTCCTCAGGTTTTTTTTTCACTTTGACCAATGGTTTCTCCGTCCTATTGAATATTTTAGAATAGGTCTGCCACCGCTGCCCCTTCGCTGATGGCCTCGGCAAAGCCTCTAACCTGGTTGGCATCGCCGATCAAAAACACCCGGGGCACTTTGTCGATGACTTCATAATACAAATGGTTGTTGGGTAATGATCCACAAGCCCATACCACTTTGTCTACCGTCAGAACTTCTTCCAGTCCTTCCTGGGTTTCAATAATCAGTTTATGATCCAGCATTTTTTTAAAGCTGCAGCCGGTTTTTCTCTGTACATCCAGGTGATCCAAACGGGTCAGGAGATCACGACGGTTCTTTTTTTCCATCCCCCGCGCCAGGATCTTGTCTTTTTCAATCAGTACAATGCGATTACCAAGCCGGCTTAAATATTCAGCGGTTTCACATCCGGTGCTGCTTCCGCCAATCACAGCAATATACGTATCTGACCAATCAACCTGATCTTTCAATACTCGTTTGGCTTCCCAACTGATCCCGTTTTCATCGAGACCGGAAGTCGGACAGTCACTGCGCGACCCGGTCGCAATGACCAGAATGTCAGGGGCCGTCTCCTGTAGATCGGCGAGGGTGAACTCTCGCTGTAAATAAATTTCCACCGGGCTTTGTTCCAGAGATCTGATCAAATAGTCACGCAGCAAGCCGATTCTTTCTTTGTGGGGAGGGATCATGGCCAGATTGAGTGCGCCCCCCAGTCGCTCCGTTTGTTCATACAGCCTGACCTGAATCCCCCGCTGCTGCAGGGAAAGTGCCGCCTGCATCCCGGCCGGTCCGGCGCCCACGACGACGGCGCGATGTTCTCTGTCAGGCAGCAGACTGGTATTTTGCTGGTTTTCCCGCCCTGTATACGGGTTGACCGTGCAGCGGATTGCCAGGCCGTTAAAATTCAGACTGATACAATGATTGCAGTTGATACAGGGGCGGATATCATCCAACCGGTTTTGTTTGACCTTCAGCGGCCATTGGGGATCGGCCAGCAGGGGCCGGCCCAGGAATACAAAGTCGGCTTTGTTCTCTGCAATGATTTGTTCAGCCAGCTGCGGGTCTCTAATCATGCCGCCGCCCATCACTGGAATGGAAACGGTATCTTTAACCGCTTCGGCCAGATAAATTCGCCAGCCTTGCGGATAGGAGGCCGGTTCAATACTTTTTAAGCCAGATTCATATGTTCCCGACGAGCAATGAATAAGGTCGGCACCGGCTGATTGCAGCGCCTCGCAGATCACCAGGCTCTCTTTCATCGTCAGCCCGCCGTTGACAAAATCGTCGATATTGAGCCGTACAGAAACGGCCAAATGGGGCAGTAATTCTTTGATCCCGGCAACAATCTCCAGCAGCAGCCGCATACGATTTTCCGGATTGCCGCCATATTCGTCCCGGCGCTGGTTGGTATGTGGGGACAGAAATTCGTTGAGCAAATAGCCATGCGCTGCATGTAATTCCACGCCGTCAAACCCGGCCTGGAAAGCATAAAAAGCGGAGGAGATAAATTTATCCCGCAAAAAATGAATCTCATCGCAGGTCAATTCCCGCGGCACTTCCCGACTGATCCGGCAAGCAACCGCTGAGGGCGCAACGATCTGGGCACCGCCATTCATCAGTGACGATCCCTGCCGCCCGGCATGAAACAACTGAATAAACGCGCGTGCGCCGGCCAGTTTGATTTCTTCTGCCAGACGCTGCAAACCGGTCAGACAGGCGGGCTGATCAATATTGAGTTGATGTGGACTTTCCAGCCCGACCGGCGGGTCGATACAAGCTGCCTCCACGATCACCATCCCGACTCCGCCACAGGCTCGGGCCCGGTAGTAGGCCACCATCATATCGCTGACTTCGCCGCTGGCATCCGCAAAGCCAGTAGCCATCGGCGCCATCACGAGGCGGTTTTTAAGGGTGAGATGGCCGATTCTTGCCGGACTGAATAAATGAGTAAAAGTCATCAAGTGATTCTCCCTTGAACACCGTGATAATTATTTCTATTGATATATTCCTTTTCCACTCCTGATCTTCCTTTTATTTGGATGAATTAATTGTTTTTTTCGCTCTGCCTGGTAATTACCTATTTTGTCTGAGCCACCAGTTGTTGTATACTATATAAGTCAGTCCAGGACAGGAAAGGCAATTTTTAACTTTAAAAGGATTGCCCGCGTCCTCTGTGAATGCTATAACCAGATGACGTATTATTGCTATCGCTGGTTGGCTCTGAAAACTTGGAGGTTTTCAGGTATTAATTACCAAAAAGGAATTGATTATGGAATATAACCTATTTATAAGCTTGCTGGATTTGATCATTCATTTGGACAAACATCTTATTTATTTAATTAACACCTATGGCGTGTTGGTTTATGCGATCATTTTTTTGATCATTTTCTGTGAAACCGGTCTGGTCGTTACCCCTTTTCTGCCAGGCGATTCGTTGATCTTTGTGCTGGGTGCCCTGGGGGCCAGCGGACAAATCAATCTGCCGGCGATCTGTGTGATCCTGATGACCGCCGCCATTCTGGGAAATATGACCAATTATCAAATCGGTCGTTTTATCGGCCCGAAAATATTCGAAAGAGATTCTGGACTGTTTTTCAAAAAGGAATACTTGATCCGCACCCATGCCTTTTTTGAAAAACACGGTGGCAAAACGATTGTTATTGCCCGTTTTATGCCTATCATCAGAACATTCGCCCCTTTTGTGGCCGGGATCGGTGAAATGGATTACGCCCGCTTTACGTTTTTTAACCTAATTGGCTGTGTGGCCTGGGTTGCGATCTTCCTGATCGGCGGATATCTGTTCGGCAATGTTCCCGGCGTGCAGAATAATTTTACGCTGGTGATTTTCGCCATCATTTTTGTCTCACTGATCCCGGCAATCGTAGTTTCCTGGCGGCAGAAGCGAGCCAGCACCGGCAAGGAGCAATAAATTGAGTATATTGACAATCATGTTAACTCAAATTTCGCACCCAGAAAACCCTAAACAAATAGCAATAAATCGGAGGTTAACTGAGCAAAAAAACTGTTCTTGACAATAAAAAATGCATCCACGTCTGGTAAAATGTTAGTTGCGAAACAAAACACTCCAAACGGAAAGGATGCACAATTACATGCTACAACAAATCGATCCGTCTGAAAAGGTTTCAACCGAAGTTTCAAAACTATTTAAGGTTTTAAAGATCAATCAGTTACTCCATACAGCAAACATTCGCAAAGCAAGTGGTATAAAGGTACAACAGATTTTTGAGTTTCTCTTTTTGCTTGCTTTCTTAGGCAAGAAGATGAATAGATTCCTTAACAGCCAACGTGGTCAAGATTTACCTGGCAAAGACAGCTATTACCGGTTTTTGAACAATCCCAAATTTGCATGGCGTAGATTTCTCCTGCAACTATCACTGCAGGTAACAGATGCATTTGATCAGCTTACCTCAGATAAGAGAGTACGGGTATTTATCTTGGATGATTCGATTCTTTCCAGATCTCGGACCAAGAAAGCAGAGCTTTTAGCCCGCGTCTTTGACCATACCAGTCATCTCTTTGTCAAAGGCTTTACCATGTTAACCCTGGGCTGGTCAGATGGAAACAGCTTTGTTCCAGTGGATTTTGCCATGCTAAGTTCAGCAAATGCAGAGAACCGATATAACGAAGCCAGTGATCGCATAGACAAAAGAACCCATGGGGCCAAGCGTCGGGCTGAAGCTATCGTCTCAAAAACAGAGAATGTCTTAGGCTTGATACAAAATGCACTGGATACCGGTCTTACTGCCGATTATGTCCTGATGGACAGTTGGTTCACAACTGAGCCGATGTTCAAGGCAATCCTAGATAAACATCTCCATACCATAGGCATGGTCAAGCAACTCAAGCAAAGATACAGATATAACGGTCAAACTATGACGCTGTCAGAATTAAGAGCAACCTTGCCGGCAACCAGCCGAAGTGAAATTATTGGATCGCGTCACGTTCAAACGAAGCAAGGAATCCCAGTTAAAATCGTCTTTATACAGAACCGTAACAACAAGCGTGAATGGCTGGCAATACTAACTACAGATACAACGCTCGAAGATCAGGAAATCATCCGCATTTACGGTATGAGATGGAGCATAGAAGTATTCTTCAAAAGCGCCAAATCATTGCTTAAACTTGGTTCAGAGTTTCAGGGTAAAAGCTATGATATGCTCATTGCTCATACAACCATTGTTTTTACCAGATATATTCTGCTTGAATGGGAGCGACGTAACAATCAGGATTCACGCAGCTATGGAGAAATATTCTATCTGTTCTGCGATGAGATACAGGATATTGACTACCAGACCGCCATACGGCAATTATTATTTTTCATTGCCGAACTGCTTGGGAAGCTATCCAAAGATTTATCTGCAGCTATTTTGTGTCAAGTTCGTTATTGGATAGCTGGCCAGCCAGCATATATTAGGGCTTTGATGCCTGTTTTAAACTGCGAAATTTGAGATGTTAATTTTTAAATTTTTCCTGTCAAAAGGAGGAAGTTGACTTGAGCAATGATCGGAGAGTGTATCAAAACAAACTCGTCTCGGCTAACCATGCAGTAAAAATCGTGCAATCCGGAGACTGGGTGAGTTATGGTTCCCTCAATGCCCAAGCCTGTAGTCTGGACAAAGCGCTGGCTAAAAGAAAGGACGAACTGAAGGACGTAAAGGTCTGGACGTTGCTGTGTCTGCGCATGCCCGAGATCGTCAAGGTCGATCCCCAGGGGGAATCCTTTTGCTGTCAGTCCTGGCATTTTTCCGGGACGGATCGCAAAATGGCCAAGCAGGGAACCCCGATTTACTACACTCCCATGCGCTATTCCGAACTCCCTCGCTATATCCGGGAAAATGTTGCGCCCATCCAGGTTGCCATGTTGGGTACTGGCCCCATGGACAAGAACGGCTACTTTAATTTTGGACCGCAGAATTCTCATCACAAGGCCCTCTGTGAAAAAGCTGACAAAGTGATCGTAGAGATCAATACCAACATGCCGCGCTGTCTGGGCGGATACCATGAGGCTATCCACATCTCCGAGGTTGACTTGATCGTAGAAGGCGAAAACGAAGCCCTGGTCGCGCCCGCCCCCACCCCGCCCACTGAGATTGATCAAAGGGTCGCCCGGCGGATCGTCGCCGAAATGGAAGACGGGGCCTGTATCCAGTTGGGGATCGGCGGTATGGCCAATGCCGTAGGGCAGATGATCTGTGACTCTGACTTAAAAGATCTGGGTTGCCATACAGAAATGCTTTGTGATGCCTATGTTGACCTGTTTGCTGCAGGCAAGATGACCGGTCGGCGCAAAAATCTTAATCCTGAAAAAATGGTCTACGGCTTTGCTTTGGGCAGCCAGCGGCTTTTTGACTTTATCGATGACAATCCCCGTTGTGCTTCGTTTCCGGTTGATTATACCAACCGGGTGGCAATCGCTTCCGCCAACGATCACCTGATGTCCATCAACAATGCTGTCGAGGTCGATATTTACGGGCAGATCTGCTCAGAATCCTCGGGCACCCGGCATATCAGCGGCACCGGCGGACAACTCGACTTCGTGCTGGCGGCTTACGAATCACGGGGCGGCAAATCATTCGTCTGCCTGCCTTCCACTTATCAAAAACCGGACGGAAAACTGGCCTCCTGCATCGTGCCAACCTTAAAAACCGGCGCGATCGTGACCGATGCCCGAACCGTCGCTCATTATATCGTAACCGAGCACGGAATCTTCAATAGCAAAGGCAAGACCACCTGGCAAAAGGCGGAAGGGATTATCTCCCTGGCCCACCCCGATTTCCGCGATGATCTGATCCGCGCTGCCCAGGAGCAAAAGCTCTGGTCCAGATATAACAAACAATTTTAATCGCCTATTCCCATATTCATAATGAAAGCTACAAGCATACAATAATCGAGCCCGTACCTGTTTTATGGTACGGGCTCGATTTTCCAGAATCAGTTTTATAACCGCTTTTTTTCAGCCTGTCTCTGCCTGATTCCACTTTTATTTAACCAGTTCGATCTCCCAATCATTTTTATCTGCTTTTTTCACATTGATGTTATAATTCCGGGTTTTAGCCAGTCTGCTAACGTTTTCCAGTGATACCGCAGTGGAGCCTGTCACCAGGATTTCATTTGCCCCTTGATCCATTATTTTTTTCGTTTTAATCACCGGCAAAGGGCAACTCATGCCTCGTACGTCAACTTTTTCCATTGCCAATCCTCCTATTCTTCTCGGAAAGACCACCCGATGATGGCCGTTACAACAATTCCTGCCACACAAGCAATTTGTCCGTAAATACCCGGTCCTCCGGCAACTGCAGCCACGCCGGGGGCAGCCGCCTTGGCCGCGGCAGCAGCCAGCATAAAGTTGTGACATACAGCCGCTCCGATGATCATTCCCAAAACCACTGCGGCAGCATCTGTATCGCCTTCACCGGACATGATCAGTTGTCGCAAGGGGCATCCACCCAGCAGTGTAGCCGTCAGGCCTACCAGGAACAGCCCCAGGAAGTTCCATACATGCAGGCTGTGAGCAATCGGTTGCCCGCTAAAACCAGTCTTGAAAAATCCCAAGGCAATGTTTAAAACCAAAGCCCCCAGGAAGATGCCGATAAAGCCTAGTAATAAATGATTGTCCCGCATCAGGATGAAATCCCTGATGCCGCCGCTCATGCACAACCGGGTGCGCTGCGCCAGAAATCCCACCAACAGACCGGCAGCCAGCGAGATAAGCAGCGGGGCGGCCATGGAACCGGGGCCTTCCTTGCTGAAAAACAGAGGACCGCCCGCATCGGGATTAAATACGGTTCCTTTAAGCAAGAGAAACAGCAGGATGGCAAAGATCGCTGGCAGGATAAAGCCGCCCAGCTTGCTGTGGCTTTCCTCCGCCCGACCCAGAAAGAATCCCCGACGCAAAAACCATACGCCTCCGCCGACGCCGCCAATAAAGCCAATCAGTCCGACGAATGCATTGTAGTCACCACCGGCCATGCGCAGCACATCGCGCAGCGGACAGCCCAGAAATACCAAAGCGCCAATCATCATAAACATCCCCAGGAGAAATCGTACCAATGTAGATGAACCTCCGCGGGACCTGAACTCACCCGCAAACAGAGAAGTCAGCATGGTGCCCAACACGATGCCGATAATTTCAGGACGCAAGTACTGCACTACCCCGGCCCGGTGCAATCCCAGCGCGCCGGCAATGTCTCTTTCGAAACAGGCAATACAAAATCCCATATTGGGCGGGTTGCCCAACTTGACCAGCACCACCGCAATCGCTCCAATGATAAGTCCCGTGACGAGAATAAACCATTTGCCTTTGTCCAACTTAATAATCCCCCTTATAAATAACTTATAGTTATATATATAATTATTTTTTCTAATTTTATAATATTCTACATAATCGATATTTATCCTTCTTTGTATAAAAATTTTTTCAATAAAAAAACCCGCTTATCAATAAGCAGGTATAATACATATTATTATAAATATTAAACGTTTTGTGCTGCTCATGCGCTTTTCCGTCAACCGGAAAGTGCAAACGCGGGACGATTCTGCTTCTGCCAGACAGAGCCAACAATGGCTTGAACCGTCCCCTTGCTTCCTGTCAATCCAAACTGATCCGCCCCAGATTGCCGCGGCGGTAATCCTGCAGCAGCAAATGGCAGGTCTTGTCGACGTCAGGCGTTCCGCCTTTGTTCAGATAACCGCGGTTACGGGCGATCTCGGCCAGTATTTCTTCCGCCTCCAACTGAACATTTTCCACTTTGTAGCGAATATAAAAAATTTGAGGCGTTTTGGCCTGCAGCGTGCGCAGCAGGTAAAGGGCTACATCGTATTCCTGGTAGGCATTTTCCCCCACAATATTCAGCAAGGCCAGTTTTAGGCCCTGTTCTTCATCTTCGACCTTGGGCCACATCAGACCGGGGGTATCCATGAACTCAATGTCCTCGCGTACCCGCACCCATTGTTTGCCGCGGGTCACGCCCGGCTTGGCGCCGGTCTGGGCAACTTTTTTACCCACCAGGCAGTTTAAAAATGTCGATTTACCGATATTGGGAACCCCCACCACCATCACCCGCGGACTTCTGATCCGTCGGCCTTTGCTGAGCATTTCCTCGGCCTGCAGCTGATAAACGCTTTTAATCAGCTGCAGCACTTCCTTGCTTCCCTTGCCGGCGCTTGAATCCATGGCCGCAGCGGGATAGCCTTCCTGCTGCAGTTTTTGCTGATACGCCTGAATGGACGCAGACGAGGCCAGATCCATTTTGTTGAGGATAAAAATAATCTTTTTGCGGCTGATTATCTTTTCCAGGTCAGGATTGCGGCATGAAAACGGAGCGCGCGCATCCAGCAGCATCAGCACAATGTCGACCAGTTTGATGTTTTCAGCTATTTCTCGTTTGGCTTTGACCATATGCCCGGGATACCAATTAATCGCCATGTAATCGCCTCCTTTGCCAACCTGGCGAGAGAAAAAAAGAGAATACCGCACGGTATTCTCCTTCCCAATCATTTAAGTCTTTGCTTAGAATCTGCTCTTTTCCTTGACCCGGGCTTTCTTGCCGGTCAGACCCCGCAGATAGAACAGTCTGGCGCGACGCACTTTGCCTTTGCGAGTGACTTCGATTTTGGCGATTTTGGGAGAATGCATCAGGAATGTTCTCTCCACGGCCACATTGTAAGAAATCCTCCGTACGGTGAACGTCTGTGACAGACCCGTGCCTCTGATTTTCATGACGGTACCCTCGAAAAGCTGAATTCTTTCCCGTGTACCTTCAACAACTTTAACATGTACTTTTACGGTATCGCCAGGCCCAAAGCGAGGCAGATCCTTTTTGTACTGCTCTTCTTCAATGGATTTAATGATGTCTTGCACGATTTCGACCTCCTTCCACAGGCGTTCTTACATGGCTGTCATGCAGCGGACCACCTTTAATACAGAACATGCCTATTTTAACACAGTATTTTATTGACTACAAGGGAGAACTACAGATTAAACCAAAATTCTCCCAGCAAGCGATCGATAATGATGGAAACCGCGCTGCGCACTGACAAGTGATTGTAATCACTGTCCGGCGCAATCGGTTCCAGAATATAGTCGCATTTTTCCATCAGGGTCTGTTCCATGCCCCAACCAGTACCAAAAAGCAGGAGAAAGACCTGGTCTTCGCTGAATATCTTTTCTTTCAGCCAGCGATAGGAAACCGTCTGGGAATAACGGCGCGCATCGGTAGCGACGGTCACCACCCTGCTTCCGGTTTGTGCCTCGATTTCGGCTACGACCTGGGCAAGATCCTCCTTCCGGTGCAGGATGGCAAAAGCTTCCCGACGGTCAGGATTGTAGCTGCCTCCGTAGCCTTCCTGCCAATAGGACAGAATGTCGCCAATCAGCTGTTGTTGATTGGGCGCCGGGTGGACGACATAAAATCCATCTGCCTTGTAGGTGCGGGCAGCCCGGGCGATATCATGCAAATCGAGATTGGTAACCGAGGTGGTTACGATATCCATGCGTTTGTTGTACATGGGATGGTGCAGCAAGGCAATATAGACTTTAGCGTTTCGCACCTTTCTCCTTCTTCCTGACGAACAATATTTCTTCCAGCAAGGACTGCTCTTCAGCATCAAAAGCGCGGTTTAAAAGCAGATCGGGTCTCTTCAACAAGGTCCGCTCCAGACTCAGTTTCTTGCGCCAGCGGCGGATCTCTTCATGGTGTCCGGAAAGCAGCACCGGAGGGACTTCCATCTCTGCAAAAGAGCGCGGACGAGTAAACTGGGGATACTCCAATAAACCTTCCGCAAACGATTCATCCTCAGCTGAGGCATCATCACCCAGCACCCCGGGAACAAGCCGGGAGACTGCATCAACCACCACCATGGCACCCAGTTCACCGCCGGTCAGAACATAATCGCCGATGGATATTTCTTCATCAATATAGGTCATGGCCCGTTCATCGATGCCTTCATAATGGCCGCAGAGCAGGATCAGATGGTCTTCTCCGGCCAGCCGGGTCACAATGGTCTGGTCGAGGCGCTGTCCCTGCGGGGACAGGTAAACCACCCTGCCGGGCTGATCTTTGACATGTTGAATAGCCCGGGCCAGTACATCCACTTTCATGACCATCCCTGCACCGCCGCCATAAGGATAATCATCTACTTGTTGGTGCTTGTCCAGGGCAAAGTCCCTGATGTTTACGGTATTGATCTGCAGGAGCCCGTTTTGTCTGGCGCGGCCGATCATGCTGGCTTGCAGCGGCGAAGCAAACATCTCCGGGAAAAGCGTTAAAATATCGATGCGCATGGTATTCTCCCAAATCACGGTTGATTGCATCCAAAAAGCGGACCAGGGCTAGTCCAGCAATCCGTCCAGCAATTTGACCGTCATCTTTTTTTCTTCCAGGTTGATCTCAAGGATTACTTGCTGAATCGCTGGCAGCAAAATCTCTCCATAAACCTCGGAATCGACCGCATAAACATCGTTGGCTCCGGTTTCCAGAACTTCCTTGAGAATTCCCAGATATCCTTTTTCGATATCATAAACCGCCAGGCCCACCAGTTGAAAATGATAATAATAGCCGGGTGGCAGCGGAAATACGTCTTTCTCCTCGACACCCAGCCAGGCCTGTCGATAGGTTTGGGCAGTTTCCAGATCGTCGATGCCTTCCAGTTTCATCAGCAGCAGGTCTTTGTAAGGACTGCAGGATGCAATTCTGTGCCGGGAAATTTTACGTCCCTGTACCACCCGAATCTCTGCCAGACCCTGGAAACGCTCCGGAAAATCGGTCAGGGGCATGACTTTCAACATCCCTTTGTAGCCATGGGTACCTACGATTCTGCCGATGCTCACTAATTCATTTGCATCCATTACATCCATCTCCCAACATGGTGGGTAAAAGTGTGGTGAAACGTCGAACTTCTGTCCGGACATCCCTTCAAGGAGAAGCAGTGAACAACTGAAAAGCCCGTGCCCAAGACGACGCACGGGGATGGGGACACACCCGAACAGTGATTGTCCCCCAACACGTACGGCGGATGAGACGGGCTGGCCTGGTTCACCAGGCGATTCTCCCTGGAAAAATTCTTGGGCGATGGTTGCCGCCCTATCTCATAATTTCCACGGTGACTCTCTTGCCTTCCTTGGCTGCGGTAGCTTTCGTCAAGGTACGAATCGACTGAGCAATTTTGCCTTGTTTGCCGATCACCTTGCCCATATCTTCAGGCGCTACCCGCAGTTCAATCAGGTTGGATTTTTCGCCGTCCACTTCGATCACCTGAACCTGGTCGGGATTATCCACCAGGGCGCGGGCAATATATTCAACCAGCTCTTTCACTTGTGATTCACCCCCCTGGGTCGTGCGACCCTACTTGCGGCCTTCCGCAAATTTGCTCATAATACCCTGTTTTTGCAAAAGTGATTTTGCTGTATCTGAAGGTTTAGCACCGGTAGTAAGCCATTTCAGGGCTTTTTCCTCATCGATCTTAATCGTGGCCGGATCGGTTGAAGGATCATAATATCCGATTTCTTCAATAAAACGTCCGTCACGAGGCGATCTTGCATCAGCGACGATCATTCTGTAGAAAGGGCTTTTCTTGGCTCCCATTCTCTTTAAGCGGATTTTTGTTGCCATATTGTCACCTCCTTGTTATTATCTCTACTTTATGTGCATTGCGGTCTGGCCTAGAAACCTGCCGCAGCTAAAGTAAGCCAAAAAAATTATTGCAGTGGAAACTTCATGCCCGGCATAAAGCCTCGTTTGCCTTTTTTGCCGCCCGCATCGGTGAGCTGTTTCATCAGCTTGCGGGACTCTTCAAACTGCTTAAGCAAACGGTTCACATCCTGCACCCTGGTACCGCTGCCCGCGGCGATCCGTTTCTTGCGACTGCCGTTAAGGATGGTAGGATTGCGTCGTTCCTGGATCGTCATTGATTTGATGATGGCTTCCACATGCAGCATTTCCTTTTCATCAATCTGGGCATCCATCCCTTTCATTTGCTTGCCCATACCGGGAATCATGCCCAGCAGATCCTGCAGTGGTCCCATTTTTTTAACCTGTTGCATCTGGTCCAGGAAGTCCTCCAGGCTAAACTCCTGCTTGCGAATCTTCATCTCCATTTCGCGGGCTTTTTGCTCGTCGAAATTCTCCTGGGCTTTTTCCACCAGGCTGAGGATGTCGCCCATGCCCAGGATGCGCGAAGCCATCCGGTCCGGATAAAAAGTTTCCAGGGCATCGAGTTTTTCCCCCATGCCCACCAGCTTGATGGGCCGCCCGGTTACGGCTTTGACAGACAACGCTGCACCGCCGCGGGTGTCGCCGTCCAGTTTGGTCAAAATCAGTCCGGTAATACCCAATTGTTCATTAAAAGACTCGGCTACCGTCACCGCATCCTGTCCGGTCATGGAATCGACCACCAGCAAGGTCTCATGCGGTTCGACCGCTTCTTGAATCTGGACCAGTTCATCCATTAATTCTTCATTAATGTGCAGCCGTCCGGCAGTATCAATGATAACAATATCACGGTTGTTGCTATGGGCATACTCCATCGAGGCTTTGGCGATATTGACCGGATTCCCCTGCCCCATTGAAAAAACCGGCACGTTCAACTGTTCGCCCAGCACCTGCAGCTGTTTGATGGCGGCGGGGCGATACACATCAGCGGCTACCATCAGCGGCCGGCGCCCTTGCTTGACCAGGTTGCGGGCCAGCTTGGCCACCGTAGTGGTCTTGCCGGCACCCTGCAGTCCGACCGCCATGATTACGGTGGGCGGTTTGGAGGACAGGTTAAGTTTGGTTTCGCTGCCGCCCATCAACTGGGTCATTTCGTCATAGACAATCTTAACGATTTGCTGTCCGGGAGTAACGCTCTGAATCACTTCCTGACCTACCGCCCGCTCGCTGACAGTTGCCACAAAGTTTTTCACTACTTTATAATTGACGTCAGCCTCCAGCAGCGCCAGGCGCACTTCCCGCATCGCCAACTTGACGTCCTCTTCGGAGATTTTGCCTTTGCCGCGCAGCTTTCTGAATACTTCCTGCAGGCGGTCTGACAGTCCTTCAAATGCCACGATATCTCTCCTTTTCTACAGCAGCTCCATGGTTTCTTGTAAAATCCGCCGGGCTTCCAGCAACCGTTCGACATCAGGCTCTTCTTGACTGAGCAATTCGCAGACGGTTTCCATCTGTCGGCGGGTCGTTTTGAGCTTATCCAGCAGACCCAGTTTGGCTTCGTATTGCATCAATTGGTGTTCGGCTCTTTTAATCAGGTCATACACTGCCTGGCGGCTGGTATTCATATCATCAGCGATTTCCGACAAGGAAAAATCATTTTCATAATAGTCTTTTAAAATACGGCGCTGCTTATCGGTCAGCAAAGCTCCGTATATATCATGCAACAAGACGAATTGCTCAAGTTTTTCAAGCATATCGTTTTCTCCTTGTGTAAAGTATTTTTGCTTTACATATGTATTCTAATGATCTGTCCCGGTGCTGTCAAGTTTTTTGCCTAAACAGGTCCACCGCCATTCAAAATCATTCCCGACCGTACCAGAAAATAAAACGCCCGCCATGCCAAAAACCTGTACGTCAGACGGTAGCTGTTATTCGTCAAACGTACAGGTTTTTACAACCTAACCCGGCTCTTTACATTTCAGACGCTCCAACCCGGCATCGGACAGACGCCTCCTGGTCTTAAAAGACCTTGCCAGGAAGGCTTAGGCGTACATGGCCTCGATTTCCTTTTTAAAGTGTTCAAAGATCACCCGGTTTTTCAATTTCAAAGTCGGTGTCATTTCGCCTTCTTCTTCACTGAACCGACGTTTCAAAATAGTGTATTTTTTAATCGTTTCGTAGTCTTCCAGATAATCGTTGATGCGATTGATTTCGCCTTCAATGAGTTCCTTGACCAAAGGGCTGTTGACCACATCCTCGCCCACTTCCACACAGGCTTGAGCACCGTTGATCTCTGCATAAACAAGTTTGCTTTCATCATAGGTATAGCCTTTTTCCTTCAACATATACAGGATCATGTCAAAACTTGGAACCAGCAGGGCGGAGATGTATTTGCGGTCGTTGCCCAGGACCAGGACTTGCTCTATAAAGGGACTGTTGACAAAATGTGCCTCAATCTTGGCCGGTGCCACATTTTTACCGGTATCCATGACGATGATGTATTTTTTTCGGTCAATAATCCGCAGGAACCCTTCCTCGTCAAACTCACCCAGATCGCCGGTCTTGAACCATCCGTCTTCGGTAAAGGCCTCGGCGGTTTCCGCCGGGTTTTTATAGTATTCATGGATGATACCGATGCCACGTACCAGGATTTCCCCGTCGGTGTCCAGCTTGGCTTCTACGCCGGGCACCATTTTTGCCAGCCAGCCGATCTTGGTGGCGTTGGGCGCCCCGTGACTGATTCCCGCAGCCGTTTCCGTAAGTCCCCAGCCGTTCAAGAGCGGGAAGTTAAGGATAAGGAAATTGCGATGCAATTCGACCGGCAGAGCACCGCCTCCGGAATAGGCAATTTTAAGCCTTCCTCCCAGCAACTGGCGTAACTGACTGAACACCATGGCATCGGCCTTTACAAAGTCCTCCTTGAGTTTTTCATCCATGCCAATGGTAGGATCGGCGGTGAGATCAACCGCTCCATTCGGTCCGGTGCGATGTTCAAGGGCTTTTTGCCCGACTTCAAAGGCCCATTCATAGAGCTTTTTCCCCTCAGGATTGCTGGAATAGGCCGCGCGGAACCCCGAGAAGATCCGGTCCCACAATCTGGGTACCAGCAGCACCCAGGTAGGTTTGATGGCCTGGATGTCCTGTACCAGGGTGGTAGGCTTCTGGGCGTACCCGATGCATCCTCCTACGG
>Ga0116151_10000979_pt1 | contig 26535 bp, 18 predicted proteins | sample AD_UKC117_MetaG_FD_89893 | JGI IMG/M metagenome (GOLD analysis project Ga0116151, IMG submission 89893) | Active sludge microbial communities of municipal wastewater-treating anaerobic digesters from Hong Kong - AD_UKC117_MetaG | ecosystem: Engineered > Bioreactor > Anaerobic > Digestate... | reverse complement strand
TCGTGCTTGTGGCTCGGGAGCCCGAACCGGCGCGCTTGCCGGCTCGCGCTTCCCTCCTCGCTCGCTCGTTCCTCGCTCGACTCGTCAGTCCAGCGCGAGCCCGCGCGCCTGGGCTCCCGAGCGATCCTTGCGGAACCTTCCACCCCCTCGTGCCTCGACTCGACTGGCATCGGCTGCCTAGCCTCCGGATGACGCACCACCACCGTCAGCACACCCGAGGCTCCAGGAGGCACCGATGGCCAACCACCAGATGAAGGGCATGGACACCGACCAGGCGCGCCAGGTGTCCCGCAAGATGGACCAGCACGCGAGCGCGGTCGGCGACATGGTCGGCGGCATCTCGCAGATGCTCGGCTCCGTGCAGTGGTACGGCGCCGACGCCAAGCGCTTCATGAGCGACTGGCAGGGCAGCTTCGCGCCGCAGGCCCAGGGAGCCACCGCCTCGATGCAGGACAATGCCGTCGCCTTGCGCAAGCACGCCGACCGGCAGGACGCGATCAGCTCCTGACCCCTGCACCACCCCCACCGTCCCGTATGCCGCGGGGTCGCCGACGAGGCGACCCCGCGGCATACCTGTGTCTAGGCAAACCCGAAAACCATTGCGGCACAGGAACATTCCGGCTAGATCAGGGCGGAACCTTCCACCCCTCCAGCGCTAGACGAGGCCTCGACGGGCCACCTAGCGTCCTGGTCAGCAGGCCGACAGCAGCGTCGGCCCCGAGAACAGCAAGGAGGTGAACGGACGTGTTCGTGGGAGCCGACACCGATGCTCTGACCAAGCTGGCGCAGAAGTGCCTCAAGGCCGCCCAGGTGGCCGACACCGCAACCGCCTTCCTCACGGCGCTCGTCGTGACGCTCAAGGCCGCATCGTGGTTCACGGGAGGGGCCAGCCTCGCCTACGCGACCTACCTCGAGACGACGGTCATCCCGTGGCTCAAGAAGATCTCGATGGCGCTCAAGCTCTTCGCCAAGGTCCTCGGCGCGCACGCCGACGCTCAGGACAAGGTGAGCAGCGGCGAGTCCGTCGACTTCGGCGCGCTGCCGCGCTACGAGACCCCTGCCCTGCCGTCCGGCGACACCAGGGCCTATCCGGTCATGGACCTCGGCGGGTCCGGCGCCTCGACCGCGGCCGGCGACCTCACCGGCGGCGCGGTCCCCGCGACCACCGGCGCCGGGGCCCTGCCGAGCGACCCCGGCACCTTCACGACGGGCTCCGTTGGGGGAAGCCTGTCGGGGGTCGGCTCCGACACCGGAGCCGCGCCGATCCCGGCGATGGCCGGGTCGGGGTCGACGGGGTCGTTCGGCCTGGGCTCGGGCTCGATCGGCACCGACACCGGCGCCGGGTCCTACGGCTCCGGCTCCTACGGCTCGGGCACTGACCTCGGCTCGCTCGGAGCCTCGACGAGCGGCGACACCGGCAGCGCCGGGTATGCCGCGGGAGCGGGCTCGATCGGCGCCGGCGCCGGCACTGGCGGCTCGAGCGGGGGCTCGGCCGGCGGCTCGCTGGGCGGCGGCTCCGGCAGCTCGGGTAGCTCAGGCGGCAGCGGCTCCTTCGGGACCGGCTCCGGCTCGCTCGGCGGAGCCGACCTCGGCCCGCTGCCCGCGGGTGCCGGATCCAGCGGCTCCGGCACACCGACGACCTTCGGCGCCGACTCGGTCGGCGGCGCACCGGGCGCGGAGTCGGGGCGGATCCTCACCCCGGGCAGCACCGCGGACGGCTCGCCGGCCGCGGCATACGGGGCAGCCGGTGCAGCCGGCGCTCTCGGCCTCGGCGGCGCTGCGGCGCTGGCCGGCCGGGGCGGCCAGGCTGCCTACTCCTCGCCCCAGGGCTTCGACTACAACCGGATCCAGGGCATCAAGGGCAACCCCAACGTCACCCCGGAGTTCCTCCGCAAGGTCGAGGGCATCGCCGACCGGCTCAAGACCAAGCCCGAATACCTGCTCGCCGCAATGAGCTTCGAGACCGGCGGCAGCTTCGCGGCGGACAAGAGGAACCCGCAGTCGTCGGCCACCGGGCTCATCCAGTTCATGTCCAAGACCGCCAAGGGCCTGGGCACGACGACCGCCGAGCTGGCCCGGATGACCCCGGTGCAGCAGCTCGACTACGTCGAGAAGTACTTCGCCGGACGCGCCGGCAAGCTCGGCAGCATCGAGCAGGTCTACTCGACGATCCTCTACGGCCGGCCGATCTCGGACCCCGACAAGGTCCTCTTCCAGCCCGGCACCGAGGCCTACCGCGTCAACAAGGGCCTCGACAAGGACCACCAGGGTGGCATCACCCTGCGCGAGGCGGCAGCCGTCGTCCGCAACCGGATCACGTAGCGCCGCCTCACCTGGCGCGAACAGCTTTCTCCAGCATCACGATTCAGCACCACCACCCAGTCAGCAGCATCATCGACACGAAGGAGCACTCTCATGGCCAGCACGCTCAAGGGAATGGACACCGAGGCCGGTCGCGCATCCGCGAAGACCCTCAAGGCCGGGGCCGACCAGCTCGACCAGCTCACCCAGAACCTCACCAAGTCGATCACCACCTTCGCCTGGCAGGGCGCGGACTCGGTCCGCACCCGCGAGCAGTGGAACAACGGCAACGTCCGCATCCTGCAGGGCGTCGCCAGCCAGCTGCGCGAGTTCGCCACCCTCATCGAGAAGCAGGCCGCCGAGCAGGACGCCGTCTCCAACTGACGCAGCCCGTATGCCGCGCAGCCCCGGCGGGTGCCGCACCCGCCGGGGCTGTGTTCTTTGGCTCCGGAGCCCGAACCGGCCCCGAGCATCAACTCCGAAAGGTGAGCTCCATGCCGACGTGGAACCTCTCGATCCGGCCCGCGCCGGAGACTGCGCTGCCCGCCGTCGACGTCGTCGTCGAGGCCGCGCCCACCGCGACGGTCGCCGACCTCGCGGCCGCGCTCGGGTCCCACCTCGCACCGGACCGGCACGGTCAGCTCGTCGTCCCCGTCGACGGCTCCGGCCCGTGGCCGGCCACCCGCCCCCTCGCCGAATGCGCGCTGCGCGTCGGCGACCTCGTCGACGTCGTCACGGTCCCGCAGACCTGGCGGGAGCGCCCCGCTCCCGCCGGCCGGGTCCGTGCCGTCGTCCGCGTCGTCGCCGGCCCGGACGCCGGGCGCACCATCGCGCTGCGCGGCGCGAGCGCGAGCATCGGCCGCGCCGAGTCCTGCACGGTGCACCTGCAGGACCCGCTCGTCTCGCAGCGGCACGCGGTGGTGCGCTTCGACGGCGTGCCGATGATCGCCGACGAGGGCTCGGCCAACGGCACCCTCGTCGGCGGCGAGCCGCTGCGCCGGGCCACCCGCATCCCGTGGGGACAGCCGATCACCCTCGGCGCAACGACGCTCGTCGTCGAGCCCGGCGACGAGATGCTTCGCGAGAGCGCCGGCCAGGGCAGCACCCAGGCCAGCCCGGTCTACCGCTCGCCGCGCTTCGGCGAGCCGCTCCAGCAGGGCGACCTCGAGGTGCCCCAGCCGCCTCAGAAGCGCCGCGCCTCGCCGCTGCCGTGGGCGATGATGCTGCTGCCGATGCTCATGGGCGGTGCCATGCTGAGCACCTCCCGCAACCTCTACACCCTCGTCTTCATGCTCGCCTGGCCGCTCATGGGCTTCGGCGGCTGGTGGCAGCAGGAGCGGCATACCAAGCGCGAGTTCGAGGAGGACCTCGCCGAGTGGCGCGAGGACGTCGACGCGATCCTCGCCCGGCTCGACGCCGCCGCCGCCGAGCAGCGCGCCGTCGCCGAGCAGGACCACCCGGACGTCGAGCCCTTGCACGAGCGGACGACGACCCACGAGGCGCTATGGGCCCGGCGGGTCGACGAGCCCGAGTTCCTCGCGGTCCGCGTCGGCCGCGGTCCGGTGCCCGCCCTGCTGCACGCCACCCTCAAGGACGGCGGCGACCGGCCGGCCCTGCGCCAGGCCCAGGCCGACCTCGCGATCCGAGCCACCTTGCCGGACACCCCGGTCGTCGCCCCGCTCGGCGCGCTGCGGCTCATCGCGCTCACCGGCCCGGACGACCAGGTCGACGACCTGCTGCGCTCGATCGTGCTGCGCCTCACCCTCGACCACTCGCCGGCCGACCTGTCGATCGTCGCCGCCCTCGGCCCGGGCCGCGCCCACCACGAGGCGTGGCTGCGCTGGCTGCCGCACTGCTCGCGCCGCGTCGGTGGCGAGGCCCCGGTGGCAGTCGGACCGGCCGCCGGACGACTGCTGGACCGGCTGGTCGCCGAGGACGGCGGGCGCGGGCACACCCTCGTCGTCGTCGACGAGCGGGCCGGCATCGCCCGCCGCGCGGTCGAGGCGATGGCCGCCGCCGCCCCCGACCGCCGGCTGCACCTCGTCTGGCTCGGCACCCGCCCCGACACCGTCCCGGCCGCCACGGACTTGTTGCTTCAGACTCGAGAGCCCGAACCGGCGCGCCCTCGGACCGGGCTTCCCTCCTCGCTCGCTCCTTCGTCGCTCGACTCGTCAGTCCAGCCCAGCCCGCGCGCCTGGGCTCTCGAGACTCACGCTTGGCTGCTCAGCGCTCGCGATCGCGGCGGCCGGCAGGCCCTCGAGACCGTCGACGGCATACCCCTCTCGCAGGCCTGGCGCACGGCCCGCATGCTCACGAGCAAGGTCGACGAGGCCGCCGTGCTGCCGCCCGACACGGCGCTGCCGACGACGGTCCGGCTCACCGACCTGAGCCCGGACCTCGCTCACCCCGACGACGTCGACGGCGTGCTGCACCGCTGGGCCACCGGCACCGGCCTGCGCGCCCAGATCGGCGCCGGCATCGACGGCGTCGTCACCCTCGACCTGCGCGAGGACGGCCCGCACGGGCTGGTCGCCGGCACCACCGGCTCGGGCAAGTCCGAGCTGCTCCAGTCGCTGCTGTGCTCGCTCGCGGTCAACAACCCGCCGAGCCGGGTCACCTTCCTGCTCGTCGACTACAAGGGCGGCGCGGCCTTCCGCGAGTGCGCCGACCTGCCGCACACCGTCGGCTACATCACCGACCTCACCCCGGCCCTCGTGCACCGGGCGCTCGCCTCGCTCACCGCCGAGGTCGCCGCCCGCGAGGAGCTGCTCGGCCACTACGGCGTCAAGGACCTGCCGATGCTCGAGCGCGAGCACCCCGAGGCCGCGCCCCCCGCCCTGCTCATCTGCGTCGACGAGTTCGCCGCACTCACCGCCGAGGTCCCCGACTTCGTCGACGGCATGGTCAACATCGCCCAGCGCGGCCGCTCGCTCGGCCTGCACCTGCTGCTCGCCACCCAGCGCCCGGCCGGCGTCGTCACCCCGGCGATCCGGGCCAACACCGACCTGCGGATCGCGCTGCGGATCGCCGGTCCCGACGACTCGGTCGACGTCATCGACACGCCCGACGCGGCATACCTCTCACGGCGCACGCCGGGCCGCGCTTGGATCAAGCGCACCGGCCACGGCACCTCCGAGCTCGTCCAGGTCGCGTGGGTCGGCTCGCGCGAGGTGCTCGCCGAGAGCCGCCAGGTCGTCTCGGTGCACCCCTTCACCGCCTGCCAGCCGGACGCGGTCGACCCCGCCGCGCCGGGCACACCGGACCTGCGTCTCGACCCGCGCACCGACCTCGACCGCTGCGTCCGCACCGTCACCGAGGCCTTCGCCCGCACCGGTATGCCGCGGCCACGCCGCCCGTGGCTGCCGCAGCTGCCGGCCGAGCTGATCCTCACAACCGTTGCGTGGGATCCCGATCCCACGCGCTCGGGACCCGGGCTCCCCACGTCGCTCGACTCGTCGGTCCATCCCGGGTCGCGCGCCTCGGCTCTCGAGCTGGACGCGCCGGTCGCGCCGGAGGACCGGCGCCGCTCCGGCCAGGTGCCGATCGGCCTGCTCGACGACCCCAAGGGCCAGCGCCAGCCCGAGCTCGTCCTCGACTACGCCCAGGTCGGGCACGTCCTCGTGCACGGCACGAGTGGCTCTGGCAAGACCGAGCTGTTGCGCACCGTCGCAGTCGCCGCGTCGCTCACCGACGGCTGCCTCACCGACGAGTCGACCCGGATCGCTCCCTACATCTACGGCATCGACTTCGCCGGCGGCGGTCTCAAGGTGCTCGCCGACCTGCCGACCGTCGGCGGCATCGTCGCCGAGCAGCAACCCGGACGCGTGCTGCGGCTCATCCGGGTGCTCAAGCGGACCGTCGACGAGCGCAGCCAGGCGCTCGCGGCGGCCGGCGCCGCCACCCTCGCCGACCTCGCCGCCCGCGGGCACCGGGTGCCGCGGGTGCACGTCCTCGTCGACAACCTGCCGGCTCTCGTCGACTTCCTCGACGGCGGCGGCGCGGTCAACCGGCTGCACTCCGACATGCTCACGACGATCCTGCAGGGCGGTCGACGGGTCGGCGTCCACCTCACCGCCACCGCGCCCGGGCGGATGGGCGTGCCGGCCAACCTCGCCGCCTCCTTCGGCCGCCGGATCGTGCTGCGGATGACCGTCGCCGACGACTACTTCATGCTCGGCGTGCCTGGCGGGGTGCTCGACCAGGACAGCCTTCCCGGCGCCGGTCTGCTCGGCAACCACAGCGTGCAGATCGCGACCATCGGCGGAGCCGGCACCCCGGTGCAGGCCGAGCGGCTCGCCGAGGTCGGCACCCGGCTCGCCCCGGTCGTCGCGGGCCGCCCCGCCGGCGAGGTGCCGCCGATGCCCGGCATCGTGCCCGCCGGCGCGGTGCCTGCCCCGTCGGCCGCCTCCACTCAGGCGGGCTCGTCGATCGAGTCCCTGCTCACCATCGGCGTCGACGCCGACGCGGTCACCGTCGTCACCGCCGACCTGCTCAGCGGTGGCCCGGTGCTCGTCGCCGGCCGCCCACGCAGCGGCCGCTCGACCACCCTGCACGGCCTGGCCCAGCTCGCCGCGCGCGCCACCACCCCGCCACAGACCGTGTATGCCGCGCCCGGCGCGATCCGCACGGACGCGACGACCGGGCCGCTCGCGGCATACGACCTCGTGCTCGGCACCCCGGACGCGCTCGCGGACTGGCTGGAAAGCCGTTGCCGCGCAAGCGAATCCGACCGGGACGCCGGCGCTGCTGCGCCGTGGACCCTGCTGCTCGTCGACGACGCCCACCTGTGGGAGCGGGACGCCGAGAGCGACCCCAGCCTCCAGGCCGGGCTCGACCGGGTCACCGCGCTCGTCCCGCGCCTGGCTGCGCACGGGATCGCGCTCGTCGTCGCCTGCGACGTCGACGGCGCGCGGACCAACACCTTCACGCCCGGCATCGTCCAGGCTGCCCGGAATGCCCGACGTGGACTGCTGCTGCAGGCCGACGGGATGGACGGTAACGTCCTCGGGGTCACCGTGCCGATGCACACCGTCGAGCCGCTCACCGGACCCGGACGCGGGCTGTGGTGCACCGACGGCTCGGCACGGGTCGTCCAGGCGATCGCCGGCACGGGGCCGGCCGAGTGAGGCAAGGGGAGACGTCAGTGACCCACCCGGCGAGCACGCCCTTCGGGACCACGGCACCAGCCGCACCCCCGGCCCGGCAACCCGACGAGAGCGACATCGCCCGCTTCCGCGAGCTCGCCGGACGGGTCTCCGACGCGATCGAGGTCGCCGTCCACGGCAAGCGCGGCATCGTCGACCTCGTCGGCGTCGCCCTCTTCGCCGGCGGCCACGTGCTGCTCGAGGACGTCCCCGGCACCGGCAAGACCACCCTCGCCCGGGCCGTCGCCAAGGCGCTCGGCGGCACCAGCCGCCGGGTCCAGTTCACCCCCGACCTGCTGCCCGCCGACGTCACCGGCACGGCCGTGTTCGATCCGCGCGACGGCGAGATCCGCTTCCGCGAGGGCCCGGTCTTCGCCAACGTCGTGCTCGCCGACGAGATCAACCGAGCCGCCGCCAAGACCCAGTCCGCGCTGCTCGAGGTCATGGAGGAGCGCACCGTCACCGTCGACGGGCGTACCCGCGCCGTGCCCGACCCGTTCCTCGTCATCGCCACCCAGAACCCCATCGACCTCGACGGCACCTACCGGCTCCCCGAGGCCCAGCTCGACCGCTTCCTCATCCGCACCGGCCTCGGCTACCCCGACTCCGAGCACGAGCTCGAGGTGCTGCGCCCCGGCAGCCGGGCGGGCGGCATACCGGACGTGCCCACGGTGACCAGCCCCGAGGAGGTGCGCGAGGCCGCCGCCCTGTTGTCCCGGCTGCACGTCGCCGAGCCGCTGCTGCGCTATGTGCGGGCCATCGGCGCGGCCACCCGCACCGACCCGCGGATCCGTCTCGGCGCCTCCACCCGCGGGCTGCGCTCGCTCGTGCGCTGCCTGCAGGTGTATGCCGCGGCGCAAGGCCGCCACTACGTCGTGCCGTCGGACGTGCAGCGGCTCGTCGAGCCGGTCCTCGGGCACCGGCTCGTGCTCAGCCGCGAGGCCCAGCTCGCCGGCCACACCTCCCAGGACGTCATCGCCACCGTTCTCGCCGACGTCGACGTCCCCCAGCCCACGTCGATCTAGAGGAAGCGATGATGACTGGCCTCGCCCCGAACCGGCGGCTTTCGGCCGACTCGCTCGTTCCTCGCTCCTCGGCGCCGCCTGGGGCTGCGGTCTCGATTGGCCTCGCCCCGAACCGGCGGCTTTCGGCCGACTCGCTCGTTCCTCGCTCCTCGGCGCCGCCTGGGGCTGCGGCATGACTCAGCGCGGGCGGATCGTCGCGGTCCTCGGGGCACTGCTCGTGCTCGCCGGGGTCACCGCCCGCTACTGGGTGCTGGCCACCGTCGGAGCCGCGCTGTTGCTCACTCTGCTCGCCGACTGGTATGCCGTGCGCCGCGCCCGCCCGCTCACCATCGCCCGGACCGTCGAGCCGCTCGTCGTCGAGCGTGGGACGCCGTGCCAGGGGCGGCTGGTCATCGACCGCCAGCCCTCCCGGCTGCCGGTGCGGCTCACCGGCGCCGAGCTCGTCGGCGGTGTGCCACTGCCGGTGGCCATCCCCGCCGACACCGGCACCGGCGGCCAGACCGTGAGCTATGCCGTGCCGACCCGCCGCCGCGGCCTGCTCGACGTCGGCCCGCTGCTGCTCACCCGCGAGGGGGTCGCCGGGCTGGCGGTCGCGCACGACGAGTTCGGCGACGTCAGCCAGGTCACCGTGCTGCCCCGCACCGTCACCGTGCGGCGGCTGCTGCAGGGCCGGCGGCGGGTCGCCGTCGGCGCCGACGAGCGGGTCGAGCACGGCGGCACCGACCTCGTCGGCCTGCACGAGTACGTCCCCGGCGACGACCTGCGCCGACTGCACTGGGCGACCAGCGCGCGCAGCGGGCGGCTGATGATCCGCGACGACGCCGACCCGTCCGAGCCGCGCCTCGTCGTGCTCCTCGACGACCGGGTCGACTCCTACCCGGCCGGCTCCGACGACTTCGAGGAGGCCGTCGAGATGGCAGCCGGCCTGTGCCAGAAGGCGATTCGCGACGGTCGCCAGGTCCGGCTGCGCACCGTGTCGGACCGGCTCGACGTCGAGGTCGAGGCCGCCGGCCACCAGGTGCCGACGTATGCCGCGCGCGACCTCGCCGTGTCGCTCGCCGAGATCGGGCTCACCGGCCTCGGCGGCTCGACCCACCTCGGCACCCGTGACCTCGACGTCGCGGTCGCCGTGACCGGCACGACGGCCGCCGCCGCCGAGCTCGTGTCCGGCCTCGCCGCGGCCGGCGACTCGGTGCTGCTCGTCGTCAACCCCCGGCCCGACCCGGCCTTCGCCGCCGACGGAGCCACGCTCATCCTGCGCGGGTCGACCGCGCCCGACCTCGCCGAGCTGTGGGATCGGGCGGTGGCCCGATGACCGGCGCGCGGCGCGGCATACCGGAAAGTGCTTGGGGTGCAGCGCTGCTCGTCGTCGGCACGTCCGTGCTCGCGGCCGGCTGGCGAGACTGGTCCGCCTTCGCGATGCTGCTCGGCGCGGCGCTGCTGCCGCTCGTGCTCGTGCCCTTGATGGCCCGGCTGCGCGTGTCGCCGGTGACGACCGCGACCCTGCTCGTGCTCGGCGGCGTCGCGCTCGTGTCCCTCGTCGGGGTCGCGCCCGACGGCTCACGCCTCACCGCCCTCGTCGACGCCGTCCCGCGGCTGCTCACCTCTCCGTCGCCGGCTGCCACCCGGGCGGACCTCGTGGCCCCCGGGGCGCTGCTCGCCCTGCTCGCCGGCACCGTCGTCGCCCTGCGCCGTCAGGCCGCGCGCCGGCACCGGGTCACCCCCGTCGTCGCTGCGCTCGTCCTGTATGCCGCGGGGCTGGCGCTCACTGCCGGCGCCGCGGACCGGGTCGGCCTGGCCGGCCTGCTCATCGCACTGCTCGCCGTGGGCGGCTGGGTGCTGCTGGGCCGCACCGCCGCCGAGCCGCCGGGCGCCACGCCCATCCCCGCCGCCTCCGCAACCGCCACCGGCAGCGCGCCCGGCAGCGCCCCGGGCGGGCGGCGGCTGATGAGTGCGGTCTGGCCGGTGCTCGCGCTGGTCGGCACCGTCGTGCTCGCCGGGGCGATCCCGAGCCGGGCCGGCGCCTTCGACCCGCGCCGCTACGTCACGCCGCAGGTCGACAGCATCGTCGCGCAGAGCCCGCTGCCCCGGCTGGCCGCGTGGGGCCGTGACACCGAGCGGGAGCTGTTCCGCGTCGAGGGTGAGGCGGTGCCGCTGCGGCTGGCCGTGCTCACCCGGTTCAGCGGGGCCACCTGGGACACCCCGAGCCGGTTCCGCCCGGTCGGTGCTGCCGACGAGCCGGCCCTGCCGCCCGGCACCACCCAACGGGCCGTCACCTCCCGGGTGACCCTCATCGACGTGCCCGCACCGTGGGCGCCCTCGCCGGGAACGCCCGTCACCTGCGACGACGGGTCGGCGATGGTCGACGCGGCCGGTGGCTCGCTCATCCTCACCCGGCAGGACCCCATCGCCAGCTATCAGGTGACCGGACGCACCGATGTCGCCGACGCCGCGGCCCTCGCGGCCGCCAGCCCGAGCCGGCCGGACCTCGCCGACGACCTCGCGCCCTACCTCGAGGTGCCCCGGCTGCCGCAGTCCTTCGTCGAGTACGCGAGGTCGGCCACCCGGGGCGCCCGCACTCCGGCCGAGCAGGCGGCCGCCATCGAGGCCGCCGTGCGCGGCGGACGCACCGTCAACCCCAAGGCCCCGAGCGGCTCCTCCTACGTGCGGCTCGAGGAGTTCCTCTTCGGCGATCCGGCCATCGACCCAGGCGGTCGGGTCGGCACCTCCGAGCAGTTCGCGACCGCCTTCGCCGTCATCGCCCGCGAGTCCGGCCTGCCGACCCGGATCGTCGTCGGCTTCCGGCCGGGCACGCCCGGCGCCGACGGGGTGCGGGTCGTGCGGGGCCGGGATGCGCTCGCCTGGCCCGAGGTCTACTTCGTCGGCGTCGGCTGGGTGCCCTTCGCGCCCACCCCCGACACCGATCTCGGCACTCCGCTGCAGGATCGCCCACCCGCCGTGCCCCAGCAGACCCCGTCCCCGAGCAGCAGCGAGCCGGTGCCGAAGCAGCCGCCGCCGGTGACCGCGACCGGCGGGTCGGGCGGCACGGGCGAGCTGTCTCCGGTCGTCTGGTGGGGTGCCGCGCTCGCGCTCGCCGTCCTCGTCCCCGTCCTGCTCCTGTATGCCGCTCGCGCCCGCCGCCGGGCCCGGTTGCGCGCCGCCGGTGCGCCGGGCGCCTGGGGGCACCTGCTCGACGTCGCGGCGCTCGCCGGGCTGCAGGTGGCCGGCAGCCAGGAGGCGCGTGGGCTGGCCGACGCGCTCGACGCCCGGGCGGGTCGGCCAGCGCCGGCCGGCGGCGGGGCTGCGGACGGCGGCGGGGCGGCAGCCGTCGTGCGGGCCGCCGAGGCAGCGGCTTTCGCGCCGGGGGCCTCCGCGTCGTCGTCCAGCGCAGCCGGCTCGGCCCCGGCCAGCTCCGCCCCGGCCAGCGCGGCCCCGGCCGGCGAGCACCCGAGCTGGAGCGCTGCCGTGGCGGTCGAGCGGTCGCTGCGGGGCCGGGCCACCCTCGTGCGCCGGATATGGTGGGCGCTCGACCCCCGGCCGCTCTGGCGGCCGGCGGGCCGGCCGCTTGCGGGAGCACGCGGCATACACACGCAGTGGGGTGACCGGCACGACGGTGCCGGTTCGCCCGAGACAGGGCGGAACCTTCCGGCGGAGCGACCCTTGGCCTCCGTCGGTGGCATCCGCGAGACTGGCCGGACCTGAGCTGGCGGTTCGGCAGGATGATCGGTTCGGGCAGGCAGGCCGTCGGGCGACGGCAGGCACAGGGCAGGGAGGCGAGGGATGACCGCGGCGGGCAGGGGTGTGCGACGCGTGCTTGAGCTCGGGCGGCGTCGCTCGAGCAAGGGGGCGGCCGAGCTCACGGCGGTCGTCGCCGGCGCGGCGCTCGTCGGTGGTCTGCTGCTCGGCACCGGGGTGGCCAGCGCGCAGGTCCAGGTCGGCGACGGTCTCACCTGGCTGTCGGACTCCACGACCGGCGAGATCCTGCAGGTCAACCCGGCAACCGGGCAGCCCGAGACCCGCCGCTCGGTCGCCACCCCGGGCCAGCAGCTCGACCTCGCGCAGAGCGCCGACCGGGTCATCGTCACCAACCGGGCCACCGGCGTGGTGACCTCGATCGACCTGGCCTCGCTCGTCGCGAGCGGGCGCCGCGCCTACAGCAAGGGCGACGCGACCACCGTGCTCAGCAGTGGCACGTCGCTGTTCGTCGTCGACCGGCAGACCAGGACGATCGCCAACGTCAACCCGGCCAGCCTCGAGGTGCAGGGCCGGATGTGGCAGGCGCCGGCCGGCCTCACCGATGCGGTCGTCGACGGCAAGGGCGTCATCTGGGCGCTCGGCGACGACGGGTCGGTCAGCCCGCTGAAGTGGTCGGCGTCGTCGCTGCTCTTCGAGCCCAGCCCGGTCGAGCACCCGCCCGGTGTCGGCCAGGGCTCGCGCCTCGTCCCCCACGACCAGGGCGTCACCGTGCTGTCCCCGGCGAACGGCTATGTCGTGCAGGTCGGCACCCCGCACCCCATCGGGGCGCTCGCCCCGAAGCTGCAGGGAGAGGTGCTGCCGGCCGAGTCGAGCCCGGACACCGTCGTGCCCGTGTCGGTGAAGGAGACCCAGACCGTCGTCATCGCCGGCCCCCGGCAGATGACCGAGGCCCCGGTCGGCACGATGAACTGCAAGGACCCGGGCCGCCCCGCCGTCTTCCACGGCATCGTCTACGTGCCGTGCGGCGACTCGCACAAGGTGCTGCGCCTCGGGCCGGACGGCCAGCAGGTCGGCCCGCCGATCAGCCTGCCCGCCGACGGTGACGCGCCACAGCTCGTCATCGACGACGGCCGGCTCCTTGTCAACGTGCCTGGCGCGACCACGGGCGTGCAGGTCAACGCCGACGGCTCGACGAGGACCTTCACCCGGGTCGACCCGAGCCAGCAGGCGCGACCGGTGCGGACGGCCGGCGGCGAGACCGCCAGCCCGATCGTCTCCCCGGCGCAGCAGGCCGAGAAGGACCGCAAGGACGACAAGAGCGCCAACGACGGCAAGAAGAACGGCGATCAGCGCGGGCCGGAGCAGCCGAAGCAGAACCCCAAGCCGAGCGACCCGCCGCGGCCCAGCCAGCCCCCGAAGACCGAGGCGCCCAAGGCACCGGAGCCGCCGGTGAGCGTGCCGCCGACACCGAGCGCCTCGGCCAGTCCCCCGGTCTCGACGACGCCCAACGTGCCGACGTCGCAGCCTGCGCTGCCCCCTGCCCCGACCAGCGCCGCTCCCACGACCACGCCGGCTGTGCCGACCAGTGCAGCCCCGGCCACCAGCGCCGCCGCACCTAGCCAACCCGTGTCGACTCAGGTGCCGAGCAGCGCGGCCGCGGTGCCGCCGGCTGCTCCGCCAGCTGCGCCGGTGACGACCCAGCCGACGGCGGACTTCGGCCCGGCCGCGCCACCCGCGCCACCGGCCGCGCCCCCGGCGCCCCCGGCGCCACCCGCCCCGCCGGAGACGACGGCCCCCGCGCTGCCGCCGCCGGCGGCGCCGATGGACCCCACGCAGAACGCACCGTTCCGAGTGATCGCCACCGCCCGGGCCGACGGCACCGTCCTCGTCACCTGGGAGCTCACCGGGGCCGAGCCGACGACCTTCGCCGTCCGCGGGGTCGGCACGATGGTCTCCACCACCCTCCCCGCCGGATCACGCAGTGCGGTCCTCACCGGCCTCCCACTGGGTCAGTCGACCCAGGTCGACGTGACCGCCGAGTTCGGCAATGCCACGCTGATCAGCGCCCCGGCAACGGTCGTGCCCTACGGTCGCCCGGGCCAGCCCGGCGGCATGCGGGCGGTCGACTCCGGCCCGGCCGACCCGAACAGCGTCGTCGTCATCGTCAACTGGACCGCGGCGGCCGACAACGGCAGCGCCGTCACGGCATACCTCGTCCGGTTGGCGACGCCGAGCGGATCGGCCGAGGTCTCCGTGGGTCCGACCTCGACCGGCACGACGGTCCGCTACACCTGCCAGCAGCAGTCCTGCCGCGATGTCAGCCAGGTGACGGCGAGCGTCACCGCGCGCAACGCTGCGGGCGACGGCCCGGCGGCGAGCGCCGTGGTCACCATCCCCAGCCGGCCGCTGCCGCTGCCGCCCGTGGGGCAGGTCGTCATCACCGGCCACACGTCCGGTGGGGACCCCACCGACCCCGCCGAGCTGTCGCGGCCGGTCACCCTCACCTTGGGCAACGCCGCATGGCAGGCCTTCAACGGCACGTGCACGGTGAGCGGCACGGGCATCACCGGGCCGGTGAGCGTCCCGTGCTCGGCGAGCTCGGTGACGGTGACCGCGCGGCGCGCCAGCCCCAAGCCGGCCTCGACCACTGTGACCGTGTCGGTCACGGTGACCGACGGAGCGCTGTCATCGACGTCGGCGAAGTACTCGTTCACGGAGACCTGGGCCTCGGAGTTCGTCGTCGGCCCAGGGCCGGTCGACCCGGCGCCGGTCGACCCGGTGCCGGTGGCTCCGGCCCCGGTGGCCCCGACGACGCCGCCTCCGCCGAACGTCGACCCGGTGCCGGTCGGGCCCGACCCGGTCATGCCGGCCTGCCCCGGCCCGCAGCAGTGCCTGATTCCGTGAGCTGACGCCGACGCTGCGGGCGTCGTCGGCGGCGGAGCTCAGATCGTCGCGCAGCGCATCGGCCCGATGGCCTGCCGGCCGCTGACGAACATGGCGATCGAGTAGCAGTGCTGCCCGGAGCCGGGGGCCACGTCGAGCGTGTGGGTCGTCACGCCCGGCGTGAACTTCACGACGAGCGACGGGGCCCCGCCGCCGCGGTACTCCATCAGCGCAGGTAGGGCATTGCCGCCACTCGGGTCGCTCCACTGCAGGTAGAAGCCGGTGCCGGTGGCGCGCAGGTCGATGATCGTCGAGGTGAGCTCGGGATCGGCGATCGGCGGCATCGACGTTGCTCCGGTCACGGCGGTGCTCACGGTGGGCACCTGAGCGGCCGTGGAGGTCGGCGTCCGGGTCGGTTGGGCCACCGGAGTGCGTGAGCGGAGGGTGAAGATGGCGCCGGCCAGGCCACCAACGAGCACCATGACCGCGCCGACGATGAGCAGCCGGCGGATGAGGCGGCGGCGGTCGGTCGGGGGATCGGTGGTCTCCGGGCCGATGACCGACGGGCCGGCAACCGGTGCCCGCTCGGTGGGGGAGCGGTCCGGCTCGCTGGCGGCCCGCGGGTGGTGCTCGAGCGCCGAGAGGGCATGCCCGCGAGGACCGACCGGGGCGGTCGTCGACGATGTGCGTCCCGGCTCGTGCGCGACCGGCGCCGCGGTCGGCATACCGGCTGGTGGTGCTGACTCGGCCGGCGCCGATGCCTCGGTATGCCGCGGCGCCCAGGCGTCCTCGCCGCGAGCTGTCGGTGCTGATGGTTGTGGCGCTGCCGGGTCTGACGTCGCCGATGCCGGCGCCGGCTGGGCGAACGGGCTGTGCGCGAAGTCGCCGGCCGGCTCGGAGGCGTGGGGCGCCCACTGCTCGACCTCGTCGTGGGCCTGGCGCAGATCGGCGCGCACGGAGGCCGCGTCGGGATAGCGGTCGGCGCGCTCCTTGGCCAGGCAGCGCTGCACCACCCGGACGAGCGTCGGCGGCAGGTCGGGGCGTCTGAGCGCGCGGGGCTGCTGGGTGCGAACGCGGCGCAGGTAGGCGAGCGGGGTGTCGTCGGCGGGGTCGTCGCTGGCGAAGGGCGGCCGTCCGTCGAGCAGGGTGAACAGGGTCGAGCCGAGCGACCAGACGTCGTCGGTGACGTCGGCGGGCAGGCCGTCGAGGACCTGCGGGGAGGCGTGCCGGTAGGAGAAGCGCTCGGCCGAGGCGGTGTGCGCGGAGTCGGCGAGGCGGGCGATGCCGAAGTCGGCCAGGACGTAGCTCGTCGGCAGGACGAGGACGTTCTGGGGCTTGACGTCGCGGTGCAGCACGCCTTGGGCGTGGGCGAAGTCGAGGGCGTCGGCGAGCACCAGGCCGACGGCGACGACGTCGGCGACGGGCAGGGGGCCCTCGGTGCGCAGCCGGTCGTCGATCGAGCCGCGCTCGAAGTAGTCCATGACGATGCACGGGCGGCCGGAGTCGGTGATCGCGGTGTCGAGGACCGTGACGATGTTGGGGTGTTGCCGGCCGAGCTGGATGGTGAGGTCGAGCTCGCGGCGGAAGCGGTGCCGGGTCTCGGGATCGTCGACGAGCAGCACCTTGAGGGCGACGTCGCGGCCGAGAGCGACCTGGCGGGCGCGGTAGACGATGGAGTCGCCCCCGCGGGCCACCTCGTGCAGGTCGGCGAAGCCGGGCACCGTCTCGACCGGGTCGGAGCCGGCCCGGTGCGGCCCCCAGACCGTGTCGGGCGCACCGCCCTCCGACATCGGCAGCCCCCTTCTGGCCAGGATCACGCCCGTCGTCACGGGCGCCCGGTCGTCATCGTAAGGGAGTGACGGAATCGTCCGGTATGCCGCGCGCCTCCTTCCCCCGGACTAACCGCCTCCCCGGGCCTCCGTGCGCGACACGCCGGCCAGAGGCCGCGACACGCCGGGGGAGCTGGAAAGGTGCCCAGGTAGGCGGTTAGTCCGGGGGTGGTTCCTCGGAGTAAGCGCCTCCCCGGGCCTCCGTGCGCGACACACCGGCGATTCCCGGCGACACGCCGAGGGCGCTGGAAAAGTGCCCAGGTAGGCGGTTAGTCCGGGCGCAACACGCCGCCGGGGCCTGCTCCGCGCGCGACACACGCTTGCCCTGTATGCCGCAATATCGGGTTCGCGCTAGACAGCGGCATACAGTGCGATCGTGGACCCGATCCGGAACCCCTATGCGCCTGGCGCCGGGCAGCGCCCGCCCGAGCTGGCCGGCCGTGACGAGCAGCTGCACGCCTTCGAGGTGACCCTCGAGCGGGTGGCGCGCGGGCGGCCCGAGCGCTCGGTCGTGCTGACCGGGCTGCGCGGGGTCGGAAAGACCGTGCTGCTCAACGCGCTTCGCTCGGCAGCGGTCCGATCTGGTTGGGGCACCGGCAAGCTCGAGGCGCGACCGGACCAGCCGCTGCGTCGGCCGCTGGCCTCAGCGCTGCACATGGCGGTGCGCGAGCTCGGTCACCCGAAGCCCGACGAGGTGGCCCAGGTGCTCGGCGTCGTCAAGGCCTTCGCCCAGCGGGACGACCGATCGGCGGGCGGGGCAACCGCCCCCGGCCGCCGGGCCGGCGCCCCGGCACTGCGGGACCGCTGGAGCGTCGGCATTGACGTGCCGATGGTGACCGGGCGCGCCGACTCGGGCGACATCGAGATCGACCTCGTCGAGCTGCTCACCGACATCGGCGGCCTCGCCGGCGATCGGGGCAGCGGCATCGCGATCTTCGTCGACGAGATGCAGGACCTCGGGCCGGCCGACGTCTCCGCGCTGTGTGCGGCGGTGCACGAGATCTCCCAGTCCGGGCTGCCGGTCGTGATCGTCGGGGCCGGCCTGCCGCACCTGCCGGCCGTCCTGTCGGCGTCGAAGTCCTACTCCGAGAGACTCTTCCGCTACTCGCGGATCGACCGGCTCGACCGCACCGCCGCCGACCTCGCGCTCACCGCACCGGCGGGGGAGGAGGGCGCCAGGTGGTCGAGCGAGGCACTCGAGGCGATGTATGCCGCGACCGCCGGCTATCCGTACTTCGTCCAGGCCTACGGCAAGGCGGTGTGGGACGTCGCGGTCGGTCCGGAGATCTCGCCCGCTGACGTGGCCGTCGGAGCGCCCGAGGCGGAGTCCGAGCTGGCCGTCGGGTTCTTCGGATCCCGTTACGAGAGAGCGACTCCCGCCGAGCGCGACTATCTGCGGGCGATGGCCGAGGCTGCCTTCGCCCACCCGCCGGGGGAGTCGGACGGGGAGTCCGGCGGCGCGGCATACCCCTCGGGGGTGAGCGTTGAGCTCGACTCGGTCGCCACCGCCGACATCGCCCAGCTGCTTGGCAAGCGGCCCCAGTCGCTGTCCCCGGCCCGCGACGCGCTGCTGAAGAAGGGCCTCATCTACTCCGGCGAGCGCGGCCGGATCGCCTTCACCGTCCCCCACTTCGGCCGCTACCTGCGTGCCCACCCCGACTGACGGGCGAGTATGAGTCAAACAGAGATGAGCCTGACAACCGCCGACTATGGAAATGTGGTGGGAGACCTCCCGACCGCGGAGCAACGCAGCAAGGAGATGTCGCCGATGGCCAGGCCTGATCCTGCGCGGCGGGACGCCGTCCTGCCGGTGCGGGGAAGAGAGGCGGGAGCATGGTGATGGAGCGAGAGCTGCAGCGCGACGAGCTCGACCTGCTGTGGACCATCGACCGCAGTGAGCGCATCGTCGATGTCTATCGAGTCGTCGGGGGAGACCTCGTTCGCGAGCACGCACCCTTCGATGCGCAGGGGTGGGCGCCCGGCGAACAATCCGAGCAGGGCCACTCCTTTCCGAGTCCCATGCGCGCGGCGGATGGTGCTGGGGCGCCTTCGACGGTGCCACCCTCGTGGGCGCCGTCTTCCTCGGCGAGACCTTCCTCGGACCACACGCTGACCTGCTTCAGCTGACCTGGCTGCACGTCAGCGACAGCCATCGTGGGCAGGGGCTGGGCACCCGGCTGTTCGAGAGATGCGCGGCGGAGGCTGCCCGTCGCGGCGCGCGGGGCCTCTTCGTGTCCTCGGCCCCCTCCGCCAGGACCGTGGACTTCTACGTGGCGAGGGGTTGTCGGCTCACCAGGGTGCCCTCCGAGATGGCCGTGCTCGAGCCGGACGACATTCCACTCACCTGTCGTGTTCCTCACGCCGAGTTTGCGTCGCGCTGAGTAGGCGCCCGCATCGGTGAGCAGCGTCGTCAGTGACGCGTGTACCAGAGGGCGATCTCCGTCCTCGACCCGAGCAGCAACTTGCCAAGGATGCTGCTCACGTGATTCTCCACCGTCCGCACCGACAACGTGAGGCGCTGGCCGATCGCCGAGGGGCTCAATCATTCGGCGATGAGCGCAGCTAACTCAGATTCGCGTGTCGTCAGAGCGGACTCGGCGGACGGATCGATCTGGAGGTGCTGATGCCGGCCGACGGCCAGCCGGTCACGGTTTGGGTCCCCTCTGCTGCCCTCGTCCTGGGCGCTGCGTCGACCGCCGCTGCGGGCATCGCCTCGCCGCCGACCGCGGGGCTCGACCTGTTGTCCTATGGGAGTCCGGCGCCCATCGGTTTCGACCCCGCCCGGGCGACCCGCCGGTTCGACTACGTCATCGGGCGGCGACCGGGCCTGCTCGACGGTCGACTCGGCATGTGGTGGACGATCAACGGGGGCAGCTACCCCGATGTGCCGATGTACACGGTCCGCGAGGGCGACGTCGTCATTTTCCAGATCGTCAACAACAGTGGCGAGGTCCACCCCATGCATCTGCACGGCCATCACGCCGTCGTCCTGCGCCGCAACGGGGTCGTGGCGACCGGGAGTCCGTGGTGGGTGGACTCCCTCACCGTGGAAGCGGGGGATAGCTACCAACTGGCGTTCGTGGCTGACAACCCAGGCATCTGGGTGGACCACTGTCACAATCTCCGGCACGCCCAGGAAGGGCTCGTTGCCCATCTGGCATACGAGGGGGTGACCACGCCCTTTCTGGCGGGCGACGCGACCGGGAATCACCCGGAGTAGGACACCGGTCGGGCCGGGTGCTGCTGATTCTCGGAGACTTCCACGAGTGCACGCTCCTACACTGTCGAGATGCGCAGCGCCGCTGCTCTCCAGGCGTCCCAACGGGTGCGGTTCTGCCGTTCGGCGGACGGGACGCGGATCGCGTATGCCGTGCACGGCACGGGTCAGCCGCTCCTGCTCGACGCGTGCTGGCTCAGCCATCTGGAGTACGACTGGCAGAGTCCGGTCTGGCGCCACTATCTCGTCGAGCTGGGTCGGGTGGCGACCGTCGTGCGGTTCGACGAGCGCGGTCACGGCATGTCGGACCGGGACGCAACGGACTTCAGCCTTGAGCGGCGCATCGAAGACCTGGAGGCCGTCGCCGACCATGCCGGACTCGACCGGTTCGCGATCATGGCCATGGCGCAAGGCGGGCCAGTCGCGCTGCACTACACCCACCGTCATCCGGACCGCGTGACGAGGCTCGTCTGCGCCAGCACCTATGCCGCGCCGTCGCAGCACGTGACGGACGACGACCGGGCCCTCGAGGACGCCTTCCAGGCGATGATCCGGGCCGGGTGGGACCGCAAGGACCCGCTCTTCCGGCGGGTGTTCACCTCGATGATGATCCCTGACGCGGCCGAAGAGCAGATGGCGTGGCTCGATGAGTTGCACCAGCGCTCGGCGTCCGCGAGGACGGCATACGCATCACGAGTGGAGCGGGGCAAGGCTGACGCCACCGGCGTCCTCGCCCACCTCACCGTGCCGACCCTCGTCATCCACTCGCGGCATGAGCGGATGAACGACTTCGAGCACGGACGGGCGCTCGCCGCCGCCATCAAGGACTCGCGGCTCGTGCCTCTCGACAGTCGCAACCACATCCTGCTCGAAAGCGAGCCAGCCTGGCCGGTGTTCGTCCGTGAGGTGGCGGCCTTCCTGGCCGAGGACGCAGCCGGGTCGGGTGGGCTCGCTCGTGCGGTGACCCCGTTGACCTCGCGTGAGCTGGATGTTCTTCGTCTGGTCGCGCAAGGTCGCGACAACGCGGCCGTCGCCGCGGACCTGTTCTTGAGCGTCCGGACCGTCGAGCGGCACCTCCAACGGATCTACGCCAAGCTGGGGCTGTCGGGACCGTCGGCGCGCGCGGGTGCCGTGGCGCACGTGCTCGCATCCGCACCCATTGCGCGCTGACCGACCCACGGGCGCCCCCACGGCGCTCCAGGTTGAGTAGTGGCGCGCTGTCGGCCCGGGAGGCGCCTGCCTACCGTCGTGATGACGGGCCAGAGGGGTCCGCGACGGCGGGCAGGAGTTCACGATGAGCAAGGCAGCCATCAGTCTGACGACCGGCCTCGAAGACCCTGAGAAGGTCACGGTGGCCCTCCTCGTCGCCGTCGGTGCCGCCGAGTCCGGCCGGCCGACCCTCATGTTCCTCACCAAGGAGGCGGTTCGTCTTGCCGTGCCTGGCCATGCGCGTGCGGTCGCGTGCGAGGGGTGTCCTGCACTCGACGGCCTCTTGCAGCGGTATGCCGCGGCTGGAGGAACCATGATCGCCTGTGGAATCTGCTTGGACGCCAAGGGCATTGACGGCAACAACCTGCTCGCTAACGCAGTCAAGGCCGGCTCGGTCCAGCTCTGGGAGTGGATCGGCGACGAACCTGCGACCACCTTCAGCTTCTGAGGCACTGGAGGCCTGTCGTGTTCATCTCGACCAACCCGACCCCGGGCAACGAAGCCGCCTTCGCGGCATACATCGACAGTCAGCGCGCTCACTGGGGCTTCGTGCCCGACTACACCGGCTGCTTCGCCTCCAGCCCTGACGTTGCCACCGCGTGGATCGCACTCGCGTCGGCGGTGCGAACGACCATGGAGCGGCGCCGATTCGAGCTGGTCACCATCGCTGCCGCCCGGGCGCGCGGGTCGGCGTACTGCACCGCCGCACACGCGAAGATGCTCATGACCGTCGGTGACGAGGAGCCGACGCTTCGGGAACTCGCCAGACACCCCGACGGCAGCTGTCTGTCCGCCGTGGACGCCGCTGTCTACCGATTCGCGACTCGAGTCGCCACCGCACCCGCGTCCGTGAGCCAGCACGACATCGACGGCCTTCGCTCGCTCGGCCTTGCCGACTCTGACATCGCAGACATCGGGTATGCCGTCGGCGTGCGCCTGTTCTTCGCGACGGTCCTCGATGCGCTCGGTGCGCGCCTCGATCCCGAGCTGGTGGCCGACTTGGATCCGGAGCTGCTCGCCTTCGTTCGTGGATCCGCCGCAGCTCTCTGAGCGGGGATCGTGACCCCCGGCGCCGTGATCGGGCACGTGGGCGGCCAACGCCTCGATGTCTCGTCGTCACCTCCACGGGTTGACGAGGGTGAGCCCCGAGCAGCGGAGACCGGCGGTGTCCCTCGTGGCGATCGCCGCTCCACGACTGCGGGCGATGGCAGCGATCTGGGCGTCCATCGTCGAGATCGGCCTTTCTCCCTCGTGCTCAACCGTGAGTACGCACGCACGATCGCCCAGGAGTGGAACGCGCAGCTTGAGGTCGCCCGGGCTGCCTATGACCGGGCGAGGGACGCATCGAGCGTGCCAGCGAAGCCGAGAGTCCGCCGCATCTCCAATCGCCCGCTTCGGGCCACGCTTGACACATACTCTAAAAAATTTAGAGTAGGACCATGTCCCGCGACGAGATCGATGCTGCGCTCGCCTCACCGGCGCATGAGGTCGCGGGAGCGCTGCTCGCCCTCCGCGAGAGCCAGTGGTTCGAGCGCAAGTCCGCACGAGTCGCCCCGAAGGATCTCGCAATCACCTTCATCGCGATGGCCAACGCCGAGGGTGGACGCATCGTGGTGGGGCTGCACGACGGTGAGGTCGAGGACGTCCAGCAGAACCCTGACCGCCTCAACGCCCTCCTGCAGACTTCGGCGGACTTCACCACCCCGCCGGTCCGGGCCCGCTCTGAGCTCATCACCTGCGTCGACCCCCGAGGCCGATCCGCATCCCTGCTCGTCATCGACGTGCACCCCGGCGACACCGTGCACGAGACCAAGAGCGGAGACTGCTACCTGCGGATCGGCGACGAGTCCCGCAAGCTGCTCTTCGCTCAGCGTCAGGAGCTCACCTTCGATCGCGGTCACGCCCCCTACGACGGCACCCCCGCCGGCGCCGACCTGTCCGAGCTGAACGAGTCCCTGCTGGAGGACTATCGGTCGACCATCGGAGCACGCGGCAGCATCCGCTCACTGCTGGACGCCCGCAGCCTCACGCGCGCCGACGGGGAGCTCACGGTCGCGGCATACCTGCTCTTTGCCGAGCACCCGGGCAGCCGTATGCCGCATGCCCATGTCCGCGTCCTGCGCTACCGCGAGAACGAGCGCGGGACCGGAGCTCGCCTCTCGCTGGACGGCGACTCCGACGTGCGCATCGAAGGGCCGATCCCCTCCGTCATCGAGCACGCGGCAGCCGCCATCGACAGCCGCGTGCCCGCGCGGCGGGCGCTGACCGCATCAGGTCGCTTCGAGCTGGTCCCTGTCATCCCGCGCGACGCGTGGTTGGAGGGCCTGGTGAATGCGGTCGTCCACCGCTCCTACAGCATGGCCGGTGACCACATCCGGGTCGAGATCTTCCCCAACCGGGTGGAGATCGAAAGCCCCGGCCGCTTCCCGGGCATCGTCGATCCGACCAAGCCCCTGGACATTCGTCGGTATGCACGCAATCCCCGGATCGCTCGGGTCTGCGCCGACCTCACCATCGGTCGTGAGCTCGGCGAAGGGATCCATCGGATCTTCGACGAGATGCGCATCGCCGGTCTCAATGACCCTGTCTACGAACAGACGGCTCAGTCCACTCGCTTGACCCTCTTGGCCTCGGCAGCACTGCCTGAGGCACTCCGCCGACAGCTGCCCCGGGGCTCCGAACGCATCCTTGCGGTTCTCCGCGCAGCGCCGACGCCCCTGGGAACGGGAGAGATCATGGCCGCCAGCGACCTGAGCAGGCCCACGGTGAAGAAGGCCCTGCAACTCCTTCGCGACGCGGGCTACGTCACGTGGACCGGTGCATCGGCCAAGGACCCTCGAGCAACCTGGACCATCACCTGACCGACTCTCCCGCCGCCCATGGCCACTGCGCCATGAGGGGTAGGGCGATCGCCGTCCCAAATGTGGCCAATGCCGTGACAGCCAGCCAGCGCTGCTGTCATCCTCCGGAGATGGCCTTGCGCGGACGACTGCGGCGTATCGCTGTGGCTGCGGCGGCAGCACTGGTCGTCGGCATGGCCGGCGGCTGCACCGCAAGCCCCGGCACCTCCACCTCCACCGGCTCGGGTGGCACCACCGCACCGGCCACCTCGGCATCCCGATCGGGCCCCGCGGAATACCTGACCTGGGCGAGCACCGAGCGCACGGGTCAGGAGTGGTTGCAGGCATTCGCCGGCGGCTTCGGCGCCATCCCCGGGGTCACCCCGATCAGGTTCAGCGGGCGCGGCCCACGCAGCCTCTCCGATCTCGCCGAGGAGGTCGGCTCGCACTGGAAGGACTACACACCCGAGCAGCAGGCCGCGATCACCACGCTGCTCAAGCCCACGGGCGACACGGTGGTCATCGATGGGGCGACGTCCGCGCCGGGTGCCCGCACCTCGGCGGCGTCGGCCGAGGCGCCCGCCCTGGCGCTCAACGCCGAAACAGCCCGCAACTCTCAGCAGCTCCAGTGCGCCGCCCAGCCGCACCCCCCGCGCTCGGGCACGGCGCGTCTCGCGCGACAACCCTGAGCCGCGAGGAGCTGAGCGCTCTGGCCCGCCGGTCGATGTCCGACATCGCGGCCCGCACCGGGGTCGGCTACCGCGGCCGGGTGACGCTCGTCTTCGCTGCCGACGACGCCATCGCCGCCGAGGGGCACGATGCGTCGACCTGGGCGCTGGCCATGAGTCAGTCGGAGCGCTTCGCGTGGCAGGACGAGCTGCCGATGAGCCAGATGTCGTGCACGATCTACCTGCGGCACGGCATCGCCAGCGCGGCACCGGCGAGCGCCCACGAGGTCATCGCACACGAGATGTTCCACTGCTTCGTCTACCAGAACCGTCGGGGCATGGCGGCGGACTACACCGGCCCCTCGGGCCCGCCGGCCTGGGTCAAGGAGGGCACTGCAGCCTGGGTCGGCGCCACCCTCAGCGGGGTCTCCGGGGCCGAGAACGTCGACAGCTGGTGGCGCGTCTACCTCAGCGGCAACCGGACAACCGAGAGCTCGACCGACCCCACCGTGGACGGCTACCGGCTCGACGGCAGTGACGGCTACTCAGCCATCGGCTTCTACGAATACCTTGCCCAGCGTGGGGTCGATGTCTGGCACAAGCTGCTCCCGGCGACCAACGACACCGCTGACGCGGCATACCAACGCCTCACTGGTGGCAACGACCGGCTGATGAGCGAATGGGCAAGCACCACAACGCGACTCGGCGGCAGTTCCTCGTGGGACATGACCGGCCCGGGCATCACCGGCGATCGGCGCTCGCCCTCCGCGCTGGCCCTCGAGACGGCGCGCGTGCAGGCTCCGGGCAAGGGCAACAGGGTCGTGCAGCTCGTGCCCGGTGCGGGCATCCCGTATGCCGTGGTGACTGTCGACGGGCCGGGTCGCCTTCGCGTCGGTTCGACGGATCAGGACATCACCAACGGCAAGGCCAACCTCTGCCTCGGTGAGCGCTGCAGCTGCCCGAACGGGAGGCCGCCCTTCGGTGGAGCGCCCTTCGTGCAGGTGCCGTCGGGCGAGCGCGTCACCGTCGGCTTCGGCGGCAAGGGGGGTGGCCCGAGCCGACTGTCCGGCGCCCCGCTGACCGAGGACGAGGTGTGCCAGGACGCTGCGCCGAAGTGCTACCTGGGTGCGTGGGAGCTGGACCGGGCCCAAGAGGCCGCAAACATCAAGCGGCTCACGCCCTTCGTCGTCTCCGTGTCGATCACCGGCCACGTTGGCCTGACGATCGAGCGCGACCTAACCGCCCGCGCCGACGTCACCGCGACCTACGTGTGGACGATGGCGACGGGCCGGGCAGCGGTCAATGCCGAGGCGAAGTTCGTAGGGAACGCGACGGCGACCTACCTCGAACAGGCCCAGGGGCTCTACTCCCAGAACCAGGCCGGCGAGATCCGCAAGACCCTCACCCGGATCAACGGATCGACCGGAACCGCCAACTTTGGTACCGACCCCGGCTTCCTGCCGTCTGGCGAATACGTCTGCGGGCCAACGACCCTCAAGTTCAAGGTCGCCGACAACGCCCCGGACGGGGCCGGTCCGGTCTACAAGACGTACGTCAAGGCCGGCTGAGCAACTCGCGTCGCCGGCGTCCTGAGGAAGGGCGATGTCATGTCGGTGTGCCCGGCTACCCTCAACGCCATGACGACCGTGACCGACGTGACGCGATGGCTGCTCGACGGCGACCCAGCGATCCGCTGGCAGGTCATGCGCGACCTGCTCGACGC
>Ga0116151_10000978_pt1 | contig 26536 bp, 18 predicted proteins | sample AD_UKC117_MetaG_FD_89893 | JGI IMG/M metagenome (GOLD analysis project Ga0116151, IMG submission 89893) | Active sludge microbial communities of municipal wastewater-treating anaerobic digesters from Hong Kong - AD_UKC117_MetaG | ecosystem: Engineered > Bioreactor > Anaerobic > Digestate... | reverse complement strand
ACGTCGTTTCCGCGTCGATGACGGCGCCAAGTCAGGCGGTCGACCGGACGGATCGCGTGCGACGCCTGCGCGACGCCCTGAACGCGCTCGAGGAGGATCATCGCGACGTGATCCGATACCGATACCTGCAGCAACTGAGTGTCACGGAAACGGCGGCCAGGATGGATCGCTCCGATCGGGCGATTCGATCACTCTGCGTTCGCGCGCTGATCCGACTTCGGGAGCAACTGACCGATGTGCTCTGACGCCGACGCTCATGCGCGGAAGTCCCCTGCGCCCGTCACTCCGCCGTCTGTCGACGACCCGCGAAGGCTGGAGGACATCCTCGACGATTACCTCCAGGACCTGGCCGAGGGCGACGCGCCGGACCAGGAGGCGTACCTTGCGGCGCATCCCGAACACGCCGACGCCCTCCGCGGCATCTTCAGGACCCTTGAATTCGTCGAGGCCACGAGTCGAACGCTGCAATCCAACGCCATCGATCGAGGTCGGGTCCTGGGGGACTTCCGGATTCTCCGTGAGATCGGTCGCGGCGGCATGGGCGTCGTGTACGAGGCGTACCAGATCTCGCTCAGGCGGAAGATCGCCCTGAAGGTTCTTCCCGGCGGCGCCATTCTCTCGGGCGGCGCCGCCGAGCGATTTCAACGCGAGGCGGCGACCGCAGGACGACTGCATCACACGAACATCGTGCCCGTTCACGCGTCGGGCGTGGAAGACGGCGTCCATTACTATGCAATGCAGTACATCGCCGGTCGCTCGCTGTCCGATCATCTCAGAACGATGCGCGAGAAGGACACGCGCCCGGGCCGCGACTACTACAAACGCGTCGCCCACTGGGCGCGCCAGGCCGCCGAGGCGCTCCACTATGCCCACGAGCACGGCGCCATTCATCGGGACATCAAGCCGTCCAACCTGCTGCTGGACGAGCGCGACGTTGTCTGGCTGACCGACTTCGGTCTCGCGCGGGACGACACGAACGCGTCGATGACCCTGTCCGGTGATGTCATCGGCACGGCGCGCTACATGTCGCCCGAGCAGGCGAAAGGAGGTCGATCGGGGCTCGACAAGCGGACGGATGTGTACTCGCTCGGGGCGACTCTCTACGAACTGCTCACGCTTCAGCCGCCGTACGACAGCGAGTCGCGCGAGGCCGTGCTCAGCCAGATCGCCTTCGCGGACCCGCCGCCGCCGCGCAGAATCAACCCGCACATTCCCCGGGACCTCGAGACCATTGTCCTCAAGTGCATGCAGAAGAACGCCGGCGAACGTTACGCGTCGGCCGCCGACATCGCGGAGGACTGTCGCCGCTTTCTTGCGGGGGAGCCCATCCGCGCGAGGCGAACGTCCCTCCTTGTCAAAGCGACACGATTCGTCAGACGGCGCCCGCTGCACGCGGCCGGCGCCTCACTCGCCATCCTCCTCTGCGTCGCCATCGGCGTCCTTGTCGTGCAGAACCGGCGAACCCGGTCCGACGCGATCGTCAGCAGCGCCCTGGACGCGATCCTCTTCGAAGACAACACGCATCGCGCAAACGAACTCCTCGATCAGGCGGAGGATCTCGGCGCCAACAGCGCCGCGCTTCATCTGTATCGCGGCCTGATTCCGCTCCTGAACGCGCAGCCGCAGCGAGCCGTCCCGCATCTGCAGGAGGCGTTTCGTCGAAATCCTGAAGGTGTCGAAACCTGTTACGCCCTGTCGGCCGCCTTCTACGCCCTGGGAGATACTGTCAACGGCGATCGCTACTTCGACAAGGCCGAGACGAGGCCCATCCAGTCGGCGCTCGGCTGGCTCCTCCGCGGTCACGCCCTCAGCCGAATCCAGGCGCCCGACGCCATCGAGGCGTTCAATCAGGCCGTCGCCCTCCGCGCCGACTTCACCCCCGCGATCGAGGCCCGGGCTTACTATCGTGGCTATCGACTCCTGACAGAGGGGAATGATGCCGACCTGGAGCCCATGCTCAATGACTTCGACGCGTGGGTTGTCTTCCGCCCTGATGCGCCCCGTTCCTATGCCGCGCGCGCCAGTGGCTGGATGTTCGCCGCGGGCCACGCCATGGACACGCCCGCGCTTCGAGCCAATCTGGCCGACTGGCTTGAAAACAGCCATCGCGATCTGAAACGCGCCGAGACGCTCTCCGGCGGCGGCGATGTCTCGATCCTCACACGAGAAAGTGTGTATCTTCGCCTCATGGGCGACTTCGACGACGCCGCCGACGTCCTTGAGCGCGCCATCGAGATCGATCGCGCAGCGTCTCTCGGACAACATGAAGGCGTTGTCTATCATCGCTCCATCGCCCTTTACGCAGCCGGTCACATCGACACGGCGCTCGCCGAAGTCGCGCCCGCCAGCGCGTCCCTTCCGGATTTCGCGCCGCTGTCGATCCAGGAGTCCCTGCTGCTCGCGGAGTCGGGAGATCTCGCCGCCGCGCGAGACAGTTGTCGACGAACGATGGCGCGGCAACGACATCAGATGACGGGACTCTGTCTCGCCGCCGGCGCCATGCGGCTCCTCGGCGCCCACGACGAGGCGAGCGCCGCGCTGGCGGACTACAGCGTTGATCCGGCGGCCGCGCAGCGCGCTCACGCGCCGGGCGAAGGCGTCACGGCGGCGAGCGTCCGCTACCTGCGAAACGAGCTGGACGCGGAGGCGTTCCTGCGGCAATCCGGCGACACGCCCGGCAATCGCTGCAGCGCCAATCTTCTGATCGCCATGACCGAACTCGGACGCGGCCAACGGACCGAAGGTCGTCGCCGACTGCGCGCCTGTGTCGACACGGGTGTGTTCATTTTCGTCGAGCATCGCCTCGCGCAGGCCCTGCTTGCCCGATCCGAGGCCGATCCGAGCTGGCCCCGTTGGATCGAATAAGTCGCGTCGCGGGCCCTCCGCCGGCCCAACTTTCGCTTTCCGGCGATTGCGTTACCCTTGATTGATCTTTCAAACGAAGCGGCGCGCGCAGGAACGGCGCCCTGAACTGAATTTCTTTAGCGGAGCTTCAATCGTGCCCGATCCACGCATCACAAGGCTGGCCGACGTCCTCATCAACTACTCCTGCGCCGTCAAGGAAGGCGAGAAGATTCTCATTGAAGCGATCGATGTCCCGCACTTCTTTACCAGCGAATGCGTTCGGCTCGCCCGGGCGGCCGGCGGTCTGCCCATCGTCAAAATCGAATCCAATGAAATCAAGCGCGCCCAGATGCTGCATGGCAGCCGCGCCAGCTGGGAATTCGTCGAGACCTGCGAGAACTTCGTCATGAAGCAGGCCGACTGCTACATCGGCGCCCGCGGCAGCCACAACGTCAGCGAACTTTCTGACGTTCCGGGCGACCAGCAGGCGATCTACGAAAATACGGTCTGGAAGAACGTTCACATCGAGTCTCGCGTGAAGGGCACGCGCTGGGTCGTTCTCCGCTGGCCACATCCGTCGATGGCCCAGATGGCTGAAATGTCGACACCGGCGTTTGAAGACTACTATTACAACGTCTGCACGCTGGACTACGCCCGCATGGCCACAGCGATGCGCCCCCTGAAGGACCGCATGGAGCAGACGAATCGCGTCCGCATCGTCGGCCCGCGCGATACCGATCTGACCTTCTCGATCCAGGGGATTCCCGCGGTCCCCTGTGATGGCCGCCTCAACATTCCCGACGGCGAAGTTTTCACGGCGCCCGTGCGCGAGTCAATCAACGGTGTGATGCATTACAACGCCCCGTCGCTCTACCGCGGAACAACACATACCGACGTTCGTTTTGAATTCAGGGACGGAAAGATCGTAGCCGCGACGAGCAGCAGCACGGAAAAACTCAACGAAGTGCTCGACGCCGACGAGGGCGCCCGCTACTGCGGCGAGTTCGCCATCGGCTTCAACCCCTACTGCACGCGGCCCATGAAGGACATTCTCTTCGACGAGAAGATCGCCGGCAGTATCCATCTCACGCCGGGCGCCTGCTACGACGACGCCCCCAACGGCAACAAGTCGGATATCCACTGGGATCTTGTGCTGATTCAGCGGCCCGAATACGGCGGTGGCGAAATGTACTTCGATGACAAGCTCGTGCGCAAGGATGGTCTCTTCGTCGTGGACGACCTCAAACCACTGAACCCCGACCAGCTGACCCGGTAGGCGGTCGAGCGATACAGCGTCCCGGCGGCCGTCTCCGCCGGGACGCGTTAACTGCAGTCGCCTGCTACTCCTGCACGAAGATCGCCACATCCTGGTTCGATGTGTCGCCGACGACGAGATCACCCATCCCGTCTCCGTTCACATCCGTAATGCAGGTATGGAACGGCGAGGCCAGCGCAGAGACGTCCAGCGTCTGCTCCAGGGCAAACCGATCGGTCCCCAGATTGACGTAGATCGCCACGGGGCCCGGATTCGCAGGATCGAGGCCTGTCATGATCGCGATGTCAGGGAAATCATCGTCCGTGAGTTGTCCGACGCTTACGGACCTCGGCAGGCCGCTCGGACGAATGGAACCCACATCGAAGCTGCCGTCCGGCTGCGTGAAGTGGATATTCACATCCTCGCCACCCTCGCTCGCCCCGGCGGGTCGCTGTTCCTGAAGAATCAGGTCGTCGAGATTGTCGTTGTTCAGATCCACGGCAATCGCCATGACCACGTTGTCGAAGCCCAGTCGTGTGACCTGATAGGTGTCGATGCCCGTCATGCCGACATTCGCGATACCGATGACGACGGACGGGTTGTCACTGTTGAACACCACCACGAAATCACCCGCCCCGTCCCCGTTGAAATCGCCGAACGCAACGGGACCGATCTCGCCCGTGATGGACGCGCCGGTCAGGCTGAAGGAACTGAAGGGAACCGGCGGAAACAAGGTCCCGTCGCCGCGACCGTTCAGAATGTCGAACTGAATCAGATCCTGACCGTCAAAGCTCTCGAGGCGGCGCACGAAGACCACGTCGAGATCGCCGTCCCCATCGAAATCCCGGGCCGGATACACGCGATCGCCGACTTCGAACCCGTCGTCCGGCGACTGGGCGTCAAACGTCCGGCCCATCTGCGCCAGCAGCAGCTGAAGGGACTCGTCGCCTGTGAACGCCTTGACGAAAATGTCGAGCAGGCCATCGTTGTCCGTGTCGCCGAAAACGGCGTTCCCATACGCAAACCCGGCGGTCGGCGCCGCCTGGGTAAAGCTCCCATCCCCGGCGCCGAACGCCAGCCCGACGCGCGTCGATTCATTCAACGCCGCGAACAGATCCATCCTGCCGTCGCCGTCCATGTCCGTCGCCTGAATCGGCGTCAGATGAGTCGCCGTCGCCGACGCGTCGTCGTGCAGCGTCGTCATGATCGGCGCCGCGAACGAGACGGGCGCCGCCGCCGTGAGCTCGACGAGGCTGAACGGAATTCCATCATCCATCGTCATCCCCGGGCATCCCGGCAGAACAGTGAGCGCGATCATCATCAGCCCCAACCGGGGGATGACAATCGTCAAGCCGGAGCGTCGGCCGGAGACAGACATTGACGGATTCGATCGAAGCATTCTGGCATCCTCATCAGCGTGGCGCGACGCGAACGGCCGACAGATTCAGGACCGCCCGACGCGGTCCTGTCGGCGCACTGATTCGCGCGCAGTTCTCGCGTCAGGTACCCCTGATCCAACAGAATCTGCCACCTGAATTGAGGAATTCCTGTAACACCGGAACGCGGGCGGGCGTGAGAGAAGACATCGATATGACGCCGGGAGGAGAAAAAAGGGGACGCCGCGGCGCCGGGCGAGCACATCGGCGCCGCTGAATTTGATGGCGTCCCCCCCATATGTCGCCAGTGCTAAACTTTACTGCAGTTCGGCCGATTGATTCATTTCTGGATTCCGGCGCCGGATCGGCCCGCCCAAAGCCCTGAAACACACGTAAATCCAGCGTTTACTTGACCTTCGGTCGCCCCCCACTAAGCTATCGACATGCATACGAACATTCATACCGATTGGGATCCGGCGGAAACGCAGGAGTGGATCGAGTCGCTGTCCGACGTCGTCAAGCGCGACGGCGCCCCGCGCGCTCGCTACCTCATGCGGCGGCTCCGCGATTACTCGCGAGAATCCGGCATCCCCTTCGCGTTCAACGCCAATACGCCCTACGTCAACACGATCCCGCGCGAAACGCAGCCGCCCTATCCGGGGGACCGCGCCGTGGAGCGACGCCTCAAGAGCATCATCCGCTGGAACGCGATGTGCCTTGTCGTCCGCGCCAATCGGCGATCCAGCGGCATCGGCGGCCACATCTCGACCTTTGCGAGCAACGCCACGCTCTTCCAGGTCGGCCTGAACCACTTCTTCCGCGCCAATACGCCCGAAAGAAGCGGCGATCAGATCTACTTTCAGGGGCACGCCTCGCCGGGTCTTTACGCCCGGGCGTTCCTCGAGGGACGTCTGACGATTCAGCAGATGCACAACTTCCGGCGAGAGCTCGCCGAAGGCGGCGGTCTCTCCAGCTATCCCCATCCCTGGCTGATGCCGGACTTCTGGGAATTCCCGACCGTCTCCATGGGCCTCGCCTCGATCTCCGCCATTTACCAGGCCCGATTCAATCGCTACCTGCAGAACCGCGGCCTCGCGGAGACCGACAATTCGCGCGTGTGGGCCTTCCTGGGCGATGGCGAAACGGATGAGCCGGAAAGCCTCGGCGCCATCACGCTCGCGTCGCGCGAGAAGCTCGACAACCTGACCTTCGTCGTCAACTGCAACCTGCAGCGGCTCGACGGGCCCGTCCGCGGCAACGGCAACATCATTCAGGAACTGGAAGCGGCTTTCTCCGGCGCCGGCTGGAATGTCATCAAGGTCCTCTGGGGAGACGACTGGGATCCGCTTTTCGCCGCCGACAAGGACGGTCTGCTGACGCAGCGCATGCACGGCGTCGTCGACGGCCAGTGGCAGAAGTACTCCATCGCCCCCGGCAAGTACATTCGCGAGCACTTCTTCGGGACGGACGAACGCCTCCTGAAGCTCGTCGAAAACCACACGGACCATCAGCTCGAAAAGCTCCGACTCGGCGGTCATGACCCCGAGAAGGTATACGCCGCCTACAAGTCCGCCGTTGAGCACGAAGGCCAGCCGACTGTCATTCTCGCGCGGACAATCAAGGGCTATGGACTTGGTGAGGCTGGCGAAGGCCGCAACGTCACGCACCAGCAGAAGAAGCTGAATGACCAGGAACTGAAGGACTTCCGGGATCGCTTCGATATTCCGATCTCCGACAAGGAGCTGCGGGACGCCCCGTTCTATCGCCCGCCGGAGGACAGCGCCGAAGCCCAGTACCTGCGCGACTGCATGCAGCGACACGGCGGGCCCGTTCCGCGCCGCTATGTCTATGCCAAGCCGATGGAGCCTGTATCGGAGAAGGTGTTCGCCGAGTTCTACACCGGCAGCGGCGATCGCGAGGCCTCGACAACGATGGCCTTCGTGCGAATGCTGTCGCGCCTCCTCGCCGACAAGAAGCTCGGACCGTACGTCGTCCCGATTGTGCCGGACGAGGCTCGCACCTTCGGCATGGAAGGCCTCTTCCAGAAGTACGGCATCTACGCGCACGCCGGACAGAAGTACGAGCCTGTCGACTCCCATACGCTCCTGCGCTATCACGAGACGCGGGACGGCCAGATCCTCGAAGAGGGAATCACCGAAGCCGGTTCGCTGGCGTCGTTCACCGCCGCCGGCACCGCCTACGCGACGCACGGCGTCAACATGATTCCCTTCTACACGTTCTATTCGATGTTCGGCTTCCAGCGCGTGGGTGACAGCATCTGGGCCGCCGGTGATCAGCGGACGCGCGGGTTCCTCATGGGCGCGACCGCCGGCCGGACCACGCTCGCCGGCGAAGGTCTGCAGCACCAGGACGGAAACAGCCACCTGATGGCGATGATGGTTCCTAACCTTCTGGCCTATGATCCGGCCTTCGCATACGAACTCGCGATCATCATCCAGAAGGGGATCGATCGAATGTTCGCAAATCAGGAGGACATCTTCTACTACATCACGATTGAGAATGAACCCTATGTCATGCCGGCGATGCCCGATCATCTCTCGCGCGAAGAAGTTGAAGAGGGCGTGATCAACGGCATGTACCTCTATCGCCCCGGCAAGAAGGACCCGAGTTTCCCGAAGGTGCACCTGTTCGGCAGCGGTTCCATCCTGAATGAAGCGCTTCGCGCCCAGGAGGCCCTCGCCGCCGGCTTTGGTGTCTCGGCCGATGTCTGGAGCGTTACGAGCTACCAGCAGCTTCAGCGCGACGCAATGCACTGCGAGCGCTGGAACCGCCTGCACCCGACGCGGGCGCCGAAGAAGTCGCACTTCCAGAAGCAGATGGAGTCGGAACCCTATCCGATCATCGCCGCGAGCGACTACGTCAAGATGACGGCCGGCCAGCTTGCCCGATTCGCGCCGGATCAGTTCATCGCGCTGGGAACGGACGGGTTTGGTCGCTCCGAGGCCCGCGAGGAACTCCGTCGCTTCTTCGAGGTGGACGCCGAGTCGATCATCATCGCCGCCCTCCACGCCCTCGTGGCCCGCGGCGAGGCCGATCCCGCCCTGGTGCAGGACGCCATCGAGACCTTCGGCATCGACCCCGAATCCGGAGATCCCTGGCGACGCTGACGCCCCACGCGCCAGACAGCAATCCCTCCTGAAACACAGGCCGATTCTCGCGGATCCACGCAGGCTGGCGAGAATCGGCCTTTTCTCTGCGCTGTGACAACAGCCGCTCTCCACAGGACGATCGTCTTCACTTCCGGAACGACGCGATCGTCGCGTCACTCCACGACACCTCTGTGGGACGCAAAATGTCTTCCTCGCACACTCGCATATTGACAATCGTCTTCCTTGGCGGTCTCTCCCTCACCGCGATCGCCCACGCGAACCCTCGCTGGCGAGTCGCCGTCAGCGACATCAACGCGACGGACGCCGGGGAGTTCACCCTCGGAAATCCCGCCCAGCCCGGGGTCGACGTCGAATCGTTCGGCGTCATCAACACGCCCGCCGGCACATTTCCATTCAACGGCGAGTCGTTTGATCTGGCGCCCAACGTTCTCATTCCGGCGGGCGCGTTTGACTGGGGAGCCCTTGTGGAAGCCTTCGCCGCACCGGCCGGCGGCAATGACGTTTCCGGCGCCGCCGCATTTGTGATCGACGGCGACGAGACGACAGTCCTCAGAACGCGCTGGACGCTCGGATCGACGGCCGACATACCCGGCCCGATACCGCCGGCCATCGTGCTGAACGCCCTGAGTATCGTTCGAGCCAACGCTCGCGTGCGACTGGTGGATCTTGTCCCCGACGCCGCGTATCGCGTGACCTGGGACTGGGAGACGACAGGCGACGCGGCCACCTCCACAGTCTCCTGCACAAGTGGCGCCTTTGTTGAGCTCCATGTGTTGATGGATGGACAACCAATCAATGGGTCCGCGGATCCGCTGACGACGGGACTGGCCTTTGACTCAGCCATGCAGGCCGATCACTTCGAAGACGCCGGCCTGAACTCGCTCGATTTCACAGCAACGCCCGGCTTCACGTGTGATCGCGAATTGACGATCGTCCTGGACGCATCCGCGCATGTCGTCGGCGGCGCGGGCGGTCCCGATACAGCGGGGCTTGCAAACGCGTCATCCTTCGGTGAATTACGCCTCAGTGTCGAGAAGCTCACGACGTCTCCGCTGGAAAATCCCGGCGATCTTAATTGCGATCAACGTGTCGACAGCCTCGATATAGAGCCGTTTCTCACGCTGGTCTTTTCCGAACAGGAATATCGCAACCGCTATCCGTGCTGTCCGATTGAAAACGGTGACTTCGACGGTGACGGCGCCGTCACCATCGACGATGTGGCCCTGTTTGCCGCGTCGCTCGTCAACCGGTAGTCGTGATTCCGCGTCGAATAATTCGTGAGCGCTGCGCATCAGTCAGGAGAGGCCCCGATTTCCCAACGGATCGGGGGCCTCTTCTCGCGCCTTTCGGCGCTCTCAACAATCGCCGAGACAGGATGTCGCTTCCTGTTGGATCGGCATTCCGTCCGTTGTCGGATGGCGTGCCTGCCCCGATTGGCAGGCGTGAAGACGTCGCGCATGCATCTCGAACCGCCAGGGGATTGCATACCGCCGCCCGTGTTGGCATGTGGATGTCGCGCAATCCATCGCAGTCGCAAAAGTACTGGAGCCCCCATGCGGCGTACTAGCCGCATTCCGCCCCCACAGCGACCAGCTATGTAGTTCCCCCTATTCAACGCGTTGCAATCGGCAAACCGTCGCCCCGTCATCACCGCAGGAAAGTCCGAGATCCCGGATCACAGCTAAGCGTGTCGCCATCAATTGTCGAGGCAGGAGTATCGCCACAACCGGTACGCCTCGATCACAGGAGCGCTTCAATGACATCGCGAATCTCGCTCACCCTTTCGCTTTTCATTCTCGGCGGCATTGGATGCACAACGCTGAGCGAACTCACGAGCCTGCTCGGCCAGCTCAGTGGCTCGACAACTGACGCCTCCGCTTCCGACGTGCCGAGTGATATCGGCGCGGCCATTGCGGCGATCTTCTCCGGTGGCCAGGAAGGCGGAGCGCCGCTGTCGGTCCCCGCGGGCGCTGTCAGCCCTGATGTTGGTTCAACGTGTCGCGACTTCGAAGACGATTCGGAGAGCAATGGGCCCGATGGGATCACTGTGAGCGCAATGATCACTGCGGGCGTCTATGGCGCGTCAGGCGCGTCCGTCACACTGACCGGCGACGACGACTGCGAATCCGACAACACCAGCGATGACTCCTTCGCGTCGTTCGAGATCATGGAGAACATTGTCGCCACATGCGAAAACGGATCGACGGTTACGCTCCTTCCGGGCGGCACAGGCGTGTATCGCAACAACGAGACTGAGGGACACTTTCCCGAAATCTACGGGACGTTCAACATCGCCGACGGCGACAGCAACACGTTCGAAGGCGTCGTCTGCACGATCTTCCTTGACGAAGACCAGAATGTTGTCGAAGCGACGTGTGAGGACAGCGACGGCAACGAGATCGACGTCGATACCGGAGACACGACCTGCCAGTTCCAAACGAACTGACGTGATTCCACCACGGATAACGGGTGGCATGCTTGACCCCAAAGGCAGGCATGTGACTGGGTGGCATGCTTGCCCCCAAAGGCAGGCATGTGGAAGTCGCGAACCCACCAGCGGCCTTACCCCGTCAGGAAGTCGGGACGGCGATGTCGACATCCAGAGCGGCGCCTAGCACCAAGCCCACCCGCATCGATCGTCCGCTCGCCCCGTCATCCGCGTCGTATGCGACGGTCTTCAATGTGAGAACGTCAATTCGACATCACGCTCCACGCTGGTTCGAGCTGCACGACGCGCCCCTCGAGTGAAACAATATCCTCGTCGACGGCGGACGCCTCCCGCAGGCTCGGCACGCGATCTCGAACGTACGCCGCGTGACTCTCGGCGTCACGCCAGAACGTCGTCACGAGATAGCGCGATGGCGATGTGACGCTTTGCGAGAACAACCCACCCAACTGCCCCGGCGACACCGCCATCGCGGGTTCCCAGGTATCTCGCTGCACATCGATGAAATGCGGGATTCGATCGGCGCGGACCTCGCAGTCGGCGACACGCAACACGCCTGCGCCCGCAATCGCCTCACGCAGAGTCGCCGCCTTGCCGCCCATCAGCATGACGCTTGTCGCGTGCAGCACGCGACAGGATACATAGGTCAGATCCTGCCGTGTCTCATTGACGATTTCATCGTGCAATGACGCCATGAATCGATCGCACGACGCCTTGTCCTCCCAAAACCCCAAGATGCACGCGTCACGTCGATCTTCACGCCAGCCACCTACCTGGGCGACGAATCCACCCGCCTCGCGAATCCGCGACCATCCGAGCTGCGCCTGATGAAATGCGTCTCGCTCCGCCGCCTCCACCTCACAGACAATCCACTTGAGATACATGCGGCCCTCATCGTCGTTCACAGGATCATTGTCAGTCGAGCGAACTGATTTGCCCCAATCGCTCCGCTCAGTACGATACGCAGCCAGTCAAGTTATACCACGGGCGACAACAGTGTGTTCCTCAAGAGAGAATGCACGGAGATCATTGCGAGGCTCGGAATCGACGCCGAGCCGCTTCCGGCGCCGGAGGCCAAAAGCCTCTCCACACGCGTCGCAGGAACGCTCCTCAACCGCGAGTCGATTCCCGCGCTCACATGGGAGGCCATCCCCAACGGCGCCCCCAATTGCTATCTAGTCAGCGCCCACGACTCCCTGGCCATCGCCTGCGTGACGGGCGAGCGTTTCATTGCCGCAGGCGCCGACCTCATGGCCACGTAGGGACCAGAGTTCACAGGAACGCGAAACGCCGCGGTCCCGGAAGGACCGCGGCGCTCGATTCCCGCATTCGCCGATTTGAGCGACTGTTGATCAGTCCTTCGACAGAATCACAACCGTATAGGGCCCGACGCCCACATTCCCGTTGTAGCTCATGCCGTCCTTCGCGCCGTAACTCGCCGTGACGTTGCTCGACGCCCAGTTACCGAAGCCGGAGTCATATCCGTTCCAGTCACTGTTGAATCGCACCTTCCACGTCCCGCTGCTCGGGAAACCGACGTTGTAGCCGCTGTAGCCCGTCGACGAGAAGTTCGCGACGACAATGACATCATCCGCCGCGCCGCCCGAAGACCAGCGATGGTACGCAATCACTTTGTTCGTGTTGTTGATGTGATGCACGTTGACGTAAGGACCGGCCAGGCCCGCCGTCTTGCCGCCCTGGTTCCGCCGCAGATAGATCAGGTCGCTGTACAGGTCCGTGATCCCGCTGTAGGTGGTCGCCTTGCTCCAGTCGACGGGATCCGTGTCCTGGAAATACCCATCTTCGAGAAATTCCTGTCCCTGGAAGATCATGGGGATGCCCGGGCTCGTGAACGTGATCGCGGCGCCGAGCGTGCTCCGCTTCTTTGACGCCCAGCTCGACGCGTTCCCCGGCCAGATCTCCTCCGGCACGCGCGCCTTGCCGTTCGCGACTTCGTCGTGACTCTCCGTGTAGATCACGCGCTGCGTGTGGTCGCTGTTGTAGTTGTGCGTGATGGCGTCACGCACGGCGTACATGTCCCGCGAACTGTCGCTCGACGCGATGATCGCCGAGCGAATGGGATGCACGAAGTCCGCGTCCCACTGCGAGTCGAATCCGGCGCCGCCGGCCCCCGTCGTCTTCGTCAGCCACGCGTTGTTCTGCAGGTCCTCCGCGATCGAGATCTTCCCCGCCGCCACACTGTTGATCTCATTGTTGACGTACTGCATCAGCGACCAGCCGTCTGAGATATCCCCGCCGCCGCCATTGTTCTGCGTGCGGATGTTGACCGTGGAATCCCAGCGCAAGCCGTCGGCGTTGTAGTCTTCCAGCCAGCGAATCGCGTTGTCGCGAATGTACGTCCGCACTTCACCGCGACCATAGTCCGGTCGCGTGTCCCCCCAGGGTGTCGAGGCCCGCCAGTCCTGGAAGAAGTAGATGCCGCCGAGGTTGTTCGAGTACCAGCCGTCGAACCGCCACAGATCCAGATCGCTCGGCCCCCAGTGGTTGTAAACGACGTCGACGATGACGGCGATGCCGCGATCGTGGCACTCCTCGACAAAATCCCGCATGTCCGTCGGCGTTCCGTAGGCGCTTTCCGGTGCGAAGGGATGGGCCGGGTTGTAGCCCCACGAGAAATCGCCCGCGAATTCGCAGATCGGCATGACCTCGACGGCGTTGACTCCCATCGACTGCAGGTGGTTCAGCTTCGAGACGGCCGTGTCCCAGGTCCCGGGGTTTCCGCCCGCCGTGTCGTTGAACGTCCCCACGTGCATTTCGTAGATGACCATGTCATTCCAGTTGGGCCCCGTGAACGAGCCGAAGGAGTAGCTGTCGTCCACAATGATCCCGTTGCCCACGGAGTTCGTGACCTGCTTTGCCCACGGGTCCACGCGCCAGAGACTGCCGTCGATCACGAACTGGTACTCATCGCCGATGGCCGCCGACGCGAGGTCTACGGACCAGGTTCCTCCGGCGCCTTCAGACGCGAGCGCATTCGCCGATGTGCTCCAGCTGTTGAAATCCCCGGCCACATTCACGCTGGTCGCGTTCGGCGCCCACACGCGAAACGCCACGCCACCTGTGAAGGGATTCGCCCCCATGCCGGTATGGCTCGACGGCGCCAGCGCCGCTGTGAACGAGTAATTCGAGCCGCCGTTGTTGTCATAGATGTGTCCGCCCCAGTCGTCGTATCCATGGAAGTAATAGCTGATCGAGCTCCCCGTCGGATACGACGCGCTCGGGGTGTAAACCCATTTCGAGTCACTCCCGACATTGCCGTTGTAGCTCATCGAATACGTCTGCCAGCTTCCGGAATCCACACGCACGCCCACTTCCGCGTGCAGGCCCACGTAGCTCTGATTCATGAGAATCGTGAATGTCCCCGGATTCACGCTGTCCGTGTGTCTCTGATACGCGCCGTAGACCCCGATCCATGATGGAAAGGCGAGCGCCGCCTGCGCCGGAATGAAGCCGAGACATCCCACCCAGAGCGCGAGCAAGCGAACGTGACGACACCTGTGACTTTGCATCTGGTAACCTCCATGCTCTCGCGAAGCGCGACATGCGCCCCGCACGGCGTCGCGGCGCGCCGATCCGACGGGCGAAAGAGACGTGATACCGCCGTCGGACACCTCAGGCCGCCTCGGTCCATTACCGATGCACAGCCTCGTTTTCTGCCGCGATAAAACGATAAACTATGCGGGTTGCGCGACCGGCTCCAGCGAAAAATGTAGATTACCATCCACATGTCACCGTAGATTCACGTGATCGATCGCCCGCGAAGACACACATGCGGCGGAAGACTCGTGCGACGTCTCAACGCCGCAGGCGGCGCGATTCGTGCGATCGTCGGATCGAGCCATAAACTCGCACCCATCGAGATCTCATGCCGACCTTGGGGGCGGCATGCCACCCGTTGAAGCGGTGAAGCCTGTGTGACTGCCTGAAATGGATGGTGCGGCGACTCCTCAGGAGTTTGGCGGCGCGTTCATGTGGGCGGCAACGAGTCGAATCGTGTCGTAATCCACTTCGCCGTTCAGGGCGTCAAACACGATGCGCAGGCGGCGCGTTCCCTCCCGGGCCAGACTGGCGCGCACGCGATCCTGCGTCGCCGGATCCACCCAGCAGGAGATGTCCTCTGGCGCCTGAGACTCGATGTACTCCGCGAGATACTGCTGGGTCGTCGATAGCGCCCGGCCGATCTCCTCCGAAGTCTCCGCGAGACTTGCCCCTTGCTCGAACATCTCGAAGGCGCGACGTTTCTGCGCCGAGGGCCGGGTTGACTTCCGCTTCGGCGCCGCCATTCCGGCGTCGATGCCGACATTTGTCTCTATATTGGCGTTCGCACAGTGCGTGCGAATCACCTTCACGAGCGCCTCGCCGAATTCCGCCGCCTTCGTGGCGCCGATACCATGAACCGACTGCAACAGCCCAACATCGATGGGTCGCTTCCGCGCCAGATCGCGCAGCGTTGCGTCGCCGAAGACCACGTAGGCCGGGACATCGCGCTCGGCGGCCATCGAGTTCCGCAGACCACGGAGGTGCTCGAACAGACCGCGATCGACGCCCTCCCAGGAATTCGCGTCGATCTTTGTCGTTCGGACGCGCCGGCTTCCCAGTTCCCGCAGCATGACGCGCCGATCGCCGCGCATCACTTCCCATGACTGGGCGTTCAGGCCCAGGACCTGAAATGACTGCTCGCCCCCATCGATGCTTCTTCGTTCCAGGAGCCCCTGGTCGAGCACGTCGTAAATCCGTCGCTTGATCGAGTCCTTGTCCATCTCGGCGAGCAGACCGTGGGTACTCAGCGTGTGATGGCCGAACTGCCGCACGCGCGCCGTATCCGCGCCTTTCAGCACATCGACCAGATGTCCGACGCCAAATCGCTCTTCCGTGCGCGCGACACACGACAGGATCTTCTGCGCCAGGACGGTCGCGTCCTCGACGCCTTCAATCTCTCCAAGGCAGACATCGCACGCCTCGCAGTTCTCCCTGTTGAAGCGCTGCCCGAAGTAGTTCACCAGCGACGCGTGCCGACACGACATCCCGCTCGCGTACCGCTGTATGTGGCTCAGCAGTTCGAGCATTGACTGCTGGACGTTTCCGCCAACTCCCGCCTCCTCGGCGCTCTTCGAAATGAGGTCCTGCCACTTCATCACGTCCGCCGTCGAATACAGCAGCACGCACTCCGCCTCAAGACCATCCCGGCCGGCGCGTCCCGCCTCCTGCTGATAGTGTTCGACGGACTTGGGCATTCCCGCGTGAACCACGCAGCGCACATCGCTCCGGTCAATCCCCATGCCGAAGGCGACAGTTGCGACGACGATGTCCACCTTCTCCTTGGAAAAGGCTTCCTGCGTCTTTCGTCTCGCCTCCGCCGTCAACCCCGCGTGATAAAACGCCGCGTTGAATCCCCGCGCCTTCAGTTCGTGACAGACGCTCTCCGTGTCCCGTCGCGAAATGCAGTAGACGATTCCGGCCTGCCCCTTGTGCCGCGTCAGAACGTGCGTGATCTGTGCGTATCGATCCTGTCGGGGAATCACGCGATAGATCAGATTGGGGCGATCAAAATCGCCGACGAGGACCGTCGGATCCTCCAGCCCCAACTGTCGGATGATGTCGTCGCGCACCCGCTGCGTCGCCGTCGCCGTGAACGCGTGGATTGACGCGTCGCGGAACGATCGCTTCAGCTCCGCCAGCCGACGATACTCGGGTCGAAAATCGTGCCCCCAGTGGCTGACGCAGTGCGCTTCATCGACGGCGAACGAACGTATCTTCAGGGTCTGCAGGAACCGGATGAACCCGCCCGTCAGGAGCTTCTCGGGCGAAACGAACAGTAGCCGCAGCTTCCCGTTCTGCAGGTCGTCGGAGATCTTCCGCCGCTCGCCGTCGTCCAGACCGGAGTAAATCGCCGCCGCGGGGTAGCCGTTGGCCCGAAGACCATCCACCTGGTCCTTCATCAGGGCGATCAATGGGGAAATGACGATATCTGTCCGATCGGCCACGAGCGGCGGCAGCTGAAAACACAGCGACTTTCCGCCCCCTGTCGGCATCACGACCAGGGAATCACGCCGCGCCAGCCCCGCGGCGATCGCCTCTTCCTGCAGGGGACGCAGCGCGTCATAGCCCCAGTATTGCCTGAGCGCCGCCAGCACATCATTTCGATTCGCATCCGTCAGCATGACGACCCGAATCTTACCCAAACAAGCGCGATCCGCCACCAACTCCGAGACGCCCTGTGCCACGGCGCTCAAGCGGCGCCATCAACACGCTGGGGACCCACTCGACGACGCCGGACTCACTTCCGGCCGACCCTCATGCTGGCGCCAGATTCCATTCTGGCGCCTACCCCTCGTGGGATTCCATCCCACTCTCCAACGCATGCGCCACGCGCGAGGTCGAGGCGATCATGCGGCGCCTGCGCACCGAGGCGGGCGACGCGGTCCGCAGCATCCGGGCGTTCGCCGAATTGCAGCCGGCGCCGGCGAAGGTGTACGCCATGTCGCGCGTCGCCCCGCCGGCGGACCCGACGCCGCTGCCGCCGCCGGGCCGACCGACACGGCTGAACGCCACGATCGACCCGCCGACCGGCGCGATGACGCTGACGTGGAAGGCGAAACACCCCGCGGGCGTCGGCGGCACGACCTATGTCATCCGCCGCAAGCTGCCCGGCGAGTCGGTCTTCACGCTGCTGGGCGTCGTGGGAAAAAAGCGCTTCATCGACGAGACGCTGCCTGCGGGGATTGAGAGTGTGCAGTATTCCGTACAGTCGCAGCGCGGCGAAAAGACCAGCGCCCCCAGCGCGACGCTGCTGGTGAACATCGGCAAGAGTGCCGCGCCCGCGAACGAGGCAAAAAGTCAAAACACCAAAACGTCAAAAAGCCAAAAGGCGGCGCTGGCGATGCCGCGCGGGGAAGTTCGCCACGGTGCCGAAGTGCCGACGAACGCGTGAAGCGCCCCGGCGCTAGTTGGCGATCAGAGCCGCGCCCGTCAGGAAGCGGTACCAACGTAGCCCGGCACGCGGAATGAACCCCTCGAAAACCCGCCGCGCCCCACACGCAGCCAGCCTCGATCGCGCTGCTCGGTTTGACGCATCGGCACCACACCCCCGACGGCAATTCGCCCGACGTCGAAGCATTTCTTCGGCTCGGACTGCATTTGCAAATGTCAAGGGGGCTGGCCGCCCCCTTTAAAATCCCCCGCTAGATCGCGAGGCCCCGCGCTCAGTCTCCCTCGGCCGCGTGGGCTAGCTCAACAATATCGTCAACAGAATATGTTTGAACTGTCGGGGCCACGTCGATCAATAGTGATTGCGTCTCCGGCTCGGGCAGGTTGTCGGCCGTAATTCTAGCGAGGATTTCGATCCTCGCGCTTTCACCGCACTCGACCCAGAACCCACAGGACGTGCTTTCGGATGCCCCCGCATGCACCTTCTCAAGCCTTGCGTCTATGAGCCACTCATCCTGCACACGATCGACGCGGACATCAGGCGTCCTAAAGGCGTTACGCGCAAGACCTGGGACCACTGGGAGGAGCCTGCTTCGCGGCATTGTCGGTTTTTCATCCACGTCATACACCTGGACGGACGCCCCATTGACTCTTATTTCGCAACGGAGCCGCACGTCCACAGCCGCGCACGGCCCATCGTTCCTCACGAGGAAATCAAACCGACATGAGGCCAGTTCTCGCTTGAAGAAATCCGCGCTTTCGCGGTAGAAGTCTCTGTCCAGGCGGTCGAATGCCGATCTAAGATTCCAGAGGTCATCTGGCCCCCGTAGGTCAGGGATTTCGTTCCGACGGGGCATTTCAGCGCGGACGGGCTTCATGCTCGCGTGTGGCCCTAGGATCGCTCGGCGGTCGAAGTCGAACAGTGAAACCGTCAGCATGGGACGGTCCGCCGCTTGATAATCAGCCAACCCCATCTCTACGATCTCGTCTGGGGTGGCTTCCTTGGATGAGCTTCCTACGCGAAAGTAGACTACATTCGGGTGAACCCTTCCATATTTCTTCACCGTGTAAAAGGGCCGCTTCTGCTTTGGGATCTCGAATATACCAATTTGCTTGCCTTCTATCTGGAGTTCCCTATATGAGAATTCGAGTCGTCTGGCCAGCTTTTTGTTAACGAACTCCTGCAAACTTGCGTCGTCAATGGTCTGCGCGATCCCGCTGATCCGGGCTCGTTGGCCCTTGACTTCCTCGACACCGACGAGGATGACGGCGTCGCCAGCTCGATATGAGTTCGCCAAGGTAAGGATGTCTTTCAGGAGCTTGGACTTGACGTCCTCGCTGCCCTCGCCGGCAAACGCGTACTGTGTGCTCTTGAAATCCAGGTCCGTCCCTTCGGACATGTGCAGCAGCGCTTGTATCTCCGGTACTGACTTTGGCACGGAACTAGGCCCCTTTGGTTTGCCCGTCATCTTGCGGTGACAGCGGTCCACAAAACACGATGTACTTTGTGCGAGGGTCTCCAAGCCCTCGATTCCCAGGGAAACCGCCGCCCTGAGTCACCCACCTCCAACGAGCCGGGCGGAGCGCGCAAAAGCACCGCGGCGGTGGTTGTTCACTCCGACGGCCATGTCATGTCCGCTCCTCACAATAAAAAAACACGGTCACCAGAAGCGCGAACAGATACGCTTCCGTACCAACAAACGAGAATTCGCCATGCATAATCCCGTGGCGAGCCCGTGCGAGGCGTGCGGCAAGCCGCATACGTGGCTTTGGCCCCAGCGATCTAGGAAGATTGCCGCCGATCCGGTTCAGCGCAGCAGCCAGCTGGCCAGAGTTTCGGTAGAGCAGTAGCAGGAGCGCCACATCAATTAGGTTTACGCGCCCACCCTTTTTTCGAGAGAACTGTTTGTGAGCGCAAACGGTCTTACCGATTGATTTCACGATGTACCCGCTCAAATTCAAATACCGCGACTTGATTCGGATCATGAACTCCAGTTCCGCTACCAAATAGGGTGTGATTATCGCAGGACTAACGCCCATCGAGACGAGACTTATGATCGCGTCCCTAACGAGACCTGCCCGTCGGTCGGAAAACACTCCCTCCGGTGAAAGAGGCCTAATTTCATGCGCAGCCGACTCAAGGAACCAAACCATGTCTTCGTCAGTCGCAATCGCCCCGAGCCGCTGGCAGCTTGCGGAGATTAATAGCTCGGCAATTAACACCTTTGCGTCGGCACACAACGATCCAAAATCGACGACATCCTTAACCAGCAGTTGCGTAGCCGGTAGAACCGTCTTCTTAAGGCTACCCCACTTCATGCGCAGCAGCTCTTCGAGCGTCGCCCTGTCAATACAGGATGGAGGTCGACGACTTTTCATTTGAGGACCTCATTGACGGCGCTTGCGGCTGCCTTTGCCGGTGCCGCGCGGCGACGACGGCTTCGCAAACCTCGTTTCCACACCACCGGGCGTATGACGCTCCGGTGCCGCTGGTGGCTCGCCCACCAGTGCAGGGAGCGCGGCGAGAACCGATTGGGCTATTGTCGCTGTGGGCCCCTATCGGCGTCAATTGTTGCTCGCCCGCGCGGCGCCGACGCGGCCGGGAATTGGTGTCGAACCTTGGCGCTCACATCGCGGCCGATCCGTTACCAGACAAGCTGCCCAGTTGAACGCTTGAGCGGCCCCAGCGCCAGCGGACGAGCGATAGCTTCCTGACCGTTCAATCAGCGGCAACGTCGGGGAAATTGTCCCAGAACCGCTGCTTTGCAAACCTCTCCCGAAAGTTCGGCTTTCCCATGTACCATCCAACCAGTTCGCCGAGTCCCGACGCATTCAGATCCACCAAACGCCCGCTTGAGGCCGTGTAGCTGAGTTTCAGCGAGCCTTCGTCGATGGCCCACAGTAGCGTGCCAATGGTCTCGTCAACGATATCTGGAATAACCGTGCGCAACAATGACTCAGGCGAGCCATTGGCCAGCGATTCCTTCCAACGAATTGACGTGGGACCACGATATTGTGGCCGAAGCCTAGCGTCATTGCTCTCAATGGATGCGTCCCGAACCTGTTGAATGAGAATCTGAATAAACTCCTCAACGTCCGCATTCAGCCACATATTCACGCCCTCAAATTCAGACAGCAAGACCTGAGAGGCCTCGACGAATCCCCGCGGATTCCCGTGACCCGCGCCAGCCCTGTAGTGTGGGCGCCTCCCGCGAAGGAAGCGACGCCGCCCGGCGCTCAACCGGATTCAGCCCCTCCAGGGGTCTTCACGATAACAAGAACACATGCGGGGAGGCGCCCAGACTACTCGCTACGCCGCCTGAACCGGCAAATCGGGGATTACACCACGGGCTGCTAGTCGGTTTGGTCTGACATCTGACACTCCTCAGCGATGAATTCGCTCAGGCGACTGTTACGACCGAACATCCGCAGTATTGCATCACCCTGGACATCATTTCCGAGCTGATTCACAAAACCGCAAATCACATCACGAGAATGAGATTCATCCAGTGCAAGGAGTACCAGGCAAATTCGGCTGATTAGAACCGGGTCGTCGTGAGGACCGCTATTCCGGAGCAATTGCTCCAGTTGCGGTATGTACCCTTGATGGCGACCGCGCTGCACATACGAAGACAGATGATTGGAAATCGTGTGTTGCTGCGTGTCGTGCTGCTCCCAATTGGGGTCAAAGATAAAGCGGCCATCTACGACGACCATATTCCGGAAGAAGTCCAGGGCTGCGGCATGCTCGCCTTCATCACAAAGCCCAACCCACGCAGACGCTCGATAGACGAATCTATCCCAAGCGTCCGTGAATTCAATCTTCAACAGTGTCCCAGGGATGTCTCCCCACGGCCACCTTGCGAATTCCCCGGATTCCTGCCGACCAAACCACACAAAACGCCTGGTGCGAAAATGCCTGGCGGCAAGAAACACCTCTCCGTCGCAACGAACCAGAGAATACGGCTCATATAGCTCGGTATCAATTGCAATCTCATCGTCGCCCGCAATGACCACGCCTGTAACCGAATACACTTTCGTTCGCAGTCTCAATGGAGCGTCGACGGGGCTGGGTAGTGGATCTCCCTTTGATACATGACCGCGAATCCTCAGCGTGAGTTCACGGCAGTCGAGTCCGGAACTCAACAAGCGTTTGGGGAATTCTATAATCTCTCCGACTTCTGCTGGCGAGGTCGTGACTTCATCGAACAAGTTTCCGAGAAGTGAAAATGCTAGTACCGCCGCAGCCGCCAGCGCCAATACACCGACCAGCATTTTCCGAGACGACCTTCGCATCTTACCGACTCCAAGCAATGTTCACACATTTGATCACACGGCGTTCACTTCTTCTTGTACGGCGGCGCTCGGCTTGCCCACCAGCCCTGTAGTGTGGGCGCCTCCCGCCGCGGCCCCAACGCCAGCGGACGAGCGATAGCTTCCTGACCGTTCAATCAGCGGCGACGTCGCGGAAATCGTCCCAGCCCTGTAGTGTGGGCGCCTCCCGCAAAGGAAGCGACGCCGCCCGGCGCTCAACAGGATTCAGACCCTCCAGGGGTCTTCACGATGACAAGTAGCCATGCGGGGAGGCGCCCACACTACGGACTAGCAAGGCATCTGTATGCAATTCAATCCCTCACAACTTGTCGGCGACTCGCTCTACGCCAAAGCGTCGGCAAGGCCCATCGGGTCAGTAAACACCGTCGCGCTCATCCCCGTATCCGTTTGACTCAAGAAATGACGATACTGTCGCTCTGTAAGCGAGTAGTCCGCGTATACGTGGGCCGGAAAGAAGAGGTTGTCAAAGTGGTCGTTTTTGTTGGTCCGCTGCTTCCCCCGACAGTAGTTACCCCAGAATCTCGCCCAGAGGCCAAATGACTTACACCTTGCCAATTCGATCGCGTCCACGAGCTCATCCACCGACAGATTAACGGAATTCGCTGCGAGAACATCCGACACTGGGACTGACCCAATAAGCTTCCTTAACCAGTCGGCAGGGGTCCTTGGAAAGGCGCTTGGGTCATCATCCTTCGAAAGGTAGAAGGCGTTCTCGTAGAGCTGAACCACCATTTGGGGTATTGTGCCTTCCTGCTCAATACTCTTGTCAATTGACGACACGCGGTCTTTCATTGACTCGGATTTTGGGTCGAATCCGATCAATCCAGTCTCTCGCCATTGCTTCTTCATCAACGGACTGATTTCGACGTACGCCTCAACCCACGGGGGTGTGTCTCGGAAGCTATAGACGATATCTGGCAAAGCCCAGCTTAGATTAGCGTCCAGACGCATGATCTCTCGCAAGACCTCGGTATTGAATACTGTGGCCATTGGGCCGATTTCAACCTTTCCGACACTAGAGTCGAGGAGCGAGGCGATTTGATAAGCGCCTTGGCTCGTCTCGAGCGAGAACCACTCATATGGTTGGATGAAAGACGTCAACGGCGTGATTTCCCCCTCGCAAATCAGTTCAATAATCCTCGCGTATGCGCCGATCTGTTCCTTCGTGTAACTGGGGAGGCCGCCGCCGCCTCGAACCTTGGTCATGTTGATCAGGTGGTTAGTATCGAAAAAGACCCTAGTGGAGCACGCAATCATGGGGCCCTATCCTTCCTCGATGTTCCCGTCGGCCTCTTGGTTGCTCTCTTTTTCTCCCGTGGCGGAGTGCGGCCGAGGAGGTCGTCGAACGTCAATTCGAAAATGTCCGCCATCTGAATTAGTCGAAGCCCTGTAGTATGGGCGCCGACCCTGCCGTTGGCGGAATTGTCAGGCGATCCGCGCGCCCGGCGCCGCTTGAGAGCAGTGGCACACGGCCACCTGGGGTGGCTCGACGGCGCATCGACATTCAGTGGCGCGAGGGACCGACGTCGTTCGGCCCTATATCACAAATCGCAAATCGCCACTTCACAAATCCTACAGCTCGACCCTAGCAACTAGCAACCCGCCCCACGCTACCCACCTTGTCCTCTCAGGCCGACGCCTTGCTTCGCCGTGCGATCCACGCCGCGAGATCGTCTATCGCAAGCTGCAAGACTGTCTGCTCGACATTCAGTACCCAATCAAAATTGATCCGCGATGAAGTTAGAGCAATCTGCAGCGTGTTCTTCAACGGCCCCATACTTGTGCCGTCACGATCCTTCAGGTGAAACCACAGCGTCGCGCGATCCAGACTCGCAATGGAGTACTGCAGGTCAGCCTTGACGTTGTTCCATGCGTCCTTAAGAAACGCCTGTAGGCCGACGAGGTCGTACACAGTGAACGACAATTCCGATACCAGAAGATTGTAACGTTCACGAAGTTCGAACTCATTATCACCCGGCCCGGTCCGCACGTATGCATGACACTGGCTTGCAATCTCCACCGCCACACACCCTTCCTTATAGCTCGCACTGGACCGGAACTCGACCCAGATCCGGCCAGAGTTACAGGTCAGCCGAAGTATCTTCTCTCCCGTCTCGTTCAAAGCCCCATCCCTCTTTCAATTGAGCCCCGAAGGGTGGGCGCCTACCGCAAAGCAAGCGACGCCGCCCGGCGCTCCACTGGGTTCAGCCCCTCCAGGAGTCTTCACGATAACAAGAAACCATGCGGGAGGCGCCCACCCTACTCAGTGGGGCCGGCCCCGCCGTTGGCGGAATTGTCAGACGATCCGCGCGCCCGGCGCCGCTTGAGAGCAGTGGCACACAACAATTCTGGGGGGCCAGCGACGCCCCAACTTCCGGCGGCGCCCAGGTTATGCGGGAGCATTGCGCGTACGCATATGACCAACATCGACGGATCACGAATCAATCATGTCCTTCGGGGATTCCCGCTGCTGGCGGGCGAGCGCCGCAAGGCGTTCGTCGCCGGCCTCATTCGCAAGCGTCTCGGCCTTTGACAACCATTCTGCCGATTCCGGGTCAGAGGCGCGTCGCAGGAGTTCGCCGACGAGATAGGTGGTATACATGAAGTCCTCCGCATCCATCTCGTTTGCCGAGAGCGCGCCGCGAAAACGCTCCGCGGCCAAGGCGCGATATCGCCTCTCCGATTCGGCGTCGTTCGCGTCGGCGAAACACCATGCGGCGTAGTGGTAATACGTCGCCACAGAGTTCGCGGGTCCGCCCATCCATTCCGCAATCGAGCCCGCGTTGACGAATTGGTCCGCAAGGCTCGGCTTGCCCGCCTTGATCTGTGGCGTGATGCGTTCCGCGATACGCTCGGAAACCGCTCGATCGACGCTAATCTTCAGGTCATTCCCGAAACCTGAGAAGCCACAATTCGGACAAGTGTGGATCAGCGCACCGAGCAGACCGACGTCGTACGACAACTGCCGAAAATCCGTTGATACGCCGCCACCCGAATTCGTGCTTTTCAGCACTTTCGACTCGAAATTCGTTGCACAGTTCGGACAGGCAAAAGACCACGTACCGAACGTCGTCATCACCCCTCTCCTTTCAAAGTGGGCCGCCACAGGTACCGTGACGGCGCAGGCCTTATCTGCGAAGGACATTCAAGAACTTACGACTGACGAAGCGTGGAAAACGAGCCCTGTAGTGTGGGCGCCTCCCGCGAAGGATGCGACGCCGCCCGGCGCTCCACTGGGTTCAGCCCCTCCAGGGGTCTTCACGATAACTAGAAACCATGCGGGAGGCGCCCACCCTACTCTGTGGCGCCGACCCCGCCGTTGGCGGAATTGTCAGACGATCCGCGCACCCGGCGCCGCTTGAGAGCAGTGGCGCACGGCCACCTGGGGTGGCTCGACGGCGCATCGACATTCAGTGGCGCGAGGGACCGACGTCGTCCGACCCCACATCACAAATCGCAAATCGCCACTTCACAAATCCAACAACTCGCCACTCGAAACTCGACACTAGTAACTAGTAACTAGCTGCTAGCAACTCCCTCACGCCCGCGCAGCCGCAACGTCTCCGAACTTCCGCGCCATCGCCGCCTTCACCAACCCCAGGAACATCGGGTCGGGGCGCAGCGGCCGGCTCGTCAGTTCGCTGTGGGCCTGCGTCGCGATGAAATAGGGATGCGCCGAGGGCGCCAGCTCGAGGATCTGCATGATCGGATAGTCGGGCGCCTTGCCGCTGAAGAGCATTCCGGCCGCCTGGATCTGGTCGATGTACTTCGGATCCACTTCGTACCGATGCCGGAATCGCAGGCGAATCTCCGGGGCGCGATTGAACAATCGACTCGCCAGTGAATCCGCCGTCAGCACGATGTCCTGACCACCGAGGCGCATGTTGCCGCCCAACCCTTCGATCTGCTTCTGCTCGGGCAGAATGCTGATCACGGGGTTCTCGCAGTCGTCGTCGAACTCCGTCGAACCCGCCCCCGGCAGCCTGCACACATTCCGCGCGTATTCGATGACCGCCAGCTGGAAGCCGAGGCACAATCCAACGAACGGAATCCCCGCCGTCCGCGCGAAGCCGACGCAGGCGATCTTGCCTTCCACGCCGCGCGAGCCGAAGCCGCCCGGCACGATCAAACCATCGACATGCGACAGCGCCTCGGCCGCCTTGTCGATCGCGACTTCGCTCGCTTCCAGCCAGTCGATCTT
>Ga0116151_10000976_pt1 | contig 26552 bp, 21 predicted proteins | sample AD_UKC117_MetaG_FD_89893 | JGI IMG/M metagenome (GOLD analysis project Ga0116151, IMG submission 89893) | Active sludge microbial communities of municipal wastewater-treating anaerobic digesters from Hong Kong - AD_UKC117_MetaG | ecosystem: Engineered > Bioreactor > Anaerobic > Digestate... | reverse complement strand
GTCACCATGCTCGGCATCTTCGCCGCCGCGCTGTTCTATGGCGACAGCATGATCACGCCAGCCATTTCCGTGCTCAGCGCCGTCGAGGGGCTGGAGGTGGTCGCGCCGCAATTCAAGGAGTATGTGCTGCCGGTCACCGCGCTGATTCTGACCGGTCTGTTCTGGATTCAGCGCTATGGCACCGGCGCAGTCGGGCGCTTCTTTGGTCCAATCATGTGCGCCTGGTTCGGCGTGCTGGCGATCCTGGGCCTGATCCATATCTGGGAAGCGCCAGCGGTGCTTGCCGCGCTCAATCCGATCCATGCGTTCGAGTTTTTGGTCCGGCACCCCTGGATCAGCTTCCTCGCGCTGGGAGCGATCGTGCTGGCGGTGACCGGCGGCGAAGCGCTGTACACCGATATGGGGCACTTCGGTAAATTTCCGATTCGCGTCGCCTGGTTTGGCTTTGTGCTGCCGGCGCTGGTGCTGAACTACTACGGGCAGGGCGCCCTGTTGCTCAAGGATCCTGCCGCTATCCAGAATCCGTTCTACCTGCTGGCCCCCGGCTGGGCGCTGGTTCCGATGGTGTTGTTGGCCACGGCAGCGACAGTGATCGCCTCGCAGGCGGTGATCTCCGGCGCGTTTTCGGTAGCGCGGCAAGCCATTCAGCTGGGCTATCTGCCCCGGATGAAAATTGTCCACACCTCCCATCAAGAGGCCGGCCAGATTTACGTCCCGTTCACCAACTGGACGCTCTATCTGGCTGTGATGGCACTGGTGTTCGGCTTTCAATCCTCCAGCAATCTAGCGGCGGCCTATGGCATCGCCGTGACTGGTACGATGATGATCGACACCATTTTGGTTGCGTTTGTCGTGTTTCTCGCCTGGCGTTGGAATCCGTGGCTGGCCGCGCCCCTGCTCGGCGCGCTGTTGCTGATCGATTTTGCCTTTTTCTCCGCAAACGCCATTAAACTGTTGCAGGGCGGCTGGTTCCCCGTCGTTGTCGCGCTGGCGTCTTTCACCACGCTGACCACCTGGCGGCGGGGCCGGCAACTGCTGTTCCAGGAGATGGGCAATCTGACTATGCCTCTTGATCAGTTCATTCGGTCCATCCAAAAGGCGGCGCTGCAACGAGTCAACAGCAATGCCGTTTATCTGACCAGCCGTCCGGAAGGCGTGCCTTCAGCACTGTTACACAATATCAAGCACAACGAAGTGCTGCATGCCCGCAACATCCTGGTCACAGTCATGACCGCTGAAGCGCCCTATATCGCCGATGCCGACCGGCTCGAGGTCATCGATCTAGGTCACAGCTTTTACCGGGTGCTGGTGCGTTATGGTTTCATGGACCAGCCGGACATTCCTAAGGCGCTGGAAATATGCGGGAAGAAGGGACTTGCGTTCGATCTCAACAAGACCTCGTTCTTCCTCAGCCGGGAAGTGGTGGTGCCCAAGCTGACGCCGCCGATGATGTTGTGGCGCGAATTGTTTTTCATCTGGATGCTGCGTAATGCGCAAAGCGCGACCGACTTCTTCCGCATTCCCACCAACCGCGTGGTTGAACTGGGTACGCTGGTTGAGATTTAATACCGTTTCTCAATAGATTTTATGATTCAGAAGGGTAGGGCTGGTTAGGGCGCCAGCCCGTAACAAGCCGATTCAGCTGTAATTTCGTCGGGTTACGCTTCGCTAACCCGCCCTACGCGGGAAATATAAAACCTACTGAGAATTTGTATTATTTTTGAGAAACACTGCTCGTCCCCGCTTGCGCAACGGTGCGGCGCCGGCCTGATACGTCTTTTCGTCAATGAAGACCCAGAGTAACTGGACGTGCGGCGAGCGCGGCGAGCGTGGGGTAGGGGCAAAACCATCGGTGAAAATAATCACTCCGTCATAGCCGGGATGCGCGTCGACATAATCGATCACCGCGTTGAAATTGGTGCCGCCGCGTCCTGTGACTATGATCTCTCGACGCGCCTGCTTGAGCTTCAGGGCTTCGCCGTGGACCTCGGTATCGAAGGCAATCGCATCGATGCTGTCGATGCCGTACTGGAAAAAGCAGTTGACCAGCGAAAAGCCGAGCTGAATGTCCTCGTTGCTCATCGACCCGCTGACATCCACCGCCGCCAGCAGCCGGGTGGTGAAATCGTAGCGGCTGCCCATGTACTGAAATCCGTAACGCCGGCTGGGTTTCATTCGGGTTAAACGCCGTCGCCGCGACAAGATTGAGCGATGGAACAGACGCAGGATACTGCGATAATCCAGCCGTGGCTGGCGATTAGCCAGCACTCGCAGGCGGATCGCGCCCGGCAGCGTTCCCCAGCTCCGATTCAATTCCGCGTCGGTGACCCGCTCATCAATGCGGTCGCTGAACAGGTCGTCCTCGTCCCACTCCTGGGTGTTTTCCAGACCCACGCGGGGCGAATGGACGTAGTCGTCAAGCTGATCGGGCGCTGACCCTTCACCCCCGTCCTGTCGAGTCGGGGACGAAGGGCCCGCCCCTGCCGCAGGGAAAGATACCTGAGCCGAGGATGCCTGTTCCAGCAGGCGATGGTGATAGAACTCGTAGAATTGTTGGTCGTAATCGTGGTGACCGAAGACCTCCACCGCCTGGGGTAACGGCAACGGCAACGTTCCCAAATGTTCGCGCAGGGTCAGGTTGCTAGCCTGCCAGGCGATTTGCGGGGGCAACAGCCGGCGCGAATAGGGATGCTTCAACAGGATGCGCACTGCCTCACAGCGCATCACTGCTTCCAGTTCCGCTGGCGACAGGCTGTCGATAAACGCCGGGTTGTAGGCGATCACGCCCGACCCGACCCAGATCGTCGCGACTGGGGCGCTGGTCACGCGATGATCGTTCCACAGGCTGAACAGCAACGGTTCGGTCAGGAACCAGCGTTCCAGAATCCGCCCGATGCGTTCACGTGCCAGAGGCGCAGCGGCCATGCGCTCACCCCTTGATCCCAGCAATGTAATCGGTGAGCAACGTCAAAATCTCCACCGATCCCGAACAGAGCGCCATGGCGCGCTCGAATTTGGGGTTTTCCAGCAGCGAAGCGAAGTGCGCCAAGGCCTCGTTATGCCGGGCGGATTTGAGCATTTTCAGATAGGCCAGCAAGTTGCTCAACAGGGTTTTAGCATCTGGAACCGGCGGCTGGAGGCCGTGCAGCCAGAGTAGGAGACGCTCGTTGAGCTGAATCAGTTCGTGCAAGGCGAGTTTCTTCACTTGCGCCTGATGCTCGCGCCAACGCCGCAGCACCTGTTCCGAGGTCACCTGCTGGGTGGCGTCGAGATACTGCTGAAACGCGACCGCTGCTGCCGTGCCGACCATGCCGGCGATAGCCTTGATGTGCAGCCCGTCCAGCGCCACATGGGGCTGGATGAATTCGGCGACCCGCACCCAGGCGCGCCGATCCGGCGTTTTGGCCAAATCGGAAAAGCCCGCCAGATCCTCGGTGGTGCGCGCCCCGTCCAGATGAAACGACTGCTCGTGGATGAAATCGATCACCCGGCTATCTAGATCCTTCGCCCTGGCCCACAGCAGCCAGTCCTCAACGGTCGGAGCGAATTCGTAAAGGTTGAAGCGCGATACCAGAGCCGGGTCGAGCTCGGTCAACTGATATTCATCACCGTGGTTGATCGCGGCAACCACCCGACTGCCCGGCGGCAGGGATTTGCCGGCCAGTCGCCGGTTCAGCGCCAGGTCGTAAACCGCCTGGAGGATTTCGGGCCGCGCCCGGTTGAGTTCATCCAGAAACAGGACAATCGGCTCCTGACTAAGCGGCCACCAGTACGGCGGCAGAAACACCGAATGCCCGGTCTGTTCATCCTTGTGCATCAGGCCGATCAGATCGCCGGGGTCGCTCATCTGGCCTAGGAAGAAGCACTCGACCGGCAAACCCTGCTGCGCGTAAACGTCGCGGATCAGTTCGGATTTACCAATGCCGTGCTTACCGACCACCATGATGTTCTGGCGCGCCGGGGTCATTTTCAGAACCGCGACCAGTTCGTGGGCATCGAGACGAATCGCCAAAATTCCCCCTGCCTCTTTCAAAGAGAAACTGAATGGTTACGAAGATATCGAATCGACCTCGGGAGGTAGATCGGGTTCGATCCAGGAACCGGATCTATACCCGCATTGATGGGTCTTGAAGCGGATCCGACGCTGATGCAACGCCCGCAGGTTGACGATCATCTCGCGCAGTTGCGGCAGGGCATTCTCGAATTCGGTGAAGGGTACTGAGAGAGTAAGCTGATTGTTTTCGTCCAGCCGCACCTCGATCCTGATCAGGCGCGCTGAGGTGGCAATGCGGAAGGCGAACCGTTCCTCGTTAGCGATTTGTCGCACCTGCGCCTGGATCGCCTGGGTTTGCAAGTTGCGCACCTTGCTGGCTTTTCGTTGCTTGAAGGCGCGTTGCCGCAACCCGTCCAGGAACACCTTGAGCAATGCGCGCAGGGCCTCCGGACTGGCCAGATAGCGCAGCTCGTCCATCTTCAGCAGTGGATAGTAGTAGCCGTGCTCGCCAACCCGTTCGGGGGCGATGGCGACCTGATGACTTCCATCGCTCGCGTCGACCCAGTACAGGGGGACCACGACCGAGCGCCCCCAGTCGTAATAATACGAACGGCCATAGTTGTTATGGGGTTCGGACTCAATGGAAAGATGAATACAGCCGATCAACCGCGCGGGGATCTTCGCGGAGCAGTCGTCAGGGATGATCCATGTCGGTGATGAGCGCTCCTGATACGGCTCGAATCGCGGCGGGGGCGTCGTCAAATCGACCAGCAAGGGCTGGATCGCTTGCTCGGCCCATTCGCTCGGCGCGATGTCACGGACTACCCAGCCCGGCGTCTCTTGCGAATGTTGCTTGGCGATCTTTCTGCAGGTGTTTGGATGCATGGCGCACTGCATTATGATTCATAAAAATTACAAAAACTCCCCTTTATGTAAATGAAAACCCGCTAAAACTGTTCGGCTATAATAGCAGCCAAATAATCAATCCACCGTTGGTTGAGTCGAACGCCGGCGGTGGGATTTTCGTTCCACCGCCGGTTCCCGATGACTGGAACCTCTTTCGGCTTTAGGCTTTCCTGGTCGCTTCCGCTCAGGTTCGGCACCATCCAGGCGGCGGATGTTCAACATTTGTTGTCGCACCCGCACCCGCTTGAGGTGCTGGAAAATCTCCGGGGGCATCCCATCGGGGAGATCCACCGTGCTGTAGTCATTATGAATCTCGATACGCCCGATGTAGCGTCCCTCAATACCCGCCTCGTTCGCAATGGCGCCCATGATGTTCTGCGGCGTGGCCCCATGTTCGCGGCCTACATCAATCCGGTAGCGAATCTTGTCGAAATCAGCGGCATCCCGCGCAGATCGTTCGCCCCGGCTTGAACGCCCTTCACGGGTGGCCCGCCCCGGCGGTCTCGCGCGCTCCTTCTCCGCATCTTTGGGAATCGCGTCCTCGAACTGGAACGGGCGGTCGCGTTGCGCCAAGTAGGTCAGCGCCGAAGCAATATCATAGGCGCTCATTTCCTGTTCCCGTTCGATTTCGGTGATCAGTTCCTGGAAAAAACCGAGATCTTGGCTATTAAAGACTTCGCCAACCTGCTGCTTGAACTGAGCCAGCCGGTGGCCGGTAATCGCCTCGGGCGTCGGCAACGGCATGCGTTCAATCGGTTGCCGGGTGGCTTTTTCAATCGCGCGCAACAAACGTAGTTCGCGAGGCGCAATAAAAAGAATCGCATCGCCCGCTCGTCCCGCCCGTCCGGTGCGACCAATACGATGGATATAGGCTTCGGTATCGTAGGGAATGTCGTAATTAATCACGTGACTGATACGTTGTACATCCAGCCCGCGTGCTGCGACGTCGGTGGCGACGACAATGTCGAGACTGCCACCGCGCAATTGTTCGATAGTTTTTTCGCGCAGAGCCTGGGTCATGTCGCCATGCAGGGCGGCGCTCGGATAACCACGCGCTTCCAGGCGTTCCGCCAGCTCAGTAGCAGCAATCTTGGTGCGCACGAAAATCAGAATCGCATCGGCGTCTTCGACTTCCAGAACCCGGGTCAGGGCATCAAGCTTGTGTTGAGCGCCGACCTGACAATAACGCTGCCGAACCGTGGCGACTGTGGCGGTGCGGGTTTCGATCTTGACTTCATGGGGATCGCGCAAATGACGGTGCGCGACCCGGCGGATGGGTTCGGGCATGGTGGCCGAGAACAGCGCGACCTGCTTTTCCGCTGGCGTTTGTTCGAGAATCCAGTCCACATCGTCGATGAAACCCATGCGTAGCATTTCATCAGCCTCATCCAATACAACGGTGCGCAGCGCCGCCAGGGACAGAGTTTCCCGGCGCAGATGATCCATGACCCGGCCCGGCGTGCCGACGACAACATGTACGCCACGGCGCAGGTGACGGAGTTGCAGACTCATGCTTTGGCCGCCATAAATCGGCAGCACATGAAATCCAGGGATATGGCGAGCATAGCCCTGGAAAGCTTCCGCGACCTGGATGGCCAATTCACGAGTCGGCGTTAGCACCAGCGCCTGCGGCTCCCGGCTGCTTAAACTCAACTTTTCCAGGATGGGCAGGGCGAACGCCGCGGTCTTGCCGGTGCCGGTCTGGGCCTGGCCCAGCACATCGCAACCGTCCAGCATGGGGGGAATGGTTGCGGCCTGAATGGGTGAGGGCGCCTCGTAACCCAGTTCCTTGAGGGTTTCCAACAGAGGAGGGGACAGCACGAGCTGTTCAAAACGTTCAATGAGAGATGACATGCAGCGTATTACCTGAATGAAAAAATCGGCGGCGCATCAAAACCAGCCGGCCTGAACGAAACTGAGGAATGGTACAACTTTTTCGATGGCGCTGTGAGGCGGGTTTTAGTCAGCCCAATTGGAGATTCAACCCGAACAAACCACAATCCGGTGGCGGCGGCGGAATTTGTTGATGATGTGCCAGCGCCAAAGCAGATGGGCAATGATAAAGGTCAGGGTGCTGGCGATCACCGCCGTGGTCATTGAACCGACAAGCAACGGCCAGCCGATATCGCCTGCCCTGCGCAGCAACCATGCCAGCGTAGGTTCAAAAGTCCAGTCCAGCGGTGGCCGACCCAGCAACCAGGCGCCAAACTGGTAACAAGCGAACATAACCGGTGGAATCGTCAGCGGATTAGTGATCCATACCATGGCCACCGCCACCGGCAGATTGAAGCGCATCAACGCAGCGGCAGTGGCGGCCAGCAACATTTGCCAGGGAACCGGAACGAACGCGAAAAACATACCGGCGGTTAATCCGCGCACGGTCGAGCGGCGACTAAAATGCCAAAGACGGGGATCGTGCAACAGGTCACCGAGGAAGCGCAAATTCCTGTGTGTGCGCAACTGATGGCAATCCGGTAAATAACGCTGTAGAAACGGCTTCATGGCGACGCTCGACCAGGAATTGGCGGAAATGCGGCTAATAGGACTATGAACTCATCTGAAAATTCAGATGATGACCTCTGAAGATTAAACTGGTCTGCTCAGTATAGCCAATGTCGTCAAAGTCAAAACGGACCAGAGTATCTATACTTTATATCAGTCGCTCCAAAAAAACCGACAAACATTGAGATTTCTATTGGGCAAACTACCCGAGTTTCCCTGCTCGACCACTGTCGTAGAGTACCGCCATGCAAAGTTCAATAAAAACCTTCCGGCTTGTCCCCCTGTGTCTTGCCCTGGGTTTGACTGTGGTTCATCCGATCCAGGCCGCGACCCGCCCTGATTTTTACGCAAAATTCAATCCCGCTACTAGCGAGCTTCCCTTCCCGACCAATCTATTATTCAGCGGTTCGACCGACGGTACACTGAATATTCCGGTTCCCGATCCCGATAATTCAGCAGATCCACGTCTTGCGTTGAACGCTCTAGACGGATTTTCCACCGTCGCGCCGCTGACCGCACAATTCTCCAGTACTCTGAATGCGGACACTGTTCAGGCCGGCGATACGGTGCGGGTGTTCGAAGTGGATCTGGTCAATCCGTTCCTGGACCCGACGCATCCTGGAGCGTTCCAGATCACCGCGGTTAAACGCGAATTGCAGGCTGATGAGGATTACAGCGTTAATTTGTTGCCGCAAGATCCGGATCAGACCACGCTGAATATCCATCCGTTGCGCCCGTTAACGCCAAAAACCGGTTATCTGGCCGTACTCACCAGGGGCATCGAAGATCGCAGCGGTTTCGAGGCGTCACCCTCGCCCACCTATGCGCTCACTCAGCGGACGAGTCCTCTCGTGGACGCCAATGGTCAAAGCGTGATTCCGGGTCTGAGCAACGCCGAGGCCCAGGCGCTGGAGCCTTTGCGGCAATTGACTAACAACCAGGAAAACGCCGCCGCCAGTCAGGGCGTGGCCCGCAGCAGCATCGTGCTGAGCTGGACGTTCATGACCCAGTCCATTGATGATGCGTTCACGGCTCTGCGTGAGGATCTCAAGCCCATAGGTATGACAGTGCAGCCGACCGGCGCGACCACGGTGGCGCTTGGCCTAGGCTTGCCCGGTTTCTCCGACATTTACGCTGGCGCGCTGGCGATTCCTTATTACCTGAACAAAGAGCAACCATTGAGCGGCTCCTGGCAAACCGCTGAAGGCGGTGCTGTCACGCGCTACAACCCGTTGCCGGCAGCGACTGCGACCCTGCAAATCCCGGTGCTGATGACCGTGCCCAACGCCAGGAGCGGGCAGCGCAAACCGGCGCGCGGATGGCCAGTAGTGATCTTCCAGCATGGCATCACCCGCAATCGCACCGATCTGTTCGCGGTTGCTGATGCGCTGTCGTTCGCCGGGTTCGCAGCCGTCGCGATTGATCTACCCTTGCATGGCGTCACGGATGTCAATAATCCGTTTTACCTGCCAGGCATAGAGCGCACGTTTGATCTGGATTTGGTCAATAACGAAACGGGCGCGCCTGGCCCGGATGGCGTGATTGACGCCTCTGGCAGTTACTTTATTAACTTGCAAAGCATGTTGACTACCCGGGACAATCTGCGTGAAAGCGCTCAGGATTTGCGACAACTGACGGCAACCCTGCCTCTCATCGACCTGAACAGCGATCAACAACCGGATTTGGACGCCAGACGACTGCAATTCGTCGGGCATTCGCTTGGCGGTATTGTGGGGGGAACTTTTTTGGGTATCGAGAATGCAGTGACCAGCGCAACCTTGGCCATGCCAGGCGGCGGCCTGCCAAAATTGCTCGATGGCTCCGCAACATTTGGACCGCGCATTGCCGCCGGTTTGGCCAATGCCGGGTTGATCAAGGGTACGCCTGAATATGAATCCTACATCAACAGTTACCAAACCGCCGTGGATGCCGGTGATCCGATCAATTACGGCGCTGAAGCAGCCCGCCTGCATCCCATCTATCTGATTGAAGTCGTCGGCAGCACTGGCTCGCTGCCTGATCAGGTGATACCCAATACCGTCGCAGACGCGCCGCTATCCGGGACCGAACCGCTGGCACGGATCATGGGTTTGCAATCCATCAGCCGCTCGGCATGGAATGACCAGGGTCTGCGCGCCATTGTGCGCTTTACCGAAGGCGATCACAGTTCGATCATCAGCCCCGCCGCCTCTTTTGGGGCTACGGCGGAAATGCAGGGTCAGATGATCGACTTCTTGCAAAGCGAAGGAACGGAGCTGGAGGTGATTTATCGGCCCGTGGTGAAATAGCTGACCCGTTGAATATTTGATTTTCATCAGATTGTGGCGATGATTCGCTCAGACAGTGGGGCACAGGATGCGCCCCATCCACTATATGTGCGCGAATACCTGCCGGGCGGCGAGGACCGTAGCATCAATATCCTCTTCGGTGTGCGCCGAGGACATAAACCCAGCCTCGAACGCGGACGGTGCGAAATAGACGCCTTCGGCCAACATGCCATGGAAGAAAGTCTTGAATCGCTGAATGTCGCAAGCCACTGCCTGAGCATAACTGGCGACGGGTTCGGTGGAAAAAAATAACCCGAACATTCCGCCAACATGATTCATGGTGAGCGGCACACCGTTTTCACTGGCTGCCGCAGTCAACTCTTTGCACAATTGCTCGGTTTTGGCAGCGAGTTGGTCATGAAAACCGGGCATTGAAATCAAGTCCAGGGTCACCAGACCGGCGGTCATGGCGACTGGATTGCCGGACAGGGTGCCAGCCTGGTAGATCGGCCCGAGCGGCGCCAGTTTTTCCATGATGTCCCGGCGACCGCCAAAGGCGCCCACCGGCATTCCGCCGCCAATGATTTTGCCAAGCGTGGTCAGGTCCGGCTTGACCTTGTACAACTCCTGCGCGCCGCCACGCGCCACCCGGAATCCTGTCATCACCTCGTCAAAAATCAGCACGGTTTGATAGCGGTCGCAAATCTGCCGCAATCCAGCCAGGAAGCCGTGCGTCGGAGGAATACAGTTCATATTGCCGGCTACCGGTTCAACAATCACCGCGGCGATTTCCTCGCCCATTTCGGAAAAGACCTGACGAACTTGCAGCAGATCGTTATAGGTCAAGGTCACGGTGTAAGCCGCTAACGCCGTCGGTACGCCCGGCGAGGTCGGTACGCCCAAGGTCAGCGCTCCGGAACCCGCCTTGACCAGCAGGGAATCGGAGTGGCCGTGGTAGCAGCCCTCAAACTTGACAATCCGGTTGCGTCCGGTGAACCCGCGCGCCAGGCGGATCGCGCTCATGGTCGCCTCGGTGCCGGAGTTGCACATCCGCACCAATTCCATGGAAGGCATCAATTCCTGAATCCGCGCAGCCATGACTGTTTCAATCTCGGTCGGCGCGCCGAAACTCAGGCCGCGACTAGCGGCTTCCCGCACGGCGCGGATCACCGCCGGATGAGCATGGCCGAGGATCATGGGTCCCCAGGAACCGACATAGTCGAGATAGCGTTTGTCATCTTCATCATACAGATAAGCGCCTTCCCCCCGCTTAAAGAAGATGGGCGCGCCGCCGACGCCGCGAAAGGCGCGGACCGGCGAGTTGACGCCTCCGGGAATGTAGCGTTGGGCTTCAGCAAATAATTGTTCGGAACGAGTCGTCATCGTAGGGGTCCTCACGCAAATAAAGCCGCGTAACGCGCGGCGGCGGCCTGAATATCGGGTTGGCCAAACACCCCGCTGATGACCGCCAGCGCATCCGCGCCCGCTTCCAGCAGTGGGAGCGCATTTTCCGGGATAATACCGCCAATAGCGATAACGGGAACGGTCAATGCTGTGCGCGCTTCCCGCAACAATTCCAGCGACGCGCGGATTTCCGTCAGTTTAGTCGGTGACGGGAAAAAGGCTCCAAACGCCACATAATTCGCGCCCGCCTGTTCAGCAGCCAGCGCCAGGCCCAGACGGTTATAGCAGGAAACGCCAATCAGCGCTTTCGCGCCTAGGCGAGCGCGGGCCGTAGCGTATTGCGGATCGTCCTGGCCAATATGGACGCCCGCTGCGCCAACCTCGGCGGCCAATTCCACATCGTCATTAATGATCAATGGCGCATCATGACGTTGGCATAAAACATTCAGCGCTTGCGCCTGCGCCCGTCGCCGCGCGATATCGGCGCTTTTATCCCGGTACTGGACCATCTGTGCGCCGCCGAGCAGAGCTTGCTCAACAGCAATGAGCAACCGTTCGTCGGGAATCAGCAAGGCGTCGGTAACCACATAAAGCCCTTGACAAGCAAAGGTTTGACCCATATCTAACCTCGGGAAGCGCTGGCCCAGTACATGCGATTGGGAATTTGTTGCCCGCTGCCGATGGCATAGCCCGCTTGCAGGGAGCGCCATGTATGGTCCTGAGCGCGATGGATAACCGTAGGGATGACTTCCTCCGGGATCAGGCCACGGCTTTGCGCGAGCAGGGCGGCGATCGCAGCGGCTAGAGTACAACCAGAGCCATGATAATGGGCGGGCAGGCGCGGCCAGTGATAAGTTTCCAGTAACCGGTTATTGCCATACAACCGGTTGATAACCTCAGTAGACGATTCAGGTTCATGTCCGCCAGTAATCAGCGCATAGCGGCAACCGCGCGCCAGCAGGGCCATGGCGCAGGCTTCCAGCGTATCGGCCTCCGGGGCCAGTCGGCGCGCTTCGATACTGTTGGGCGTCAGCACGGTGGTCAACGGCAGCAGCAGCGTCTGAATCGCTTCAATCAGACCGTTATCCGCCAACGCGGCCCCGCCGCCCGCTGCTAATATGGGGTCCAGCACGACCGGGATATGGGAATAGGCGCTGAGCAAGGTATGCAGAGCCAGAGCATTGTCGGTATTCCCGATGACTCCAATTTTGAACGCCAGCACCGGCAAATCTTCCAATACCGCCCGCGCCTGCGCCAGCAACTCTTCAGCGGCGACCGGCCATAACGCCTGGACGTTGCGCGTGTCTTGCACGGTCAGGGCGGTAATGACCGGCGCAGGGTGGCAGCCCAGACTGATCAGGGTTTCGATGTCGGCGGCGATGCCAGCGCCCCCACAAGGATCGTTGCCGGCCAGGGTCATGACAACCGGCGGTGTGGAAGGAAGGGAATCAGTCAAGCCGATGCTCCAGTGGAAAATGAATACATGATTGGAGTCCTTATCAGGGCGGATGTTGCCTAAAATTTCAGCAAGGCAGAGGCTTTTTCAGGACGCCTCTGCATGGGACAATGGTTTTCCGTCAAATTGCAACCATTGGGAAGTATATCGGATGAAGAAGTATATGTGTTTGATTTGTGGTTTTATCTATGATGAGGAAAAGGGATGGCTCGGAGACGGTATTCCACCGGGCACCCGTTGGGAAGATGTGCCCGCGGATTGGATCTGTCCCGAGTGTGGCGTGACCAAGGATGACTTCGAGATGGTGGAAATTTGATGATTGATCATCTTAGGGCTAGAGGTGTGACCATCAGAGAATAGACGAACCGCCATTACAACCAGGTCAGCAAGACAACATTTGTGAAAGTGAGATCCCCATGTCCGAAATCACCTGCCTGAACGGCGCCTGTCCGCCCCCTCCACTGGGGATCAACAGTGGTTTACCTGAATACCTCAAGCTCGATCCACGCGGCTGGGATCGCGGCGATATCGAAATGGCGATTGCCCTGAAGCGCACCGAATTGAATCAGGCAATGGATTACCGAAAAAACTATGATACTGAGGAACATAATATTTGCCTGGCGCTGATCCGCTTTCAGGATGGCTCTTCCGAAGTTTTGACTGCGTACTCCAACGACAGCGCCATTGCCGAATCGGTCCGGCTGGGGTTGCATCTGATCCCAAATGTGTATGACAAGGTTCCGGCTAACGAGCGTTTCGGTTGCGATGGCATGGCGCAGCATCATACCGAGCCGAAGCTGTTGAACTATCTGTGTGCAACCCTGGAGGCGCGGCAGGCTGCTTACCGGAAACAATTCCTGCCGCGCGATCCGCTTTACCGCTTCATTCTCCAGCGTCAGCGCCAACACGCCAGCGAGCAGGCGGCGCTCTCCCGTGATATCAAGAAAGTGGCGGCTGTGGTGATTGTGACCGAGATCGATTGCTGTCCGACCTGCACCGCCTATTCCATCGAACGATTCCGGGAGCGGTTTCCCGGAATTCCATTGCGAACTATTGAATTGGGCAAGCAGGTCCGTGGTGGGGTCAAGCCCCAGTACCGGCAAGTAACGGTTGGCCGCAAGTAAGGCAACTCGCAATGAATCGCCAATAACCTGCTGTTCTCGTTCCTCCATCGGTCTTGATCTCCCCCTTGAAAAAGGGGGGTGGAGGGGGATTTTGACGGGCGACGGGTTCCGAATCAGGCGGTTGGCTCAGGGACCGTCTGCACCGTGCCATCCAGATTCATCAGCAGGGTTTCTACTTCCAGTTTCGGATACGTCTTCTGGATTGCCTGCTTCAAGTCGCGCAGGTATTTGGCGTGAACATTCTCCTCCAGCGTCGGATCCTTGGCAAAATCCGCTTTCAGAATCACCTTGTAAGCGCCACAGTCCCGATGATCCATCACGATCACCCGGTTGATGTGGTGCAGATCAATGGAAATCTTGAGATGTTCCCAGAACGTCTTGTTCCAGTCCTTGAACTCGCTGGTGAGCGCCCCCAGGGAAGCGCCCGCCAGAATGACATGATCATACTGATCGGTCAGGCCGCGCCCATCCATGTATTTGACCATATCATCAATCAATCGGTAGTCCATGCAACTCAGCAACAGGGCCTCAGTGCCGTGCGCTGCCGGGGCGGCGTCGGACTTGGCGGTCCCGTGCCCGGCTTCGGCTTGGGCCAACCGCCAAGGCGTAGCTAGCCCTAGCAGCGCCGCGCCGCCGCCCAGAGCCGCTAACTGGATAAAGCGGCGGCGGTTGAGTCCAGCGGGCGAATCGTCATGCAGATGTTGGCAACAGGGGAATGAGGGAATCGTGGTTGTCATCGGGTATCTCTCTTGGATGAGTTAGGTCGTTTTTATCGAGCACAATTTGGAGCCATGGGATCGTAACTGGGGTCAATGCCGCCAGGACGCCCCGATCCGAAGCTTCCGTCTTCCAAGAATAGTTGATAAGTAAGTAATCTGTTAACATTGATGGCTGATTCAAAAATCAGTATTCCGCGTCTTCCAGGCCAAAAGCAACCGCTGATGTTAGAATATCGTCCCTATTTTTTTACTTGAAATCCATAAATCCATGTCGGCTGCTATCCAGATCGCCAACCTGCCATCACCCCTGCAAGCCGTTCTCCCTCCCGACAACCGTCAACCGCTCTACTGGACGCAGCTACATGGCGCGGCGCAGGCCCTGCTCATTGCCGCCGCCACCCGGTTTCGCGGCCTAGTGCTGGTTGTCGCACCGGACAGCCAGACCACCCTGCGGCTGGAAACCGAATTGCGGATTTTCGGCGGGCCGGACTTGGAGATTCTGGCGTTTCCCGACTGGGAAACCCTGCCTTACGACGGATTTTCGCCGCATCAGGACATCCTTTCGCAGCGCCTGGCGAGCCTCTATCAATTACCGAAACGGCGGCGCGGGGTGCTGGTGGCTCCGGTAGCGACGTTGATGCAGCGCTTGGCGCCGCGTGATTATCTGGATCGCTACGCCTTGGTGCTCACCGTGGGCGAACATCTGGCGCTGGACCCGTTCCGCCAGCGTTTGGAAGCGGCAGGCTACAACGGTGTGTCGCAGGTCGTCGAGCACGGTGAATTTGCCGTGCGTGGCTCCATTCTCGACCTGTTCCCGATGGGCGCTGAGCGGCCCTATCGGATTGAACTGTTCGACGATGAAGTAGAGAGTATCCGCGATTTCGACCCGGACACTCAGTTGTCGGTGAACAAGGCGCAGTCCATTCAGTTGTTGCCAGCGCGCGAGTTCGCGCTGGACAAGGAATCCATCACCCGCTTTCGCCAAGCCTGGCGCCGTCATTTTGAGGGCGACCCACAGCGGAGTCCGGTCTATCGCGAAGTGAGCGCAGGCCATGCGCCGGGCGGCATTGAGTACTACCTACCGTTGTTCTTTGAACAGGCGGCGACGCTGTTTGATCATTTGCCGGAAAGTACGCTGGTGATTCGATTGGAAGGCGTGGATGCGGCAATGGCGGCGTTTCAGGAACAAATCATGGATCGCTATGAGCAGCATCGTTATGACGCGGAACGACCCTTGTTGCCGCCTTCGATGCTGTTCCTTGAAGCGGCTCAGGTGGATCGGGCGCTGGCGCGTTATCCACAGGTTGAGTTATGTGCGGTAGGGGATAGTGGGGTGGCCTATCCGACCCTGCCGCCGCCGGCCCTGCCCTTTCAGCCGCGCCATGAACGACCGGCGCAAGCGCTGAAACAGTTTTTAACCGAATTCCCTGGGCGGGCGCTGATCGCCGTCGAGTCCGCTGGTCGCCGTGAAGTCCTGCTGGAAACCTTGCGCAGCTATGGCTTGTCGCCAGTAGTTTGCGGCGATTGGGCGGAGTTTCTGACGCGGGAAGCGTTGCGCCTGGCGCTGACCGTTGCGCCGCTGGAGCAAGGTCTAATTCTGACCGAACCGCCCCTGGCGATTATCGCCGAATCGCAGTTATACGGCGAGCGGGTGCGTCAGGCGCGCCGGCGCACTCAGAGCCGTGATCCCGAAACCATTATCCGCAATCTGAGCGATCTTAGTCTGGGCGCGCCCATTGTTCACGAGGAGCATGGCATTGGCCGCTATGCCGGGTTACAGCGGCTGGAAGCGGCGGGCATCGATGGCGAATTCGTAGTGGTCGAGTATGCGGGCAGCGACCGGCTGTACGTTCCCGTCGCCGCGCTGCATCTGCTCAGCCGCTACACCGGGGCTGCGCCAGAGAATGCGCCGCTGCACAAACTCGGCAGCGGTCAGTGGGAAAAAGCCAAACGCAAGGCAGCCGAACAAGTCAACGATGCCGCAGCAGAGTTGCTGGATCTTTATGCCCGCCGCGAGGCGCGACCGGGTCATGCTTTTGGCCTTGCTGAAGCCGACTACATCGCCTTTGCCAGCGCTTTTCCTTTTGAAGAAACCGCCGATCAACAAACCGCGATTGAAGCGGTGATCGCTGATCTGCGTTCCGGCAAGCCGATGGATCGCGTGGTGTGCGGCGATGTGGGTTTCGGCAAGACCGAGGTGGCGATGCGCGCGGCGTTCGTAGCGGTGCAGGACGGGCGGCAAGTTGCGGTTTTAACGCCGACCACCCTGCTGACTCAACAGCATTACCAGAATTTTCAGGATCGCTTCGCTGACTGGCCGGTGCGTATTGAGATGCTGTCCCGCTTCCGTTCGGCCAAGCAGCAGGCAGAGACGCTCAAGGCGCTGACAGAAGGCAAAGTCGACATCTTGATCGGCACTCACAAATTGTTACAGGACAGCATCCAGTTCAAACGACTGGGACTGGTGGTGGTGGACGAAGAACATCGCTTCGGGGTGCGGCACAAGGAACGCTTGAAAGCGTTGCGCGCCGAGGTGGACATTCTAACCCTGACCGCCACCCCGATTCCCCGAACCTTGAACATGGCGATGGCTGGGTTGCGCGATTTGTCGATTATCGCCACGCCGCCAGCGGGACGGTTGGCGGTTAAGACCTTTGTCGGGGAATGGAACCCAGCGACCATTCGCGAAGCCTGTCAGCGGGAATTGAAGCGCGGCGGTCAGATTTATTTCCTGCACAACGAAGTCGAGACCATTCAGCGCATGGCGGCGCAAGTCGCGCAACTGGCCCCGCAGGCGCGGATTGCCGTAGCGCACGGTCAGATGCGCGAGCGGGAACTGGAGCAGGTGATGCTGGATTTTTATCACCGCCGCTGCAATCTGCTGGTGTGCACCACCATTATTGAATCGGGCATCGACGTGCCTAGCGCTAATACCATTTTGATCAATCGCGCCGACAAGCTGGGGTTGGCGCAGTTGCATCAATTGCGCGGACGGGTGGGGCGCTCGCACCATCGCGCCTATGCCTATCTGATCGTTCCGCCCAAAAAGGCGATGACGGCGGATGCGGTCAAGCGCATTGAGGCGATTGAATCGCTGGAGGATTTGGGCGCCGGTTTTCTGCTAGCCAGTCACGATCTGGAAATTCGCGGCGCGGGCGAGTTATTGGGCGAGGCGCAGAGCGGCCAGATTCATGAAGTCGGTTTCAGTCTGTACATGGACCTGCTGGAGCGGGCGGTGCAGGCGCTGAAAGCCGGGAAAGTTCCAGAACTGGATCGACCGCTGGATCACGGGCCGGAGATCGATTTGCAAAGTCCAGCGTTAATTCCCGAAGACTATTTGCCCGATGTTCACAGCCGGCTGATTTTGTACAAGCGCATCGCCAGCGCCGGTGATGACGGGGAACTGCGCGAGTTGCAGGTTGAAATGATTGACCGTTTTGGGCTGCTGCCGCAACCGGTGAAAACCCTGTTCCGGGTGACCGGGTTGAAATTGCGAGCGATGCCGGTAGGGGTGCGGAAGATTGAGGCTGGGCCAAAAGGCGGGCGGATCGTGTTCGGGCCACAGCCAAAGGTGGACCCGGCCAAGCTGGTGCAATTGATTCAGCAACAATCCAGAGTGTACAAGCTCGATGGCCGGGACAAGCTGCGGTTTATCAGGGAATTGCCGGATGTCGAGGCGCGGGCGATGGAAGTGGAGGCATTGTTGGCGAAGATCGGGATTTAGAGATTTGCGGTCATGCGTATCCTGCTGCTTGGCGGCATCGGCGAGGCGCTACAGCTAGCGCGGGCGTTAACGCCGACTCATCCGGTCATTTACAGCATCGTCGGCAAGGGGCGCGTCCCAGAGTTGCCCGGCGCGGTGCGGGTCGGCGGGTTCGGCGGCGCGCAGGGATTAGCGCTATTCCTGCGAGAGCAAGGTATTGAACTGCTGATCGACGCTACGCATCCCTACGCCGCGCAAATCAGCCAGAATGCCTTTCAAGCCGCTCTGCAAGCAGGCATTCCGCTCTGGGCCTACCGCCGTCCGGCCTGGCGACCGGAACCCGGCGATGACTGGCGTTTCGTCGCTGACTGGGCCGGGATTCAACAGGCGATCTGGCCATTTCAGCGCCCGTTCTTCACCCTTGGCCTGGAACCCTTGCGTTATGTCACTGATATTCCAGCACATCAACACTGGTTGGTGCGTTGCCTAGCGGCGGAACCACCGCCTGCAACGCGCTTGACCCTGCTGTGCGCAACCGGGCCGTTTACGTTGGAGCAGGAATTAGCGCTCTTCCGGGATTATCGGGTCGATGTGCTGGTCGCCAAGAACAGCGGCGGAAGATCAGTCGAGGCTAAATTGAGGGCGGCGCGGCAATTGCGCATCCCGGTCGTGATGCTGGAGCGCCCCGCGTTGCCCACAGTGGATCGGGAGTTTACCGAGGCGGGGGCGATAGTAGAGACGTTGCTATCATATTGACTTTGTTGTGCGCAATCTAGTTGTTCACGCTCGAAAGGCCGCTAATCATGCTGCCGATACCATTCCGCGTGCTCCGTACTGTAGAGATAGGAATCCATAAAGCTCTTGGGTTCAATCACCCATCCCACCAGAATCAGCGCGGTGCGGGTAAATCCCTTAATCGCCACCTTCTCAACAATATCGGTCAAGGTTCCGACCACCCCATCCTGATCCGGCCAGGATATCCGGTACAGCACGGCAACCGGACAATCCGCGCCATAGTGCGGAGTCAGTTCCGCAACAATGTCCGCCAACTTGTCCACGCTGAGGTAAATCGCCATCGTCGCCCGGTGTTGCGCCAATTCCGGCAGACTCTCCCCTTTCGGCATTGGCGTCTTGCCGGCGTGACGGGTAAGAATAATCGTCTGGCTAACGCCTGGCAGCGTCAATTCCCGGCGCAGCATGGCCGCTCCGGCAAAGGCGGCGGTGACGCCCGGTATGACCTCGTAAGGAATATCACGCTTTTCCAATTCCCGGATTTGCTCACCAATTGCCCCGTACAGGGCCGGGTCGCCGGTGTGCACCCGCGCCACGTTCAATCCTTGCAAGTGCGCACTGTAGATGTGATAGGTGATGTCATCCAGATTTAGGTCAGCGGTGTTGATGATCCTGGCATCCGGATTCGCCGCTAACACGACTTCCTTGGGCACCAGGGAACCGGCATAGAGCACCACCGGACATTCACGGATCAATCGCTGACCCTTGACAGTGATTAACTCAGGATCGCCGGGACCGGCGCCGATGAAATAGACGGTCATTGAAACTTCCCCCGATCCAGGTTTTCCAGCAATTCCAACGTGACCTCATCAAACCGGACGATTCGGCGTCCCTGATGGTCTTTACGAAATTCCTCCGCCTCAGCCTGGGTCGCCAACGGCACGAGTTCATGGCCCATCGGCCCCAGCGTATCGGAACCGATCACGTACCAGGCAGTGTGCGCGTCGATGCGCGTCACATCATAGTACTCAGTGACGCTAATAACAGCAATGTCCGTCAGGCGATGATTGGGCGCATATTTCGGCAAATCGAGCAGATACTTGAACAGATCCTTAGCGCCATCAAAATGGTGAGCGTGACCATCTTTATAAAGTACGGTGGCGACCCAGTCCGGATAGAGCGCGACAAACATGCCGCACACCGGACAAGTGTCCTTTGGGCCAGGATCGGGCAGTTGCAAGCCTTCCCCCCAGGCCGGGAAAAGCAGGTGCAGCGTCAACAAGAGGGTTGCTACCCATCCCCATCCTCTCTTGGCCAGGACTCCCTTCCTCCAGGTGGAGCAGGAGGGTGGGGGTGAGGGGAGCGAAGCATGGCGGTTCATGGTTTTCCGCTAGCCCGTTGACGCCGTTCCGCCCGTTTTTTGCGGATCATCGCAGTGTCCTGGGCCATGCTTTGATAAGCTGCTTGCAGTGCGGCGTCGAAATCGCCTAGTTCACCGCCTTGCTCGATCTGCACCGCTTCAGCGGCGGACCGGGCGGCGAAGGCGACCTTGCTCTGCCGGGTCATCACGCCCGGCAATTTTGAACCGATCAAATAAGTGGCTGCATCCACATCGACCAATGGCTTCGGTTCAATGGTCGCCCCAAAGTCAGCGGCGTAAATGGCTTTCGGCCCCCGGTCCAGATTCAGCCCCAGACTGAGCGCGGCGCAGTGCAGAGAACAGGTCGCGTCCACTAAATCGTCCTGGTAATGCACCAGATGGCGGCTGTAGTGGTATTGCCGACGATCCATGCCGCAATAGGGACATTTCGGGTATTTGGCGAATTCATTATCCAATGGCTGAGGGTCGGGCTGGGTTTTTGGCGTAAACTGCAAAGGAGTCCCATCGTGTCCACAAGACGCAGCGGTGACCGGGGAACTCAGAGTTGCGAGGCCAGCGGCTGCGCCAGCCGTGGCAAGAAAACGGAGAGCTTGGCGACGTTCAGCCTGGGCAGGATCGCTCATAATATGATGACCTTAATTGGAGTGTAACCGTTTAGCTCCCTCCTTTGGCAAAGGGGGGCTAGGGGAGATTCTGGCCTCAGCACCCGTGTGAAATCCCCCCGACCCCCCTTTTTCAAAGGGGGGAGGTGAATGTTTCCATTGGAGTTATGGAAAGGACTGCAATTGTAAGGTAAAAACGAGCAGTAGGATTTGAGAATACTCATAACAAACTGGCAATAGCCTGCTCAAAAACTTCCGGCGTGGATTCGCCGATGATCCGGCTCCGAACGATGCCTTGCCGGTCGATAATAAACGTAACCGGCAGGCCCATGACCTGATAGCGACGCATCACCTCGCCCTGACGATCCAGCGCGATTTCGTAGGACAACCCCAGTTCGTCAACAAAACGCTGCACGGTTTCCGGCAGCTGCATGACATTGACGGCCAGAATGACCAGACCTTCAGGGTGGTGACGGCGATAGACTGGCTCCAGCGCCTTCATTTCGCCGTAGCAGTAGGGACACCAGTCCGCCCAGAAGCGTAGAGCGATCACCTGTCCCCGGTACTGTTCGGGAAAATGAAGGGCAGACCCGTCCAGGCGCTCCAGGGTAAAGGCGGGAGCCGGAGCATTGGTTTTAATGCCGGGCAACTCTGCTTCACAGGCTGCAAGCAGCGTCACCAACACCAAGTAGAAGCCAAGGCGCAATGAATGCATGAGGTCGTCAAAGCAAAATGAGATTGGATCGCCCGATCAATCCGGTCGCCAGTCCGTAAAACAGTCCGAATCCCCCCAGCGCCAGCCAGGTCAAGCGCCGCACTTCGCCGGGAATCGTCTCGCGCAGGCTGATCAGATGGCGAAACGGGGCGATGAGTCCAGCGCTGATCCCCGCAGCCGTGGCGATGAACAGCGGTAAATACAGCGCGTAGCCGACATAATCATAGCCTGCTTTCAGCAGACAAAACGGGCAATGATGATTAGGATTTTCATAGATATAAAGTGACAGGAAAGCAACAATAGCAGCGATGGCGACGCCAAAGCCTAGGATGCTGCTAACGGCGAACAATGGCCCAAGCCACGGCCAGCGCCGAAATGCCAGACCCACGGCCAACAATAATCCTGCCATTCCATAGAAGATCGCCAACGCCGGTCGCGCGGGCCAGCCCGCCAGTTCTGCGGCAACGCCCCGAGAGTTAGCGCTGAACAGCGAACCACAACAGGAGGTGATCACTTCCGGTTCCAAGCCCAGAAAATAGCGGGTTTGCAGTACGCCTTCCACGATGATCAACGGTGCGATGGCCAACAGCAACCCGTACTTTACCCGAACCAATGGATAGTCATAGCCCCGATTATCCACCCGATCCAGCGCCAGCCAGAACGTCGCCAAAAGAAATATACTGATTTTCAGCAGCAGTGTAGGGAACCCGAACGAGTTGACGTTCAATACGCCGGTTGCGCACATGGCCCCGACGAACTGACTGGACAGGCTTTCCGCCGTGTGGACAAACAGCAGCAAAGATAGCAATTCCGCGCCCAGCGCAAACCCGAGCAAAGTGGAAATCAGGTAGGTTCGCCGCTCCAGCCAAATCTGCAATTCGCTGCCGCTGGCGATGTTCCAGTAACGCAGAATTTTCCAGGCAAAACCGCTGGCCAGCAGAACAGCGCCGGTCGCACTCAGGGCAATGAGTTGTAGAGCGACGATAGCGGGGGTGATTAACATGTATTGAAAATTATTGCAGGGCTGATGAATTTAACAGCCCTGCCTACTTGTTTCAAAACCCCACTTCTTCCATGAACGTGGTGAATTCAGGCGAGTATAGGAAACCGGCCATCGCCGTATTGCGAATCATGCCGTTCGCCAACTGCTCCAGCCAGAACGCATAACCCTCCGCATCCGGTTCGCGCTGGAAGAAGGTCAGGTAGAGATTGGTGATGAATTGCCGGTCGGTGGTGTTGCGGCCCAGGTATTCCTCACTGTTGAAAAAGAAATTGGCCATGTTTCGGAACACTGGTTTAGCATCCTGACCCCGTTCCTGAAGTTCAGCAATCAAGCCCTGCCAATACGCCAGTCCCTCGGCTTCCGGCTCCCGTTCGAGGATCGAGACGTAGTAATGAGTGATCAGCCGGGTGGCCGCCGGGTCAATGATGGCCACCGTATAGCGTTGTTGCGTGGTGGTGGGTTGATCCCCGCGCGCCAGGACTTGCACGGTGAACGGGTAGCGCCCCACGCGGGTGGGCGTCCCGCTCAGAGTGGCGGTCGCGCCCGCACCGGTCAGCGTCAACCCATCCGGGAGCGCGCCCGCAGCCAGACTCCAGTGATAAACCGAATCGGCGGGGCAGACACCTGCATTACAGCGGGCCTGGAAATCGACGCGATAGGGTTCGCCGATGGGCAGGATGGTGGGCACCGCGCCGTCAATGGTGTTGAAGGGAATCGCAGGACCGCTAGGGTCGGTAATTTGAGCGTTGGCGATGAGGTCGGCGTCGCCGAGACCGCCGTCGATCAGGGTGAAGGTGGCGATGTTACCAGCGAGATGCGCGCCGGGCAGAACGTACCAATGGTTCGTCGCATCGTCGAAGGTGGGGCCGTATTTCCAGTATTGCGCGCCGGGCGGCAGGGCGTTCGGGTAGGCGAGGGTGACGTTCAAGGTGACGCCGCCAGCAGTGCAGCCCTTCACTATCAGTTGCAATAGGCCATCGGTGAGAGTGACGCCGGGCGGGTTTGTCGCTGGCGCGCCGAGGTCGCCGACATTGAAGGTGCGGGTGTTTTGATCGTCCAGGGTGCAGGTTGCACCGCTGGGGGTGGTCAAAGCCACGCTCAGGGTTTCGCCGGTTTGCCCGGCGTCGGGACGAGTGAAGGCCGCTGGGCGCACGGTGAACACTGTCGATGCGGTCGCGGTGTGTCCAGCGGGGTCTTGCACGGTGATCTCAACGGCGGTATCGCCCGCCTGGGCCGGGGTACCGGTCAAGAGACCGTCCGCACTCAGGGTAAGACCGGCGGGGAGGCCGGTGGCGCTGAAGGTGTAGGGGAAGCGTCCGCCCAAAGCCGTCAACGTTTGCTGGTAGGGGGCGTTGACCACGCCATCCAGGAGAGCCGGGTTGACCAGCGTCAGGGCTGTAGCGGCGGCCACAGTCAGCGGATAAACCCGTGCGCCGGTTTGGCCCTGGGCGTCGGTGACGATGATCGTGGGGGTAAAGTCGCCGCTGGCGGTAGGCGTTCCCGTCAGCGCGCCGGTGGCGGTGAGCGTCAGACCGGCGGGCAGGCCGGTGGCGCTGAAGGTGTAGGGGAAGCGTCCGCCTGCGGCGGTCACCACTGCGCCATAGGGGACGTTCACCAGCGCCGAGGGTAAGGCGTCCAGGGTTGGCGTTGGGATTGTGGCCGTGGGGAGCGGCGTGAATTCGGCGACGACGGTACAGGCGGCGTTGATCGCACCGGTGGTGTAGGTGGTTCCAGCGAGTGTGCCGCCGCATCCGGCCACGCGGGCGCTATAGCCCGTGTTCGGGGTGACGGTGAAGGTGGTCGTTGCGCCGGGATTCACGCTTCGGGTGGCGGGGCTGATCGTTCCGTTGGGATCGGCCAGGGCGGTGACGGTGAAAGCGGCGCTGAACGTAGCGGTGACGCTGCGATCTTGATCCATCGTGACAGCGCAGGTTCCTGTACCCGTACAGGCTCCGCTCCAGCCGGTGAAGGTCGAACCACTGGCCGGGGTGGCGGTGAGGGTGACGCTGGCCCCGACCGGGAAGGGCGCAGAGCAGAGCGCGCCACAGTCAATGCCCGCCGGGGTACTGGCGATCGCGCCCGCGCCGGTTCCGGTGGTGCTAATGGTGAACGTTTGATAGACCGCGTCCCCGCTATAGTCGCCAAAGGATGACCCGCCGCGGACGAGACGGACAGGGTAGCCGTTCGCCTTAGAGTAGGCGACCACGTGGCCAGAGATGAAGCTCACGCCCCACGCATCGCCCGGATTGTTGGCTTCGGACGAGGAGGACCAATACAGAGAAGAGCGCGTTTGTGGGAAAACGGTTTCATTAATAGAAGGGAAGGAGCATTGCATTTCAACGATTGTTTGTAATTCCTTGACATTCGGCATTCGCCAGTCGTTGTATCCGGCAAAGGCATAACCTTGCGCGAGATGCAGGGCTTCTCCCCATGTGTACGCTAGCGGTGAACTGCTACAGGTTCGCGCAGCGCTCTCCCAAGTTTGGCCTAAGCTACACCGCATCCAGGTCAGGCCCGTCTTGGCATGGGTCGCCGTGCCGTTGATGTCGTCCAAAATGAAATCTTCGGCGGACGTCGTCGCCTGGATGGTGGAAAGACAGGTACCGGTGGCTACGACAGGCAGCAAAGTCGAAATCAGCAGTCCAAGAGCAATTTCAATGCGTTTATTCATCGTAGGGACATCCAAAGAGCCAAATCACTGTCCACCGCGCGCGAGACGCACATGGAAGTTATTCGCCTTAAGGTAGGTGTACACGCTGCCATTGTAGAAGCTCACGCCCCACGCGAAGTCCGGATTGTCGGCTTCGGACGAGGAGGACCAATATGTTCCTACCGTGCGGAAATAGGTTACATCGATGGCCGGGCCAGGTTCTGGAACTTCGTAATCCACCAACTCGTTTAGCTCTTGTCTCGTCGGCAGGCGCCAGTCGTTAAAGCCACACAGCCCCGCCGCATTCACCGCCGCCACATACGCCTGGGTATTGCATTGGCTGTTGGGCAAAGTGCCACCGCAGGTGTCAGCACCCAAGTCTCCCGGAACACCGCCGTTGTTATTCGTATGAATATCGTCGTACCAGGTATACGTCCAATCCTTGTCCCGCAAACCGCCGTCATCGGTTTTCACTTCCCAAAGCAACCCGGTCACATTATCGCGGGTGCAGGCCCAGTCAGCGGGGCCGGAACCCAGTGCTGCATCCGCTGGCAATTCCCGTCCGTCATTCGCAATTTTGGTGTAATCAAAGCCTGCGCGGCCCCCGCCTACTTTGGTCAACACGCCCGCTGCTGCTGCCGCATCTCGCCCGATGGTGCAATCCTGGCGCGGATGGGTGCTCGGTTCTGGGGTCACCGCCTGGGTGTCGTTGTAACAAGTGGTCTGGCCGGTGTCGTTCAAACCGGCGGCGTGGGTGGGAGTCATCACTGTACCCGTGAACAGGCACAGCGAGAGGGCGCAGAGGAATCCCCCCCGGCCCCCCTTTTTCAAAGGGGGGAGCGTTCCTGACTGAATGGGTTTTGCTCGAAACATAAGGTTGATGACTCCGTACTGAGATACTATTCAGTATAGTTTATTACAGTAGGTGATCGATTGTTATAGTCAATCCTTTGATAATTGCCGGATCGTTTCCTGGTTCAGCCCGGTTTTCTCCGCAATCACCTCAATGCCAAGGAGACCGATCAGACTCCGCGCAAGGGCTAATTTTTCTGCCTGACGGCCTTGTTCGATGCCCTGTTGAAGACCTTCTTCCCGGCCTTCTTCCCGGCCTTCCTTGCGCCCTTCGTTAAAGCCATCGCCATAGGAGGAGAGAAACATGCTGGCCTGATAGTGCAAGTCGTCCACATAGCGTTCATAGGCCGCGCGTTCCTCCGCCGACAGTTTCAGAATGTCCAGCTTCTCGCACGCCGCCTGTAAGCCTTTGGCGGTGAAATGCGCCTTGATTTCTTCATGTTTGAGAAAGTAAATCCATTCGTCCAATGGGTCGCGGGCGACATCATCAAACTTGTTAATTTTGATCAGGTAATATTCCGGGTACAGGGCGCTGACCGTGG
>Ga0116151_10000974_pt1 | contig 26569 bp, 23 predicted proteins | sample AD_UKC117_MetaG_FD_89893 | JGI IMG/M metagenome (GOLD analysis project Ga0116151, IMG submission 89893) | Active sludge microbial communities of municipal wastewater-treating anaerobic digesters from Hong Kong - AD_UKC117_MetaG | ecosystem: Engineered > Bioreactor > Anaerobic > Digestate... | reverse complement strand
GGACACATTTCTGAATCAACTGCGATTCGATGTCGGACAGACCTTCGTGGCGGGCGTCGAGCCGGCGGGCTTCCAGGAGATGACTCACGGCGCTCTGAAGACGATCGTCGTCGATGGCTTTTCGCGCGGACGCCAGCGATCGACCGGCCTTCTCCGCTCGGCGGGCGATTTCGTTGTTCAGCGCGGCGCCTTCGACGTCGTTCCGCCCCGCGTGTTCCAGGGCGGCGGCGGCGCCGTTGAGGCTGCCCGCTTCCATTCTCTGGCGGGCCTCTCGCAGGGCCGCGTCGCGCTGCTGGCTGGAGGCCTGATCGTCCGCGATGGCTTTGTCAGCACGCATGATCCAGTCTCCGACGCGACGATCGTCCGGGCGGAGCTGGGCCGCCCGCGCGAAGCAACGCCGCGCTGTGGCGAATTCTCGATCCATCATGTGATCCTGGCCCTTGCGCAGGTAGTCGTCGGCGATCCGCTCCCGAAGCGGCTTGAGGCGACCTTGTGCGGCGACGTCGGACGAAACAACGATGTCAAAGGCGTCATCGAGCCGGCCCTGCTCGCAGGCGTCTTCCGCCGCCTTGATCCGGACATTGGTGAGTCTGCCGAACATCAATCGCATCTCCTGAGGTCGCCGAGCATCGCCGAAGCAGTCCGTTTTTCGTGGTTTCGGGCGATCGAGAGTTCCTAACCCTCGGTATTGTAACGGTTTCTGTTCACGGCTGCGCCGCCGTCTTCGGGCGGCTCTGACGGGATATTGCGACCATGGGTCGGAATATTCACGCCGATTTCGCGGATTTGGCCATAACCCGCCGGGTTGGGACCCGAGGGCGGCGTGTTCCGGACCGGAATCCGCCTAACCATGGCGTCGGGGATTGTGTCCGACTCCGTGAGGACGCGGGTTCGCCCGCCGCCACGTACCGGCGACGGCCTGCGGCCTGCACGCCTCGCGCAGGCTCATGGAATGGAGTGCCAACGATATGAAGTCGAAGATGAAAGCCGGACTACTTTCGCTCGCGCTGGTCGCCATGCTGACGCCGGCCGTCGCGTGTGATGATTATCTGTACGGATTTGATTCCTTCTTCATCGGCGTCGATGTGTACCCCGGCTATTACGGCGGTTGCTGCTTTGGCGGCTATTACTACGACGATGACGATGACTTCTTCGACGACCTGGAGGATTTCTGGGACGATTTCGAAGACGATTGGGATGATCTCTTCGACGACTGATTCCCGGCGGTGACGACCTGATCGTCGCGCCAGACACGGATTCCCGGCAGAGGGCTCCGGCAGACTTGCCGGGGCCTTTTTTTTTGGGCCGATTCGCAATACTCCGGCGGTGTTTTTGCGGACGCCGCATCGATCTTCCTGCCCGAACTCGAACTGGGTTGCGCCGGACGCGTATGAGTTTGCGGGCCTCTGCAACGTGCGCTAGGATGCGGTCATGAACAGGGCGGTCGTATTGACGATATCTGATTCGCGATCCAGGGGCGCGGCCGAGGATCGAAGTGGTCCTTTGGCCGTCGAGCGCATGGCGGCGATGGGGCTGGCGGTCGACGGGCCCGATGTGATCCCCGACGACCTGGAGACGATCCGTGACGCCGTGCGCGCAGCGGCAACGTCGGCGGCTCTCGTCGTGACGACGGGTGGGACAGGCGTCGGCGTACGCGACGTGACACCGGAGGCGCTGGCGCCGATCTTTGACAGGCAACTGCCCGGCTTTGGCGAGATCATGAGAACAGGGGGCTTCGCCTCGACGCCGCTGTCGATCATTTCCAGGGGCGGCGCCGGCGTGATCGGCCGTTGTCTGGTCGTCATGCTGCCGGGAAGCCCGGGAGGTGTTCGAGACGGGCTTGAGCTGCTGGGCCCGGCAATCCGGCACGTATTGAAGGTCCTGTCAGACGCCCCGAATGATTGCGAAGCGGCCAGTCAGCGGAGTGATCAGGCCCGCTAGACGAGCGCCGGCGGCGCGGTATCGACGCACCCTGGAATCTGGATCCTCAGAAGGAACAACGCCGTAGATGCTGCCGATTCGAGACAACAACCCGACGCGCGGCGTGGCCCACATCACACTCACTCTGATCATCATCAACTCGGGCGTGTTCCTCTTTCAGATGGCGGAGAAGGACACGCGCCTGGACTCGCTGCGATACGGCTTCGTGCCGGCGCAGCTGCTGCTGCCGAAGGACCAGTTTCTGTCCGGTCTGCAGGAGACGTACCGGGTTCCGCGAACCGATCCGTCGGGGCGTCCCTATGTCAACATGGCGACGCGGCAATACATGATGACGACGGATGTCGAGGCGATCAACGCCATTCTTGAGAAGCCGGCGGGGCTGAAACTGCTGACCAGCATGTTCCTGCACGGTGGCTGGATGCATCTCATCGGCAACATGCTTTTTCTGTGGATCTTCGGAAAGTACATCGAAGATCGATTGGGTCCGCTGTTGTTCATCCTGTTCTACCTTGTGACAGGCGTGGGCGCCGCGCTCACGCATGGGATCTTCGATCCAGGTTACGTTCCGCTCGTCGGCGCAAGCGGCGCGATCAGCGGTGTCATGGGCGCGTATCTCGTGCTCGCGCCGAAATCCCGGATCTATGCGATCACGTTCATCGGGTACATTTTCATCACTGTGAATCTGCCCGCCTGGATTTACATGGTCTTCTACATCGTGATCCAGAACCTCTATCCCGCGACATTCTCCGTCGGACAAGGGGGGGTCGCCCACTGGGCGCATCTGGGCGGTGTCGTCTTCGGTGTTGCGCTGGCGCTCGTGGTTCCGAAGCGTTCGGCGCTGCCACGGCCCGCTGGCGGAGAAGAGATCGAGGACGCCGATATCGTCATCTAGGCGCGCTCGGGTCGGTGTGCCTTGTGTCACTCAGTACGAAGGTCGGCGCCGCGGGATTTGTGCCGAGTCCAACTCACGAATCGACGAAATCGGCCGAAATTGTTGCGAATCAGGCCCAATCATGCCAAGATACCTGCTGTTGTGCAGGACCCCAATGGATTGCGCACGGCGTCGATTTCACCGACGTCGTCCGGAGACGTGTTCATGGATCGAACGCCGAATCCTCGACTCATTCCCCAATTGATGTTTCATCGCGCCGCGACGTTTCTTGTGGCCGGCCTGTGTCTCCTGATTGCGACCGGCATGACGTGTCCGGCGCAGTTCGTTTCGACGGACGATCCGCAGCTCAGCGCCCTGTTCGAGCCGGCGCCAATGCGGGAACTCGATACCTACGACCTGTTCGGGAAAGCACTCTCGCAGGACGAGGCTCGACAGATGGTGGTCGACGCCGGCATGGATCCGGAGGTCGAAGACAGCTACCTGCGTCTCGGACTCGTGCACTACACGCAGGAACTGATCGAGAAGGGACGGACCCAGTTCCTTCAGGGGCAGCTCGGCGATCCGTTTTCGATCAGCAACATCATCAGTTTCGCATCGGAATTCGGGAAATCGACTGTGCAGTCGGCGCTGGATTCACTCGACCCGACCAAAGACCCCGATGGTACGGCGACATTCCTGCGGGACGTGCTGCTGACGTGCCTGCTCCGCCCGAAGGATCCCACGACGAATCTCGAAGTCACGCTGACGCGCGACCTGCACATCGGTTCGACGCCGATTCCCGCGGGGACCGTCATGCGGACGGGACTTGATGTTCAGGCGGGCAACTTCACGCCCGTTGGCTTCGACGGCGGCGCCGTGAGTTGTGCGATCTGTCACGCCTCCGTCGATACGGCGACCGGGCGGGAAGTCGTCGGCCGGGCCAACACGGATCTCGACATCGGTCTGTTTCTGGCGCTGTCCCCCAACAGCGCGGGCGCGTTCATCAAGGTCAATCGCAGCGATTTCGATCCGATGGACCCGAGGTTTCCGCGAACGGGTCGAACGATCATCAACAGCATGGGGGAGAACGTTACGCTGCCGGATCCAATCGCGTACGAAACGGCGATGGACGACTTTCTGCTGTCGATGCCCAAGGGCACGTTCGATGCGGGGCCCGACAGCCGAACGTCACTCGTTCGCGTGCCGGACAATTTCGTCATCGGCGAAGGCGGCATGGGATGGGATGGCGGCTTCAACATCGGTCCCTTCGGCGGCGTGACGGCGTTCAGCAGCGCCGTTCACTCATTCGAACTGAGTATGTCGAGTCCGTTCTTTTCGCCCGAGTCCGTCCTCGAGATCGATCCCGAAGTGTTCCTCGGCGTGATCCTGCAGAATGCGGCCGATCCGGCGTTGCGGATTCCCGATGGCGTGCGGCCTTCCGTGTGGCTGAAGGAGAACTTTCCGCTGGCCGAGCGCGAGCGGCTGATGGAGATTCCGTCGTTTCCGGATCCGACGCTCTTCTCGCTCAACGGTCTCGTCTTCAATCCCCCCGGGGAGCGGGTCATGGAGTCGGCGAACGCGCTCGCCGCCTTCCAGACGAGTCTGAATGTTCCGCCGAACCGCACGCCGGAGAATTTCACGGCGCTGATCAGCGGCGCCGTACAGCGGGGCGGCGAGGTCTTTCTCGCGGCAAAATGCAACGAGTGCCACATCCCTCCGTTTTTCACGGATCGCGTGATCCACACGTCCGATGAACTCGGCGTCAACCCGGTCCGTGGCAAGGCGCGTAACTCCCTGGAAGGCCGGCTCGTCGCGGCGCGGCTGCCGGCCTTTGATCTCGTCGGTCCGCTGCCGGCGGATGCGCCGATGCTTGACCTGCCGCCGGCCGAAGGAACGGATGACAACCTGCATCTGCCGCCCGGCCTGTCGCAGATGACGGGTGGGTATAAGACGACCGGATTGCGCGGCGCTTACCTGAATGGGCCGTACCTTCATGACATCGGCGTCGCGGTGCATCCGGACGCGCTTCGGATCAATCTCGACGGAAGCTACACGATTCTCGACGAATCGCTGATCGGCGTGTCGAAGACGCGCAAGATTGCCGAGCCCGTGTCCGCGGCGCATTCCATGCGGGCGCTGATCGATCGGGATCTTCGCGCGATCTGTGTGGCGAACAATCGCGCCGACGCCGATCTGGCGCGTTCCAACGTGGAGGGCGTCGGCCACGATTTCTTCGTGGATCCGCAGGCGGGCTTCACCTACCAGCAGCAGGCCGACCTCGTGGCGTTCCTGCTGGCCCTCGACGACAACCCGGGCGCGTTTTGATGGCTGAGACCATCGACAGCCGCGCCCCGGCTTTCGAACTGGTCGGCGTCACAAAACGATACGACGGGAAACCTGCGCTGAACGATATCAATCTGCGGATTGAATCCGGTGCGACAAGCGTTCTCATTGGTCCAAGTGGCTGCGGAAAGTCAACGCTCATTCGACTGCTCGTCGGCCTGGTTCGCCCGGAAAGCGGCGTAGTTCGATTTGAGGGAAGGCCCCTCCGGGAAGACGCGCTGCTGGCTCGGCGACAGCGCATGGGCTATGTCATTCAGGATGGCGGGCTCTTTCCGCATCTGACCGCCTTCGAAAACACCGCGCTGCTTGCTCGTTTTCTGAAGAAGCCCGCCGACTGGATCCAGGCGCGGGTCGACCAACTCGCGGACCTGACACATTTCCCCCGTGACGGGCTCACGCGATTTCCCCTTCAGCTTTCCGGCGGCCAGCGTCAGCGGGTGAGTCTGATGCGCGCGTTGATGCTCGATCCGCACGTGCTGCTGCTTGACGAGCCCCTCGGCGCGCTGGATCCGATGATCCGCGCCGATCTGCAGCGGGATCTGAAGGAGATCTTCACATCGCTGAACAAGACTGTCGTGCTCGTGACACACGATCTGGGCGAGGCCGCGTATCTCGCGGACGAAATCGTCCTGTTGAAGGAAGGTCGCATCGTGCAGCGGGGCGGCGTCCGCGATCTGTACCATCATCCGAGCGAGGCCTTCGTGTCGGAATTCATTCAGGCGCAGCGCAGTCCGCTGGAGGATCTGCAGTGATGGCAAAGGGGCTGCGCACGTCGATCGGGGTCCTCATCTGCGCGTCGGTCCTCGTGAACGCCACATCCTGTAACAGCGAGCCCACCGGGGATGCGAAACGGCCGCTCAACGTCGGCTCGAAGCGATTTACGGAGTCGGCGATCCTCGGCGAGATGCTGCGTCTGCTTGCGTCGGAAGCGGGTGTTGAGGCGTCGCACAAGCGCGACTTCGGATCGCGTGTGGCCTTTGACAGCCTGGCCCTCGGCGAACTGGACGCCTACGTCGAGTACACGGGGACCCTGAAGCAGGCGTTGCTGTCGGGCGAGGCGATCGTGACCAACGAGGAGCTTCGCGCCGCCCTCGACAAACGCGGTATCTCCATGAGCCGACCGCTGGGGTTCAACAATACGTACATCCTCGGCATGCGGCGCCGGCGCGCCGAAGCGCTGGGCGTGACAAAGATCAGTGATCTGACAGGGCGTCCCGATCTGTCGATGGGCTTCAGCAGCGAATTCATGAATCGCGAGGATGGCTGGCCAAGCCTCCAGGCGCGATACGGACTTCCGCAGCGGGACGTGCGTGGCATGGAGCACGATCTGGCCTATCGCGGCGTGGCCGATGGGGCGCTGGACGTCACGGATCTCTACGCGACGGACGCCAAGATCGAGCAGTTTGGCCTGATGCGTCTGGAGGACGACCTGCGTCATTTTCCGGAGTACCAGGCCGTCATCCTGTATCGATCCGAGCTGAACGATTCCCATCCGGAAGTTGTCGCCAACTGGAAGCGACTCGTCGGGCGAATCGATGAAACGGAGATGACGCGGCTGAACGCCCGAGCGGATCTTCAGCGCGTTCGTGACGCCGTCGTTGCCGCGGATTTCATTCGCAGGTCGCTGAATATCCGCGTGATTGTCGACGACGACTCCATGCTCTCGAACATCTGGGGCTGGACGCTGGAGCATCTCGAGATGGTCGCATGGTCGATGGCCATGGCGATCCTTGTCGGTGTGCCGCTCGGCGTCTTCGCCGCGAAGAGCCATGCGAGTGTCGCCCAGACGCTCCTTGGGAGTGTCGGGATCATTCAGACGATTCCCGCGCTCGCGCTGCTTGTCTTCATGCTTCCCATCTTTCGGCGCGTTGATCAGGTACCGGCGATTTTTGCCTTGTTCCTTTACAGCCTGTTGCCCATTGTTCGCAATACGTATGCGGGGCTGCATAACATTCGACCCGAGCTGCGAGAGTCGGCCGAGGCGCTGGGGCTGCCGTCCGCCACGCGCATGCGCGTCGTCGAGCTGCCGCTGGCCGCGAGGTCGATTCTCGCCGGCGTGAAGACGGCGACTGTCATTAACATCGGAACGGCGACACTGGGCGCCCTGATCGGCGCAGGTGGCTACGGCCAGCCCATCCTGACGGGCGTCCATCTCAACAATATTCCGCTGATTCTCCAGGGCGCCGTGCCCGCCGCGCTGCTGGCGCTCGTGGCCCAGGGTCTCTTCGAAATAGCCGAACGTCTAATTGTGCCCAGGGGACTGCGGCTGCCGGCGCGGCGATAGGGCGTCCGTCATTCGACGCGTTTGCGCCCGATGTCGTCTTACGCCGGAAACGTCGGCCTGACGAAGATTTCATGAAGAGTCGCGTCGTCACATGCAATCAGCATCGGTGACACGGGAATACACGTTGGAATTCGCGTTATTCCGCGATTTTCTTGACCTTGCGTGATGGTTCGATACAATGCGGTCTGTTGTCTTCGTGTTTCCGGCCGTCCGTTCTTCTCCGTATTGTTGTGATTCCATCTCCAAACTCAGGTCCCGTTGCAACCACGGCCGCAGGCCTGCGCGCCGACTACACTGGGTTGTATCCGTCGCCGGCGATTGGTTCAGAATTTCGGGATCGATGTCGTTGCGGCCCTGATTAAGGGATACGAGATGTCTGTTAATCCACCGATTCCAAGGGATTGCCTGACGCCTGCGCAACAACAGGCGGATGTGGTACTTTCGGAATACCTGATGGTCCGCTCGACCACATTGCGGCTGGTTGAGCCGCTGTCCGCCGAGGATTGCGCCCTCCAGGCGATGCCGGATGCAAGTCCGGCCAAATGGCATCTCGCGCACACGTCATGGTTCTTCGAGGCGCTGGTTCTGGCCCCGAACATCGATGGCTACCAGCCGATCAACGAGACATACCTCTTCCTGTTCAATTCCTACTACAACACGCTTGGCAAGCAGTTCCATCGGCCGCATCGCGGCCTGCTGACGCGGCCTTCACTCGACGAAACGCTGGACTATCGACGCGCCGTCGATGATCGCGTGCGGGCCTTGCTCGAGTCCGCCGATGCGCGTCTCCTGGAACGCATCGTGCCGACGCTCGTCGTCGGTCTCAATCACGAGCAGCAGCACCAGGAGCTGATTCTTACGGACATCAAGGCGCTGTTTTCGATGAATCCGCTGAAACCCGTCTATCGGTCTGCGCCGGAAGACAGAGCAAATGTCACGGCGGCGTCGTCACAGGCGGCGCGCTGGGTTGAGATTGCGGAAGGGCTCTGCGAAATCGGGCACGGCGGCCCCGGCTTTTCCTACGACAACGAGACGCCTCGGCATCGCGTCTGGCTGGACGCCTGCGCCGTCGCGGAACGCGCCGTGACGAATGCGGAGTTCGCCGCGTTCATTGCGGATGGTGGATACGAACGGCCGGAGTTGTGGTTGTCTGACGGCTGGAAGGTCGTGCAGCAACAGGATTGGCAGGCCCCGTTGTACTGGGCGCCGACCGACGAAGGCTGGTCCGTGTTCACACTGGGCGGTGTTCGCCCCCTCGATCCGACGGAATCCGTGTGCCACGTCAGTTACTTCGAGGCCGACGCATTCGCGCGATGGGCTGGCGCGCGGCTGTTGACGGAGGCGGAATGGGAAGTCGCCGCGACCCTCGCCGAGTCGGAGAACGCCGATGTCGGCGCGCTGATCGAGGACGAACGATATCATCCGGCGGCGGCTTCAGCGCCATCGTCCGAGGGACCGCGGCTGACGCGGATGATCGGCGATGTATGGGAGTGGACCTCCAGCAGTTACACCGCCTATCCGGGGTATCGGCCGCCGGCCGGCGCGCTGGGGGAATACAACGCGAAATTCATGTGCAATCAGTGGACGCTTCGCGGCGGCTCCTGCGCCACGCCGCGTTCACATATTCGAACCACGTATCGAAACTTCTTTCCCGCAGACGCAAGGTGGCAGTTTTCGGGAATACGGCTCGCGAGGATGTAATGGTCAAGAACAACGGAAACCAACTGGAACTGACGGACTTCTCTGTGGAGACGGAGGTCTTTCGTCGCGATGTGATTGCCGGCCTGAGCGCCGATCGCAAAACGCTTCCCAGCAAGTACCTCTACGACAAGCGCGGTTCCGAGCTGTTCGATGCGATCTGCGAGGCGAAGGACTACTACCCGACGCGAACAGAAGTCGGCATCATGCGGCGCAACGCCGCCGAAATGGCGGATGCGATCGGCGCGGGCGCCGTCGTCATCGAGTACGGCAGCGGCAGCAGCATGAAGACGCCCCTCCTGCTGGAGCCGCTGGAAAAGCCCGCCGCCTACGTTCCCGTCGACATTTCGCGAGAGCACCTCGTCGAGGCGGCCGAGCGCATCTCGGCCCGGTTCCAGGACCTGCCGATCATGCCCGTCTGCGCCGATTTCACGCGGCCCTTTGAGCTTCCCGAGGCGCTGGATTCAGACGCGCCGCGGATGGCGTATTTCCCCGGGTCCACGATCGGCAACTTCACGCCGACGCAGGCGCGATCGCTGCTTCAGAACATGTATGACGAGACCAATGGCGGCAGCGCCCTGTTGGGTGTCGATCTGAAGAAGGATGTCGCCGTCCTTGAACGCGCCTACGATGACAGCGAAGGCGTGACGGCGGAGTTCAATATTAATCTTCTCGAACACATCAATCGCGAACTGAACGCGGATTTCGACCTCGAGACGTTTGAGCATCGGGCCGTCTTCAACGAGGAACTCAGCCGCGTCGAGATGCACCTCGTCAGCAGGGTTCGCCAGGTGGTCACGATCGGCGGTACGTCGTTCTCCTTCGACGCCGGGGAGACGATCCACACGGAGAACTCCCACAAGTACACGCCGACGTCGTTTGCCCGGCTCGCTGCGTCCGCGGGCTGGAAAGTCGATCGCATCTGGACGGACGACAGAGACTACTTCAGCATCCAGCTCCTCGTCGCGGACAGGTAGCGCTGGCGGGGCGCGGTCGGCTCAGTCGCCGGCCGCCGCTCTGCGGTTTTTTCTGGCCCACATATTGAGCAGCTCAACGCCCAGCGAGAACGCCATCGCGAAGTAGATGTAGCCCTTCGAAATGTGTCGGTCCAGCCCCTCGATGACGAGCATGACGCCGATCAGAATCAGAAACGACAGCGCGAGCATCTTCATCGTCGGGTGATGGTTCACGAAGTTCCCGATCGGGCCGGCCGCGACAAGCATGATGCCGACGGACACGACAACGGCGGCGATCATGATGATGGTCGAGTCTGCCATGCCCACGGCCGTGATGACGGAGTCCAGCGAGAAGACGATGTCGATCATGACGATCTGAATGAGCGCCGCTCCCATCGATGCGACCGCCTTCTTCTGCTGGGTTTCCTCGTCGTCAGGCCCCTCGATGTTGTGATGAATCTCGTATGTCGCCTTCCCGATCAGGAAGACGCCGCCGAACAGCATGATCAGGTCCTTGCCGGAAAAGGCGTGCCCGAACAACGTGAATAACGTTGTCGTCAGCTTCATGATCCAGGAGATCGCCAGAAGCAGCAGGATGCGCATCCCCATGGCGAGGATGAGACCGATCGTTCGCGCTTTGGGCTGCTGGGCTTCTGGGAGTCGTCCCGTCAGGATCGTGATGAAGACGATGTTGTCAATCCCGAGGACGATCTCGAGCAGCGTCAGCGTCAGCAGGGCAATCAGGTTGGAAGTCGTCAGGAGGTCGTCCACATCCAATCTCCGTGAGTCAATGGTCGAGTGACGCCCTGGCGGATATCAGGCGCCAGGTCCGCGGCGCCGCACAAGGTCACGCGCCGGCGATCGGTTCGCCACACTCGGGGCACGCCGACGACACGGCGCCGTAGAGGACATACCCGCACTTGCGGCAGTGCTCCTCGTCGATTTCGATGTTCATGACAAGATTGCAGTCCGGACAGCTCGATCGTCCGATCGGCCGTTGATTCGGCTTTCCGCAGCGTGGGCACGTCAGGGAAATTTCTCGCGTTGCGGATCGAATCGCCGCCACGGCGCTGATACCCGACACGCGATGGAGAATGGGAACCGAGATCGTTCCGCACACGACGAGAATCGACAGGGCGCCGATCGCACGCACGACAAAGTCGTCACCATTCTCAGCGATGATCAGCAGGCAGAGGACACCGGCGAGCAGTGTGATACAGGCGATCGTGCCGATTCGCACCCAACTGTACTGGCGACGCAGACGCGCCAGCGACAACAGGCCGACATGTGGCAGGGCGACGGCGAAAACACAGGAAATCGCCAGCGCCTTCACGCGGAATTCCGAGTCTGGATAATCGCCGATCCAGATGGCGCCGATTGACTGAATCAGCGCGAGGAACACGGCGATCATGCCGAGCAGGCCGACTGGCGGCCAGCGCTTTCGTTCCCATGGAATGGCGGACGCCAGCGCCAGGATCGACGCGGCGCCGATGACGCCGGTCGTTCCGAGGATCCTCGCTTCGAGCGAGCCGAACGATCCGAGCACGACACAGTACAGACCGATGAGCCCGCACAGGACGATGGACCCGATGAAGGCGAAAAGCAGCGAATTCTGTGTTTGTGATTTCATTGGCGAGCGATCGTCGTCTGAACACCCCATGTTCGTCACCGCGATCGGTAACTCCGGGGCGGGATCATACTCGATTCGTCGTCGGCCGACAGAAGTCGCGTCGACGTCCCGTTATCGACGACGATGTGCGTTGCGCCGTGTCTCGGGATATGATCCGGATTTCGTGTGGCGCATGAGGAGATGACGATGGTCAATACGAAACGTGTCGCTCAGCGGCGATCACTTCGTTTCGAGACAATTGACGACGCCATTCGGGAGGCGGATCTGCTCGTCGAGGCGTCGCGGCGCGGCAGGTTGCGTCAGCTCGGGAACTGGTCCGCGGGGCAGTGCCTCGGACATGTCGCCGCCTGGATCGAATACGGTTACGACGGCTATCCGATGAAACCCCCCGGATGGCTGCTCCGGATGCTCCTGGCGTGGCTTGGGAAGAAATACCTGCGGACGGGCATGCCGGCGGGGATTCGAATTTCAGGCGCTGCGAACGGAACCTACGGAACGGAGGACGCGGAGATCGCCGATGCGGCGGAGCGCTTCAAGAATGCGTTTCTGCGACTCAAACGCGGAGACATCGCGCCGCATGACAGCCCGGCGTTTGGCCCGATGAGTCACGAAGATCGCATCCAGCTGAATCTTCGCCACGCGGAACTTCACCTGAGTTTTCTGGATTACGACATCTGATTGCCGCACGATCACTTCATCGTCGCGCGCCGAATGTCGGTTCGCCGTGCCCGCATTCCGGGCATCGCGTCTCCGGCGAACCGCGCAGATCGTAATCGCATTTCGCGCAGCAGCCGGGCGTTGGCTCGTTTGACGCCAACACGAACTGAGGCCCGATCGACAGACCGACGGGCACCATCGCGACCAGCAGGATGGCCGCCGGCGCCAACGGCGCCAGGCCCGCGATTCCGGGCGCGACGCCTGTGGCCGCCAGCGAGATCAGTTTCCCGGCAAGCAGGCCGGCGAGCGACAATCCCGTCGCCTTGTAGAAGGACACGACAAGGCTTCGATGTTGTGACACATAATACGCGATGGCCTGAGGGCTTCGCCGGGCGCATCGCCAGAGACCGAGCAGGTAACCGCCCAGCGGACCGACAAACGCAGCGCCGGTCATGCCGACGATGAACAGGATGGCGATGTGCTCGAAGATCAAATCTCAATCCGTCAATGCGGGCGGCGGCGCCGCCTGTTCATGATCCGGACTCGCCGCGTTTGCGGTCCAGCCAGCTCTGCAACGCCTTCCTGCGAATCTCGTCGCGTCGACTTCCCTCTCGCGTGAATTCCCGCTCGATGGCCTCGCGCCGCTCGGACTCGAGCCTTGCGGCAACCTCACTCCATTTTTCAGGCGCCTGGGTTCGCAGCGCGTCGAAAATCCGGATGGAGAGCAGTCGTCGCGTTTCGATCGAGCCGTGGACCGGCGTGCCGCATTCGGGGCATACGCCGCTGGTGTTTCCGTAGAGGTTGTAGCCGCAGCGCTCGCAATCAGACTTCTGCGCGATGAGCAGATTGGCGTACTTCGTTGCGTCAAAATTCCCGTCCGTCAGTTCGTCAATCCGCTTCCAGATCTCCGGATTCTCCAATCGCATGACGCGAATCTGCCCGACCATGTACTCCATCGGCGAGGCGTCGCGGGCGCCGGGGGGCGTTGTGGGTGGCACGCGCCAGTCGTTGTTGTGATCGTCGGGGTTCATCGCGGCACAGGGGATCCTTCGACTGATCCACAATCCTCCTTCGGATTTTAGACCTCCGACGCGGAAACGACGTCCGAAAAAACGGCGGCGATTTCCGCCAGTTCCGTCTCCGCAATCGTCCGGACATCCAGAATCAGGGCGCCCTCGCGAATTCGACACAGAATGGCGGGTTCCGCCACACGAAGCCGTCGCGCCATCGTGTCCAGCGAGAGGCCCGCCGGGGCGCCGCAGCGCACGCACGCCGTCTGCAATGGCCAGGCCGGCAGCGAGCCGCCACCCGCGTATGTCTCTTCCATAGTCGTCGTCAGCGTGAGCTGCGGCGTCGATCGGGAGATGGCGTCCGCGAGCCGCTCTGCGCGCTCTCTCAGCGTGTCGATCGACTCGTTCAGCCGACTCAGAAGCGGGTTGGCCGTTCGAACGCTGTCCGTGTCACAGTAGAGTTCCAGCGTCGCCTCCAGGGCCGCCAGCGTGAGCTTACCGACGCGGAGCGCACGCGCCATCGGATGCGATCTCAGGCGGCCGATGACACGCTGGCTTCCGAGCAGAATCCCCGCCTGGGGTCCGCCCAGCAGCTTGTCCCCGCTGAAGGAGACAAGATCCGCGCCGTCGCTCAGGGCGTCTCGTACCGTTGGTTCGTTCGCCTCGATCCACAGCGGATCTTCAACCAGCGCGCCGCTTCCGAGATCGTCATACAGTAACAGGCCGTGGCGATGGGCCAGTTCGGCGAGCTCGCGCGTGCCGGGTGTTTCGCTGAAACCGACCACCCGGTAGTTGCTGGTATGCACGCGCATGATCAGGCTCGTCGTGTCGGCGATGGCGCGTTCATAGTCGCTGATGCGCGTCTTGTTTGTTGTCCCGACTTCCCGCAGACGAGCGCCGCCGGCCTGCATCACGTCGGGCAGTCGATAGGAGCCGCCGATTTCGATCAGTTGGCCGCGAGAGACAATGACCTCCCGATCGCCGGCGAGTGCGCACAAGGCGAGCAGTGTCGCGGCCGCGTTGTTATTGACGACCAGGGCCGCCTCAGCGCCGGTGAGATCGCGGAGCAGTGTTTCGGCGTAGCCGCCGCGCAGTCCGCGTTCGCCACTGTCCAGATCCAGTTCCAGATTGCTGTAGCCCGGGGCCACGTCGCGAATTCGCTCGATCGCGGCGTCGGCCAGGGGGCTTCGACCGAGCCCCGTATGCAGCACGATCCCCGTCGCGTTGATCACGCGCCGCAGTCGGCCGACGCGTCGGCGCTCCAACGCCTCGCAGGCTTCATCGAGAATTCGAGTCGGGTCGAGGGCGGCCACGTCGATGTCGCCCGCGCGCGCCGCCGTTCGCGCCCGATCCAGAATCGCGCGCAGCAGGGGCGAAAGCGCCGAACGATGCGCCCTCGTAAATCGCGGATCCCGCTCGGCCGCCGCCAGGAGCGAGGTCATGGACGGAATCTGCGACAGATCGACTGAATCGTTGCGTTCCATATCCTGTTATCGTCCCAAGACAGGCGTCGATTCGCAAGAATTGATGGCGCCCGGCCTGTCTACAGCAGGATTCGCTCGTCGCCAACGCGTTTTGTTACGCCGACGCGATCCAGATGCTCCAGCAGCGGCTGCACGACGCGGCGGCTCTGTCCCGTCTTGTCGCGGACGTCGGCCAGCTTGAACCGCTTCCCGCCGCTTCCAAGCGCATTGACGGCTTCGCGAAACGCCTCCATGGATCGCGCCGAGATGTAGCAACCCAGGGCAAAATACACGAGCCGCGGGTCCGTCTTCGCAATATCCGCCAGGGACTTGGCGCGTTGTCGCGACATGCTTCGGACGGCGCGCAACTTGTCCCACGCCGGCGGATCGAAGCCGGCGGATTCGATCTCAGTCACGACTTTCGCCATTGCGTTTTCGTCCTCGATGGACATCGCCGGCCGAAAGTCGCGATGCGCCCGATAGGGACCACGCTCGACGACAACGCCGCGACGTTCCAGTTCCGCCAGCAGCCGCTTACCGAGCGTCGGCGCGGAGCGGGCGCTGATCCAGCCGATGAGTCTGTCGCGCTGGATGCCCGGCTCGCCGGGCTTCGCCGCGTGATGGCGCAGCAGCATGCCGGACACGCGATGCAGCAGTCGCTCAAGCGTCTCCCGATGCACCAGTCTCCCATCCATCTCGACAAGCGTCTCCCGCTCAGTCAGCGCCGCCATCATTGTCGTGACATCTTCCGCTTCGACGCCGATTCGGCCCGCCAGCGCCATGTGGGTCAGCGAATCGAATCCAGCGTCGCGGAGCGCCTCGGCCAGCCGCGCCCCGGGATCCTCGCTTGCCGCCATCGCAATCGACCGCGACGCCTCGTCCAGGTTCGGCCGGACGCGCCGCGCACAGGGACGAATGACGGCGCCACCGCCGATCGTATGCGCCGCCGTTTCATCGCGCAGGATGAACCGCTGACTGAAGCCGGCGACAATGGGCCGATGAACTCGGAGCTGGGCGAACGCCTCGGCGCCGGCCTCCATCCCGCCGCCACCGATCACGACAAGCGTCGCCATGGCCTCGCTCGTGCCGATGAGCATTCGCACGCGGCGATGGGACCTGATTCCTCCGTCAACGCTCCCGAGCAGTCGAACGCGGGCGTCGACATAACGCGTCGCCTCCAGGTAGCCGGGCGTCGCCAGTTCCATGCCGCGCTCAAGCGCGTCGCGCTCCACGCCCGTCAGGTTGAGCGCCGCCCGCTGACCGCCGATGGCGTCGTCGACGACTTCGCCGTGGGTCTGGACCTCGCGAACCCGGCAGATCCCGCCATTGGGCAGAACCTGCAACTCGTCGCCCACGTGAACACGTCCCGAGAGAACCGATCCCGTGACGACAGTTCCCCGGCCGTGAACGCTGAAAACGCGATCGATCGCCAGCCGAAAGACGGGCGACGCATCGGCCACGGCCAGTGACGCCGCGACTTCGGCGAGCTGTGCGAGCAATGTGTCGATGCCGGCGCCGGTCCGGGCGGACGTCTCGACAATCGGCCAGTCGCGCATCAGGGTTCCCCGGACGCGCTCGGCGATCTCCTCTCGCACGGCGGCGCGCCGCTCGTCGGGCGCGATGTCCGATTTGCTCAGCACAACGACGCCGCGCCTGACGCCGAGCAGGTCGAGAATGTCCGCGTGTTCCTGTGTCTGCGGCATCCAGCCGTCATCGGCCGCAACGACGAGCATTGCGATGTCGATTCCTGTGGCGCCCGCGACCATGGTCCGGACGAATCGCTCGTGCCCGGGGACGTCAACGACGCCGAATCGATAGGTCACGCCGTTCGATGCGACGTCCAGATGCGCGAAGCCGAGGTCGATCGTCATGCCGCGCTTCCGCTCCTCGGGGAGTCGGTCCGGATCCACGCCCGTCAGCGCCTTGACGAGGGACGACTTGCCATGGTCGATGTGTCCCGCTGTCCCGAGGATCAGCGTCGTCCGAGTCTCTTCTGTACCCATGTCTCCAATCATACCCCAAGCCCCGTGGCCGGACGATTGGGCCGGCGGCTGCGATTGTCCGGACGTGACTTGCGATGGCGATGATTTGGGCGAAGATGAGCTGTTGGAATGCGGACCCGCGCGACGTTTCGCCCGGGCGATCCGCCGGCGCTGCGAGGAGACTGCGATGCCCGTCACTGAGAATACCGTCGGCGCGACGTTCGAGCGGCTTCGCGACATGATGGGGGACATCGTCCCGGACTTCGAGCTGCTCTGTAAGGCCGAGCTGGTCTACCAGATCAACCAGCTCAAGCGCGAGCGCGATGTCGTGATTCTGGGCCACAACTACATGGAGCCCGCGCTCTATCACGGCGTGGCCGATCATGTCGGTGACTCACTCGAACTCAGCCGGATCGCCGCCAGCGCCCCGCAGTCGACGATTGTCTTCTGCGGTGTCCGATTCATGGCCGAGACGGCCAGGATTCTCAGCCCGGACAAGACCGTTCTGCTGCCGGCCAAAGTCGCCGGCTGTTCCCTCGCCGCCAGTATCACGGCGGAGGATGTTCGCGACCTGAAACGGCGCTATCCGGGAGCGCCCGTCGTCTCGTATGTGAACACCTACGCCGATGTGAAGGCGGAGAGCGACGCCTGCTGCACGTCGAGCAACGCCGCCGCCGTCATCGAGTCCTTCGACGCCCCGATGGTCATCTTCCTGCCCGATGAATACCTCGCGAAGAATGTCGCCCGCGAAACGAACAAGCGCATCATCTTCCCGACGAAGGACGATCGCGCGGCGTCATCGGAACTCGAATATGCGCTCGTCGGCTGGTCCGGCAGGTGTGAAGTCCACGATCAGTTCAAAGTCTCTGACATCGAGAACGTTCGGAGGGATTTCCCGGATGTCCGCGTCCTGGCGCATCCGGAGTGCCCGCCGGAAGTCGCCCAGGCCGCCGATTTCTCCGGCAGTACCTCCGCGATGATTGGCTATGTGCGCGACGTTGAGGCGTCGCGTTACCTCCTGCTGACGGAATGCAGCATGGGCGACAACATTGCCGCCGAGAATCCGGACAAGGAGATGCTCCGACTGTGCAGCGTGCGATGTCCGCACATGCGCGAGATTACACTGGAAGACACGCTCGCGGCGCTTCAGAAGAACCAGTATCAGATCGAGGTCCCGGAAGAGATTCGAGTGAGGGCGAAACGGGCGCTGGACCGAATGATCGGCGTCAACCCGAAGCCGGCGCCATCGTTGTCCTAAACGGCGCACAAGGCTGCGTCGAGCGGCGCGAACCCAACCCCGACGCCATCCGCATGACGACGAATGACGATATGGCGCCGCCACTGGGCGTCGTCCCGCTCCGGATAATCGATGCGAAAATGAACGCCGCGCGATTCTGTTCGCAGCGCCGCCGATCGAACCATCAGCCAGCCCGTCATGATGAGATTGACGAACTCAAACGCCGCCGGCTGATCGAGCCTCGCGCTCGCGAGGTGCGCCAGCTGCGCTTCGATCCGATTCAGCGCCTCGTCGAGTGACGCCGCCGATCGCGAGATACCCACATTTCGCCACATTATCTCCCGAAGCGACTCCAGGGCGTCGGACTCGTCCATCATCGCGACCACGGAATTCGCAGCGGTGTGTACGATCCGAAGGGGGGCGTGGCGCGGCGTTTCCGCGGCCGCGCGGCCGGCCGATTCTCCGGCGCGGGCGCCGAAGACCAGCCCCTCCAGCAGCGAGTTGCTGGCCAGTCGATTTGCGCCATGTATGCCGTTGGAGGCGACCTCTCCGCAGGCGAACAGACCGGCGACATTGGTTCGGCCATCCAGATCGACGCGGACGCCGCCGATCATGTAGTGCGCCGCCGGTCGCACCGGGATGCGCCCGGCCTCGAGATCCACGCCATACTGATCGCACGATCGTGAGATCTGCGGGAATCGGTCACGGAAAGCGAGGGCGCCGATCTCGCGGATGTCGAGATAGACGCACGCGTCGCCCGACGCCTCCAGCTCCGCCAGGATCGCCCGGCTCACGCAGTCGCGCGGCGCCAGTTCGGCGCGTTCGTCGTAGTCGGACATGAATCGTCGATCCCGCGCGTCGACCAGCTTCGCCCCGGCGCCGCGCACGGCCTCACTGATCAACGATCGACAGGCGCCGCCGACATAAAGGACCGTCGGATGAAACTGCATCATCTCCATGTCCTGGATGTCCGCCCCGGCGCGGAAGGCCAGCGCCACGCCATCGCCGGTCGATTCCGGTGGATTTGTCGTCTCGCGGAACAACCGACCGCAGCCGCCCGTCGCCAGGATTGTCCGCGGCGCCTGGATGACACTCAGGGCGCCACTCGGATCCATCGTCAGCGCGCCGACGCACGCGCCCGCGTCCGTCAGCAGGTCGATCACGAACCGATTCTCGATGACGCGAATGCTGGCGGTCCGACGAAGCTGTTCGATCAGCGTGCGAGCCAGCTCCCGGCCCGTCGCGTCCCCATCGGCGTGCAGGATCCTGGCGTGAGAATGTCCGCCTTCCCGCGCGTACTCGAGCTCGCCGTTTCGCTTGTCAAAGCGCATGCCCCATTTGCAGAGATCGTCAAACGTCTCGTGGGCGCAGGTCGCCATGACGTCGACGGCGTCGGCGTGGGCGAGACCGCACGCCACGTTCATCGTGTCGCGGATGTGAGAGGCCGTCGCGTCTTTCTCCGCGGGAGCGATGGCGATGCCACCCTGGGCGTGGCGTGTCGCTGACTCGGGCAGTTCCGCCTTCGTCACGAGCAGGACGTCACCGAACTCAGCCGCCGCCAGCGCCGCGCGGACACCCGCCACGCCCGATCCGATGACAAGAACACGCGCGCGTTCGATCGGGAGTTTTCCGGTGTCGAAGGGAATCAGGTACTGCGGAATGCCGTTCATCATCTCTCTCGTCGAAGCCACGATTCCGGCGTCGATTGCGGCGCGTTCAGCTTCCTGTGTGACGCCGGCGCCGCGCCGCCAATCGATTTTAGTGTCATTTCAACACTTTGGGAGGTGAGGATTGACGCGGAAGCGTTTTTTGCCGGACCGTCGGTCCGCGCCTGGAGGGTTGGGGTGCGGTGCGAGGTTATAACTTGCACTGATGTCGACAGTTATGGTCTTGCCTGGGCGCGTCACGCTCCTGCAAACGGTACGAGGGCCACGCCAGGACAGTTGGAGCAGTCGCCCGAGGTCTTGGTGTGCTGCAGGCGGCAACGTGGGCAATAGCCCAGGCATGTCTCGTCATCCGGCGAAGGCGACTCGCCGAACGATCGCCAATCGACGTTCCATTGCTCGAGCGCCGACTCCGTCGCGGACAACATTCGGGCGCGGAACCAGTCCGTGGCGGCTTGTGCTTCCGGCGCCGCATCATCGTCCGCCGGCCGGAGGGGATGACGCAGGTCGCGAACCACATCCTCGGAAAACGCGCCGAACCTCGCGGCGCCGCAGATGACTTTCGCGATGACGAGCGGATGGAAGTCGAACATCGACTCGCGCATCAGAATGTCGCCAAAGCGCATGGCGCCGACCGGCGTCATGCCACGGAGCAGCATCTGCAGCCGTCGTTCGCCCTTGCGCTCGCGATAGAGCCGCCGATGCGCAAACCAGAACTCCAGAATCGCGAAGACCCAGACCAGCGCCAGTTCCATGGCCAGTACATGCCACGTGGTCGCCAGTCCGCGATACGCGATAACGAGTGGGCAAACGGCGAAGACCAGGATCATCAGGGCGTTGCCGATGAATCGAGCGTAGCGCGATGATTCGCGCGCCGTGGCGTACGTCTCTGTCGCTCGCCCCAGATCAAGCGTGGATTCCACGGCCGCGACGATGCGCGACTCCCTTTTGGCCGCCGGCGACTCGGCGATTCGTTTGATGAGGCTCGCGCAGCTTTCGGCCGCTCGCTGACCACTACAGGTGACGAAGGCGGCGCCACTGATCTCAATAACGGCGCCGTTGATCCTGACGTCTTTCACGCCCGACCACGGGATGAACGTCGCATAGTCCACGTCGCTCAGGACGCCGCGGCCGATGCGCTGCACGGGAGCGCTCGCCACGCCGTCCGGTGAGAGGGCGAACGGCCAGGGTTCCGCAATCAGGTATTCACCCAAAGGCGGCAGGGGCATGGCGATGAATACCGCCTTGGCGTAGCTGCCCGGAAGATTCTCCGGGGGCATGATGCGAAAGCGAGAAAAGCCCGGCGACCAGAACAGAAGCTGGCGCCGGTGCAGAATGATGCAGCACTCGAAGAGATAGAGAAGCGCCGCCGCAAGCAGCAGCTCTTGATCAGGACTCATGCGTCTTGCCAGAAGCGTTACGCAGCGGACTGACTGCCGCCGCCGAAGATCTTCTTGAACAGCGCGCCGATCCCGGCCACAGCGGCGACGATCAGCTTCCAGCCGTACTTGAGCAGACCCGATTTCGCCGCAATCGCCACGGCGCCGCCGGTCACAAGCGCCGTCAGTCCGTACTCCGCGATCTTGTCGCCCGACTTGAATTCGGAGTAAGTCTGCCCCGGCTTGTAGCTGAAGCCGGTCATCACGCGGTTGAACTCGGGGACGACCTTGTCCAGATCCTCCGGATCGCAGACCAGCGTGACACTCATCACGCCGCGGCGACCGAGCCGTCGCGTGTTGTAATTGACCACCTGCGAGCCTTCGCTCTCAATCAGCGGGGCCCACACGAGGTTCTGCGTTTCGACGTCGTATCGCGGCGGCTGCGCCCAACCGACGATTGACATCGCCGGCAGACCCAGCTTCTTTCGTTCCTTGTTGCCGTAGTCATTGCTTTCGCGGATCGACTTGAGCAGGGCGTTGGCGTCGAGACTGTCCTTCTCGTCGTCCTTGACGTAGCCAATGTCGTCGTACTCGAAGACAATGAACCAGTGCGAATCGAGATTGTCTCCGACGGGTTCAAGATATCCGACTTCCGTTCCATTGATGAGGTTGCCCATGAGCTGCATGAGCGTGCGCGTGTCGTCACCGTTGGCGAAGCGATAACCCGCCATCATCTCGATCTGCGCGATGTGGTTCATGTCGCCCTTGCCAGGGCCATCCACGAACTTCAGGTTCGCGAGCTCGGGGGGGAGTTTGGCGTCGTCGTCCTGGGCCTGAATGGCGGAGCTCGTCGCCAGCAGCGCAATCGCCGCCAGCCGCAAAAGGGCGCCGCCCAGTATTCGCCTGTCGTCTCGAACAGATTTCATCGTCAATGTCGCCTTTCCTGAATAGATGCGAAGGTTCTCTCAATCGTGAAATGACTCGTGTCGCGCACGGCGTCATCGGCCTGATGACACGTCGGCGATAATCCGCCCTCGGCCCGCTCGCAGAGGATCCCCACAAGCCGCCATCGGTCAGGTGTGGGGAGAGTCAGCCGAATAGGCTATCCTGCCGGTCACACGTGTGTCAACGTCAGATTCCATGGGAATCCGCAATGCCAATGGGCAAATCGCGAGTGTCGCCACAGCGGATTGTCAAATCTGACGACCAGGCGCAACGCTCGAAGTTGGGAATTTTCGTTGAGTCGCGCCTCCAAATCCATACCATGGCCCCGGACGTCGGACAGACCAGGAAAGGAAGGCGCCGAATGAGTATCAGGCTCGATATTCTTGCCGACGTTCGCATTGCCGCCCCATGTCCCGCCGAATGGGACGACATGCGGGGCGACGATCGGGTTCGCCATTGCGACCAGTGCGACAAGTCTGTCTACAACATCGCCGACATGACGCGAATGGAGGCCGTGGCGCTATTAACCCATGACGGCGCGACACCCTGTGTCCGTATCCATCGGCGGACGGACGGCACGGTTCTCACCAGCGATTGCCCCGTTGGTCAGCGCCTGCGCCGTCGCGCCCGAAAGTGGGTCGCGGCCGTCGCAGGTCTCTTCGGCGTCACGCTCGGCGCCTCGGGCGGGTGCATCATCATGGGCGCGGTGTGTGAGGATCCGAATGGATCGTCGAGTGACGCCAGAAACGCTGAGGTACGCGCCGGAACATCGGAAGGAGATCGCCCTGCGGCTCAGCAGGCGCCGGTCGCGGGGCGGATGATCGATCGCAGCACAAGGCCCGATTGAATCTTCGGCCAATTGCTGCGCCACGTGTGTGAATAGCAAGGCGCCGGAGAAATCACGGAGAGGCGGTCAGAGGTATTTTGGAATGATATGGATCTTCAACGGGCTCGGTCTCATCTTCGGCGTTTGCGCATTGCTGCTCGGACTCGGCGTCAAGTCGCTCTTCGGACTGTCGTCGGACGCTGTGCCGACGATACTGATGGGAATCGTTCTGGCTGGGCTGGACATCGCCTACCGTGCAAAGAAGGGCGGCGGTGACTTCGCCGATCGCAAGGCCGGCGGCAGCTTCTTCTTTCTGCCGGCGTGGGTCTTCGGCGCGTTCTTTTTCGTCGCGGGTATCTTCAGCCTGTTCCGAGGGCCTGAGTAGTGGATCGTCGTAGCTCGCCGGATTTGCGTTTCTCCGATGGACGCGCGCGAAATTGGCGAAGCGGCTGCGCCCGGCGGAATACCATCCTCGCGGGGCTCACCCTCGTCGGTGTGACGTTCGCATGCCGGAAGGAAACGCCCGCGGTCCCCTCGTCGGCTGAGAATCCGAAGCCGGATACGCCGGCCTATCTTGAAGTCCTGAATGAGCCCGCTGTTGTTGAGCGCGCCCGTCGTCGCGCCATCGAGGGCAGGCCCGCGCCGCTCTCCCCGGAATCACTTCAAGACGTCTGGCATATCACGAAAGATGTCATTCCTGCGGAGATGTCCGACGCCGATGTGCGCCGAACGCTTAGGTCCATCGCGTCGGCGCCGACAAACGAGCCCTGGATCCGCGCGAAAGCCATCTGCCTGCTGATCCTCGTTGATGTCGACGAGGGACGGGCGACAATGATAGAGGGGCTTCAATCCGCGGATGGAAAATCGCTCGCCGACCTCATGAGCGGGCTCTGTGTGTTCATCCCGCGCGATCATCAAGTGGCCAACGCCGAACTCGTCGATTGGGTGGCGGGACGGCTGCTCGATCCGGATGTCGGCGCCGAGGCCGCGCGACTCTGCGCCAGGCTTCAGCCCCCCGACGTCGAATCGCGACTCTGGGGCGCGTATCCCGACGCCACTGAAGAGGCGAAGACCGCAATGCTGCTCGAGCTCTGCCGTTTTTCGTCGAAAGAACGTGTCTACCAGGAATCCGAAAAACTGCTCGCCGACGCGAGTCCGCGAAATTCGAACAGGCTGCTGGATGTCTTTGAATGTCTGCTCGCCGCCGACGACGCGTCAATCCGCCAGCGGGCGGCGGACCTGTTGGCGCGTCGCGCGACAATGGGGCTTCAGAGTCATCCCGCGGATGTGTTTACTGTGTCGCAATCGGCCTGTGTGAATCTGCTGTGTGATTTCAATGGTCCCGCGATCGACGCCCTTGCCGCCCAGATTCAGGCGAATTCGCGGGACGCCTATCTGAAGATGTGCGTCTATCTGCGAGAGCGACGCGTCGAAGGCGACAAGGCGCTCCCCAGGATCCTGGCGGATCTGCGGATCCCCGAATTGCGACAGATGGCGCTTTTTGCGATCGAGAAGCTCTACGGGAATACACGGGATGAGTCTGTCGTGGCGGGACTTGCCGACGCGATCAGAACGGAATCGGACGACGGCGTCGCCGCAAAGTACGCGATGACCCTGCTCGACATCGGCGGCGAGCGCGCCGAGAGCGAACTGCGAGCCGCCTGCCCGCGCCTGCCCCTCGGCACGCGCGAGGAAATCCTCGCGAGACTCGACGAGCCGCCGGATCGTCAGATTGTCGAATGGCTGAACAGCGAAGGCGTGATTGACGCCCCGGACGCCGAGGCGTTTCTGAGTTCCGCCCGACGAATGCCGACCGAATTCCCGAATGAGGACGAGCCATCAGACGCCCCGATGGGCCTGACATCGATTCTGCACGCGGCCGGCGTGTTCATCGTGTTTGACGCCGAGACGGGCGTGATTCCCGTACGGCACGATCAGTTGATTGAGCAATTCGGCGCCGCAAGCGGAGGAGCCTTCCGGCCGACGGCCTGTTATGAGGAAATGGTGCAGGATCATCCGGACGACTGGAAGGCGCCCTATCGCGTCGAGTTTGTCGCAGGGGATCGCCTCTATCGATTCGGCGCGCGTAACTTTGGCGACTGGTACGACGTCGAACGCATCGTAGACGTATGCAATCGAGCCTTGAAAGACGCCGGCTCATCACGCAGGTTTTTTTCCGTGGCCTGGCCAGGCCAAATTGCCTGTTTCGTCTGCGTCACGCCGAAGCAGGCCAAAGCGCTGAGTGACAAGTTCCATCTCGTGTGGTCGGATGACCTCGACGCCGCGATGCGGGAGGGCAAGGCGTATGAAGAGCAGGTGATTCGTCAGATGGAGTCCGGCAGTTAGACAATCAAGGGGGAGCAGTGGCGCCGCCAGGTCGCGTCAACGCTCACGATTCAGTGATCCTGAATCCGCTGCGGCTCGACACGTCGTGGTCGACCGTGAGTGTCACGCGCGGTGGCATGTCTTTTCGAAAGACCACGCGAACGCCGTGATACTCGAAGAGATGATCCAGTTGCGGATCGAAGAACTGCGTGATATCGAGTCGAGACGCCTCGAAGGGCCCCCCGAGCCGCAGGTACCACTCGTTGGGGAGCCGCGAATTCTCCGCGACCTCCCGCACGCGCGCCGCACAGCGGGTTGTCAGTCGCACGGCGTCCGTCGGCGCGACTGACATCGTCGCGCCTCTGGACGGCGCCCAACGGGGATACTGCAGCACCTCACGGGCGTCCTCCGCGAGCTGCAATGGCGTGATGGGCTTCCGGATCTCGGCAGGGGCGTGCGCCGCGTCGATTGTCTCCCGGATGGGGCGGGAGGTCAGTTCGTCCGGCCAGCAGGAAATGGGCACAGTCACGTTCTTCGAGGGGGCGCCGGGTTTGGCGGCGACCGGGAGTATCGTGCATCGGAGGACGCCGTCGGGGAGAAACCGTCGGAAGATCATGCTGCGCGTGAACCACATCACGTAGCCGTCCGACAGAACCCAGGGGACGCGAACCGTCGGCGCCGTGGCGCTCGGCTCATTCAGGATATTGGCGAACCGAGACAGCACGGGATCACTCGGCGCGTACGACCTCAGGACACTCATGCGATCGGCCATCCGCAGGAAGTGATCAGGATGCGTGTCAAAGTACGGGTCGAAACTGAGGATGCATGACGAGGGGTGACTGCCGCGTCCGGGCTCAAACAGGCGTATGTCCGCGGCGATCATGGCGCCCCAGCCGATCTGCAGGTCCGCGGCGACACGCGCGAGCGCCGCGCTTCGTCGCCAACCGACGCCATCGCGCCGAAACTGCCGGGCGACATTCATGCGCTCGCCCCCGAGCAGCGTCTTCTGAATGCCGTAATATCGAAACCGCTGACGGCATTCGTCCAGAATCGCGTCGAATCCCCTTGTTATCACGTTCCGATGTCCTCACGCAGTTCCGTCGGTCCATCCGTCCAAAGATCGTCCCTCGCGGCGCAGCCTGTCATCGAATCGGCTTCGCCACGCCGCTCATTCCCTCTTCCGTTGCGATCCTGAGCAGCGGATACGCGTCGATCGTGGTTCCCAGGTTGAACGATGCAATGAAAGGGAAGGTAACATAGACATCCGTCCCGCGCAGCGCCGACGTCGTGCCCGCCGCCGATGTCGTCACAATTCCGTTGACGTTCGCGGTTTGCCAGCCATCGTCGCTCGCGAGCGC
>Ga0116151_10000967_pt1 | contig 26647 bp, 23 predicted proteins | sample AD_UKC117_MetaG_FD_89893 | JGI IMG/M metagenome (GOLD analysis project Ga0116151, IMG submission 89893) | Active sludge microbial communities of municipal wastewater-treating anaerobic digesters from Hong Kong - AD_UKC117_MetaG | ecosystem: Engineered > Bioreactor > Anaerobic > Digestate... | reverse complement strand
GAGTTTGGGAACAGGTTTTTCGGCGCCTGGCTTGGGCCACATATAGGACACAAATCCACTGCCTTTTTGTTTGACCGCGCTCGCCATCTCGACAAATAACAGCTTACCGGTTGGATCTTTTACGGTATTAAGCTCCTTGCCGTCTAATTCCGGCTTGATGGGATGCATGACCATTCGCGGACTTAAGTCGTTAATCCAAAGATATTCTTGTTTTTCGTAACGCAAGGTTTTGATAATTGCTGCAGCCGTTTTTTGCGCTTCCTCCTTACTCAAGGTCCCGGCAACGGCCAAATCATGATAACGCTCCATGACCCCCATCACGGCCTCAACTAAATGCCGTAATTCCTGCTCACGATCACTGATCATTTGGTTTTTAAATGCATTAAGATAAATGATCGTTCCAAAACAGATTGCCAAAAACGCTATACCTAGTATAGCCCAAATACGTGTCGCTATTTTGAAACGACTTAGAAAGGAATTAGCAGTTTTCATTAATTTTTCCTCTGATCAAGTTCTCTATTTTTGGAACTTGCGGTTCTTTAAACTGTTCACTTTGATAGTGACTTCATCAAATTTATCAGACAGCTACAAGCCTTGGTATTGGCTTTCGCAATATCTATCTGCATCGCAGAGTTGCCAAATCATGCCTTATAAACACTACAAGTTTAGATGACTTTAAATGCATATTTAGTGTATTTAGATAAAAATTTGTGATCATTCGTTAGACAAATATTGAGATAAGACTGCCACCAACAGGGGGAGCAAATACATAATGGAACCCGCCTCGCAGCAAGCTGCGAAATCACTGCACTATTACTGCATCACCTGTCCCTGCTCTCTATCCTAACTTCTTACAAGGGACATGGAAGTTCACCGGCCATCTACTCCCGTATCATCTGCCCCTGCTCTCTATCCCGGCTCGTATCCAGCGACCGGGCCAATCCAAGCTACGCTTTGGAAACCAGCGGCCTGTTCGGCTCTCAAGCCGGTTTTTGTTTGAACCGTGTCAAAATAGCACGGGGCTCCGCGATACAGAGGTGGAAGCTGCTGGCATTGGCGAAGAAGGGGGAGACAGCCGTTCTGCTTCGCCTGATCACGCTCTTCGGTTTGCCGTTTGACTTCTTTCACCAGCAGCCGGTTGCACCATTTTAGCGCCGGTCACTGTTGATCCAGCAGGTGACTCCGCATTAGGCAAACAGGCTATTATCAACAAGATAGCGGCGAATATGGAGAGAGAAATTAACAAGGGCCGGTTCATGGCGTCCTCCACAGGGGGGTGAGGTTCATTTCCATAAACGCCGGATACCGGATATCAGCCGATAAGGTTAAAGATGGGCCGATAAATCTTATTTCTTCTCTAAAAAACGCAACATGCTCACAAGAACATGATATCTATCATTTACCTGTACTTTTGACGCATAACCCGGCAAGGTAGGTATCAATAATACCCGGTGCGTAGTCGGTGAGCGGGAACAGGCTGGGTTCCAGCGTCCAATTAACCATCAATCCATCAAGCAGGGCCATAACGCCTACCGCTGCTTGGTGAGGGCAGACAATTGCTGGCAACTGATCCTGTTCCTGGGCACAACGCATGGCTTCTTCTAACAGGGCGATAAACCGGCGCCCGCATTCCAGATGGCTATCGCGAATGACAGCCATTTCATCCACGTACTCGCACTTGTGCCAAGCAATTTCTAGAACCCGCTGATACTGGGGATCACATGCTAATCGCTGTAAAAATTCCACCGTTAGATCATGAATAAAACGTAACGGATCATTCTGCGCCAGCATCCTGGCCTGACAAATCTCCTCTGAATCGAGAACCCGGCGGATCATGGCATCGTACAAATCAGCTTTATTACGGAAATGCCAATAAATCGCACCTCGGGTCACTCCAGCTTCGGCGGCAATGTGCGTGAGGGAAGTGCGGGAAACGCCTTGGCGTTGAAACACCTGTTCAGCAGCATCCAGAATCCGGTGGCGGGTTTCCTGGGCTTCTTCCTTCGTCTTTCTCACCATAGCTTTTTCCTCACGCCTCTTGTTGCAAGAGATTCCTTTCTCAACCTGCCGGGAGTGGTTTGGCTTTTATATAGGTATTTACATACATTCTTGAATGTATGTACTATACAAGGCAACAGCATATCCTTCAATCCTGGCTTAATAAACATCAAAACCCCATACGCATGATCAAGAAAATCCTTCTGACCCTTGCTGGTCTGTTGCTGGTGGCCGGGGCACTGGCCGGTTTGAAAATCTGGCAATTCCAAACCATGTCCGCCGCCCAGGCGAATTCCGTGCTGCCGCCCACGACTGTCACGACGGCCATTGTCAAACAAGATGCCTGGCAACCCACCCTTGATGCCATCGGTTCGATGGTTGCGGTGCAAGGCGTCATGGTCAGCACCGAAGCTGCTGGAATGGTGAAGCGGATCGCCTTCGAATCGGGCGCGGCCGTGCGTACGGGGCAACTGTTGGTAGAGTTAGACGATGCTGTCGAACAGGCTCAGTTACGTTCGGCTATCGCCAGTGCTGACTTAGCCCGGATTAACCTGAAACGGGTCCGTGACCTGCGGCCCCGCAACATGGTTTCGCAATCCGATGTCGACAGCGCTGAGGCCCAGGCCAAAGAGGCCAATGCCCAAGTTGATAATATTAGCGCGGTGATCGCCAAGAAAAGCATCCATGCACCCTTTGCCGGACGATTGGGCATTCGCCAAATCAATCTTGGTCAATTCCTTGATACCGGTTCGGCTATCGTGACACTGCAAACGCTGGACCCGATCCACGCCGATTTTGCCCTGCCGCAACAGAATTTCCCGCAACTGCGCGCCGGGATGGTAGTACGCGTCACCAGTGATGCCGCGCCGGGCCAGTCCTTTGAAGGCAAGCTCAGTGCAATCAGCCCCGAAGTCGACACCCTAACCCGTACGGTCCGGTTACGCGCTACCCTCGCCAATCCCGATGGACGATTGCAGCCAGGCATGTATGTCAATGTCACTGCCCTGTTGCCTGTTCAGCAACAAGTGTTAATGATCCCGGCGACTGCTGTCCTCTACGCCCCTTATGGCGATTCGGTATTCGTGGTCAAGGAGGAGAAAGATGAAAAAACTGGCGTCAGCAGCCAAGTGCTCATGCAAAAATTCGTGCAACTGGGAGCATCTCGTGGTGACTTCATCGTCGTGCATTCAGGATTAGCCGTTGACGAAATTGTGGTCAGTACCGGGGTATTCAAACTGCGCAACGGCATGAAAGTCGTGGTGGATAACCAGCTGGCGCCGGATTTCCAAATCACGCCCACACCCACCAATTCCTGATCTTCACCATGAAATCCTTCACTGACCTGTTTATTTCCCGTCCAGTGCTGGCGATGGTAGTCAATCTGATCATCATCATTGCTGGCGTCCAGGCTATTTTCACCCTCAATGTCCGCCAGTACCCGCGCAGCGACAACGCCAGCGTCACCGTCACCACGACTTATGTCGGGGCCAGCGCTGAATTGGTGCGCGGTTTCATCACCACGCCGCTAGAGCGCGCCATCGCTGCCGCTGACGGCATTGAATACCTAGAGTCACAGAGCGCGCAGGGACTATCGACGATCCGCGCCCGCCTGAAGCTGAATTACGATGCGACCAAAGCGCTGGCCGAGATCGGTTCCAAGGTCGATCAGGTGCGCGGCGATCTGCCGCCGGAAGCCGAAGTGCCCGTGCTGAATATTGAATCCGCTGACAGTGAATTCGCCTCAGCCTATCTGAGCTTCTCCTCAGACATTCTGCGCCAGAATCAGATCACCGACTATCTGGTGCGGGTGGTGCAGCCGCGTCTGACCGCCCTGGAAGGCGTTCAACGCGCCGAGATTCTAGGCGCACGCACCTTTGCCATGCGCATCTGGCTCAAACCGGACCGTATGGCCGCCCTCAACATCAGCCCGGCACAAGTCCGGCAGGCACTGGCGGCCAACAATTATCTGGCCGCTATCGGCCAGACCAAAGGTTCGCTGGTGCAAGTCAACCTGACTGCCAATACCGACCTGCGCTCGGTGAGGGAATTCGAAAATCTGGTCATCCGCGAACAGGACGGAGCGCTGGTGCGGCTGAAGGATATCGCCAACATTGCGCTTGGCGCCGAGGATTATGATGCCGAAGTGCGTTTTTCCGGGCAAACAGCGGTGTTCATGGGCATCTTTCCGCTGCCTAACGCCAACGCCATCGACGTGATTCAGCGGGTACGCGCTGAAATGGCGCTGATCGAAAGAGATTTGCCGACCGGATTGTCCACCCGCATTGCTTATGATGCGACCGACTATATCAACAACGCCATTCATGAAGTGATCAAAACTCTGACGGAGACCTTGCTGATCGTCGTGGTGATTATCTTCCTGTTCCTCGGATCACTGCGCTCAGTCATCGTGCCGGTGATCGCTATTCCCATCTCATTGATCGGCGGAATTTTTTTGATGCAAGTATTCGGTTTCACTATCAATTTGCTAACCTTGCTAGCCATTGTGCTGTCAGTCGGGCTGGTAGTGGATGACGCGATTGTGGTGGTGGAAAACGTGGAGCGCCACCTGCGCGAGGGTCAACGCCCCTTTGATGCAGCGATTCTTAGCGCGCGGGAACTGGTTGGGCCGATCATCGCCATGACCTTGACCTTGATAGCTGTTTACGCTCCCATCGGCCTGCAAGGCGGGTTGACTGGCTCACTGTTCCGCGAGTTTGCCTTTACTTTGGCCGGCGCCGTGACGATTTCCGGTATCGTTGCCTTGACCCTGTCGCCCATGATGGCGTCGAAGTTGCTCAACGCTGAGGATGAACAGCACTGGTTACCGGCGCATGTCAATGCCGCTTTCGACCGCTTGCGGACTTTTTATGGCCGTCTGCTGGACAGGGCGTTGGCCGCGCGTCCAGCGGTGTATCTAGTTTGGGCAGCCTTGTTCGCATTGGTGCCGCCGATGTGGATGTTTTCGGCACAGGAACTTGCGCCCGGCGAGGATCAGGGCGTGATCTTCGGCATCGTCGACGCTTCGGCCAACGCTACCCTTGATCAGACCACCCAGTTTGCCAATGCTGCCAATGACCTGTTTATGGGGATACCAGAAACCGATTTCACGTTTCAGATTACCTTTCCCACCTCCGGTTTTAGCGGCATGGTGACCAAACCCTGGAGCGAACGCGAGCGCACTGTATTTCAAATCCTGCCCGAAGTGCAGCAGAAGCTGGGGCACATTCCCGGTATCGAGATGTTTCCGGTGACGCCGCCGGCGTTGCCCGGCGGCGGGCAGTTTCCAGTTGAATTCCTGATCGCCTCGACCGCTGACACCCAAGAAATTCTCACCATCGCCCAGCAGGTGCAAGCCAAGGCAACGCAAAGCGGGATGTTCGCATTTCCACCCATGATCGATGTCAAGATCGACCAGCCGCAAGCCGAGATCGTCATCGACCGGGACAAAGTCGCTGACATGGGGCTGAATCTGCAGCAGGTCGGCGCGGACCTAGCGGCAGCCGTAGGCGGCAACTTTGTCAACCGCTTCAATATCGCCGGGCGCAGTTACAAAGTCATCCCGCAAGTGGAGCGGGTCGACCGGCTGACCCCTGAGCAACTAGAGAACCTTTATGTGACCGGTCCAAATGGCCAACTGGTCCCATTAGGAACGGTGGCTACCGTCCGCAACCACACAGTTCCACGCTCGCTCAACCGCTTCCAGCAACTTAATGCCGTCAAGATCAGCGGCGTAGCAGTGCAACCGCTCGATCAGGCACTGCGTTTCCTGGAAGACGAAGCAACCAAGCTTATGCCGCAGGGGTACGTGATTGACTATACTGGCGAATCGCGGCAATTGCGGCTGGAGGGCGGTAACCAGTTTCTGACTACGATGAGCCTGGCTATCGTACTCATTTTCCTGGTGCTAGCAGCGCAATTCAACAGCTTCCGCGATCCGCTGATCATTCTGCTTGGTTCGGTGCCGTTGGCTATGTTTGGAGCGCTGCTTTTCACGTTCCTGAAAATGCCTAACCCCAACATTCCCTTTGCTTTCACCGAAGGTTGGACCACCACTCTTAATATTTATTCTAAGGTGGGATTGGTGACGCTGATAGGGCTGATCGCCAAGAACGGCATTCTCATTGTTGAATTTGCCAATCATCGCCAAATCGATGGCGGGCTGAGAAAACTGGAAGCTGTATCCGAGGCAGCATTGATCCGGCTGCGGCCGATCCTAATGACCAGTGCTGCGACCATTGCCGGTCACTTACCGTTGACTCTGGTCAGCGGCGCCGGCGCAGCGGCCCGCAACTCTATCGGCCTGGTACTGGTGGGTGGCATGGCCGTAGGAACGCTGTTTACCTTGTTCGTGGTGCCCGCGCTGTATATGCTTTTGGCTAAAGATCATGCTCATGATCGAGACACTGCCATGGCGGCGCCGGAAGCAAGCATGCAAACCTCTTCTTCAGCGGGTACGTTATCTTAGGGGTGATGGGAAAATCGACATGCACTACAATCTTGCAAGCGATGCAGCTTCAACTATAATGTGACATTCATGCATCATGATTGAAACATGATTTATGCCGAATAATACGAACCCAAACCACATTCCTTCCTCGTCCCATTGGAGATTTTTTTAAATGAGAAAGTTAATTCTGAACTTGAGCTTCGGAATCTTAGCTGCTTTGGCTTATACCAGCTACGCTTTGGCTGCCTTTCCGCCTCCCATCTGTCAAAAGTTCGAAGGCACACTCACACTATCTATTGATCCAGCCTGTCAAATTTTGACTCGATCCGACACCCGCATATATTTCCCCGATTTGTTGCTACCCAATGGTCTATCCCAGTTTCTAGGGGTGCCTGGCACCTGCTTCACAGGCGCCATCACCAATGGTGAATTAGATAATCGGCCCGTGATAGGCACTTCTTATTCAGGGCAAACCACTCATAACTTAGAGTCCCCTGCGCAGTTTTCGGCGGCCACCACTCTGATTTTGACTAATCAAAATGGATCTCCGATAGGAAATATCTATTTCAGGGATGCCGGCCTTTTTACTGATGGGGCTGGATCAGTTAGAGAACAACTGGTAGTCGTTGGAGCAAATGGACTGTTCTGGGGAGTCAAAGGAACTGTGCAGATCGCTGGCAACGAATTTACTGGCGCGCCAGTCACTGGCCAATTCTGCCGATAATTTCAATTCTGCAAATCTGATGGTCTCTCAAGCAGTAAGTTAGGGAGACCTCAGATGATCGAAAATCCAGTGAAAGCCTACTGTCGCGCCTGGAGCTGATTGAGTCAATCATCAAGCCACATACAGCAGAATCGTCAAGTAGTGGCTGACGCTGCCCGCAAGGACGAACAAGTGCCAGATTCCATGAAAGTGGCGAACCTTTTCATCGAAAAGATAGAACACCAGACCACCGGTGTAAAAGACACCTCCCAGCAAGAGCCAGACAAAACCGGCCAACGGCAAGACCTCCAGCAGCGGTTTGAGCGCCACCAGCACCAGCCAGCCCATCAGAACATAGACCACCACGGACAGGATACGATTGCCTTTTTGTGGCAACGTTTCCAATATGATGCCGAATAAGGTCAATCCCCAGATGATACTGAAGATGGTCCATCCCCAGACACCGCGCAAGGTCACCAGAGTAAACGGCGTGTAAGTACCGGCAATCAAAAAATAGATCGACAAGTGATCCAGCTTGCGAAAAATCCGCTTGGCTTTACCGCGCAGGCTGTGATAAAGCGTGGAAATAACGTACAGCAGAAACAAAGTAGTTCCGTAAATGCTGAAACTGACAATTTTCCACGGATCGCCCTGTTGCGCAGCAACCACCACGACAATCACCAAACCCGTCAACGCCGCTACCGCGCCAACCAAGTGGCTGATACTATTAAAACGTTCGCCTTCGTACATGGGCACTACGCCTTGCCATTCAAATTCGAGATTGTGGAGAATCTTATCTGATCTCCCGCCTTACATCCCTCTCCCGCTGACGGGAAACAGGTTCGACGTCCGTTAAAATCATATAGCTTGAAGGTAACCTCTTCGTGAATGACTCACATCCATCGTCCTCCTCACTTAGCTACCGCGATGCCGGCGTGGATATTGATGCCGGTAACCGTTTGGTAGACCGCATAAAACCTCATGTCCGGCGTACCTTGCGACCCGGTGTTCTGGGTGACTTGGGCGGCTTCGGCGCTCTGTTTGAGCTGCCGCTGGATCGCTACCGCCAACCCGTGCTGGTTTCCGGAACGGATGGCGTCGGTACCAAGCTTAAATTGGCCCTGGCGCTGAACCGGTATGACACCATCGGCATTGATTTGGTGGCCATGTGCGTCAACGATGTACTGGTAGTTGGCGCTGAGCCGTTGTTTTTCCTGGATTATTACGCAACCGGCCGGCTGAATGTGGACGTTGCCGCAAACGTCATCAAAGGCATCGCTGACGGTTGCGAGCAGGCAGGTGCAGCGCTGGTCGGCGGGGAAACCGCTGAAATGCCCGGTCTGTACAGCGAAGATGATTACGACCTGGCTGGCTTCTGCGTCGGGGTGGTCGAGAAGACACGGATCATCGACCGCCACCGGGTCAAAGCGGGTAATATCTTGCTTGGACTGGCCTCCTCTGGCCCGCACTCCAATGGCTATTCGCTGATCCGCAAGATCCTGGCAGTCAGCGGCTCAAAGCTAGATCAACCTCTTATTGAAGGCCGGACCCTTGGCGAAGCGTTGCTCATGCCGACCCGTATCTACGTCAAGCCGGTGCTGAAACTGCTAGAGACACTGGAAGTAAAAGCCATTGCCCACATCACCGGTGGCGGCCTGACCGAGAATCTGCCCCGGGTTCTGCCCGTTGGCGTCAAGGCGCGCATTGACACTCAAAGCTGGCTGCGTCCAGCAATCTTTCAATGGTTGCAACAACAAGGAGGGGTTATCGAGGCCGAAATGTGGCGAACTTTCAATTGTGGCGTGGGTATGGTGGTCTGCGTTGCGGCGGAGGATGCAGATCAGGCGCTGACTGTCTTGAATGAAGCAGGTGAAACTGCTTGGGCAATTGGCGAAATTATCACCGGCGAAGGTGAACCCGTTGTGGAATTTCTTCCATGAGTACCGCAAGAAAATGCCGGTTAGTGGTACTGATTTCTGGGCGTGGCAGCAACTTACAGGCAATTCTCGATCAAGCGGCACGCGGCAAGCTGCCGGTCGAAATCGCTGCTGTGATCAGTAACCAACCGGGCGTTTATGGCCTGGAACGGGCACGGCAAGCCGGTGTCCCCGCAATGGGATTGGATCATAAGAACTTCTCCAGCCGGCCTGAGTTCGAAGCTACTCTCATTGAATTAATCGATCGTCAACAACCGGATCTAGTAATTTTGGCCGGCTTCATGCGCGTGCTGACTGCTGGCTTTACTGAGCATTACCGGGGGCGGTTGCTTAACATCCATCCCTCGCTATTACCGGAATTTCGCGGATTGCACACGCATGAACGAGCCATTGCTGCAGGAGAAACCGAGCATGGCGCAACCATTCATTTCGTAACGGCTGAATTGGATGGGGGACCGGTTATCGTGCAAGCACGGGTGCCGGTCTTACCGGATGACGATCCTGACCGGCTAGCGGCGCGGGTATTGGAACAGGAACATCGTCTGTATCCGCAGGCGATCGGCTGGTTCGCAGAAGGCCGGCTTCGATTGGAAGGTGAGCAGGTGTGGTTCGACGGGAAACCGCTTATGAAACCGCTGCGGCTGGAGGATTGCGCCTCTCTCTCTTAATATCCCTTTTCGCGTGGTTCATCGCCACCGATCCGGCTTGGGGTCGGACCCGTTTGCCGCTTGTATTTTGCATCCTGCCGCTTGTTGTAGGGGCGCAGCGCCGGACCGCTGAGCATCTCAAAGCTGATCGCGCAAATTGCCATGCCTGGGCGCAGCGCTAGGGGCAATTTGCCGCTGTTGAAACACTCCAGGACGATAGCCCCGCTCCAACCCGGATCAATGCGATGAGCGGTGACATGCACCATAAGCCCCAGCCGGGCTAGGCTGGAACGCCCATCCAGCCAGCCAACCAGATCATCGGGAACAGTGATCGTCTCAGCAGTAGCTGCCAAAGCCAATTCACCGGGATGAATGAAAAACGCATCATCGGGACCGATCCGGATTTCCTTACTCATGATGCAGTTGATAGCATGATCCATCTCTTCCCGCGGACCGCTCAGGTCAATATGCGATGCAGCATGGTCGTTGAATACCCGGAAACGATGGCCGAGATGCAAGTCCACGCTAACGCCATTAATACGGCTGGACACCGGACGCGGCTCGATGCGGATTCTGCCTTCTTCAAGATAGCGTTCGATGTCACGGTCGCATAGGCGCACGGAATTCTCCCTGGAAAATGGAAAGCGCGGTTTGAACCGCGCTCGATAGGCGTTCAGCGCACTCTGACTTCATGGCACTCGCGGTACTTAATGCCACGGCGCCAGTATTCCTCGCAGACGGTGCGATACTTAGGCTTAGGTTTAACTTTTGTGCATACGGTCTTGGTTTCAACCACGCGACCATTGACAACCGTCTTTTCCTGGCGGCACTTCTCCGCAGCATTGGCCTCTTTGATGGGCAGGATCAACAATCCTGTCGCCATTATCGTCACCGCTACCAACCCGGTTTTCAGAAATTTCATACAACACCTCCTCTCAAGAGAATTTGAAGTAACCGCACTCGAAAATAGATCGGGAAAGCTTTACGTACTCTGAATGACAATATCCGGAAACTTGTGGCTGTAGTTGCGGGCCTGCTGTGACAAACGGGCTGCAGTGCGGCGAGCAATATCCCGGTATAGCTCGGCAATCCGGCTGGCTGGCTCCGCCACCACGGTCGGCCGGCCGTTGTCGGTTTCTTCACGAATCCGGATATCCAGCGGCAGCGCACCAAGAAACGGCACATTGTATTGTTCCGCCATGCGCTTCCCTCCGCCTTCGCCGAAGATATTTTCCTCATGACCGCACTTTGAGCAGATGTGAATGCTCATATTTTCAACAATCCCCAGAACCGGCACCTCGACCTTCTCAAACATTTTCAGTCCCTTGCGGGCATCCAGCAGCGCAATATCCTGGGGAGTCGTGACAATAACCGCCCCGCTGACCGGCACTTTTTGCGACAAAGTGAGTTGCGTATCACCGGTACCCGGCGGCAAATCAATGACCAAATAGTCCAGATCGTTCCAGCGGGTATCACGCAATAATTGCTCCAGCGCTTGAGTGACCATCGGTCCACGCCACACCATTGGCGTTTCTTCTTCAATCAGATAGCCAATAGACATCGACTGAATATTGTAGCTGACGATGGGCAATAACGACTTACCATCCGGAGATTCCGGTTGCTGGTTCGCGCCAAGCATCCGGGGCTGGCTAGGACCGTAGATATCGGCATCCAGCAAACCAACCCGGGCGCCCTCAGCGCTTAAAGCGAGTGCCAAATTGACCGCTGTCGTGGATTTTCCCACCCCGCCTTTTCCAGAAGCAACGGCGATGATGTTCCGGACCCCTGGCAAAGGCTTTAAACCCTTTTGCACCTCGTGAGCGAGGATCTTGCTACTTACATGAATGGTCACTTCGCTGGCGCCCGGTAACATCGCTAATTGGCCACGGAGCGCAGCGATTAGCGTATCCTGATATCCTGCTGCCGGAAACCCCAGTTCCACATTGATCTCGATTTGCCCATCATCCCCCGTCTGAATCTGCTTGATACATTTAGCAGCGGCCAGATCCTGTTCGAGATAGGGGTCTACATAGCCCTTAAGGGCATTCTCCACATCAGTGCGCGATACAGCAGTCATAAGTGGGACTTCTCCTCAGCCATCGAATTTATTTTCGAAAAAAAAGAAAACCGGGCGCTGGTTTACATCGCCTGATCTGACAATACATCGATCAATAGCCGGCCAAACATCAATAGCCGGCCAAACATCGTTCGCGCGCAGTATTCAGTTTCAGACCGGCATCGGCCTGCAAAACTGCCATCACGCATTGCCAATAGGATGGTTGATAGTAATTCAGCAGCCGGCAATCGGCCAACTTAACCTGTTCGGGCGCTTCCCCACGTTGCTGAGCCAAAGAGACCGCCTGCTCACAAAAGCTCTGACTCCACAGTTGCTCCGAAAGGGTACCAAGACCGCTAGTATGGCTTGTATTCGCAGTCAACAGCCCAGTCAGCCCTATCAATCCGCTCAATACTGTTTTGACTTTCACTTGAATCTCCATTCATTAACAACCTAATTGCGGATGACAGCCATGGCGGAATGCTGCTAACTTAATCTCTTTTCCGACCTCTTCCCAACGCGATTTCCCGTGCCATGAGCGACCAAAACCGTCGAATCCTCGTCACCAGCGCCCTGCCTTACGCCAACGGCCCCATCCACATCGGTCACTTGGTGGAATACATCCAGACCGATATCTGGGTTCGCTTCCAGAAACTGTGCGGCCATCATTGTTACTACGTGTGCGCTGATGACGCTCACGGCACCCCGATCATGCTGCGCGCCGAACAAGATGGCGTGACGCCGGAACAGTTGATTGAACAAGTTTGGCGCGAGCATCAAGCCGATTTTGCCGATTTTCTGGTTGAATTCGACAATTATTATTCAACACATTCTCCGGAAAACCGCCATTACGCTGAATTGATCTACCATCGGCTAGATGCGGTCGGCCATATCAGCCGCCGGGTCATTACTCAGGCTTTCGATCCGGAAAAACAGATGTTCTTGCCGGATCGCTTTATCAAAGGCGAATGTCCGCGTTGCGGTACTCTCGACCAATACGGCGACAGTTGTGAGAATTGCGGAGCCACCTATTCGCCCACTGATCTGAAAAATCCCCGTTCAGTTATTTCTGGCGCGACACCGGTCACTAAGGAATCACTGCACTTTTTCTTCAAGCTGGCCGATTTTGAGGCCATGCTACAGGATTGGATTATCAGCGGGCCGATCCAGCCCCAGATGGCCAATAAACTCAACGAATGGTTCACCGCCGGCTTGCAGGAGTGGGATATCTCCCGCGATGCGCCCTACTGGGGGTTTGAGATTCCTGATGCGCCCGGCAAGTATTTCTACGTCTGGTTAGACGCACCCATTGGTTATATGGCCAGCTTCCAGAATTATTGCGACCGCACCGGGCTACATTTTGATGATTTCTGGGCTCCAGATAGCACTGCTGAGGTTTATCACTTTATCGGCAAGGATATTGCTTATTTCCATATTCTATTTTGGCCAGCGGAATTGACTGGCGCTGGTTTCCGCAAGCCAACAGCGGTACATTGCCATGGTTTTCTAACCGTGGACGGACAGAAAATGTCCAAATCACGCGGTACTTTTATCAAGGCCCGTACCTATCTCCACCATCTGCGCCCGGAATACCTGCGTTACTACTTTGCCACCAAGCTAAACGATGGCATTGACGATCTAGATCTGAATTTCGAGGATTTCCTGCATCGGGTTAACAGTGACCTAGTAGGCAAGCTGGTCAATATTGCCAGCCGCTGCGCCGGTTTCATCACCCGCCGGTTCAGCGGTCAACTAGCCGATAGTCTGGCTGAACCGGCATTGTATGCCGAGTTTGCCACAGCCAGCGAATCGATTGCTCACGCCTACGAAGGGCGGGAATTCGGACGGGCGATGCGTGAGATCATGGCGCTGGCCGATCGTGCTAATCAGTACATCGACGAGCGGAAACCGTGGATTCTAGCTAAGCAGCCCGACGCTCATGACGAAGTGCAGGCAGTGTGCAGCCTAGGGTTAAACTTATTCCGGGTTCTCATCATCTACCTCAAGCCGGTATTGCCAGGTCTGGCCGCTCAGGTTGAACAGTTTCTGCAAATTCCGCCACTGCGCTGGAATGATCTTGAAAAACCATTGTTAGATCATAAAATTGGCGAATTTAAGCCATTAATGCAGCGGGTGGATATGGCGCAGATTACCGCCATGATTGACGAATCCAAGGAGAATTATTCACCTGCTCGCGAAGTGCCCGCTTCATCTCCCGGACCACTGGCTGATGACCCCGTCAGTCCCCTCATTACTATTGAAGATTTTGCCAAGATCGATCTGCGGGTAGCAAGGATCATCAAGGCCGAGGCCGTGGCTGGCGCCGATAAATTGGTGCGTCTGGAGCTCGATCTTGGCGGCGAAATCCGCCAAGTGTTCGCCGGAATCAAGCCGGCTTATGCGCCGGAAGAGTTGCAAGGACGGTTGACTGTGATGGCCGCCAACTTGACCCCGCGTAAGATGCGCTTTGGCGTTTCGGAAGGCATGGTGCTGGCAGCCGGCGGTAGCAGCGGCATTTACCTGCTCAACCCCGATAATGGCGCAGAACCGGGGATGCGAGTGAAGTAAATTTCCTGCCTGCTTGTACAGAGGATGCCAATAACTAGAGTGGAGTGAAAAATAAGGACCGCTACACTATAGCGAATCCTGACCTGTGAGAGACCGGCATCATCGTTCCTATGCGACCCGCATCCGCAGATCGACATGGTAATTGTCCTGTCCATAATTATGTTGATTGCTTTGTTCCTGATGGGGCTGGATGACCACTCTCAATGTCATAATATGCTAGAGGTTAGCAACGTGAAGCCGTGGATCAACGAAGACATTTTCAAAAGCTGGACTGACGCTCAGAAACGTCTATGGGAAAGTCTGTGTTCGGCTGTGCCATTCCAGCCGCCAGCTGGTGTTGAGGCTTGGCGGGAAACTTATCTCAGGAATCTGGCAACCTGGGAATCAGCGGTTAAGAAGACCTTACAACAAGAAGCAAGCTGGGTTGAGCAGTGGGTACACAAGGTCGCCCATGAGCAGGGAACACCAGAGGTTATGGCTTCCTGGGTACAACAAATGGAGGATGTGTTGCAACGCTGGATTCGAACGCAGAACCAGTGGTGGGACGAATACTTCGCAGTGCTGCGTCAAGGTGGAATTGCCTACCCGGACTGGACCGGCCCGCAAGTGCCGCCGGCAGAACCGGTCGCAACGAAAAAGCCGGCCCGGGCGCCAAAACCCCAGGTCAAAGTGGCTTCAGCTCCACCAGTAGCCGAGCCGGCAGCAACATCCGAGCCGGTTCCGCTGCCCGAACCACCCGTCGTGGTACAAGCCGCGCCGGCGCCTCCGGCCGAAAAACCCGCGAAGCCGATACCTGCTATTCCCCCCGCCCCTCTTGAACCGGACGATCTTAAACTCATTAGCGGTATTGGCCCGGCTCTGGAAAAAAAGCTAAACGCTTGCGGCATCTCCCGTTATCAGGAACTGGCCACCTTGAGCGATGCTGACATCGACCGGGTTGAAGCCGCTATCAAATCATTCGGACGTATCCGCCGTGATAATTGGATCAGCCAGGCCAAAACGCGGCATTTCGAAAAATATCAGGTGCAGATCTAGCCAATGGCATGGGGTCGAGCTTACTGCCTGGCCCCATGCCAGGAGTCGAATGTTCAATGCCCGTTCATACCATCGCTACTATACTGAACAGCCAGGTTTCTCTAGGTTGTCGAATCACTGTGCAGGGTTGGGTGCGGACTCGTCGCGATTCTAAGGCCGGACTGTCCTTCATTGCGCTCCACGATGGTTCGTGTTTTGATGCGCTGCAAGTCATTGCCCCAAATGATCTCCCTAATTATCTCAGCGAGGTCGTGCATCTGACCGCAGGTTGCGCATTGCGTGTCAGTGGTGAAGTCGTCGCCTCTTCCGGCAAAGGGCAAGCCGTGGAACTGCATGCCGACCAAATCGATGTTGCCGGTTGGGTTGAAGATCCAGAAACCTATCCCATTGCACCCAAGCCGCACAGTTTTGAGTACTTGCGCACAGTCGCGCACTTGCGGCCACGCACTAACAGCATCGGCGCAGTGGCCCGGGTGCGGCATTGCCTGGCACAGGCTATTCAGCGGTTTTTCCATGAGCAGGGTTATCTCTGGGTACATACCCCGATTATCACCGCCAGTGATTGCGAGGGGGCCGGCGAGCTATTCCGAGTGAGTACCCTGGATCGGGTCAATCCACCTCGCACTGTCGAAGGCCATATTGATTTTGAGCAGGATTTTTTTGGCCGCGAAACATTTTTGACTGTCTCCGGCCAGCTCAATGTTGAAGCCTACTGTCTGGCTTTATCCAAGGTCTACACTTTCGGGCCAACCTTCCGTGCCGAAAACTCCAACACCAGCCGCCATCTGGCAGAGTTTTGGATGGTTGAGCCGGAAACCGCCTTCGCGGACCTCCACGCTAATGCTAATCTAGCTGAGGCATTATTAAAATTTATCTTCCAGGCGATGCTTGAAGAGCGAGCCGATGACTTATCCTTTTTTGCCCAGCGGATTGATAAAACCTGCATCCAACGGTTGGAGCAGGTAGTCAATTCACCCTTCGAGCGCATGGCTTATAACGAAGCGATCCGCATTCTGGAACAAGCGGACCGGCCTTTTGAGTTTCCCATCCAGTGGGGTATGGATCTCCAGTCCGAGCATGAGCGCTATCTGGCTGATGATTACGTGGGACGGCCGCTGATATTGATGAATTACCCTAAAAAAATCAAGAGCTTCTATATGCGCCTCAATGATGATGGCCAGACGGTGGCGGCAATGGATGTCCTAGCGCCAGGTATCGGTGAAATCATCGGTGGAAGCCAACGCGAAGAGCGGTTGGATGTGCTGGATGCACGGCTGGATGAACTGGGCATGAGCAAAACCGCCTATAATTGGTATCGGGATCTGCGCCGCTATGGCAGTGTACCGCATGCCGGATTCGGGCTGGGTTTCGAACGCACCATCAGCTACGTGACTGGGATGAGCAATGTGCGTGATGTCATTCCGTTTCCGCGTACCCCGCGCAGCGCGGATTTTTAGTTTTTCAGATTCATTGATTCAAACCGGTTCGCCTTTATGACCACCACCTCCCCATCTACGCCATCCAAGAGCAAGGGCCGGCGCGCCAATGCCCTTCCTGTGGGTTGCATGCTGGACGAGTATCGTATTGACTCGATTCTAGGAGCTGGCGGATTTGGTGTGACCTACAAGGCACGAGACACCCATCTGGATACCTGGGTTGCCATCAAAGAATACTTTCCAGTGGAATGGTCGTTTCGCGATCCTAATGGAGTGACCGTTCACCCTAATACCCAAGGAGACACCAGCGACACTGAAGGCGCAATATCGGACTATCGCTGGGGATTAGAGCGTTTTCTTGATGAGGCGCGGGTACTGGCTCGAATTCAGCATCCCTACGTGGTACGGGTCAAGCGCTATTTTCGAGGTCACGGCACTGCCTACATCGTGATGGATTATGAGGAAGGCCAACCGTTAAACATGATGCTACAGGGAGAAGAAACGCTGCGCGAGGATGAAGTGCGTGGCCTATTGGAAGATGTGCTGCCTGCACTGCAAGCGGTACACGAACAAGGTTATCTACATCGCGATATCAAGCCTTCCAATTTATATGTGCGCGCCAGTGACCACCGGGTACTGCTAATTGATTTCGGTGCAGCCCGGCAGGCGGCGGGACGTCACAGCCAGAGCGTCACCAGCCTGGTCACACCAGGTTATTCACCGCCCGAACAGTACACGACCCGTAATGACCGGTATGGGACCTGGACCGATATCTACGCTCTCGGCGCCGTTTTATACCGTTGCATAATCGGTCACGCCCCGACAGAAGCGGCTGACCGGTTGCTCGACGATAATATAGAGCCTGCTATCAAGGCAGGTGCGGGCCGCTACAGCACCAATCTGCTGCGGGTAATCGACCGGGCATTGGAAGTACGGCCGGAACAACGATTCCTCACTGTCGCGGATATGCAAGCAGCGCTCGCTGGCTCACACGATGACAACAGTGATGAAACGGTGATTATGCTGCCGATCACCCCTGTTAGACCTGCCCCGATATTTGAAACACCGCGGGTCACCGGCCGGCTGGCGAATCCCATAGCGAATGATCCGCTAAGACCTGAATCGCCGCAACTCACGGATCATTCACCGAAATCACTGCTGGAGCCCGTCGAATCCGATTCTGGCGGCTGGCTGAAATTCACGCAACCACCCGCGGCTGCCCACACCGCTTCAGTCGAGCAACAGCAAAATGCTGTGCAGACGCCTGCATCCCGATGGCGGTTAGCCGCCTTCGCTACAGGCGGTATGGCGTTGGCAGCTGTAGCAGCAGCGCTCATCTGGCTAGGCTTGTCCAAGCCGATCCCGCAAACCTTGGAATCAAAGCCGCTGCCTCGCTACCGCTTAGGCGAACTGGAGCCATCGGCCGCAAATCCGCCAGCGGTTCCTAACACTCCAGTATCAACCACAACACCGTCCACGCTTTCTTCAACGCCTCATAAGGTTGTTGATTCGCCGGTGCCAGCCGGAAGCGCAGAGCCGGCACACTTACCAGCTCCGCTGGAAAAACCGGTGATCGAAGACGGGTCTGCAGCCATGAAGGGCATGTCAAAAACAGCCGGTGGCTCACCTGAGTTGCCGGTAGCCGGAGGCGAGCCTCAGCCGCCCGTTATGAAGGGGACACCGGAAATGACAGATTCGCCAGAATCCCCAATAGCGCAGGACACGTCCGGATCGACAGCCACAAAGAGTAGACCGGAAACAACCCAAGAGGAACCACCAGCAAACATGACTAGTGCATCACAGGTTCCTAGCACAGCACCCGCTCCCGTCGCACCAAAAGGCCAACACACTGCAGGCGAGGAGTTAAAAGCACCTAAGAAAGCCCAACGCTCTCAGAGGGCCACCCCCCAAAAAGCCCGTCCGTGGAAAGTGATACCTTATGATCCATCGGCAAAGAAACCGTCACAAGGTCCAGCCGCAGCACCGAAGCGTGGTAATCTCTGGGGCGCTCCCAGCGACTCAGGAGGAGGGTTTAATCAAAAATGAGCTTCAACTTCTGGCCCTTTTCGCGACAACGACGCAAGTTGCCTGAACCGGTGCCGGTGCGAGCGCGTTTTATTCGTACCGATGCAGTGGGTAAGGGGGATTTACGGTTACAATCGGCCCTATGCCGGTTGGGCCGCGCACCCGATAACAATATATGTTTCGATAACGACTCAGTCTCGAATTACCATGCTGAGATTTATTATTTACCCGATGGCTCATTCCAGATTTGCGATTTGAATTCCACAAATGGAACCTGGATCAATGGGAAGCGGATTCAAAGCCAGATGCTTGGAAATGGCGATGTCGTAGAGTTGGGTGAAGTGCGCCTGCATTTCCGGGTGGACCATTCATAAATCAGGTGGTTTGCTAAACACCGCCTCTAAGATCAGGAGAAGTCGCATGCCTCTGTATCGCGGCTTTAAAAAAGGTGGTTCCTCTCCGAATCCACCTGTTGAGCCAACTCGCCGCATTGCCCGCCCCGAAGCAGCTAATCGCTCTCGACCGGCAGCAATGCCATCGGCAAATTCAGTAGTGACCAACCCTACAGCCATGGCAGGCGCTGCATTGTCTGACTTAGTGGTGGGCTGGCTCGTCGTGATTGCCGGCCCTGAGCGGGGCAAAGTATTGTCACTGGGTTATGGCGTCAATGACATCGGCCGAGGGGCAGGCGCCCGCCTCCGGCTGGATTTTGGCGATGAAACCATCGCTCACGAAAATCAAGCCGCTATCATTTACACCATGCGGTCCCGGCGGTTCTATTTGCAATCAGTTGCCACTGGAACTTGGCTGGATGGACGAATGATTCAAGAATCGGTGGAGCTGAAAGGCGGCGAAATGCTGCAAGTCGGGCAGGCTCGTTTGCGGTTTGTACCGCTGTGTGGCCCCAGCTTCGACTGGTGCGCTGGCGGCTAACCGGGAGAAAATGGCATGGTGGCGTGGATTCACGATGAAGGAATGGCACAAGGCAGCCGTTCACGCCAGGAAGATGATTATGGAGTTTTCGAGCTGCCATCAGAACTAGGCGCAGGCGACCTGCTGTTGGTATTAGCCGATGGCATGGGAGGTGAACAGGGTGGCGCCTTGGCAAGCACTCTAGCGGTGCGTGAATTTATCGAGACCTATGACGCCGTATCTGCCACTACAATTCCCAAGCGGCTCGAACAGACCTTGCTGCATGTCAACACTCAGATGGGACGAAAAGTAGCTACCGATCCAGAGGGATTGAGTGGAATGGGCTGTACACTGTTGGCGGTGGTGCTGGCTGAAGAAGGTTTGTACTGGATCAGTGTCGGCGATTCGCCCCTTTGGTTGTGGCGGCGGGGGCGGTTACATCGTCTGAATCAGGATCACGCCTATCGCAGCATTTTAGCCCACCGGGTCGCTGCGGGTGAAATCAGCGCGGATTTCGCTGCCCGGCACCCCGACCGCAATGCGCTGATGAGCGCCGTGACAGGGGATGCGCTCGATTTAGTGGACTTGTCACACCATGCCCATACCCTCAAAGAGGGCGATCAGATCCTGCTGGCAAGTGATGGCGTTTTGACACTGAGTGAGCAGCAGATTGCAGCGATGTTAAAAAGAAATCCCCAGGTAAACGGCACCCCCTGTCAGACACTGCTGGCGGCAATAGCCGCCCATCAGCGTCCATATCAAGATAACATCACGGTATTGTGGGTCCGCGCCGCCGAATTTTCAGTGCATCGTTCCTGGTGGCATCGCGTATGGGAGCATCTAGGCAGGGGTTGATCCTGATACCAACCAAGCCAGCAAATCAAGCGGCTTCTCCAGAAAACCATCCGCCCCCCATTTTTCCGGGCAATCCTCGCCGCTCAGATAACCAAATTTGGCTACCAGTGCCATCATGCCTGCTCGTTTGCCGGCCTGTACATCGCGTTCGGCGTCGCCAATATACAGCGAGCAGGCCGGCGCTACACCAATCTGTTTGCAAGCGTGCCATAACGGTTCCGGCTCGGGTTTACGCTTATCCAGCGTATCACCGCTGACCACGCAGGCGGCCCGCGGCCACAGCCCTACCGCCTTCACCAAAGGTTCAGTGAGCCACCCAGGTTTGTTGGTCACGATGCCCCAATGGATAGAATCCGCTTCCAAACGCGCTAGTACTTCGCTCATACCAGGAAACAGCACGGTATCAACAGCGATAGCTTCATAGTAAAGCTCTAGAAACCGCCGGTTGCACTCGGCATAGAGAGGGTCATCGACTCCCAGCCCGAAGCAGGCTTTAAGCATACCGGGCGAGCCGTGCGAGACGGTTCGCCGGATGGCGGAAAATGGCGGTTCGGGAACGCCGTACTCACGACAAAGCCGATACAACGCCGCTGCTAGATCCGGTGCTGTGTCCAGCAAGGTGCCATCCAGGTCAAATAGCACACAGGCTGGCAATTGATCATCAATTGAACCAGAGGTCATATGGTATCTGGCCGGCAGTAGAGCATATAGTTGACCGACACACCCGGCCCCAGCCAGTAGCGGCCCGTCAGTGGATTGTGATGCAGACCCGTCATTTCTTTCATTACCAAACCGGCCTCTCGCGTCCAGCCCTCCAATTCTGAGGGACGAATGAATTTACGGTAGTCGTGAGTACCCTTGGGCAGCATCCGCAACACATACTCTACACCAATAATAACAAACAGATAGGACTTAGGGTTACGATTGATGGTTGAGAAGACCAGATGACCCTCCGGCTTGACTAATCGAGCGCAGGCGCGAATAGTCGAGGCCGGTTCAGGAACATGCTCCAACATCTCCATACAGGTCACCACATCAAAACTACCTGGCTCGCTTTCAGCCAATTCTTCAGCAGTGATGCGCCGATAGTCGAGGACCGCGCCGGATTCGAGCTGGTGCAACTGTGCCACGGCCAGCGGCGCTTCGCCCATATCGATGCCGAGTACTTGAGCACCGTGCAGCGCCATACTTTCGGCAAGGATGCCACCACCGCAACCAACATCGAGCGTCCGCTTTCCGGCTAAACCACCGACCCGCTCATCAATATAAGTCAGGCGCAGGGGATTGATATCGTGCAGAGGTTTAAATTCGCTATCCGGATCCCACCAACGACCGGCGAGCTCCTCAAATTTAGCGATTTCCTGATAGTCCACATTTGAATTAGCGGTTGTCATGTCCGGCTCTATTGGCTAAATGAAAGGTTTCTGGCAGGTTTGGCTGATACAGATTGGATTTTATGCCCAACCGGTTCCAATGATTCGATCCCGCCATTCCCGCGCATGCTGGATGATTTCCTGTGTATCCAGGGTGATCAACTGCCGGTCCGCCAACAACCGGCGGCCAGCAACCCAAACGTCGCTGACCTGATGGCGCCCTGTGGCATAAACTAATTGTGAGACTGGATGGTAAACCGGCTCGGTTTCCACCATGCCGAGATTGACTGCAATAATGTCAGCCGACTTACCTGGCTCCAATGAGCCGGTTTCTTCAGCCAGACCCAGTGCACGGGCGCCGTTCAGCGTCGCCATGCGCAGGATCCGGGCCGCTGGAAGGGCGGATGCATCGCCAGCCATGCCCTTACCCAGCAACGCTGCGATGCGCAACTCGCCGAACAGGTCAAGATCGTTATTGCTAGCTGCACCATCAGTACCGATAGCGACATTGACGCCAGCCGCGTCTAATCGAGCGATCGGGCAGAAACCGCTGGCCAGCTTAAGATTGGATTCTGGGCAATGCGCCACATGGGCGCCAGCATGCGCCAGCCGCTCAATTTCACTGGGCTCCGCTTGGGTCAAATGGACAGCCAATAGTTGCGGCGATAACAGACCCAGCTGCTCCAGGCGATCCAGTGGCCGGCAACCCTGCTCAGTTACGAATTGCGCAATTTCGGCAACGGTTTCGTGGACGTGGATATGCACGGGGATATTCCGGTCAGCAGCCAGTTGGCCAATTCGTTCGAGTGCTGGCGCTGATACGGTGTAGGGAGCGTGAGGCGCAAAAGCGGTATGGAGCAACGGTTCAAATTTAAGTGCCTCATGCAGCGCCAGGCCTTTATCCAGATACTCATCCAGATTTCGAGCGTAGGCCGAAGGGAAGTCCAAAGCAATCAACCCAACACACGCGCGCATTCCGGCTTCACGGGCGACTGCAGCCGCCGCTTCAGGAAAAAAATACATATCGTTGAAGCAGGTCACCCCGCCGCGCAACATTTCAGCGATAGCCAGCCGCGTTCCGTCGCGGACAAAATCAGCATCAACCCAGCGCATCTCCGCAGGCCAGATATGATCTTGTAACCAACGCATCAATGGCAGATCATCAGCTAACCCACGCATCAGGGTCATACTGGCATGGGTATGCGCGTTGATTAGACCAGGCATCAGCACATGCTGGTCAAAGTGCAGATGTGTTTCAGAAGTATAACGGATCGCGGCTTCCGCTTGGGGCAGGATGGCCAAGATGCGGCCTTCATGAATAACGAGGGTATGGTGCTTAAGAACTTGCCCTTCCGGTTCGACCGGAACTATCCAGCGGGCGTTGAGCAAAGCAGTGGCAGCTTGCGGCATGCGCGTTCTCCGGGCGGTGACACCGGATTATAGCGGCGAATCTACGGGGCGCAAAAAAACGCCCCGGCGGTTTGCCGGGGCGTAGTTCCTATACGCTAAGACGCCAGAAGCTTACTGGCTGATAACACGTTCCTTAGCTGTCACGGTGATAACCACCCGGCGGTTTAATGCACGGCCAGCGGGGTTATCCCGGCCATTTGGCAGCGTATTCGGGGCCACGGGGTCGAGTTTGCCGCGGCTCTGGGTGCTGATCAATGAGGCAGGCACTCCTTTGGAGACCAGATAACTAGCGACACTATCAGCGCGACGCTGGCCAAGACGGAGGTTGTATTCCTGGCTACCCTTGCCGTCGGTGTGGCCAACGATCAGAATCGAAGAGACTGAGGCAACACGCCGCAAATCAGCCGACAGACGGTCCAGCTTAGCCATACCAGCAGGCTTCAAATTAGCCCTGTCAAAATCAAAATAGGCATCAGCGCCCAAAGTCAAAGTTTCGACCACAGGCGCGGCTGGAGGTGGCTCAACGACAGCAACAGCACCACACTCTGGAATATTTTTCTCGGCTGTCCAGAAAGGCGTGCGGATGCAATTGCCATAGGGATCTTTGACGATCTTGTCATAGGGATCCACAGCGTAAATGCAACCGTACTTATTAATCGCATGTGCCGGCAGTGCGGCGAACAGCATCATCGAAGCAGCCAGACCCAGGCTGAACTTATGCAGGTTTACTTTCATCGGTATACTCTCCCAATAGGCGCTGAAAATTCAGTACACGGCACATCAAGAATCTCAGGTCGCGGGGACCGGGTCAGCTTAACCGCGATCATCCACTTAACCAGTATACCCGAGCGGTTGCCATTACGAATGGCCAGCCGGCCGGTCTTGAGGTGTAATGATACAACACTGTGTCAGAATTGCAAAAAATGTTGTTCAAAGAATAAATAACATCATTTTGCGCGTTATCCTGGTATTTTGGCAAGATTTTTTTCGTTACCTGCCTGCAAATCCTGCTTGTTGCTAAACCAGCAATAAGCATTAAATCTGCTGAACCCACCTCGGATGGTGATTTTTCAAGATGAGGCTCAATGATACCGCTTAATCATGATCACGTTCGCGCCATTATTTGGCGCGATAATACTTTGGAACTGCTCGACCAGCGTCTTCTACCAGGGGAAATCCGCTACCAGCGGTTGACGACTGCTGCCGAGGTTGCCACAGCGATTCGCTGCATGGTGGTGCGAGGTGCGCCGGCTATCGGTATTACCGCAGCCTATGGCGTAGTGCTGGCAGCCAGGAACAGTTATGCCAAGACACAAGGGCACTGGCAAATTGCGATGCAAGAAGATCTAGATCGGCTTGCAGCATCCCGGCCTACCGCCGTCAACTTGTTTTGGGCGCTGAGACGTATGAAGCAGGTTATCGCCAATACGTCCGGTAATCCGCTTGAGAGGCTGCTGATTGAGGCGCGGACGATTCACGAAGAAGATATTGCCGCCAATCAATGTATGGGTCTGCTGGGCGCAGAACTGCTCGGTGAGTGCGGAGCAGTCCTAACGCATTGCAATGCTGGCTCGTTGGCTACTGGCGGCTATGGCACGGCATTAGGGGTGATTCGCGCTGGCTACGCAGCAGGGCTGATTGCGCAGGTTTATGCCGATGAGACGCGCCCTTGGCTGCAGGGCGCACGGCTGACTGCCTGGGAACTCGTACAGGACCGGATTCCGGTCACATTACTGGCGGATGGTGCGACGGCATCACTGATGAGGCAGGGTATGATCCGTTGGGTCATCGTTGGTGCAGACCGGATTGCTGCCAATGGCGATGCCGCCAACAAAATCGGTACCTATGGCTTAGCGGTAACCGCCCGCTATCACGGTGTTAAGTTGATGGTGGTCGCGCCAGCTTCGACTGTCGACCTAGCGGTTCCCAACGGGACGGGAATTCCTATCGAACAGCGCGCTGCTGATGAATTACTCAACTTTAACGGCTACCCGGTTGCTCCTGCTGGGGCTGATGGATGGAACCCTTCGTTCGATGTGACGCCTGCGGAACTCATAGATGCATTAGTGACGGAACGCGGGGTAATCTTGAAACCGGATGCGGCAAAAATGGCTGACATGATGGGCATCGAAAATCCAGCCTGCTAGGTGCAGGCAGCAGCCTAGAGGGTAATTTTCTGGTTTGGAGGCCAGCTCTTGGTTTTGACCGATAACCCGGCCCGGTGCTGTATCGAATCAAACGGCCCGGACACAACTAGATAGAAGCGGAGATATCGAGCGGGTCAAGCCGCTTCAATCCGTATCCGTCGAGGATACCGGAATCATCAACGTGTGATCTTCATGAACCAAGGCCGCTCTATGGAGCGTATTTTCGGTCGCCGCTATGAAAAAACCGCGAACTGGTCCGGTAACCGGGGTATTCTGCCGGAAATCCTGCAATCCTCCACAGTAGAAATTATTACAAATATCAGAGCGCATATCCCGAGGCAAACTACACCCATCAGCCTGATGGTAAACACAGGAACCTTGCGTGGTCTCATCGCCCACATGGCTCATGTAAGCAGCTAGCACCTTGCGGGAGCGTTGATCTGGGTGTGCCGTCCGGTAACGTTGCAGGGTCGCAGCTTCCAGGTAGGCATAGGTAAACGCCCCTCCCCCGCAACACGATCCCTGGCAACAGGCACAAGCCTGACCGGATGCCGCTTGAAGCCGGGCTTCCTGATCTGCGGGGGGTGCCGTCTGATTTTGATCTTGATTGAATACTACAGGGACAGGTGCCGCAAACACCCGGTCAACTAGTTGCTTCAGGTAATTACGAAACTCCCGCCGGCGTTTCGCAGGCAGCCGGGTGATCTTGGATAAGGAGGCGGGGATGACCGCCAAACGGAATGACTTGGCGTTACGAATGCCAAAATCACCCATCACCTGATTACGGAGCCGCTCCGCCTTCTCTCGCAAAGCCAGATACCATCGTTCACGCTGTTCATGTTCTTGACGGGCGCGATCCGCGACAGCGGCCCGCTGACACTCCGGAGCGGCGCAAACCCCGAAGTGCTGTTCTCTGATAGCAAGCGGGCGTCCACATTTTTTGCAGAGCTTGTTCTGTTTTTGCAACAAGGAATAGCGCCAATCACATTCTATCCGGCCACAAAGCTTATTTTTGCGTGCCTGGTGGAAAGGCAGAGGCGTATTGCAGACCAAACAAACAGGCGTACCTGTCAATCGGAAATTCACGCAGGTCATCGT
>Ga0116151_10000965_pt1 | contig 26650 bp, 19 predicted proteins | sample AD_UKC117_MetaG_FD_89893 | JGI IMG/M metagenome (GOLD analysis project Ga0116151, IMG submission 89893) | Active sludge microbial communities of municipal wastewater-treating anaerobic digesters from Hong Kong - AD_UKC117_MetaG | ecosystem: Engineered > Bioreactor > Anaerobic > Digestate... | reverse complement strand
TCAAGGATGTCAAGCCCAGGATGAGCCTGGACGGCTAGGGGTTCTGCCCATGGGGGTTGGTCACGTGGCTGCGGCTGATGGGGCGACGACCGACTGGTGATGGCTGGAGATCCAGACCCACCTTGGTCGAGGCGGCGAGGCTGTGTCTGGAACCGCGGCCGCTGGTGCGGACCGGTTGCAGGGCCGGTCAGGATCTGCCTGGACAGTCCGGTTAGAGATCGGCATGTTGGTTAGTCGGCGGTTGGTTGGTTAGAGTCCCACGGCCGTATAGGGCTAACCGGAGTGCCGTATCTCTAACCAGGATTCCGATCTCTCACCAGGATGCCGATCTCTAACCGGAGTGCCGCATCTCCAACCGGGATGTGCGATGAGCACCCCGGGGGGCGGAGTGACGTGCCCGCTGGCCAAGACCTGCCGGTACCGGCTCACCCAGACTGGGGCCGGTCGGCCCACGAGAACCTAGCACTCGACGATCCGTACCCACCGTCCTGTCCTGGCCAGGGAGTACCGTCGGGACATGAGCACTGGCAGGCGGTCCTGGATACCGCTGGTCGTCGCAGCATTGATAGGCATCGGGCTCATCGTCGGTGCCCGGGCACTGCTCGGCGGCGGCGACGATGGGGGAGGCGGCGACGATCCGGTGGCGCAATCGGACCGTACGGGCTGCCAGGAGCTGACAGTGGTCGCCTCCAGCGAGAAGGCCGCCTTGTTGTCCGAGTTGGCACAGCAGTACAACGGCACCGACCCACGGGTCGGCGACACGTGTGTGGATGTCCAGGTGGTGTCCAAGGCATCCGGGGGCGCGGCCCAAGCGCTGGCGCGTGGTTGGGACGAAAGTGTCGACGGGCCCCGGCCTGATGTGTGGACGCCTGCGTCGTCATCCTGGGCCGTCCTCGTGGACCAGGTGTCGGCCGAACAGGACAACCCGTCACCGGTGCCCGACGATCTGCCGTCTCTGGTGCAGACCCCCTTGGTGATCGCCATGCCGAAGCCCATGGCGGAGGCGTTGGGATGGCCCGATGAGCAGATCGGGTGGTCGGACCTAGCCGCACTTGCCGAGGATCCGAAGGGCTGGGGTGCGGTCGACCATCCCGAATGGGGACGCTTCAAGCTGGGCAAGACCAATCCGAACTACTCCACGTCGGGTCTGAACGCCACCATCGCGTCGTACTTCGCCGCCACCGGGTTGTCCAGCGACCTGACGCTGAAGAACGTCGCCGACCCACAGACCCGGGCCTTCGTGAAGCAACTCGAGTCGTCCGTGGTGCACTACGGCGACACCACGCTGACCTTCCTGGAGAACATGGCCAATGAAGCCGCCGCTGGCAAAGGCCTCACATACGTCTCGGCGGTCACTGTCGAGGAGAAGTCCGTCCTGGACTACAACCAGGGCAACCCGACCGGTGATCCCGCGAAGGCGGGCCAATCCCCACCGCCGCAGATCCCGTTGGTCGCGTTCTACCCCGACGACGGCACGCTGGTGTCGGACAACCCCTGGATGACCCTGGATGCCACGTGGGTGGACGCCTCGAAACAGCAGGCATCGGCGGACTTCCTGGCCTGGCTGCAGGAACCCGCGCAGCAGGAGGCGTTCACGGACGCGGGATTCCGGACCTTCGAAGGCACTCCGGGGGCGGTGATCTCCGAGCAGAACGGAATGCTTCCCGCCGGTGCCACGAACATCCTCAACCCCCCGTCGCCGGCGGTGCTTGCCGCGATCGAGGGCAGTTGGGCCGAATTGCGCAAGCGGGCGCACGTGCTGGTCGTGATGGATGTCTCCGGCTCGATGTCCGAGCCGGTCCCCGATGCCGGCGCGGACAAGTTGAGCCTTGCCAAGGACGCCGCCACGACGGCCCTTGAACAGTTCGCTCCCGACGACGAGGTCGGTCTGTGGGTCTTCTCGACCGATCTCGGAGCATCTGGCGAGCCGTTCGCGGAACTGGTGCCCATCGGCCCGGCGAAGGAGACGGTCCCCAAGATGCAGGCGGACATCGACCGTCTCATCGCCGACGGTGGTACGGCGTTGTACGCCACCCTGCGGCAGGCCCAGAGCCGCATGCTCAAGGACCTGCCGACCGATCGGATCAACGCCATCGTCCTGCTCAGCGATGGCCGCAATGAATACCCCTCTGACACCGATCTCAACGGTCTGCTGCGGCAACTGAACGGGGAGAGTGTCGACACCACAGTGCGTGTGTTCACCATCGGCTACGGGGATTCGGCCGACACCGAGGCGCTGCAGGCGATCGCTGAGGCGTCTCGGGGGAAGTACTACGAGGCGACCGACCCGGCCAGTATCGAGAAAGTGATGACCAGCGTCCTGTCCAACTTCTGATCCGGGCGTGCGGCAGACTTGCTCCCGTGTCCGTCAGCGATGAACTCAAGGATCCCTGGGGATGGCTGGTCGCAGGGGTGAGCGGGGGTCTCGGGTGGGCCGTCATGGCAGCCCCCCTCGGCCCGGTCGCGGTGCCCGTCGGGTTGGCCATCGGTGCTGCGGTGCTGGGAAGCAAGGTGGCAGTGGGAGCCATGCGGGGGGGCTCCGAGGACGACGGGCAACAGCGCGATCGCCTGCCCGAGGCCTCCCCGAACTCCCCGCAAGGCCAGTTCGTGCAGCGGGCGCGCGCTGCAGCCCGTCAGATCCATGGGCTGGCCGACCGGCCGGCGGACCCCGGTCTGCGGGCAGAGGTCGCCCAGGTGGACCGGGAAGCCGGCACCGTCGTGGCGGCGCTGCGCGAACTGGCGGGCAGGGTCACCCTGGTGGACAGCGCACTGCAGGCGGCGGATCCGGCGCAGGTCCACCAGGAGCGGCAGCGTCTTGAGTCCTTGTTGGCCGCAGAGACGGACCCACAGATGCGGGTTGAGCGGCAGCGGGTGCTGGACTCGGTCACCGCCCGCACAGAATCCTTGGCGCGGTTGGCCAGACTGCGAGAGAAGCTCCTCACGCGTGCGCAGACCGCGGCCTCCGACCTTGAGGGCTTGGCCGCCCGTACCGGCGAACTGGTGGCGGTCGGCACCTCTGCGTACGAGGGCGATCCGGCGGGCCAGATCCTGGCCGATCTGACGATGAGCCTGGAATCAGTGCGCACCGGTCTCGCGGAGGCCGAAGAGGTGAGCCGGGGCCTGCCCGGGGTGTAGAGCGTGCCCTCGGTGGGATTCGAACCCACACTGCCAGGATTTTGAGGCCTGTGACTCTGCCAGTTGGTCTACGAGGGCGTGCGCTGTCCATGGTAGCGACGGCTCGTAGTCTGGATGACGACGGGACGAGGAGGGAACGCGAATGGGTGGGGCTGGATTGCGGGTCCTCGTGGCAGAGGACGAGGCGCTCATCCGTATGGACCTCGTGGAGACCCTGCAGGAACTCGGCTTCGAGGTGGTGGCGTCGGTCGGCGATGGCACGTCGGCGGTCGCGGCCGCTGAACGGACCACGCCGCACATCGCATTGCTCGACATCAAGATGCCAGACATGGACGGGCTCGCGGCCGCGTCGCAGATCATCGCACTGCGTTCCACGGCGGTGGTCATGCTCACCGCGTTCAGTCAGCCCGAGTTGATCCAGCGGGCGATCGCCGCGGGTGCGATGGGCTACTTGGTGAAGCCCTTCAAGCCCGACGAACTGCGCGCGGCCCTGACGGTGGCGTGGGAGCGCTACAGCCAGTTGCGCGATGAGCAGCAGCGCGCCAGCCAACTCGAGCAGAGCCTCGCCGACCGCAAGACGATCGAACGTGCCCGTGGGGTGGTGCAGGCCAGACTCGGGGTCACCGAGGATGAGGCCTACACGTGGTTGCGCCGCACGGCCATGGACGAGCGTGTGCCGTTGGTCGACGTCGCCCGCAGGACTCTGGACGCCACGGACTGATCTGTTTCCAGCATGTGAACTCTTCTTCGTGGGAATCACGGATTTGCAACATGTGGTGGGTAGTCGTTTGTCCCGCGGATGATCGCCCGTAAGGTTATCTCCATTCGGTGCGACGGTCGTACCGGAAACTACGCACAAAAGGGGTACAAATGTCCCGACCGATCATTCTGCGGTCGCTTGTGGTGGTGGGTGCGGCGAGTCTGGCGCTTGCTGGTTGCAGCAGCGACTCCGGTTCGTCCGACTCCTCCGCAAGCCCGACCGCAGAGTCTTCCGCCGCCCCAGGCGACGGCACCCTGAAGATCGGCACCTTGTTGCCGCAGACGGGTTCGCTCGCCTTCCTCGGACCGCCCGAGTTCGCCGGTGTCGATCTCGCTGTCGAGGAGATCAACGCAGCCGGCGGCGTCAACGGCGCCAAGGTCGAATCCATCGTGGGTGACTCCGGTGACACATCGACCAACATTGCTTCCCAGACCGTCGACCGTCAGCTCTCGCAGGGTGTCGACGCCATCATCGGCGCGGCGTCCAGCGCGGTGTCGCTGACCGTCATCGACAAGGTCACCAGCGCCGGTGTGCAGCAGGTCTCGCCTGCGAACACCTCGCCGGAGTTCTCGACCTACCCGGACAAGGGACTGTACGCCCGTACCGCCCCGCCGGACACGTTCCAGGGCCAGGTCCTCGGTGACCTCGTCGCCGGTGACGGCCACACCACGATGGCCATCCTCGCCCTCGACGACGCCTACGGAACCGGACTTGCCGACAACGTCGAGAAGGCCTTCACCGCTGCTGGTGGAACCGTCGCCTCGAAGCAGATCTACGACCCCAAGGCGACGTCCTTCGAGGCCGAGGTCTCCGAGGCCAAGGCGTCAAACCCCGAGGGCATCGTGCTGATCGGGTTCGACGAGTCCAGCAAGGTCATCCAGGAGATGATCAAGCAGGGCATCGGCCCGAACAAGGTCCCGCTGTACTTGGTGGACGGCAACCTGTCCAACACCCTGTACACCGACCTGCCCAAGGGCATCATGGAGGGCACCCAGGGCACGCTTCCCGGTGCGGAGGCCAGCCAGGAGTTCCAGCAGAAGCTGCTCGACATCAACCCGAAGCTCGAGGACTTCTCCTACGCTCCGGAGTCGTACGACGCCGCGATCATCATTGCTCTTGCAGCTCAGGCAGCGGGCAACGACAGTGGCCTGGCGATCGGCGACAACATCAAGCAGGTGACCGCTGAGGGTGAGAAGTGCACCACCTACCAGCAGTGCATCGACCTGCTCAAGGATGGCAAGGACATCGACTACGACGGTCAGTCCGGCCCCATCGACCTCAACGACGTGGGCGACCCGAGCAAGGCCATCATGGGTCTCTACACCTACGGCGCCGACAACACCTACACCCGCACTGGTTCCCAGGAGGGTGACGTTCCGGACGCCTCGCAGGGCTGAGCCGGTACAAGCGCACGGTGCCCGTCCCCTCGATGGGGGCGGGCACCGTCGTGTTCGGGTGGTGGTTTGGCCCGCTCCCTCGATGGGGGCGGGCACCGTCGTGTTCGGGTGGTGGTGCGGCCCGTCCTCTCGATGGGGCGGGCACCGTCGTGTTCGGGGTACAACTCGACAACCTTCGGGTCGTTGGCGAGAGCCTTGCCGGTCCCGGGTGGTGCTGCGGCCCGCTCGGCCGCTTGTGACGAAGTTGCGGACCCTGTAGGCCGGTTTGTCACGATGTTGCGGGGTGTCGGGGGGTTTGACCGCACACCTTCGTCACAAACGGGGAGGCGGGGGTGACACCTTCGTCACAAACGCGCCGTGGCTGTGCGCTCCCGTCGCAGTGAGGGGGTCAGGCCTTGGCCAGCGTCCCCAGGTACAACTCGACAACCTTCGGGTCGTTGGCGAGAGCCTTGCCGGTCCCGGTGTAGGCGTTGCGTCCTTGGTCGAGCACGTACGCGCGGTCGCAGATCTGCAAACACCTACGTGCGTTCTGCTCGACCATGATGACCGTCACGCCGGTCTTGTTGATCGCCTTGACACGCACGAACGCCTCGTCGGTCAACGCAGGGGAGAGGCCTGCCGACGGTTCATCGAGCAGGAGCACCTTGGGCTCCATCATCAGAGCCCGGGCCATGGCCACCATCTGCCGCTCGCCGCCGGACAGGGACCCAGCACGCTGCTTTCGGCGCTGGGCGAGGGCGGGGAACAGGTCGGCGACCTCATCGAAGCGGCTGTGGAAGGCCTTCGGCTCCTGGAAGGCGCCCATCTGGAGGTTCTCCTCGATGGTCAGGGAGGGGAACACGTTGTTGTTCTGCGGGACGAATCCGATCCCCATGGACACCAACTTGTCCGCGCGCTTGTTGGTGATGTTCTTGTCGTCGAAGGTGACCTTTCCGCTGCGCACCTTGACGAGGCCGAACAGGGACTTCAGCAGTGTGGACTTGCCGGCGCCGTTCGGGCCGATGATGCCGACCAACTCCCCGGACTGCGCGTACAGGTCACATCCGTTGAGGATGTTCACGCCGGGGAAGTATCCGGCGATGACGTCGTCGATCCGTACCAGTGCGCCTTCGGCCGCCCTCAGGTGATCGTCGCGGCCCTCGATCGTGGTCCCGGCCATCAGACCTCCTCAGGGTGAGCCGTGAGAGCTTCACCGGAGTCGGTGAGCGGCTTGTCGTGGTGGGTGCCGAGGTAGGCGTCGATAACCGCCTCGTTGCTCATGACGTCGTGCGGCGGACCCTCGGCGATGACCTTGCCCTGACTCATGACGATCACCCAGTCGCTGATGTCCCGGACCATGTCCATGTCGTGCTCGACGAACAAGACCGTGGTGCCGCCGGCGCGGACCTCCCGGATGTGGTCCAACAGGCTCTGGGTGAGGGCCGGGTTCACACCGGCCATCGGCTCGTCGAGCATGATCATGTCGGGTCGCACCATCAGCGCACGCGCCATCTCGAGGAGCTTGCGCTGGCCCCCGGACAGCGATCCCGCGAGGTCGTCCTGCTTCTGAGCCAGGTTGAAACTCTCCAGTAGGCGCAGCGCCCGCTCGGAGATCTCGTTCTCCTGGCCCCGCCACAGGAAGGGGAAGATCGACGCGAACAGTTTCTCCCCGCGCTGGTGCTGGGCGCCGAGGCGCATGTTCTCCATGACCGTCAGCCGGCTGAGGGCTTTGGTGAGCTGGAAGGTGCGCACCATGCCGTACTTGGCCACTTTGTGCGGACGTACGCCTGCCAGCTGCCGCCCCTCGAAGGTCCATTGCCCCTCATTGGGGCGATCGAAGCCGGTGAGCAGGTTGAAGAACGTGGTCTTGCCCGCTCCGTTCGGCCCGATGAGTGCGGTGATCGTGCCGCGCTGGATCTCGACGTGGTCCACGTCCACGGCCACGAGGCCACCGAAATGACGCATCACATCGTCTGCCACGAGGATCGGGTCGGGTTTGGCGACGCCGGCCTCGTGCGGGACGTCCTTGAGTGCCTCCACCAGAGGCCTGTGGTCATCGGGCATCGAGGCTCAACTCCTTCTTGTCGCCAAGGATCCCCTGTGGTCGGTAGATCATCAAGAGCATCAACGAGATCCCCAGGATCCAGTACCGGATCTGGCCGACCTGGTCGTTGCGGATGAAATCGATCGCACCGCTGGACACGGCGTTGGCCAGTGCTCCGTCGATCAGGACGAGGAGGAACCAGAACACCACAGATCCGACGATCGGTCCCAGTACCCGCGCGGCACCTCCCAAGATGAGCACCGCGTACGCGAAGAACGTCAGGTCGGTGCTGTAGTAGTCCGGTTGGATCGACTGCAGGGCGATGGCGGCGATGAATCCGCCGAAGCATCCCATGACACCACCGATGATCAGGGCCTGCAGTTTGTACGAGTACACGCTCTTGCCCAGCGACCGTACGGCGTCCTCGTCCTCCCGGATGGCCTTGATCACGCGTCCCCAGGGTGAGCGCATGAGCAGGAAGACGATGATCGACAGGATGACCACGAGGATCCATCCGATCGTGACGATCCACATGTCGTTCTGGCTGAAGTCCGCCGGCCCGATCTTCACAGGTCCCGAGTACGGGTTGTACCGGTAGAAGTCGTCGGCGAAGCGGTTGATGCCGTCCGATCCGCCGAAGATCGGATCGAACGTGACCGACCGGAAGGTCAGTCGTAGGATCTCCGCTGCCGCGATCGTCACGATGGCCAGATAGTCCGCGCGCAGGCGAAGTGTCGGGATACCCAGCAGGAGCGCCAGCAGCACTGCGGCCGCGATGCCGACCAGCAGACCAACCCACAGGCTCCATCCGGCGTAGGCGATCGAGACCCCCAGCCCATACGCCGCGACTGCCAGGAAGCCGGACTGCCCGAAGTTGAGCAGTCCGGTATACCCGAACTGCACGTTGAGCCCAATTGCCGCCAGACAGAAGATGACGGCCTGAATGCCGATGCCCTGGGTCAGGGCCTGGCTGTAGACGTTCGACCAATCCATGGCTACCCCACCCTCTCACTGCGTCCGAGGATCCCCTGCGGTCTGATCATGAGGATGATGATCAGGACGGCCAGTGCTCCGACGTTCTTCAACTCCGATGGGATGAGCAGAGTGGACAACTGGATCATGGTCCCGACGATGATGGAACCCACGATCGCGCCGATCGCCGTGCCGAGCCCACCCAGGGTGACACCGGCGAAGATGAGCAACAGCAACCCGAAGCCGGAGATCCAACTCACGCCGTTGGACAAGCTGTAGATCACCCCTGCCAGGGCTGCCAGCCCGGCACCGGCCGCCCAGATGATCGAGATGACGCGGTTGACGTCGATGCCGGAGGCGGAGGCCAGAGCCGGGTTGTCGGCGATGGCCCGCGAGGCCTTACCCATGCGGGTGAACCTCAGCCAGGCGACGGTGGCGGCCAGGAACACCACGGCGACGATCGCGCCGACGAGCGCTTTGGGGGTGACCACGATGGGGCCCAGAACCAGACCTGCCTGGCCGGAGTATTCGGCGTACTGCCGTGTGTTCCCGCCGAAGATGAACAAGTAGAAGTAGCGCAGGAAGATACCCAGCCCGATGGAGACCACGAGCATGGCGATCAGGGCGGTGCCCCGTTTGCGCAGCCACCGCCAGAAGAACCGGTCCTGCAGGAAGCCGAAGAGCCCCCCGGCGAACACGGCGGCTGCGGCGGCGACGATGAACGGCAGACCCATGATCGCGCTGAAGAAGTACGCCATCAGCGACCCGAATGTGACGAGTTCGCCATGCGAGAAGTTGGTCAGCCCGGTGGTCCCGAAAATCAGGCTCAGGCCGACGGCGGCCAGTGCGATGGTCAGACCGAAGATGAAGCCGTCCACGGTCAACTGGAGTGCCTGATCAAGTTTGCTGGTCGACGAAACGGGCGCATCACAGGTGGGGAAGAGCACCGACTTGGTCTGGCCCTCGCCGACGGTCACCTCGACGCTGGTGCGATCGGGGTCACGCAGTGACACCCCCGGAGGCAAGGTGTCCGTCTCGATCAGCACCGTGTACGTGCCGGCCTGCGGGACCACCACCCGCCATCTGCCCTTCTCGTCCGAGATCGCGTTCTCGACGAACCCGGTCTCGTCCGAGACGTTCACGGTGACTCCGGGCACCGCCTCTTGGTCGCTCTTGATCACCCCACCGATGGTCGTGTCGGCCGCCATAGCCGGCGCACCGCCCACCAACAACGCCCACAGGGCGAGGGCGACCGCGCTGATTCCCAGCAGCAGTCGTCGCACGCGCGCACCTCTTCTTCTCGTCGTGTTCTTCTCGTCGTGACGGCATTCCTGTGGGGTAAGTGTGGCAGAACACCCCGCGAGGATTGCCCAATGCTAGGGGGTGGGTCGCAGGCTGTCGATCACCACCCGATCATGGGCTGTTGCCCCGGGGTTAACCTGGAAGGCGGACGTGGAGGGCACATGGAGATCGCGGTCCGCGATGTGACGATGGACCATTTGGACAGTGTTGCCCCGGTTTGGGAGCAGGCCTGGCGAGTCTCCGGGCGTCGCCGATCCAGCGTTCCGTTGGCACTTTCCATGGACAGAATGCGCCGGCGTGTCGAACTCCCCCGGTGGTGGGTACCGCTTCTTGGCCGCGTGGTCCGACGGGGTTCCTGTGGGCATCGCCACTGTTTCCATCACCGATGGCGGCCCGATGATGGAGGCCCCCGGAGTGCACATCCACGTGCTGCACGTCGAAGAGCACCATCGCAACCAGCGGGTCGGCACCGCGCTGTTGGCCGAGGTCACCGCATGGGCGCGCTCGTTGGGTTCCGATCAGGTCGTGGTGGACGTCCCGCCGGCATCCCGGGACGTGGCGCGGTGGTACGCGGCGTGGGGCTTCGGCCCATATCTCAACCGGCGGATCGCCAGCACCGCCGGTGTGCGGCGCCGCTTGGGTGTGCGGGGATCGATCGACCTGACCGAGGGTCGCAGGGCCGGTCTGGTCCGCGCTGCGCCTACTGCGGGTCGCGCAGCAGGCAGGTGAGCCGACCGGTGGCGATCCGGCGGCCCTCATCGTCGTGGACCGGAACCGAGTAGGAGACGATCGTGCCTCCGACATGGATAGGTTCGGTGCGCGCGGTCACGTAGCCCTCGCGCACGGCGCGATGGTGGGTGACCCCGACTTCGATGCCGAGGGAGAGTTTGCCCGGCGACGTGAGGGCGGCGGCCACCGATCCGATCGACTCGACCAGGACCGCGGTGGCGCCTCCGTGCAGGATCCCGTACGGCTGGGTGTTGCCGGCCACGGGCATCCGCCCGACCACCACCCCGTCCTCCAGCGTCATCTCGATTCCCATCGACTCTGCTAGGGCCCCCATACCGATCGCCTTGAACTGCTCGGGCCAGGTGTCTCTACTCACGCCTTCACCGTAGGCCGGTCGGTCTGGCCGACGATGTCCGGGTCACGGCCTAGACTCGGGTGCGATGAACGAATCACGGCCACGCCTGCTCCTCCTCGACGGACACTCACTGGCCTACCGGGCCTTCTACGCGCTGCCGGTGGAGAACTTCAGCACCACAACCGGGCAGCCCACCAATGCCGTGTTCGGGTTCACGTCGATGCTCATCAACGCACTTCGGGACGAACGACCGACTCACATCGCGGTCGCCTTCGACGTGTCCAGGAAGACCTTCCGTAGCGAGACCTTCCCGGAGTACAAGGCGAACCGCTCGAAATCCCCCGCGGAGTTCGCCGGCCAGGTGGATCTGATCAAGACCGTGCTCGCGGCCATGGACATCGTGGAGGTGTCCGTCGACGGCTACGAGGCCGACGACATCATCGCGACGCTGACGAAGTCGGCCCGTGCCCAGGGCGTGGACGTGTTGATCGTCACTGGTGACCGTGACGCCTTCCAGTTGGTGGACGACGGGTGCACGGTGCTGTATCCCAAGCGTGGAGTCTCGGAGATGGCTCGGATGGATCCCGAGGCCGTGGAGCAGCGATACGGTCTCACGCCGGCGCAGTATCCGGACTTCGCGGCGCTGCGCGGCGATCCGTCGGACAATCTGCCGAGCATTCCCGGGGTCGGGGAGAAGACGGCGACCAAGTGGATCAACCAGTTCGGGTCGCTCGACGAACTCGTGGCGCATGTCGATGAGGTGCCGGGCAAGGCCGGTGGCGCCCTGCGCGATCACCTCAGCCAGGTCATCACGAACCGGCAATTGACCGCGCTGGTCGACGATGTGCCCCTGCCGATCGATGTCGACGACCTCGCGCGCGCACCGTTCTCCAGGGAGCAGGTGCATGAGGTGTTCGACAGTCTGCAGTTCCGGGTGCTACGGGAGCGACTGTTCGACACCCTCGGCGAGGACGTGGAACAGCAGCGTGCACCGGCGACCACCACGGCCCTGGCGGACGATCCCGTCGCCTGGTTGCAGCAGCACGCCGGGCCGGGACCGTTCGGTGTGCACGCCGTCGGCACCTGGGGTGCGGGCACCGGGCGCATCGACCGACTGGCCATCGCAGCAGAGGACGGATCCGCCGCGGTCTTCGAGTCCATGTCCGGTGAGGTGGGCGCCTGGCTCGGCGATCCGGCGGTGGGCAAGGTCCTGCACGACGCGAAGGGACCGCTGCTCGCTGCCCGGGCCATGGGCGTTCCGGTGGCGGGCCTCATCGGGGACACCGCATTGGAGGCGTACCTGCTACTGCCCGGTCAGAGGTCCTTCCCCCTCGGCGACCTCACCGCACGGTTCCTGCATCGCGATCTGGTCGAACCCAGCACTTCGGATCAGCTGACGATGGACGGCCTGGAGGACACCGCCGCGCAGGAGTTGGCCGACAGTGCCTCGGCCGTGCTGGCCCTGCATGGCGAACTGACCACACAACTCGGGCCTGTCGGCCGGGCGCTGCTGGATGAGATGGAACTGCCGCTCGAGCACGTCCTCGTGGACATGGAGCGGGCGGGCATCGCCGTCGATCTGGCACACCTGCACGGTCTTCGCGATGCTTTCGACAGCCAGATCGCGGAGGTGACGGCCGAGGCGCACACCCTGGCGGGTCGGGAGTTCAACCTCGGTTCTCCGAAACAACTGCAGGAGATCCTCTTCGCCGAGCGTGGCTTGCCGAAGACCAAACGGATCAAGACCGGGTACACGACCGACGCCGAGGCCCTGAGCACGCTGTACGCGAAGACCCAGGATCCACTGCTGGAGTGCCTGTTGATCTGGCGGGACAAGAGCAAGCTGCGCCAGACGGTCGCTGGCCTGATCCCACTCGTGGATTCCGCTGGACGGATCCATACGACGTACAGCCAGACCGTGGCCGCGACCGGCCGGCTGTCCAGCACCGAGCCGAATCTGCAGAACATTCCGGTGCGGACCGCCGAGGGCCGGCAGATCCGGGCCGCCTTCGTGGTGGGCGACGGCTACGAGAGCCTGCTGACAGCCGACTACAGCCAGATCGAGATGCGGCTGATGGCCCACCTGAGTCAGGACGAAGGGCTCATCGAGGCCTTCCGGACCGGCGAGGATCTGCACAACACGGTGGCCTCGAAGGTGTTCGGCGTCCCCGTCGACTCCGTCGATCCCGAGCAGCGCCGACGGATCAAAGCCATGTCGTACGGGTTGGCGTACGGGCTGTCCGCCTACGGGCTGTCCCAGCAGCTCGGGATCGGGACCGACGAGGCGGCAGGGCTCATGGACGAGTACTTCTTGCGTTTCGGAGGCATCCGCGACTACCTGCACGAGGTCGTGGAGCGCGCCCGGGTGGACGGCTACACGCAGACCCTGTGGGGCCGGCGCCGGTACCTGCCCGATCTGAACAGCGACAACCGTCAGCGCCGGGAGATGGCGGAGCGCATGGCGCTCAACGCCCCGATCCAGGGCAGCGCTGCCGATCTGGTCAAGGTCGCCATGCTGGAGGTCAACAGGTCGCTGAGCAGCGCTGGACTGCGGACCCGGATGCTCCTGCAGGTGCATGACGAGTTGGTGCTCGAGGTGGGACCGGGGGAGCAGCCTGAGGCCACAGCGGTTGTCGTTGCCGCGATGACCGGGGTCAAGGAACTGCGCGTGCCGTTGGAGGTCTCTGTAGGTGTCGGGCCGGACTGGGATTCAGCCGCCCACTGAGACCTCGTCCAGCACCGGCACGTCACGTTCCTTGATCAGCCACACAACACCGATGGCTGCGACGCTGCCCACGACCGCCAGCATGATGACCGCCACCTGACCCACGGTCTCGTGCCATGCCGCCACCAGACCGATGAGAACGGCACAGCCCACCCAGATGATCGGTATGAGGCGCCGGTCCCGGATGGCCACAAGACCGAACACGACGAATTGCAGTAGGGCACCGCAGGCGCCGATCATCGCGAAGAGCGGCAGGATCCCCGCAAGGCCCGCGTACTCGGGGCCGGCGATGATGGAGAGCACGAGATCCGGTGCCAGCCAGATCGCGAGGGTGCATCCCGCACCGATCGCCGCCACCACCCCGAGCCCCACCAGCGTCGTGCGGCCGCGCCGCGCGTCCACCATCCGGGCATAGGCCATGACCGCCACGAACTGCGGCAGCCACGTCACGATCTTCGCCACGATGATTCCCACTCCGTACTGGCCGGCCTGCTCGGGGGTCAGGAACGCACGACCCAGGACGATGTCCAGGTTCGTGAGGGCGAACAGGGCCAGCAGGGCGTACGCAGCCGCGGGGATCTCGCGCAGCATGGTCGAATGCCGGGCGACCCCGCCCCGGAACTGCCCACGGACCAGCAGCCAGCACAGCACTGCCCCCACAGCGCAGCCCGCCGCCAAGCCGAACATGCCCGCGGTCAGTGTCGCCACCGCGATGAGCGCAGCGATCGTGATCAATGCCTTGGGCACCCCCACTGCCAGGTAGACCGCTGCGAGCCGGCCGTGGGTCTCGTGACCTTGCGCTATCCCCAGCGCACCGCCCATCAGCGTCAACGGGAAGAACGTGACCGCGAGGAGTAGGTAGGTCAGCGGTGAATCCAGCCTGAGAGTCAGTCCGATCAGCGGTGAGATCAGCAGCCAGAAGCCGGTGGTCAGAGCCGCAGCCAGCATTGTGGTCCGCCAGGCAGCGGCGGTCTCGTCGCGTCGGCGATCGGGCTCGATGGCCACGATATGGCGGGCCGTGACCGCCTGGGTCGCCAGCGCGATCGTGTTCCCGATCAGAAGTAGTGCCAGCAGCGCCTGGAAGGCACCGAACGCGTCGGGATCCAAGGTGCGCGCAGCGACAAGGGTCTGGGCATAGGCCAACACCTGACCGACCCCGAGCGCGACCGCCACGAGTAGCCCGCCACCCACCAACTTCTGCGCGGCGCTGGTCGTGTCATCGGTGCTCATCGGGCCTCCCGAGTGCCACCCTAGGTGAGTGCCCCCTGCTTGGAAGCGTCACGCGCTGCTGGGCTGGTCGTGTCTGCTGTCGGCACTTGTGCTGCTGCCGCTGATGGCCCCGGGGTACGTGCTGCACCTGGATATGGTCTTCGTCCCGCAGCAGACACTGCTGCCATGGAACCTCGGGATCGGTGGGGGACTTCCGCGGTCCGTGCCGCAGGATGCCCTGGTGTCGCTGGTAGCCGGGCCGCTGCCCGGACAGGTGCTGCAGAAGGCCGTTCTGGTGGCCACCCTGGTGCTCGCCGGGATCGGCGCCGGTCGGCTCGCCGGAGGGCCACGACTGCAGCAGGTGGCGGCAGCGTCGCTGTATCTGTGGTCGGCGTACCTGGCGGGGCGCCTGCTGCTCGGGCATTGGGGCCTGTTGTGGGCGTACGCCGTGCTGCCCTGGGCCGTGCTCGCCGCCCGGCGGGCGCGGAACACCGGGAATGTGTGGCGCACCACCTTCCTGTGCGGAGTGGGTGCTCTCGTACCGACCGGTGGCCTCGTGCTTGCTCTCGCGGCCCTGCCTGTGGCATTGGGACCCGGCTCCAAGGTGTCGGCCCGCATGCGGCTGGCGGCTGTTGGCCTGGTGGCGCTGTTCAACGCGCCGTGGTGGTTGTCCGCGATCCGCAGCCCGGTCAGTGCGGTTTCGGATCCCGTGGGGCTGACCGTTTTCGGGGCTCGTGCCGACGGACCCGGCGGCGTACTCGGCAGTGTGCTGGCCGGCGGGGGTGTGTGGAACTCGCAGGCCACTCTTGGCTCGCGGACGACCTGGTTCGCCCTGGCCGCCGCGATCGCCGTGGTGGTCCTGGCGGTCATCGGCTGGCGGTCGCGTGTGCGTGAGTACGCCCCGGAAATGGTGTGGCTCAGCGTGCTGGGGGTCGGCGGGCTGTTCTGGGCCTGGCTGTCGGGCGTGGCCGGCGACCAGGAATGGGCGCGCTCGGTGGTTTCCGGCGTGCCGGGCGGTGGACTGCTGCGTGACGGGCAGAAATGGACCGTGTTCTGGGTGCTGCTCCTCGCGGTGACGGCACCCACGGGTCTGGCGCGCGTGACGCGCGGGGCCGACAGGTCGCTGCGAGTCTTCCTCGCGGTCGCGCTGGCTCTGCTGCCACTGGCGGCATTGCCTGATCTCACGTGGGGTGGCTTCGGGCGACTGAGGACTGCCCAGTACCCGGTCGCGTGGCAGGACTTGCGGACCACATTGGCGCAGCGACAGGTGCCGGGCGACGTGCTGTCGCTGCCGTGGTCCGCGTTCCGCCGGTATGCGTGGAACAACTCCGATGTCGTGCTCGATCCGTTGCCCCGCCAACTGACCCGCACGGTGGTGTGGAACGACCGACTGCCGGTCACCGTCGAGGGCAGACTCGCAGAGGTCGGCGGCGACGACCCACGAGCCGAACTGGTGAGCCGTGCGATCGAATCCGGGGCGGCGCTCGGGCCCGTCCTGTCCGATCTCGGCGTCAAGTGGGTGGTGGTACAGACCGACCAGCCCGCGGCCAGCAGGCCGCCTGACCTCTCCGGCATCCCCGTGGTCTGGGAGGGGCCGGGACTGGAACTCCGCGAGATCCCGGGTGAGGTCAGGCCGGTGAACCCCACCGATCCGCTACTGGTTGCGGTTGATCTGGCGGCGCTGGGCGCACTCATCGCCGTCGGCCTGCTCGCTCACGTCACCAGGCGCGATCGACCTGGTGTGACAAGCCAGTGACCCGTGGGGTGCCCGCCCGACACGCTGCGTCGCAGTGTCGGGGAACCTTCGTGATCTGTTCGTGTCGTGCTGGTCGTGCCACGCGCCAGGCAAACGTGCTACGTTCGTCGGACTACAGGTGGCATCAACAGGAGGCTTTCGATGGGTGGTCCCGCAGGCGCAATCATCGCGGCGGTCGTGGGCGCGATTCTCGCGGTCGGTGCTGCTTTCGGCATCGTGAGTTCGCAGACGGCGTCGCCCGCACCGGTCGACAAGCCTTTCATCGTCTACGGCGACAGCTGATCCCACTGCTCGGCCGGCATGTGGTGTTCCACATGGCCGGAGGGCGCAGGTGCCACTGACACGTGCGGGGTCGTCTGCCCGGTGGCCCTGGCCAGCACATCGGCGAATGCCTCTGCAGTCGCGGCCCACGTGAATCTCTCGGTGCGTTCTCGGGCGGCAGCGCCCATCTGATCAATTGTCACTTCGTCGCGGAGAAGCGAGTCGATGGCGCGGGTGAAGTCGCTGACCTCCCCATCGACCAGCAGGCCGGTCTCACCGTCCACGATTGATTCGGTCACGCCGCCCGCCGCTCGGTACGCGACGGCGGGCACTGCGTGCGTCGCCGCCTCCATCACCACGATCCCCCAGCCCTCCTTGAGGGACGGCAGCGCCAGTACCCACGCAGACCTGTAGATCTCGTGCTTGGTCTTCTCGTCGACGAACCCTCGGAAGTCGACGACGTCGTCAACGCCGAGGGTCTGTGCCACCCGCCGCAACCGTCCGGACCACCAGCCGTCCCCGACGATCGATACCCGCAGACCCGGGTGGCGTCCTCGCAGTGCTGCGGCAGCCCGCAGGACGTGCTCCACCCGCTTGTGCGGCACGAGTCGGCCGACCACCACGATGTGGGGATGCTCGGCACGCTCCACATCGAGGCCCGGTGCCTGCTCGATGCCGTTGTGGATGACCGTGATGCGTGTGTCATGCACGCCCAACTCGGTCAGTTCGGTCGCCGTGCGATCGGACACAGCCACGTAGGTGCAGTCACGGTAGAGCCGTGGCGCGACCTGCGATTCGATCCACCAGCCCACCCGGGCGCGAACCCGGTCGTACACCACGGGCCACTGTTCGCGATGCACGTGGTGGACCAACACGACCACGGGCGTGCCGCCGGCCACTGCCCGGGACATGAACGGGATGCCGTTCTGCACGTCGACGATCACGTCGAGATGACCGAACTCCCGACGGCGAAGCCTGCGAACCGCCTCCGGATAGACGCTGAGCTTCGTGCCGGCACGCACGAAATGCACGCCGTCCATGGTTTCCCGCTCTTCTGCGCCGGAATACATGGCGCAGAAGATGGTCACGTCATGTCCGGCGGCGGCCAAGGAGCGCGCGACGTTCTCGACGTACACCTCGGAACCACCCCCCTCGGGGTGCCGGGTGTCGCGCCAGTTCAGGAACAGCACTCGCAGTGACACAACGCCTCCTTGTGCCAGACACGGTACCCCCACTGCGCACCCGCAGGCCCTCGACGTGGCTTAGGTTCGACACGTGACCGACGTGAGCCCGATGAGTGCCCGCGCGCGGCTGCGGCGCATGGCGACGTGGTCACGGGCGGTGAAGCTGTTCCAGGACTTCCGGGTGGAGCAGACCGATCCCGATCGCTTCTACGGCACGATGGCCGCGGACTCCGTGGCGCAACTCGCGTGCCTGGCCGATCTGCGGGGCGCGCACGTCCTGGACGTCGGTGGTGGCCCGGGGTACTGGGCGGAGGAGTTCGAGCGCGCGGGGGCGGCGTACACGCCGCTGGACGCCGACGTGGGGGAGCTCGCCCTGCACGGCCGGGTTCCGCTGCCGGGCACGGTCATCGGAGACGGGCAGGCGTTGCCCTTCCGCGATGAGGCGTTCGACCTCGTGTATTCGAGCAATGTCGCCGAGCACGTTCCGGATCCGTGGCGGATGGGCGACGAGATGGTCCGTGTGTGTCGTCCGGGCGGGTTGATCTTCTACTCCTACACGCTCTGGTACGGCCCGTGGGGCGGGCATGAGACCGCCCCCTGGCACTTCGTGAACGGGCGGTTCGCCGCCGAGCGGTACACCCGCCGGACCGGACACCCCCCGAAGAACGTCTATGGGGAATCGCTGTTCCCGGTCACCATGGCGGCGGGGATCCGCTGGGCGCGCGCCCACGCCGACGCCGAGGTCGTCGACGTCATTCCGCGCTACCTGCCCGCCGGGCTCTACTGGATCGGTCGGGTGCCGGTGATGCGGGAGTTCATCACCTGGAACGTGGCCCTCATACTGAGGAAGCGATGACCCTCCTGGACGACCGCTCGGCCGAAGCGGCCCGGCCCCCGGCCCCTCAGCCCCGGCCCGCGTGGCGCGCCCGCGTTCTCGCCGTGTGCCTGGCGCTGGTGACGCTCGCCTTTCTGCAGGATCCGGGCCGGATCTCCGCGGACACCAAACTCGACCTCACGGTGAACCCCTGGGGTTTCCTCGGACGATCCCTTCGCCTGTGGGACCCGGACGGCTTCTTCGGGCAGTTGCAGAACCAGGCCTACGGCTACTTGTGGCCGATGGGGCCCTTCTTCGGGGTGGGTCAGAGCCTCGGGCTGCCGGACTGGGTCGTCCAGAGGCTGTGGTGGTCGGTGCTCCTGGTCACGGCGTTCCTGGGGATGTACTTGCTGATGCGTGCGTTGCGGGTGGGCGACGGATGGCCGCAGATCCTCGCCGGGCTGGCGTATGCGCTGGCAGTGCGCCCGCAATCGGGGCTGGGGGCGATCTCCGTGGAGATCTGGCCGATGGCCGTCGCACCATGGGTGCTGCTGCCGCTGGTGCGCGCGGCCACCCGGGGCAATGTGGCTCGCGCAGCGGCACTGTCCGCGCTGGCGGTGCTGATGGCTGGCGGCGTGAACGCGGTTGCCGCCGGGGCCGTGCTGCCGCTGGCGCTGTGGTGGCTGCTGACCCTGCAGCCGGGACCCCGGCGCAGGCAGTTGCTCGGCTGGTGGTCCGGCCTGACCGTTCTGGCCATCCTGTGGTGGCTGATCCCTCTGCTGCTGTTGGGGAAGTACTCACCACCCTTCCTGGATTGGATCGAGTCAGCCAGCTTCACCACATCGATCACCGATCCCACCACGGTGCTGCGGGGCGCCGACCATTGGCTTGCCTACCTGGGCTCGGCGTCGGTGTGGAAGGCGGGCTGGATGCTCGCGACCTATCCGCTGTTCGTGGTAGCCACCGGGATCGTCGCGGCGGCCGGTGTTGCCGGCCTCGCGATGCGGTCCTTGCCACATCGGGCCTTCCTCGTCGGGGCAACCGTTGCCGGCGCAGTGCTTGTAGGGCTCGGACACACCGGCGTGTTCTCCGGGTTGGGCAGTGAACAGATCCAGGACGTGCTCGACGGGGTGGGGGCGCCGCTTCGCAACGTTCACAAGTTCGACCTGATGCTGCGCATCCCCCTGACGATCGCGTTCGGGCACGTGCTGGCCTCGTGTTGGCCGGTTGCCCGCCGCCCCCGATGGCGGCCGCTGGTAACCGCAGTGCTGGTCGGGGCGCTGGTCGTGACATGGTGGCCGGCAATCACCGGACAGTTGGCACGCGGGCGTACCTATGTCGCGCTGGCGGATCACTGGCGGGAGGCCTCTTACTGGTTGAACAACCAGGCGCAGCCCGGGCGGGCGTTGATCGTGCCCGGGGCTTCCTTCGGCCAGTATGTGTGGGGCCGCACCCAGGATGAGCCGTTGCAGGCGCTGGGGGGGTACCCATGGGGGGTGCGCGACGCCGTGCCACTGTCCAGCGCCGGAAACATCCGGATGCTGGACGCGGTGGAGGCGCGATTGGAGTCCGGGCGGGGAAGTGACGGGCTGGCCGCGTACCTCAACCGCATGGGCGTTCGGTACCTGGTCGTGCGCAACGATCTGGCTCCCAACGCCCAGGCCCCGTTGCCCATCCGGGTGCACCAAGCGCTGGAGGACAGCAAGGGGTTGCGTCGGGTGGCGTTCTTCGGCCCGATCGTTGACCGCAACGCTGGTGGGCAGGTGATCGCTGACGAAGGCATGCGATTCAGCTATCCGGCGGTGGAGATCTTCGAAGTGACCGCGAGCAACGCCCCCGCCGATCCGCGGGTCGTGCTCAGATCGGCGGCGGATCCGATTGCAGTTTCCGGTGGTCCCGAAGCCTTGCTCTCCCTGGCCGACACCGGAGCCCTCGGCAACCGCGCAGTAGTGCTGGACGGCGATCCGGAGTCGGCGGATCTGGCCGCCGCATACGGCATCGTGACCGATACCGACCGCCGCCGTGAGATCACGTTCGGTTATATGCGCGGTAATGAGTCGCCGACGATGACTGCCGACCAGCCCTTCACACAGAACCGCGGCGTTCACGACTACCGGGTGTTCGGCTCGGCGGGCACGGTTGCATCGCCGGGCTTGAGTTTCGAGGCCAGCAGTTCACCCACCGACGTGGACGCGACGTGGCGGCAGCCCCGGGGGGCCACTCCTGCGGCCGCGATGGACGGCGCCCTGGACACCTACTGGCGTCCCGGCGCCCTCAACGAGGAGCGGTCGTTCTGGCAGGTGACCTACGACGAGCCGATCGACCTCGGCGAGACCCTGGACATCGCGCTGCTCAACCGCGGCACCAAGCAGGACACGACGATCCCGCTTGAGATCACCACCGACAACGGCACCACCAGTGTCGATGCCGCCGACCGGGCCTCATGGCAGACCGTGCCCGTTTCTCCCGGACCGACCCGCACGGTCCGGGTGGGTCTGGCCGATGTGTACCGGCCACCTCTGTTGGGCATCCGCGAGGTGCGACTACCTGGCGAGGGCGTCAGCGTGCTCGAGCTTCCGAGCGGCACTGCGGGCGATGCGGTGCTGCTGACCGCGCGGCCCGGTGATGCGGGGGAGTGCGTCAGCCGCGACGACACGGTGGTGTGCACCGACGGCCTTAGCCGTTTCTCGCAGGATCGGACGGGTCTGGCCCGTCAGGTGGATCTGCCTGCGGCGATCAGTGGCACCCCACGCATATGGGTCATCCCGCGCGACACCACGGACGTCGCAGCAGCGATCGAGGACGTCGCTGGTATCGGCGTGGAAACAACCTCGTCCCGCACCCGCGCCGTGGCGGGCATGGGCGTGTCGGCGTTCGACCGCAGACTGGGGACCGCGTGGCAGGCCGCTCCGGAGGACAAAGAACCCGCGATCACGATCACGTTGCCCGAGACCCGCACGTTGCGGGGCATCCGGCTGGTGAACCGGCAAGGCGTCAATGCCTCGTCCCCCCTGGAGTTGGCGGTCGAAGCCGGCGGTGAGGTTCATCAGGGCTTCACCGACTCCCGGGGTCTGTTCCGATTCGATCCCGTCGAGACGGACACCGTTCGGGTGCGATTCGTCACCGCGAACCAGGTGCGGTCCCGGTCCGAACTCGGGGAGACCGCTCTGCCGCTCGGCGTCTCGGAGATCGGGCTCATCGGAGGTGACGACCTGCGTCGTCCACTTCCCGCCGATGCCAGTGTCAGCCTGCCGTGCGGATCCGGTCCACAGGTACTCATCGACGGCGAACTGGCGGCGGAAACGTCCGTGACCGGGCGGGTCGAGCAGTTCACCAACGGTGACTCGTTACCCGCACAGGTCTGCCAGGAACCGGTGTCCCTGCCAGCCGGACAGCACCGCCTCGATGTCCGCAGCAGCGAGACGTTCCAGCCGGTCGTCGCGCTTTTCGCTGACGACACCCTCTACGGGCCCTCCGGCCAGCCCCAGTCCCCGGACATCACCGAATGGGAGGCCACGACCCGCAAGGTCGACGTCCCGGTCTCCACGCAGACCCGTGTCCTGGAGGTGGCTGAGAACTTCAACCCGGGTTGGTCGGCGTCGGCCGGAGGCGTCGCGCTGCAGGCACTGCGGGTTGACGGCTGGAAGCAGGCGTTCGTGGTGCCTGCCGGTGTGTCCGGTCCCGTGGATATCGAATTCAGCCCCGACACGCCCTACCGATGGGGCCTGCTGGTCGGACTGGCGGGTGCTCTCGCGGTGGTCTTCGTGGCGATCCGGCCACCCGCTCTGCGGGTGCGCCCAGCTGTGCAGTCACGCACTCTGCCACGGGTCCTGGCTGTCCTCATCGGACTCGGTGTCCTGCTCACACTGGGCCCCTGGGGCCTGTTGATCGGCGCGGCGGTCTTACCGCTGGTGCGCCGCACGTCCCCGCCCATCGTCGCCTTCTCTGCGGTCGGCGCGGCGGTTCTTCTGTCCGCGCTGGCAGGCGTCAGGCCTGGCTCTGTTGTGACGGTTCTGCAGGGGAGTGCTCTGGCTGTGGCATGGGCTGCGGTGGTTGTGGCCGGCTGGCCCAGGGCCACCGGATCCGGCGATCGGAGTGTGCGTAGGACTGTGCCGGACGCTCGATGAGTACGTAGCTCACATGGGCGCAGGCCACGGTGCCGACCACGGTCAGGGGCCACAGGAGCCAGAACCACCCGCTGAAGCCGGGCACGCCCAGCAGATGGGTCGCCGTCTCGAGGACGAACAGATGCCACAGGAATATGCCGTACGAGATGGTTCCCAGGTAGACCATCAGAGGTGATGCGAGTATTCGACGCCAACCGCCCCAACCGTCGGTGCCGAGGAATCCCGGCATCACGAAGAACGCGGCAGCCGCCAGGTACAGGTAATGCCGTACGAACGCCTGTGACGTGGACCCCTCACCGAAGGTGTAGGGCCCCGCGATGGGCGTGGTGGCCAGGAGGAAGAAGCCGGCGGCAAGCACCAGGCAGACACCGGCGTCGTCGGCCAAGGCGTTGAGTCTGGTCATCCATCGCGGCGGGTCCGGCAACCGTAGGCGGCTGTGCACCAGGGCGAAGAGCATCCCCACCGCGAACCAGTCCATGAAGTTGGGAAGCCACATGTTCACCACACCGAAAGCCTGTGCGGCAGGCACCGTCGTGCGCATCACCAGCCAGAGAAGAGCCGCTGCGAACCAGGTGCCCAGGACCCACAATTGCCGACGGACACTCGCCTCGACATCGCCCCTGTGCTTCTTCCCGACGAACCACGCCAGGACTGGCAGCGCAAGGTAGAACGTCAACTCCGTGGCCAGTGACCAGGTCTGTGTGAGGCCGTTGATCAACAACTCCGGCCAGTAGATCTGGGTCAGGGTCAGGTGCGCGACCCAGTGCTTGGGGAGCACCTCGATGCCCGGCATCACGGCCAATACGACGACCACAAGAAGCAGGTACGCGGGAAGGATGCGCCATAAGCGGCGACGGAAGTAGGTCCGGTACGCGGGCCATGTGCCCCCGGTCATGGCCGACTGGGACCACGGCCGGAACAGCAGGAAACCAGACAACAGGAAGAAGATCGTGACGCCGATGTCCATCCTCGACAGGGCGTGACCCCAAGCCGTGACGACCACGACCCCGGAGAAGTACGCCACGTGAGTGGTCACGACGAGCAGGGCCGCGATCGCGCGGTAGCCGTCCAATGTCGTGAACCGGTGCGGCACCACGGTTTCTATCCGGAAAACCTCCGACAAACGCCGCCGAAAGCCCTCTGCCACCCGGCAAGCGTACTTCGTTTCGGGCGTGTTCCCCGCATAGTGCTGCGAAACGGATCCGGAATCCGATAGCGTCTGCTCTGCTGAGGCCAACTAGGAGGCGTAATGAAGCGTGTGATCGGGCTGATCCTGCTTGCGCTCGGAGTGATGATGCTCGTTCTCGCTCCGCTGCTCAGGTTCTATGTCCTGCCGAGTGCGGCGAAGACACCTGTGGACCAGTACACGGAGTCCACGTCCAATGTCGTTTTCGAGCAGTTGCTCGACCCAACACTGGTGGCGGCCGGTGACTCCGACCCCTACAAGCGTGGGGTCGAGGCCACGCAGTTCGTCTATGTCCGAGGTGACGTGCCCGCTGCCGAGCAGCCCGAGGCCCAGTCCCAGGACCTGGCGATCTTCGACTACTTCCAGCGGGTCAACGACAACGCCACCGGCGAGTTGATCACTGCGGGCACCGCGCGCTACGCGTTCGACCGCGTGAGCTCCGAGCTCGTGGACTGCTGTGGGGCCAGCGTCGATGACGAGCCCGTCAACATGACCGGCAGCATCCTTCCGGTGAAGTTCCCCTTCAACGTGGAGAAGGGTGAGTACCAGGTCTTCAACACCTCGCTCAAGGCTGGAACGCCGTTCCAGTTCCAGGGCGAGGAGGAGAAGTTCGGGATCAACACCTACGTCTTCAAGAACGAGGTCCCCCCGACCAACGTCGGAACGCTCGAGGTGCCCACGTCCGCGGTTCCCGGTGAGGACAAGGACGCTGAAGGGAACACCGTCCTCGACGAGATGTACTCGGTGGTCAGCACGTACTGGATCGAGCCCGTCACCGGACAGATCGTGGCTGGTGAGTCCACAGAGAACACGACCTATGACCTCGACGGCGAGCAGAAGCTCGTCAAGGCCATCTACACCGGCACGAACGGCACCCAGGAAGGCGCCGACGACATCGCCGCGCTGGCCGGCCTGGTCACAATGATCGGCAGCACGCTCCCACTGGTGCTGCTGGTGCTGGGTCTGGTACTGCTCGTGATCGGCCTGCTGCTGCTGCGAGGCGGCAACAAGGACGCAGGCACGGGGGCCTCGAACGAGGACATGGTGCTGGCCGGCACTTCTGGATCGTCGGGTACGGCCACGCAGGTGCTCGACGACGCGAGCAAGAAGCCAGACAGCACCACCTGACACACGGTCACCTCAGCAGATGGGGCGGTCGGCCTACCAGGGCCGGCCGCCCCTTCGCTATGCTTGTCCGGGATCCAACGATCCCCGCAGCGTGTTGCCGTGAGACCCGGACGGAGTGGATCTCACACTCAGCGCTCCCACTGCGTCCATCGAACAGACCGGCTACCAACACTTCATGACTGACAACCCCGACCTCACTGCTGTACCCACTTCTTCATCGGCCCGCCAGGTGGCCGTCAACGACATCGGAGACGACGCGGCCCTGCTGGCCGCCATCGACGAGACCATCAAGGACTTCAACGACGGCGACATCGTCGAGGGCGTCATCGTCAAGGTCGATCGGGACGAGGTCCTGCTCGACATCGGGTACAAGACCGAGGGTGTCATCCCGGCCCGCGAACTGAGCATCAAGCACGACGTCGACCCCTCGCAGGTGGTCGAGGTCGGCGACCAGGTCGAGGCACTCGTCCTTCAGAAGGAGGACAAGGACGGCCGCCTGATGCTGTCCAAGAAGCGCGCGCAGTACGAGCGCGCGTGGGGCGACATCGAGAAGGTCAAGGAGGCCGACGGCGTTGTCACCGGCACGGTCATCGAGGTCGTCAAGGGCGGCCTGATCGTCGATATAGGTCTGCGCGGCTTCCTGCCGGCATCGCTGGTGGACATGCGTCGCGTGCGCGACCTGCAGCCCTACGTGGGTTCGGAGATCGAGGCCAAGATCATCGAGCTGGACAAGAACCGCAACAACGTGGTCCTGTCGCGGCGGGCCTTCCTCGAGCAGACCCAGTCCGTGGTGCGCACCGGTTTCCTCAACCAACTGCAGAAGGGCCAGGTCCGGTCCGGTGTGGTGTCCAGCATCGTGAACTTCGGTGCCTTCGTGGACCTCGGCGGTGTGGACGGTCTGGTGCACGTCTCCGAGCTGTCCTGGAAGCACATCGACCACCCGCAGGAGGTCGTCGAGGTCGGCCAGGAGGTCACCGTCGAGGTGCTCGACGTCGACATGGACCGCGAGCGCGTGTCCTTGTCCCTCAAGGCCACTCAGGAAGACCCGTGGCAGCACTTCGCCCGGACCCACGCGATCGGCCAGGTCGTGCCCGGCCGTGTGACCAAGCTTGTGCCGTTCGGTGCCTTCGTCCGCGTGGCGGAGGGGATCGAGGGTCTGGTCCACATCTCCGAGCTGGCTGAGCGCCACGTGGAGATCCCGGAGCAGATCGTCACGGTCGGCGACGAGATCTTCGTCAAGGTCATCGACATCGACCTCGAGCGCCGCCGCATCTCACTGTCGCTGAAGCAGGCGAACGAGGACGCCGGTGCGGAGACCACCGACGAGTTCGACCCGTACCTGTACGGCATGCCCGCGTCCTACGACGAGAACGGCGCCTACATCGGGCCGGAGGGCTTCGACCCCGTCAGCGGCGAGTGGAAAGAGGGCTTCGAGGACCAGCGCACCGAGTGGGAGCAGCAGTACCAGGAGGCCTACCAGCGCTGGCAGCAGCACAAGGAGCAGATCACCGAGGCCAAGAAGGCCGACGAGGAGGCCGAGGCGTCCGGTGACTACACCGCCGCGCCGGTCGAGCCGTCGGGCTCGCT
>Ga0116151_10000963_pt1 | contig 26681 bp, 21 predicted proteins | sample AD_UKC117_MetaG_FD_89893 | JGI IMG/M metagenome (GOLD analysis project Ga0116151, IMG submission 89893) | Active sludge microbial communities of municipal wastewater-treating anaerobic digesters from Hong Kong - AD_UKC117_MetaG | ecosystem: Engineered > Bioreactor > Anaerobic > Digestate... | reverse complement strand
TTATCGTCTTCGCTCAATTCTTCAACACCAAGAATGGCGATGATGTCCTGCAAATCACGGTAACGCTGCAAGGTGTTTTGCACCAAGCGCGTGACTTCATAGTGCTCCTCGCCCACGATCAGCGGGTCGAGAATACGACTGGTCGAGCCAAGCGGATCAATGGCCGGGAAGAGGAACTGTTCCGCCATCCAGCGCACCAGCGTAATGGTGGCATCAAGGTGGGCAAAGGTCGTTGCCGGCGCCGGATCGGTGTAGTCATCGGCAGGAACGTAGACGGCCTGCATCGACGTAATGGCGCCCTTCTTGGTGGATGTGATGCGCTCTTGCAAATCACCCATGTCGGTGCCCAAGGTCGGGGCGTAACCGACGGCGCTGGGCAGACGGCCCAAGAGAGAGGACACTTCCGAACCGGCTTGTACAAACCGGAAGATGTTATCAATGAAGAGCAGCACATCGCGCCCTTCATCCCGGAAGTATTCGGCCATGGTCACGCCGGTCAGACCGACACGAAGACGAGCACCAGGTGGTTCATTCATTTGCCCGAAGACCATGACAGTTGAGTCAATAACACCGGACTCTTCCATTTCGACCATGAGGTCGTTGCCTTCACGGCTGCGCTCGCCGACGCCGGCGAATACGGAATACCCACTGTGAAACTCAGCCACATTGTGAATGAGTTCCTGCAAAATAACGGTTTTGCCCGTTCCTGCACCACCGAAAATCCCTGTCTTACCACCACGCGTAAACGGTGCAATCAGGTCAACAACCTTTACACCGGTTTCAAAGATCTCGGCCTGTGTGCTCTGCTCATCGAAAGCAGGGGAAGGACGGTGAATGGGATAGGTTACTTCAGACTGAACTGCGCCTTTGCCGTCAATCGGGTCGCCCACGACGTTAAAGAGTCGACCAAGGGTAGCAGGTCCAACCGGTACACGAATCGGCTCACCATCAGAACGGCCTTGCATACCGCGGCGCAGACCATCAGTGCTGCCCATGGAAACGGCACGGACCACGCTGTTTCCCAACTGTTGGGCAACTTCAAAAGTTTGCACGGTGCCATCATCCATTGTTACTTTGATAGCATCATAAATTTCAGGCAGACCGCCATCGGGAAAAGCAAAGTCCACCACAGGTCCGATTACACTGCGAACTGTGCCGACTAGTTGTTCGGCCATAGGACCTCCTCGAGAATGAATAACCAATCGTCAATGCAAAATGATTAGCTGTGTTTTCTATTAATCAATCATACGTTAGCCCATAGCGGCAGTACCACCAATAATGTCCATCAATTCAGTGGTGATACCTTCCTGGCGGGCTTTATTATAGGTCAAGGTCAAGCTATCAATGAGTTCACCGGCGGCGTCCGTTGCATTGCGCATGGCAACCATACGGGCCGAATGTTCACTGGCAAGTGACTCATAAATCGCCTGCAAGATCTGCACTTCCGTAAAACCAAAGAGTACTTGGTCAAGCACGGCCTCAGCACTGGGCTCAAAAATATACTCCACAGTTTGCGTATTTACTTCCTCAACAGGTTCTACCGGTAACAGCTTATGTGTTATCGGCACCTGCCTGATCGTATTCACAAAATCTGTATAAACAGCATACACCTCATCAAAGTGCCCTTGATTGTAATCATCGATCAAAACGCGCACAATTGGTGCAATATCATAAGTATTGGGTGAGTCGGGCAACTGGGTGAACTCAGCACGAATCACGGGATCATAGCGCACGAGCCAATCGCGGCCCTTCTTGCCAACAGCTACGACCTCAACTTCAATGTTGGCTTTGCGCTTTTCACGGATTAGCGCCGCCATATGACGGATCACATTGGAGTTAAAGCCACCAGCCAGCCCACGATCAGCAGTAACCAGTAGAATGGCAATCCGCTTGATCGTTTGCCGTGGCTGAATCATCGGATGCGACTCTGTACCGGCAAGCGTGGCGATATAGCTTAGGATTTCGCGCGCTTGTTGCGCATACGGACGTGTCGCCGTCACCTGCGCTTGTGCTTTACGCATCTTTGCTGCAGAGACCGCTTCCATGGCTTTCGTTACTTGCGATATATTTTTCACCGATCGAATACGTCGGCGAATTTCACGTGTACTGGCCAAGAGGATAACTCCTCATTACTAAGGATCTATCCTGAAATGTTCTGTTGTAAGCCATTGCATTCTGTCTACGACAGGGCAACACCGGCCACAACCGAAATTTCAGGATAGAGTCTAGGAATCTATCGAATAAAGTCAGTCACAACGTCAAATTACTCAGTTGCAACCCAGCTTCTATTAAAATCTTCCAGGGCCAAACGCAGGGAATTGGTCGTATTTTCATCTAGTTGACCAGTCCGCAAAATCGTTTGACCGATCTCAGGATGGTTCGCGTCCATATAGGCGTGCATTTCACTTTCCCAGCGTTTCACCTGTTCCACCGGAACCTTATCGACGAGGCCGTTACCGGTTGCCCATAAGCTCATGACCTGCTTATCAAGGGAAACCGGCTGGAACTGCGGCTGCTTCAACATCTCTTGAATGCGATAGCCACGATCCAGTTGTCGCTGCGTCACGGCATCAAGATCACTGCCAAATTGGGCGAACGCCGCCAATTCACGGAATTGGCTCAACTCTGCTTTCAGACGACCGGCAACACTCTTCATCGCCTTTGTCTGCGCTGCGCTCCCCACGCGGCTTACCGAGATACCGACATTCATGGCGGGGCGGATACCGGCATAGAAGAGATCACTCTCCAAAAAGATCTGCCCATCGGTAATGGAAATCACGTTTGTGGGAATATACGCGGAAACATCATTGGCCTGTGTCTCGATGACAGGCAAAGCAGTGAGGCTACCACCACCTTCGGCCTCAGAGAGCTTGGCAGCCCGTTCTAGCAGGCGGCTGTGCAGGTAGAAGACATCACCTGGATACGCTTCACGTCCCGGTGGGCGCTTCAGTAGCAGAGAAACCTGCCGATAGGCTTGGGCATGCTTGGAGAGATCATCATAGACGATCAGAGCATGCTTGCCGCTCTCCATGAATTCCTCACCGATGGCACAACCGGCATAGGGTGCGAGAAATTGCAACGCAGCAGGATCGGAAGCAGTGGCGCTGACCACAATGGTGTGCGCCATTGCGCCATATTTTTCCAACGTACCCACCACCTGGGCGACCGTGGAGCGCTTCTGACCGATCGCTACATAAATGCAGATCAGATCTTTGCCCTTTTGATTAATGATCGTATCAAGGGCAACAGCTGTCTTACCCGTCTGGCGATCGCCAATGATCAACTCACGTTGACCGCGACCAATCGGGATCATTGCATCAATCGCTGTAATACCGGTAGCAACCGGCTCCTTCACTGACTGACGAGCAATGACACCAGGAGCAATCCGCTCAACATTGCGGAACTTATCGGTATTAATCGGCCCTTTCCCATCAATTGGCTGACCCAAAGCGTTGACAACACGCCCAATCATTGCCTCACCGACAGGGACCGACGCAATTCGACCAGTACTACGAACCAGGTCACCCTCTTCAATGCCAGTATAGTCACCCATGATGATGACACCAACGTTGTCGGCATTCAGGTTCTGTACTTGGGCCATGGTACCGGTCCGCGTGAACTCAACAAGTTCACCGGCCATTGCACCCTGCAGACCAGCAATCAGCGCAATGCCGTCACCGACTTCGACGACTTCGCCAACATCGATCTGCGTGGGGGCTACGGTAAAATTCAAAATTTGCTGCTTAAGTAAAGCTGTGATTTCATCTGTGCGCACAGCCATTGGCCTTCCTCCTACACTATGCTCCGGTATAGTGCAAAACCAATGACTGCACTACACCCCACCGCACTATTTAGTCTAAGAATCCGCCCGAAAATTCAGTTGTGGCCCACAGCGGGAATAGAGAATTTTTGGACAGACACGCAGGTACTTCATTTACAGAACGCTAGCGGACGACAGACGTGAGTGCTTCTCGCATCGTTTGCAAACGTGAAGCAACCGATGTATCGATCAAGCGATCTCCCACACGGACACGCAATCCCCCCATAATGGCAGGGCTCACGTGGAAGGTGAAGACAAGCTGTTCCCCATATTGTTTCCTGAGCGACGAAATCAACTTTTCCTGCTCTTCAGCGGAAAGATCAACGGCACTTGTCACTTCGGCTTTCACGGGACCGCTCTCAGCACGATTTATTTGTGCCAGCGCATCACCCAATTCGTCTACCAGTCCCAGCGCACCTTCCTGTACCATGAGTTTCAGGGTATTGCCCAACTCACTTGGTGTACCTGCAGGCAGAATCGAGTCCAAGGCCGCAACACGCTCATCCATGCTGACGCTTTGATCAGCCAATGTGTTTGCGACTTGAGGATTATTCTGCAACGCTGCGGATACTGCAGAGAGAGCCTCCTGCCAACGCTCAATCATCGCTTGCATAACTGCCTGCGCATATTGGTTGACACGTGCACTGTTGGTACTCATCAGGCTGCATTCTCCTGTTGTTTCAGGAATTCAGCCACAAAGCGCTCGTGTTCACTGCGATCAGCCAATTCGCGACCCAAGATCTGCTGCGTCGCCAAGATTGCCAGGTCGGCAATCTGTCGATTGGCATCCGCCAAGGCAGCTTCCACCTGTGCTTTGGCATCCGCTTGCGCCTTTTGCCGAATCTCTGTTGCTTCTTGTTCGGCGCGAGAGCGAATTTCCTGCGCAATTTTCTCGGTGTCACGCGTCGCTTGAGCACGAATCTCTTGTGCCTCACGACGTGCTTCATCGAGCACCTTTGCCTTATCATGTTCGGCTTCACGCGCGGCCGCATTGGCTCGTTCAGCATCTTTCATGCTCTGCGCGATGCGCTGACGGCGCTGTTCAAGCATGTTCAACACGGGTTGATATAGGGTACTTCGTAAAACCACAATCAAAATGAGAAAGTTAACGATCTGAGAGACTAATAAGCCCCACTCGATTCCAAGTTGACCTAGTACTGCATCCAAGGTCAGCCTCCTCTCTTGTACTCAGCTTCGCTTAAAAACCGATACACATCTTATCTTACGAATTGCCTTACAAAAATGTGGCAACCGCTGTTTTTAAACGATCGCAGTTTATTATAGTGATGGACGCTTAGACGAACTTGACCAACAAAGCAATAACCAAACCGAAAATGCCCAAGGCTTCAGCAAACGCAATCGCCAAAATCATGTTCGTCTGGATGGTACTGGTTACTTCCGGATTGCGACCCATGGCTTCCATTGCCTTGGCACCAATCAACCCAATACCAATACCTGGGCCGATGGTACCTAAACCGATGGCAAGGGCAGCACCTAGTTCCTTCGCGGCAGCAATATCCATTGTAATTCTTCTCCTTAAATGATTAGCTTTTTAGCAATGAATCTAATTTATTAATTTTCATAACAGCCCGCAGTATCCATAAATGCATCTCTACAGATACCAAGGCAGGTTACAGCAAACAACATTGACCAGCTTCGGGTCCAAAATCGCAACCCTTCACTATACAACGTTCACCTTATTGGCCTAATGATGCTCCTCGGCATGGCTAATGGTTGCCATGGTAAAGAAAGCCAACGCCAACATCATGAAGACCAACGCTTGAACTGCACCAACCAAAATTTCTAACAGGTAAAAGGGAAGTGGCACAAGGAAGGCGACAAGAAAAGCCATTGTCGCCAAGATAACTTCACCGGCAAAGATGTTGCCAAATAGACGAAAAGTAAATGCAATGATGCGGGAGAACTCACTGATAATCTCCAGGAGACTCACAAAGATATTAATCCCCTTCATTGCGCCTTTACCGCTTGTGTTCCAGAACTTACGGAAATAGCCGCCACCCAATGCGCGAATGCCATGAATCTGCACCATTACCATCGTGGCAAGGGCAAGCGCAAGGGTCATATTCAGATCGGCGCTTGGGGCACGAAACAATGGCACGAATTTCTCATGCCCTGCATCTTCACCATGCTCTGCCTCCTCTTGGGCGGCTGCATCAGCGGATTGCACCAGGAGCAGATTACCGTCAACCATCGCTATCTGTTGGTCCAAAAGCGCTCCATGCTCTTCAGCACCCTCTACGGCATGCTCTCCAGAATGGAAAAAGCCGATGCTGCCCATACCCGGAATTAAGCCAGACCAATTGCTGATAACAACCAAGAGGAAAATGGTAGCAGCCCATGGGAAATAGGTAGAGGCAGCCTTCCCGGCGACACCCTCGGCCAAACCATACAAATACTCAATTACCGCTTCCATCAGATTTTGCAACCCGCTAGGCACCAAATTCATTTTGCGTGTTGCAAAATAGGCAATGAGGATAAGCACGATATCAACGATAAAGGTGGTCAACAAGCCATTGGTAAGCCACGAGTAGCCACTTTCAAAGATCGGCTCCGCAGCAATTGACACATGGGGTTGGGGAACGGGGATAAAAAAGCTAATAATAATCAACACAAGTGCACCACCAATAATCATGGCGCGCCGAGGATTCTCATTAATAAAATTCATAACACGATCACCGTGGCCCTTCAAGTTTTTTTGATTGGTTCCGTCGTTATTCAGTCATCGACTCAGCTAGTGAAACAGGTGACTCACTGAATTTCACGCTGACTGTTTGGAGCCGACTCAAGAGGCGCTATCTCCTGAATCAGTAGATCCATCTCAGAAAGCGCTGCTCGTATTACCAACACGGTTGCAAGAGGAATAAAAATGGTACTCGCAACAATCGTTACCCATGGCAATAGGCCCAGCTGATAATCCAGAAGAATCGCTATCCCCATCGGCAAAATGAAGCTAAACCATAATCTTCGCAACAGCCGTCGAACATTTATGCGTACATCCATTGGAATTAAGAAAACGTACCTGCAACCAAAAGTTCAACTATAGATACTGAGAAAAAGATTTGTGGCATGATCACGAGTCAAATAGAGCTGTAGCACCATGAATCTTTTTTGAGAAACTATATCTATCGTAATTCTTTGCCAAAGTGCACTTGTTATAAAACCAGTAGAATCCAATTTACTAAAATTACTGGTCGTAAACAATGCTGACCCTAAGCGCAAAAAATACAACTACAACCTGGCCAGGATTTGTAGAATACAACAAGGGGGCAATAGGTATTGCCGGGGATTATAGCATCTGATTTTTCATTCGCGCAAATTTTCACATGCGTATAGGACAATAGAATTATGTCCTGCGCTGACCATCCAGCCACAAAAAAGCAATCAGCGCAGCTTCTACCAATTTATCTATATAGCCAACTGCTGTTCGCGCTCCCCAGAATACCCAAAGCACAATGGTTAAAGCCGCATAGCCGATAAAAATCCAGCGCAACATGCCCTGATAGTTGGCCAATTGGGCAATCGGCGCATAGAGCAGCACAACAAGCACAAGGTAGCCAATCCCATTGGACAAGAAGATAGGATCCGGACTCTCAGCAAATTGAAAGCTAAGATAAATATGGATAAATGCCGTGACAAGCGCGCTGAAAATTGCACCGTATTGCACAAGTTGTAGTTTGATTTGACGGTTCCGGGTCATTGCAGGTTCTTTCCGACTTACGTTTACATATTGCTCTTGCTTGAGGTTTACTCTTGTTCGAGATTTGCCCTTGTTTGAGGTCACTGAGAACATATGTATACTTAGTATCTGTCTGAAAAATTCTCTATGTCGAAGATGGTCTGGCGGTATGCCGAAACTTGTGTAAATCGCCCCTTCGCTTTCTGAGCCAATCGCGATTTACACAATTCGTGCTATACGACCGATAGTCTTGCGTAAGTCGTGGGAGACACGACCAAATTTTCGAATAGATTCTTATACCTTACGCGCCTACTTTACATCAGCTTTTGGCCCATTGCAAAGCACAGAAAGTTCAAAGTGGGAATTACAGCGTTCTATCTAGCGTGCAAAATAGTGTCGCACAAACAGAAGTTGCATACAACTTGAGGTACTATGTCTGAGACAATCAAACTCGATCAATTCTTAAAGTTAGCCCAAATTGTTCAAACGGGAGGTCAGGCGAAACAGCTCATTCAAAGTGGCTTTGTAACAGTCAATGGCGAAGTTGAACGTCGCCGGGGGCGAAAATTAGTTCCCGGCGACAAAGTTGTCATTGAAGGAGAGGAACTTATTGTCGAATCAGACGAGGCTGCGTGAAAATTGCTATAGTGAGTCAGAAAAAGATCCGTGGTTTAGAAACCGGGTTTTTGACAAAAACCCGGTTTCTGCAGCCCATAACATTATCTGAACATTTATAGTATTAGCGAGCGTTGACACAATCACGGGCTACGCATCCCGGTAAGGGTAATGCGCAGTTGTGAACGTTTCTCTGTTTTCTAGCCGAAGATGCGGCTGTGTAACCCATCCACGGCTTGGGGACAAGGTCAGGCAGTCGTTGGCTCGGGTGTTAACGGTTCATGTGCTGTTGTTTGCACAACGGCAATGCCATCGGAAGCGAGCACAGGCTCCAAGGCAGCGATGGCACATGCCACCATACTATCATCCGGCTCACGCGTAGTTAGCTTTTGTAGAGCCAGGCCAGGTACAATCAGTAAACGCATCAATGGATTCTCTTGGTGCGCCGTACTAAACCGAATAATTTCGTAGGCGATTCCAGCAACAATGGGAACCAGCAAGAGACGCGTCACAAAGCGCAGAAGCAGGGCAAGCCACGCCGGTTCCACACCGACAAATGTCAATGGTGCAAACAGAATAATGCTGATGACCAAGACATAGAGTAGAAAACTCGTGCCACAACGCGTGTGTTGCACACTAAATTGTTGGACATGGGCAACCGTCAGTGGAACCTGGGCTTCATATGCGTTGATTGTCTTGTGTTCTGCACCATGATAGCCAAAAACCCGTTCGATTTCAGGGATCCGCCCGATTGCCCACAGATATGCGACAAAAAGGAGTAAGCGGATAGCCCCCTCAAAAAAAGCATCGACAAACGGGTTGTCATTGATGGTAGCAGCGAGGAGGCGGCTGAGAAATGTGGGGAGCAGGAAGAACAGTCCAACGGCAAAAAGCAGGCTTGTGGCAATAGTCGTCCAGGCAACTGGTCCGGCGAAGGTAATTGGTTCACCTTCCTCCTCTTGCGCAGAGACTTCTGCACTCCAGAAAAGTGCGCGCATGCCAAGCCCAAGAGCATCCCAAAGGAGACCCAATCCTCGCACAAAGGGCCACTGCCCCCAATTACTCGTATAAATTTTTGCGGTTAATGGCTCCTCATGAAGAACAATTTCACCTTGCGGATTGCGCACAGCAACAGCCATGGACTTACGCCCACGCATCATAACGCCTTCAATGACAGCTTGACCACCGTAATATTGTTTTGCCATAGTTCAACTATTGTAACATCGGCCATCAAACCGGGTCAAACAAAGCTACAGACAATTTCTGTAAGCATATTGTAAACACGACACAATGGGTAGCTCCGCTATAATAGCGTGCGAGTAATGATGGAGCCATGCTACGATATATTGCGGATTTTTTAGAACGCGTGCTACAGAAAAAGTCGAAAGGCACAGCAAGTTCACTGCGCGCTACAGTGGGCAAGGTTATTGAATACGAAAATCATTCACTGAAACGTTCGGCGAACTGTTGTAAAATGACAGCAACTACTTTTTCGGGCGTAAGGGGTAACTAATGTAGTATGGCGCATGAAACGTGTGTAACACTCATATGGGCAAAGAGGTGAAACCGCTACCGTTCTCAGCGAGAAGCGACCCGATTTCCCCCCCAGACCATAGGAGCCAAATGTGATCGTGACTCTGTAGATTGATAACAGGTCTTCAAATAGGAAAGAATAGTCGCAGGAAACAAAACACTATGTCTCAATACACCCGAAGTCATTTGAAACAGCTCGAGTCAGAGGCAATTTACGTAATTCGTGAAGTTGCAGCACAATTTGAGCGCCCGGTTCTGCTCTTTTCGGGCGGGAAAGATTCCATTGTTATGGCTCATCTTGCCCGCCGCGCATTTTATCCAGGACGCATTCCGTTCCCTCTCATGCACATCGATACCGGCCACAACTTTCCGGAAACACTTGAATTCCGCGATGACCTCGTCGACAAGCTCGAAGCACAGCTGATTGTGCGCTATGTGCAGGATTCAATCAATCAAGGGCGCGCAGTAGAAGAAACCGGCCCTAATGCCAGCCGCAATTCGCTCCAGACCGTTACGTTGTTGGATGCATTAACTGAATTTAAAGTGGAAGCGGCATTGGGTGGTGCACGACGCGATGAAGAAAAAGCCCGGGCGAAAGAGCGCTTCTTCTCCCATCGCGATGCCTTTGGTCAGTGGGATCCCAAGAATCAACGGCCCGAGCTGTGGAATCTCTATAATGGCAGCAAGCTTAACAAAGAGCACTTCCGCATCTTCCCGTTGAGCAATTGGACTGAGATGGATATCTGGCAGTATATCCAGTTGAACCAGATCGAAATTCCCTCGCTCTACTTTGCCCACCGCCGTGATGTCGTGAAGCGCGATGGCAACTGGCTGGCAGCAACCGAGGTTGTACAGCCCCAACCGGGCGAAGTGGTAGAACATCGCCTTGTACGCTTCCGCACGATCGGGGATATGACTTGTACCGGTGCCGTGGAATCAGAAGCCAACACACTCGACGACATCATTCAAGAGGTAGCATCCGCTCGGGTTACGGAGCGCGGTGGACGCGCCGATGATCGGCGTTCGGAAGCGGCAATGGAAGATCGCAAGCGACAGGGGTATTTCTAATGATTCAAGAACAGACAGCGGTGAAACATGGTACCAATGGCCATACACCCAAACCGGAGATCGATGCGCAACCCAATGTTCACCTTTCCAGTGAGAACTATCTGGCAATGGATATGTTGCGCCTTTCCACCGCAGGGAGTGTAGACGATGGCAAGAGCACGCTCATTGGTCGATTGCTCTATGACACAAAGTCTATCTTTGAGGATCAGTTGGAAGCGGTCGAACGGGCCAGCCGCAACCGTGGCGACGAATATGTCGATCTGGCACTGCTGACCGATGGTCTGCGGGCAGAGCGCGAACAGGGCATCACAATCGATGTTGCCTATCGCTATTTTGCCACGCCCAAGCGAAAGTTTATTATTGCCGACACACCGGGCCACATTCAGTATACCCGCAACATGGTCACTGGTGCCTCAACGGCCGAACTGGCGATTATCCTCATTGATGCCCGCAAAGGCGTTTTGACCCAGTCCAAGCGGCATGGGTTTATTGCTTCGCTGCTCCAGATTCCCCACATTTTGGTGGCGGTCAACAAGATGGATCTCGTCGACTATGATCGAGATGTCTATCGCAAAATCGTGGCGGAGTATACAGAGTTTACCACCAAGCTCTCGGTGCAGGATCTCACCTTTATCCCCATTTCCGCCCTCAAGGGCGACAATGTGGTCCACAAGGGTGACAACATGCCCTGGTACGAAGGCCCAACGTTGCTGCACCATCTGGAAAATGTCAATGTTGGCGCAGGGCAGAATCACGTCGACTTTCGTTTTCCGGTTCAGACTGTCGTCCGCCCACACCAGGATTTCCGGGGGTTTGCCGGTCAGATTGCCTCGGGCAGCATTGCACCGGGGGAAGAGGTTGTCGTGTTGCCATCGGGGAAGGCCAGCAAGGTCAAATCCGTTGTCACGTATGAAGGGGAACTGGAAGAAGCCATTGCAGGCGACTCTGTAATTGTCACCCTGAACGATGAAATTGATATTAGCCGTGGCGATATGATTGTGCGGAAGAACAACCTACCCCAGGTGGCCAATCAGCTCGAATGTATCCTTTGCTGGATGAATGAAGAGCCACTCAATCCACAGGGATCGTACATTTTGCAACATACCACACGCCGTGTGCGCGCCTTTATCAACGAGTTAAATTATCGGGTCGATGTGGACACATTGCACCGAGAAAATGCCGATAGTCTCCACCTCAATGAGATTGGTCGTGTTAAAATTACCACCACACAGCCGATCTTTTTCGATCCCTATCGGCTCAATCGCGGTACGGGTAACTTCATCCTGATCGATCCAGCCACCAATGTAACGGTTGCGGCCGGCATGATCCGACGCCGGGCGCGCAATTTGGATGAAGTGGTTTCGCAAGAGCCATCACGCCAAAGGTCGAGCAATGTCGTCTGGGAGAGCAGCCAGATCACACGCCAGATGCGCGAAGTACAAAATGGCCACGAAGCGGCCGTCCTCTGGTTCACGGGACTTTCCGGTTCCGGGAAATCCACCGTGGCACGGCTGCTGGAACGGCGTCTCTTTGACCTCGGCTGCCGCACCTTCTATCTCGACGGTGACAATGTCCGGCATGGTCTCAACGGGGACTTGGGCTTTTCTGAAGCCGATCGCAATGAGAATATTCGCCGTGTGGCAGAAGTTGCTCGCTTGAGTTTTGAGCATGGCAACTTGACCATTTGCACCTTTATCTCCCCCTTTGCCAAAGATCGGGAATTTGCCCGCTCACTGCTGCCCAATGGCCGCTTTGTCGAAGTCTTCGTGAAGTGTGATGTAGAGGTTTGCAAACGCCGCGATCCCAAGGGGCTTTACGCCAAGGCCATGCGCGGTGAAATCCCCGAATTTACAGGAGTCTCCTCACCTTACGAGGAACCACAAAATCCAGAATTGGTCGTTGAAACCGATCTAAAAAGTGCCGAGGAATTGGTGGAACAGATCATTAACCAACTCCTACGTCAGGGAATTTTGAAGGACGCGTAAGACGCGCATTGGCTAACTACGCCGTTCTATCGAAAACGTGAAAGCGTTCTACAAGATAAGTGTTTTGCGCAACGCAGTAGACCCAACAATGGCCCCAGGGTTAAACCCTGGGGCCATTGTTGTTTTCCCTACGATCTAGTACAATCCGGCAGAAATCAGTAGTAGGTCTGTGAGTTTTCGACAAATGTAATCTAGTCGACTCACTTTACTCGTTTTCATTAGTATCAATTATTCAATCCATTTATTACGCCGATTATCTTTCACTAACCCTCGTCAGTGATTTGCCAAGGAGAGCTCCCATGAAGGAATTGATGATCACCAAATTTGAACAGCGCGATGCCCATGTCGCAGTGATTGGCTTGGGGTATGTTGGCCTGCCCTTGGCCGTCCAATTTGCGCAGGCGGGATACCGTGTCACCGGGATCGATCTGGACCAACGCAAGGTCGAGGCAATCAACCGCGGTGAGTCTTATATTGGCGACATTTCTTCGGAAACGCTCGCTGCTGTGACAGGACAGCGCGCGGCGAGCTCCCACGCAACAAGCAACGGTAGCACAGCCAGCGCCGGCACACCGACAGCGGCAATCACACAAGCAGCAGCGCCCACCACGCAAACCCAGGCCGGTATTCTGCGTGCAACCGCCGACTACAGCGTATTGGCGGAGTGTGATGCTGTCTCGATCTGTGTGCCCACACCTCTCAACAAAACCGGCGATCCTGACATCTCCTACATTTATTCAGCGACTGAACAGATTGCCCAATATTTACATCGTGGCATGGCTATCGTACTCGAATCAACCACGTATCCGGGAACCACAACCGAAGTCGTACTCCCGCGTTTACTGGAGAATGATCGGGCTTTGCAAATCGGAAAAGACTTTTTCCTGGCTTTTTCACCGGAGCGTGTTGATCCCGGTCGCACCGACTGGCTGACGCACAACACACCCAAGGTCATTGGCGGGGTAACCCCAGAGTGTCTGGCGGTGGCAATCGCCTACTACAGCGCGGCCATTGAAACCTTGGTGCCGGTTTCCTCTCCCAATGCGGCGGAAATGGTGAAGCTCTTTGAAAATACCTTCCGTTCCGTCAACATTGGGTTGGCCAATGAAATGTTGCTGATGTGCGACAAATTGGGGTTGGACGCCTGGGAGGTGATCGACGCCGCGGCAACCAAACCCTTTGGCTTCATGCGCTTCACACCGGGACCAGGGTTGGGTGGCCACTGCATTCCCATCGATCCCCACTACCTTTCGTGGAAGTTACGCACCTTGGCCTACAATGCGCGCTTTATTGAGTTGGCAAGCGAGATCAACACGGAAATGCCCCGCTATTGGGTACAACAGGTCCAAGATGCCCTCAACGACGCGGGGCGCGCCGTCAAAGGTAGTCGCATTCTTGTATTGGGTGTGGCGTACAAGAAAAATGTCAATGATATGCGCGAGTCGCCCGCGTTGGACATCATCCACCTCCTTGAAGAAAAGGGGGGCCATGTCTATTACCACGATCCGCATGTGCCATCGTTTCAGCATGAAGGCATGGAGATGGTCAGTGTCACGGATCTCCATGTTGCGCTCAGCATGGTGGATTGCGTGGTAGTGGCAACCGACCACGATGTGTATGATTGGGATGAGATCCGGCACAAAGCAGCGCTGGTGGTTGATACACGGCATGTGATTTGATAACGTTTATTCCACGGTGGCCCGCCCAATCGATAACGCAAACGATTCGCATGCGAATCGTTTGCGTTTCCCCTTTGAGTATCGCTTCTTTTCCTCACAGTTTTGCCCCCATCACAGTTTTGCCCCCATCACAGTGAAATCACGAATTTATTCTTCCCCTGCTCCTAATATACAGAGCAGATCATCGTGCAGTTTTTTGGGTTGTGGTATATAACCTAGCCGAAAAGTTGACCCGGTTGCAAACTTTTGTGTATGCTTACTAGCCGTTTGTATTCTTTTTCGGTCTTTTGCCTGCAGCGAAATTTAGCGTAACAAATCCGAATGAGATGGCGTATTCTTTGTAGCCATTAAGACGCTACTACTGATAGTTGCAGAAAGTAATCCACATATCGTGATTGATACCTCTATGATAGAATCTGATCAAGCGCAATTGCATGACCACTGGTCTGCTGACAATGAAATTGATTTACGACAGTATTTTGGTATACTCATACGCTGGTGGCGCGAGATCGTCGGCATCAACGTAATCGTTGTTGTTCTTGCCATTCTCACTATATTGGGCATTCGCGTGGCACTGCCACTACACTATGTGGCAAGCTCGGATGTTGCCATCGTGCGCACAGTCAGCGATGTCAATTTTGATGAACGGTTTCGCACTGCCGAAGAAGAATTGGGGACAGACACGGGTAGCCGCTCCGCCCGACGCAGTGCCCTACTTGGTTTAGCTACCACGGGGGCAATTGCGCAAAAGGTGATCGACGATATTGGGGCAAGCCTCGATCCGGTTGAACAACTTCCAGCCAATCTTGTTGAGATGGTAGAAGCAGAGGCGGTCATTCAGGCAGGTTCACGGACAGATAGCGATCTCATCCGCATCGTGGTCACCGCCGATGATCCGGATAAAGCGGCCCTCATAGCCAATTCCTGGGCCCAAAACTATGTTGACCAAGTGAATGCACTCTATAGCCAAGTCCCCGACGATGTGCTCACATCGATTCAGACCGAATTATCGACAGCAGAGGCAGCCTATCTTACGGCACAGACTAACTTGGAAACCTTTATCAGCAATAATCGGATCGATGAGTTAAATACAGTTGTCTCCATTCTGCAGCAGCGCATCTCGCAGGAAGTGACCCTTCACCAAGCGTTACTTTTACAGTGGCAGAATGCACAGGAACAGCTTCAAGTAGCAAACACGCTTTTCGCACAAGTAGAAGCAGGCGGCGCAGGTGCGGTCCGCACTGCCATGCCTGCGTTACAAGTGCTGAAGATCAGCGCCTATGGGATGCCATCCGAGCAACTCCAGATTGAACTACGCGACTTTTCCGAGATCACGGCAGAGGCCATGCTTGCGGATATTGCCGGAATCCAGCAATCACTGGGCAATCAGATTCAGGCGCTTGAGGCGCAAATTGCAGCGAAAAATGAGGAGCTTCAACCTGTCAATGCCGAAGCGCAACCGCTCACGTCGGTACTTGAGGAGTTGAGCAAAGCAAAAGCCCAATTGGAGCAGGAACAAGCTCGCCAGCGACAGTTAAACCAGCAGCGCGACCTAACCTGGGATACGTTCCGCACACTGAGCAGCAAGGTAGCAGAATTAAATCTCACCAGGGCGGCAGCCAGCAGTGAAGTGCGTTTTGGTGCGGCAGCGGTGCCCCCAGTGGACCCAACCCGCCGGATTTCTCTAACGGTTGGCATTCTTGTCGCTGGCTTTGCCGGGCTATTTTTAGCGCTTGTCGTTGTTGCTGGGTTGGAGCTTGCGGGGGCAAAACCGCTGTTTGGGCGTCCAGCAGCACAAGGTTAAGGTGCAAATTATTTTGAGTACAAACGGACACTTGTGGCTGCAAGAAGAGCTGAGGCTCAGTCCAAAGAGTAGAATTTAATGTGAGTCAATGAACGAAACTATGTGGAAAGGCCAGAGCGTCCTGATCACTGGCGTCTGTGGCACAGTCGGCGGGGAACTGTTACGGCAAGTCGTGAAACGGAAGCCAGCACAGATTGTCGGGCTAGATAATAATGAGAGTGAGCTATTCTTCTTGATGGAAGAGTATGCCAGTCATCCCAATATCAAGTTGTATCTTGGCGATGTACGTGACAAAGATAAGCTGATCCAGACGATGCGGGGCATCGACATTGTGCTGCATTCAGCCGCGTTGAAACATGTGATTCTCTGTGAAGAATCCCCGCGTGATGCCATCCAATCGAACATTCTGGGCGTACAAAACGTGATCGATGCAGCGATGGTGAATCAGGTAAGGCGTGTTTTGTTTACCTCGTCCGATAAAGCTGTCAATCCGACCAATGTAATGGGGACATCTAAGCTCATGGGCGAACGGCTGATGACAGCAGCCAATGCCACGCGGCGTGGTGATTTTCCCATTTTTGCCTCCACCCGCTTTGGCAACGTGCTTGGCTCGCGCGGCTCAGTTATTCCGCTATTCAAACGCCAGATTGAGCAAGGTGGACCAGTTACCCTAACCGATGAGCGGATGACCAGATTTATTATGACATTGGAAGAAGCCGTGCAACTGGTGATGGAATCAACATTTCTGGCCCGCGGCGGGGAAGTCTTTGTCACCAAAATGCCGGTGCTGCATATTCGTGATTTAGCGGAAGTTATGATCGAAGAGCTGGCAACCAGAGATAGTGCTGGTTCATCCGCAGTCGATCTCAAAATCATTGGAAGCAAACCGGGCGAAAAACTGTATGAAGAGCTGATGAACGATGAGGAGACACGACGCACGATTGAGCTAACCCACTATTTTGTTGTGCTCCCTGCCTTCAAATCCGTTTATAAAGAGATTGAATACTGTTACCCGAACATGTCTGATGTCGGTTTGGAGAAACCGTACAATTCAGCGTTGCAGTCACCGATGACGAAAGCAGAAATTCGCGATTACCTCTATCGCCACGATTTATTGAAAGGGAAGTAACGATGCGCGTCTTGATACTTGGTGGAGATGGCTATCTAGGTTGGCCCACGGCAATGTCCTTTGCCGCCAAGGGACATGATGTTTGTGTAATTGACAATTATCTACGCCGGACCGTTGCACAGCAAACCCAGTCCGAAGCGCTGATGCCAAACCCCAACCTCAATGATCGGGCCGCGATCTTTCGTTCTGTTTCCGATCTTGATATCCAGGTGCAGATTGGTGACTGCACTGATTACCGAACGGTGGAAAAGATTTTCCGTGAGTTTCAGCCTGAGACCGTTGTGCACTATGCCGAACAACCTTCGGCGCCCTACTCAATGATTAGCTACGACCATGCCCACTTGACGTTGAACAACAATCTCAATGCCACCTTCAACTTGATTTGGGCAGTCATGGAACATGCCCCCGACTGCCATATTATCAAGCTTGGCACCATGGGTGAGTATGGCACTCCCAACATTGACATTGAAGAAGGTTGGCTCGAAATCGAACACAAAGGGCGCAAGGACAAGTTTCTCTTCCCACGCGCGGCCGGGAGCCTTTATCACACCACCAAAGTACTCGATACCGATCTGCTGTGGTTCTATGTGCGCACATTTGGCATTCGGGTGACAGATCTCATGCAAGGGCCGGTCTATGGACTCTCGACAGATGAGAGCGACATGGATAACCGATTGCTGCCCAATTTTCACTACGATGACATCTTTGGTACGGTGGTCAATCGTTTCTTAGTCCAGGCGGTTGCCGGGGTTCCACTGACGGTCTACGGCAAAGGTGGGCAAGTGCGGGGCTATTTAAATCTGCGCGATACACTACAATGTGTGGAATTGGCAATGACAAAGCCCGCACAGAAAGGCGAACTGCGGATCCTCAACCAATTCACGGAGACCTTCTCGGTGAATCAGTTGGCAGAAAAGGTACAGCAAGTTGGCAACCAGATGAAGCTCAACGTAGCGATCAAAGCGATTGACAATCCACGCAAGGAAAAGGAAGACCATTACTACAACCCTGCTCACTCCGGCCTGTTGGACTTGGGATTACAGCCCAACTATATGACAGATGATGTGGTGGCAGGTATGTTGGAGAAAATACTGACCTACCAAGAGCGCATTGATACGCAGAAGATTCTGCCACGTGTCCGCTGGAAATAACCGAATTCTGTATGAACCGAACGCTTACTACCGTAGAACAGCTACGTTTGCTGTGGAGCAAAATTGTTGCCGACCATCTGCGCTTTGAGGTACTGGCAAACTTAGGTATATCTCTCAGCGCCAAGAGCTTTAGCCTGTTTGGCGGGCTACTGCTGCAATTCGTACTTGTTCGGTCGTTGGGCGTCACGGAATTTGGCCTGTACACACTCATCTGGACCGTTTTGCTTACCCTTGCCATTATTGGTAAAGCCGGGTACGAACTCTCTGCCATCCGCTATGTGGCGGAATATCATGCGAAACAGGAGTGGGCACATTTAGTGGGGTTCCAAAAGCATGCGCGGGCTATGGTTATTCTGGTGTCAGTGGCCGTTATTGGGGTCTCTGCGACAGCGCTCTATGGGATCTTCACCTTCGACTGGATCACAGCTCAAACGGTACATGTGTGTCTCATCATGCTGCCGGTTTTACCGCTCTATGCCCTCACAGAACTCAATAGTGGTATCCTACGTGGCATGAACCGGTTGACCGAAGCGCTTTTTACCCAAAGTGTACTGTTTCCAGTTGGTGTAGTTATCACCATGTGTGTACTGCCCTTTGTGGGATTCACTGAAACAACTGCCATCACAGCCATTGTTGTCTCAGGTGTTGTCCTTTTTATCATCATTTTTGTGCAACATTGGCAAATCCAAAAACGGCTCCCACACCAAGCACAAACAGTTACCCCTGCCTATCAATCGCGTGTGTGGGTCCGCGTGTCGGGTACGATGATGACTGGCTCTAGCATTGAGCAAATTTTGCGTCAGCTCGATATGCTGGCGGTAGGGATGCTAATCGGCACGACCGCAACCGGTATCTATGCCGTTGCTGTACGCTTTGCCAAACTAATCAGTGTCGGCTTACAAATTTCCAATCAGTCAACCGCCCATATGTATTCACCCTTGTATAATGGTGGAAATTTGCAGGATCTGCAGCGGGTGATTTCTTGGACGGCCGTGGTCTCGGCCTTGACCACGGCACCGATCTTGTTGATCTTTTTTCTTTGGCCACGCCAGCTTCTCCTTGTATTTGGAGAAGAATTTTCCGAACAAGGTGCGTTGATCTTACAAATCTTACTTCTTGGCCAATTTGCCAATGCACTTGCAGGGCCGAACGGTATCCTGTTGGTGATGACAAAGTACCAATCTGCCATGGTTTGGGCACTGCTCAGCACCTTGCTGATCAACCTACTGTTGCTTTTGGTACTAGTTCCAAAGTGGGGAATCATAGGAATTGCTGTGGCAACCAGTGTAGCGGTTCTCTTTCGCAACATTGTTCTGTGTACACAGGTTAAACAACGCCTTCAAATTAATACCACCATTTTTTCGTCCCACATTTTGAAAGGTGTTTTGGGTTAATGCTCGTGGTCACATCCTCCTATCGAGAAACTAGTAACACAAATATCCTGCTTCCAAACTTTTTCCTTCTGGGTGCAGCCAAGGCAGGCACCACTTCGTTGCATGCCTATCTGGAGCAGAATCCGCAAATTTTTCTAACAAAACTCAAAGAGCCCCATTTCTTTGATACGGACGATATTTATGCAAATGGGCTGGCATGGTATTCCCATGAACATTTGGCAGGATCAGAAGCATATCCAGCACGTGGGGAAGCCACACCAATCCTGCACTTGCCCCATATCGTGATTCCCCGGCTGTTAGAGACTTACGGGGAGAAGAAAGGGCAGCTTCGGTTTATTGTAGTCTTGCGCGATCCTGTCGAAAGGGCCTGGTCTCACTATTTACATCGCTGTCGCAGCATGGAAGAGACGAAGCCCTTTGCCACAGCCTTGGCACTGGAACAGAAACGATTGGCTCACGATTCACATGATTGGGCTGGTTATTTCCGCGATGGACTTTACGCAGAGCAGCTTACGTGTTGGTACCAATCCTTTGGTGCCGATCAGTTTCTTATTTTGCTCAGTGAGGATCTCAAGCATCATCCTCAAAAAACGGTTGATATTGTCTGTGATTTTTTGGAAGTTGGCAGATCTCAGGTAGCCGATCTTACCCACACCAATGTTGCGTCGCAGCCACGTAGCCGGTTTCTGCTGCGGCTTGTTGCCAAACCTCCACGGTTTATTACCTTTTTCACTCAGTTATTAGTGTCAAAAACGAATCGGCAAAAGGCACGCATCGCTTTGAGGAGCATTCTATCGAAACCCTATGAAGGGAGACCAGAGCTAGATACTGAGCTAGCCGATAGTCTGTATCAACAATATTATCCTCACATTCAACAATTGGAGGCGCTCATTGGGCGCGATTTGCCCCAATGGCAAAGAGCCCATAATAACCGCTCTCCTAGACAACTCAACTAAGAGCCACCTTTTGCGGTGCTTATACACACGAGTGGCGCAAAGCAGCAACACGATAGCAGATAGCAGTAGACTCATGAAGATATGTCACGTTGTCCCCTTCTATTATCCACAATATGCGGCCCCCTATGAGTATACCCACATTCTTGCACGCCAAGGTTACACAGTGGACGTTATCGCCCTGCGTCGTCCCCATGAACAAGTGAAAGAACAATCTGGGGATCTAGCAATCTTACGGGTGGATAAAAATTCGGTTGGGAGAGTGGCAGGAATTCTTCATTGGCCGCTTATCCAAACGGTTCTGGCCAAAGTACAAAAGACCCGCTATGATATCGTTCACGTATATGCCTTTCGAGGGTCAGGGCTATTACCTCTATTTGGGAAACGCTATACACCAAATTGGATCTTGGACATTCGTACAGGTAACGTATCAAAGAATTCATTAGTTGCCAGCATTGCCGATGGCGTAACGGCAATTGAAAGCCAAAGCTATGCTACCCATATCGCATTGGATGAACGAGTGGGTCACAAAGTCTTGGGTAAACGGGATGTATTTCATGTTGTCCCTGTTGGAGCGGATATGCAAAAGTTTCGCCCAGGGGACAAAATGGCGCTGCGTACCAAGCTTGGGATCCCTCAAGGTGCACAAATTGCCATCTATGTGGGCTCGCTCAATGCCTGGCGACGTCCACGATTTATGCTACAAGCGTTTGCCAACGCTGCTCGAGAACAGCCCAATCTATGTTTGATGATCCTTGGTGACGACGATGCAATGGAGGATCTGCGCGCGCATGCGGCGGAACTAAACATTAGTAACCAAGTTCTGTTACTTGGTTACAAACCTTATGAAGAGATTCCAGAATATATTGCCGCATCAGATATCGGATTTGCCTATGTTCCAAACATCCCCCAATTTCGCTATCAACCACCACTCAAGACCGCAGAGTTTTTAGCCTGTGGCCTGCCAACAGTTGCCACAGATACCGAAGGCAATGCTTATTTTGTCCAACACGAAGAAAATGGTCTACTTGTTCCTGACTCGTTGGACGCTCTAGGCATGGCGCTGCGTCGCTTGGCCGAAGACCAAACGCTTTACGCGAAACTAGCACAGCAGGCAAGATCGTCGGTCATGCACCATGATTGGACACACATTGTGCAAACAAAACTGATACCGATCTACCAAGCGTTGGCTACCTAATCGCTTTTACCAAATGCGATGCAGAGATTGAGAAAACAGCAATGCGTATCTTAATGGCCCACAATTACTACCAACAAGCCGGAGGGGAGGATAGCGGCTTTCGTGCGGAAACCAAGTTATTACAGCAACATGGACATGAGGTAGTTACATATACGGATACTAATCAGCGTATCAATGAGATGAACAAAGTGGTGGTTGCGCAACAAATGATTTGGTCGGGACCGACGCAGCAGAAACTAAAAACGCTGATCCAAGAGTTCCAGCCGGACGTCGTTCATTTTCACAACACCTTCATGATGATTTCACCGGCGGCCTATCATCTTTGCCACTCACTGGGTGTGCCAGTGATTCGCACCATCCAGAACTATCGACACTCGTGTCTCAATAGTTTTTTATTCCGTAATAATCAGGTATGTGAAGATTGTCTAAACAAAGCAATCCCGCTGCCAGGTATCATTCATGCTTGTTATCGCGACAGCCACATACAGAGTTTGGCTGTCGCTTCCATGCTCGTTACCCATAGAGCGCTCGGTACTTGGCAAAAGCAGGTGGATCGCTTTGTCACTGTGACAAACTTTATGCGTGAGAAACTGATCGAGGCAGGTCTTCCCGCAGAAAAGATTGTGATCAAACCAAATTTTTCGGATCTGAAGAGCGAAAACCCGAATGCCACAGGCAGTTACGTTTTGTTCTTAGGCCGTTTCTCTGCGGAAAAAGGGGTGATGACCCTTCTCAGGGCGTGGCAAAAGCTTTCAACGCCGATTCCACTGATCATGCTGGGCGATGGTCCACTGTGGAACGAGGTTCAACAATTTATTGCAACCTATCAACTGCAAAACATTAACGTGATCGGTTGGAAACAACGCGAAGAAGTTGTGCGGTATATGGAAGAGGCACGCTTTCTCGTGCAACCATCGATCTGGTATGAGGGCTTTCCCATGACAATCGTTGAAGCGTATGGCTGTGGCCTACCCGTCATTGCTTCAAAACTGGGAAGCATGGCCGAAGTTGTTTCGGATGGCCAAACGGGTCTTCATTTTCAAATGGGCGATGCGGATGATCTGGCATCGAAGGTCTCTTGGGCTTGGCAAAACCAGAAAGCGTTAGCACTCATGAGCGAGAATGCGCGACGCCTCTTTCAGGAACGCTATACACCAGAGCAAAACTATCAGATGCTGATGAATATCTATAAACAGGTCGCCCGATCGTAGTGTTTCCTTCCGTTGTAGTTCGGATAGAGACTAAGCCATGCCGTTCCAACAAATTCTAAATGCGTTCAAATTGCGATCATGCCTCCTTGTTGTCAGCAGCGCATGCAGCATTACCATTTTTCTGGTGCAGGTGTATCCAGCTTTTGTGCTGAATCAAACACTGTTAACATTCCTGCATGCGCCAGAGCAGTGGGATAGCAATGCCATGCCAGAAAACCCATGGATCGGACACAACCCACGACTGCTGTGGCTACTTGGCGAACGAACACTTGCCGCCACTGATGACAACTTTGACCAAGCGCTCACGTATTGGCAGATCGCACCAACGACAAGTGCAGCGATGCTGGCTTCACAGGCGCGCATTACCTATCGAGCAGGCAAAAGGCAAACGGCTATTGCATTGGCTCAATTGTCGCTAACATTAGATAAGAACCAACCTGATGTAACTCAATTTACGGCCACAACATTGAGTGAATTGGAAGAATGGTCAGAGGCTACGGTATATTGGGCTACTGCAGCGGAGTTCGCCCCCGACGATGCTGACGTACAGACAAACTATGGATGGGCACTCTACCAAGCCGGAAAGACAACCGAAGCAAAGCGCCCTCTAGAAAAAGCCTTGGCACTGAGTCCAGAGGATTGGGAAGTCAATGAGAACTATTTGCGTTTCCTCGAAACAGATGGCTCACGGGAAGAGTATCGTGAGCAGTTGTTGCGTATCCGAAACTTGTATCCAGAAGCGATAATTATTCAGCGACGCATCGCCGAACTAGCACTTGAAGAAGGGCGCTATACAGATGCCATTCAAGGTTTAACAGCAGTTCTGGCAGAGCGCCCCAATTGGGATGAGGTAGCTGCCACATTAGGTGATATTTATTTGGTGCTAGGGGATATCGATCAGGCACACAGTATGTATAGTTATGCGCTGAAGCTAAGCCCGCGACAGCTCCGCTATCACCTTGGCTTGATCAACACATTCGAGGGGGATGAGCGGGCGGTGCACCAGTACGTCTGTCAACTGTCAAAGATCGAACCGACTCTATATGAACGGGTTCGCGAGGCGCTTGCCTTACGGGATCTAACTTGTTCACCAGAGTAAATGTGCGCCTGGCTATTCAATTGTGGTGCCGACGCTGGTTGTGCGTTGCACTGGTTGGTACAGAGAGTCTCAGGGAAAAACCCAAGTGTTCAAGCAGTCTATGAGTATGTATTGGATAGATACCCCACCCATTTATCTAACGGTTGGTCGTTGGCGAATTGCCAACCTATTGCGGTGGGAGCGTCTTTGCCTCCTTCTGTTCCTTTGCATGCTCATTGTGCCGGTTGTGTTGCGCCTGACACTCCATGTGTATCCGTTCGATCCGTTTCTCGTCGGCCTCTATCTTTTCTGGGCAATACGCTCATACCATCTAAAAAAATGTCCGCAAGAACAGATGAAGGCCGCTGTATGGCGGCTGGCACCCACAGAATTTGGACTACTGTTGTTTATCCACTGGTTGTTTCTATCGACCATCGTTGCCGTCAACCCGATCAACAGCTTGATTTATTGGCTATTAATTCTCAGAGGAGCACTGATCTATATATACATTCGCAAAAATCTCGGCACAACCTTTGGAATCAACGAATTGTGGAATACATTCACCGTTCTACTCGTAATTGAATGTGCCGTTGGGATTTTGCAGTTTGCAACAAATTCACGCATTGGCTCTCTCAACGATTATTTTGGCGACGTTGAAGTATATGCGAATTCGGTATTCTATACGAGCCTTGGTCCTGTTATGCGGGTAGTTGGCACATTTCACAATCCCAATATACTGGCCAATTGGGTGATTTTACTGGGACCTCTCACTTATGTTTCACTCTATTTCAACGCCGCAAAAGGAATGCGTATACGCTACCCTCTCCTGATTTTGAGCTGTCTCACCATACTGCTCACCTTTTCAAGGTCGGGGTGGCTCTGTTTTGCATTTGGCGCTCTCGTAACAAGCGCTCATGTGTTGAAACAAAATGCGCAATTAGCAGCATACCTCGTTGTCCACCTAATGAAGGCGGTAATCTTCATCTTTATGCCATTGGCACTCATTGGGATTTTTATACTTCTCCGCTATACAGATTTCAACTTGATGGCTATTATTGAACGGTTTTCTGATTTATCAGCCGGTGGCACCTGGCGCATGGGCTATGTCAACCTTTCCTGGCAGTTAATTCAACACTATCCACTATTTGGCGTGGGATTGGGAAACTTTGGAGAAGCGATTATCCTCAACGGAAACCTGATCAATTTTCCCAGTTCACTTGTCAATTCGGCGATTCTCTCCACGGTGCATAATCTATACATGCAATTTCTGGCGGAGGCTGGCATTGGTGCAGGTTTCCTCTGGTTGGCAGTCACTAGTGGTCTATTGGTAAAGGTATGGCGTTTGAACAATCTTACAAGGCGTCATTTCCCCAAACTTCACATTGTCGCACTTTGGCTAAACGCGGCTATTTTTGGCTATCTATTCAACACGAACTTTGAAGCGTTGTTTTTCCATGAAGATGTTTTTATGGTATTTTGTATTTTATTAGGCGTATTATTTGCTACCGACAGCTATTGTCGTCGTCATAGCACGCTTTACCAACCGGCTGTGAAGAATTAGAATGAATGGTAGCGCAAATACTGTGCAACGTTGAAGGGTTTCACAAGACTGTGTTTGCACGCTCGTTGCTCTGCTATTCCGTTTTAAGAGAACTTAGGGCCCATAATCTATCTACAGAAAATCATGACAATTGCACTTATTACCGGCTCAGCCGGACTAATCGGTTCGGAAGCATCGCGCTTTTTTGCAAACTTAGGTCTTACCGTCGTCGGCATAGACAATGATATGCGTCGCCATTTTTTCGGCGAGGATGCGTCCACCGCATGGAATCGGCAACGATTGGAGTCGGAGCTTCAGGGTAGCTATAGCCATCAGGCACTTGATATTCGCGATACCAAAGCCATCAATTGGCTCTTCCAACAGTATAGCAGCGACATTCAACTGGTGATCCATACAGCCGCTCAGCCATCCCACGACTGGGCTGTGCGCGACCCACAGACCGATTTTTCCGTCAATGCTAATGGGACGTTAAATTTATTGGATGCAACACGCAAATTTGCACCAGAGGCTGTCTTTATCTTTACTTCAACAAACAAGGTCTATGGGGATCGGCCCAATACGCTGCCGCTCATTGAAGAAGAGACCCGTTGGGAGATTGACAAAGCCCACCCATTTGCAAGTGGCATCGATGAAACAATGTCGATCGACCAGACGTTGCACAGTCTTTTCGGTGCCTCCAAAGTGGCAGCTGATGTGCTGGTTCAGGAGTATGGACGTTACTTTGATCTGAAAACAGCCTGCTTTCGCGGTGGCTGTCTCACCGGTCCCAATCATTCAGGCGCCCAGTTGCATGGCTTTCTCGCCT
>Ga0116151_10000962_pt1 | contig 26684 bp, 16 predicted proteins | sample AD_UKC117_MetaG_FD_89893 | JGI IMG/M metagenome (GOLD analysis project Ga0116151, IMG submission 89893) | Active sludge microbial communities of municipal wastewater-treating anaerobic digesters from Hong Kong - AD_UKC117_MetaG | ecosystem: Engineered > Bioreactor > Anaerobic > Digestate... | reverse complement strand
GAAGGCACGCTGCTGGCCACGGCCAAAGGCGACGTGACCTTCCAGACCACCCAGCCGCGCACCTTGCAGCAAGGGCAGGTGCGTATCGACGCGCCGATTCGCGCCGGCGAAGCCTTCAAAGGCGACAAGGGCAAAGTCGCCGCCGGGGCCATCAGCCAGATGATGCAGCCCATCGCCGGTATCGCCCGCGTCACCAATTTCGACGCCACCTTTTTAGGCGCGGATGACGAGACCGACCCCGAACTGCGCCTGCGCGCCAAAGCTGCGCTGCGCTCGTTGGGCAAAGCCACCCTGGCCGCCCTGCAGCGCGTCATTTTTGAAGGGCGCGGCAAGCTGACCGAAGTCTGGGACCCCGACAGCCCGCCCGACCACCGCTCGGAATTGGGTACGGTGGTGCTGCTGGTGGAGGCGGAGCCGGAGCGCTTTGCCAGCCTGAATGGGGCGGTGCAGGAGACCCGCGCCGCCGGCGTGCAAGCGACCATCGTCAGCCGCTACGTCTTTTTTAAGCCGCGCATCTTCGCTACCATCGCCCCCGGCCTCACCGCCGCCGGTAAATTGAAGGTGGCCGACGAGATGATCGCCGCCCTGCAAGAATACGTGGATGGACTGGGCAGCGCCGCTCCCGCCGAGGGTTCTAAACTGTTGGAGGCGGTCCAAGGCGTCGATGACGTCAGCAAAGCGACCATTGTGGACGTGATTGTGTGGAAGTCTGACCTGAGCAAACCGGCGTCGGAGACGTTGGTGGAGGCGATTGTTACGGCCGTTCAAGGCGCAGGTACCGACCCGGCGGCGTTAAAGGCGGCTGTGAGCACGGCCGTTTCCCAAACCCCGCCCCTCGTCCCCACCAGCACCCGCATCCCCGACCGCAGCCTGCTGCAATCTCTAGACGGCGGCAGCGCCACCGACGAGCAAATCGAAGCCGGCGACTTCCAAATCATCGCCGAAGTAGACGGCCAACCCGGCTGGGTCGTCCTCGACATCGAACAAGCCGACATTGTCCTGCAAGAAAGCAGTTGATAGTTGCTAGTTGATAGTTGTCAGTCGTTTAACTCCCAACTATCAACTCCCAACTCCCAACTAACAACTAATCCTATGGCAAATAAAACCGACCGCATCATAAGCTACCTGCCCGCGACCTTCCAGAAACGGCCGCACGGCCCCACCCTGCACGCCGTCGTCGACGCCTTTGGCCGCCAATTGCAAGACGCCGAAAACAGCCTGGCCGCCGTCATGCAGGCCCATTGGGTAGACTACGCCGACCAGTTGGCGCAAGAAATTGACGACCTGGTGCGCATCGCTGCCCTGTACGGCCTGGCCCCGCGCAGCGACGAGGGCGTGGAAGAGTTCCGCGAGCATCTCAAGCGGTACATCCGCACCTTCCTGGATGGTACCGTCACCGTGCAGGGCGTCTTGCGCATCACCGCCGAGGCGCTGGGCCTGCACATCGCCGACGCCTACGCCGACATGGACACCTGGTGGACGCGGCGAGACGCCAACGGCGTCGTCGATGACAGCGTTACCATCACCGAGGCGGGCGGCGGCGACGCCGCCGAGCTGGTGTTGGGCATGCGTGCCGCCAGCGTACACGGCCGTTCCGCCACCGCCGCCCTGGTACAAGGCAAAGTCGACCTCAGCGGCAAAGTAGACGGCCGTTCCGCCAATATCCTGCGCTTGCAAATTGATGGAGCCGGCCCCTTTGAAATTGACATCGCCTCCGGGGCAGAGGATGCCGCCGCCGTGACCGGCGACGAAATCGCCGCCGCCATCAACGCCGAGGTGTCCGCCGCCGTGGGTGAGATTGCCGGCTTCGACGGCCGTTTCCTCACCCTGGCCACCACCGCCCGCGGCGCGGGTCACGTCATTGAGGTCCACGACATCCTCAACGACGCCGCCGACAAGGTGCTGGGACTGCCGCCGCGCAGCTACAACGGCCGTGGCGAAGAGGCAGCCATCGTGCGCGGCACGGTAGACCTCAGCGGCGTGCTCGACCTCAGCGAGAGCCGTTACCTGCGCCTGCTCATCGACGGCAGCCGCCTGGCCGAAATCGACGTCGCCGGGCCGGATGAAGCCCATACCCTGCTCGATCAGGTGGTGGAGGCGATGAATACCGCGCTTGGGCTGGAAGACGCCGTGACCCACGACGGCCGTTTCCTCATCCTCCAATCACCGACGCCCGGCCTGGGCAGCAGCATCGTTTTCCAGCAGGCCGCCGCGCAGCAGGCGCTGGGCCGCTTGTTTGGCCCCATCAGCAAAACCCACGTCGGGCGCGGCCCGCGCGCCGCGCAGGTGGTCGGCCGCCGCGATCTCAGCGGCGGGGTGGATTTGACGGCGCAGTCCACGTTGCGCCTGCGCCTGGATGGCACAACCCTGCCCGATATTGACTGCGCCGGGCAGGATCCGGCCCGCACCCAACTACCGGAACTGGTGGCGGCCATCAACGAGGGCGCGGGGGCGCAAATTGCCACGCATAACGGCCGTTTCCTCACCCTCACCTCGCCCACCACCGGCACGGGCAGCGAGATCGTCTTCCTGACGCCGGATGCGGGCGACGCCGCCCTGCCGCTCTTTGGCATCGGTCCGCGCGACTTTTTTGGCCATGCGGCCACCGCCGCCAGCCTTACCGGCACGGCCGATTTGAGCAACGGCGTCGATTTGCTGGCCCGTTATCTACTGCAACTGGTGGTCGACGGCCGTCCGCTCACCGTCAACCTGCGCAGCCACGCCGCCAACATCCGCGCCGCCACCCCCCGCGAACTGGCCGACGCCATCGACGCGGCCGTGGGCGCCGACGTGGGCGCGACCGACGGTCAGCACCTCATCATCGTCTCCGCCACCGAGGGCAGCGGCAGCAGTTTGCAGGTGGAACCGCTCTCCGCGAGCCGCCGTGACCGTTTTGTCAGCCGCGCCTTCATCACCGACGAGGCCGCCGAGCCGATTTTTGGCTTCCATCGCGCCAGCGCCGGCGGCAGCGACGCCCTGAACGCCCGCGTGGTGGGACAGGTGGATTTGCAGCGCGGCGTGGATTTGCGAGAAAATCGCTACCTGCGCCTGCGCATCGACGGCGGCGACCCGGTGGACATTGACTGCGCCGGAACGCGCCCCCGCGCCACTCTGTTGGACGAAATTGTGACGGCCATCAATCAGGCCCTGAACCTGACGCCGGCCGTAGCCAGCAGCAACGGCCGTCGCCTCATCCTCAGCTCGCACACCGTGGGGGCCAGCAGCCGCATCGCCTTTGAGCCGCCGCGCGTCACCGACGCCCTGCCGCTGCTGTTGGGCGTGGAGCCCGGCGAATTTCGCGGCCAGAATGCGGAGCAGGTGCGTTTTGTCGGCACGCAGGATTTAAGCGGCGGCGCTGACCTCAGCAGCGCCAGCGCCATCAAGCTGGGGGTGGACGGGGCCGCGCTCGTCGAGATCGACTGCGCCGCCAACGCCGCCAATCCCGCCAGCGCCACCCTCAACGAGATCGTCATTGCCATCAACCTGGCCCTGGGCAGCAACCGCGCCAGTCATGACGGCGCGCACTTGATCATCGCCTCGCCGACGGTGGGCGCGGGCAGCCGGCTTGTGTTTGCCGCCCCCGCCGCGCCCGACGCCACCCAGGCGCTCCTGGGTATTGCCGCCCCGCGTGAGTATCACGGCCGTGACCCCAGTGCGGCGAAGGTCATCGGCAGGCAAGATTTGAGCGGCGGGGTGGATTTGCGCGTCATCCGCTTTTTGCGCCTGGGGGTGAATGGGGCCGCACCGGTGGACGTGGACTGCCTGCTGCCGAATGTTGGGGACGAAACGGCCGTTACCCCGGATGAAATCGTCGCCGCCATCAACGCCGCGCTAAAGGCCAAAATTGCCGCGCACGATGGCCAATTCCTCAGCCTCACTTCGCCCACCACCGGGCAAAATTCGCGCCTGGTGCTGGCCGCCCATTCCTCCGGCGACGCCCGCGCCGTACTCTTCGGCGGCGTGCCTGACGAAACAACTGGCGCAGACCCGGCGCCGGCGATCATCGAAGGCGCGGCCAATTTGCTGACGCCGGTCAACCTTAGCCGTCGCTCGCGCATCCGTATTGCCGTGAACGGCGGCGTCCCGGCGGACATTGACGTGGCCGGCGGCTTCCCGCCCACCACCTTCGCCGACGAAATCGCCGCCGCCGTCAACGCCGTCTTCCCGGACATGGCCTCCGTGACGGCCGACAACCATTTGCGGCTCACCGCGCCCACGGCCGGGCAGGACAGCCATCTGGAACTGCTGCCGCTGCGCACGCTGGATGTGATCGAGTACCCGCCCATCACCCAGACGCTGCCGCCGCAGCCCGTGACCCACGGTGGACGCTGGTCGGCCGACAACACCGGCGCGGCGGCGGGCTACGCGGCGGTCAGCATCACCGCGCCGTTGGGCGTGGCCGGCCCGACGTTAGTGAATGAAGCGCTGGGCTGGCAGGTGCGGTTGCTCGTGGCCCTGGGAAAAGGGGAAACGGCGCGCTTGTGGGTGGCAGACGGCCGTCTCCACGCCGCAATCCGCAATCCACAATCCGCAATCCGCAATCGGAATGTGCGCGGCGACCAAATCCTGGTCGGGCCGCTGGGCGGGCAAACCTGGGTTCCCTTTGATGGCGTCTGGCAGCTCAGCGGTGACGCTGAGGGGCCGCCCGCCTTGCAGCTCAATAATCCCTTCGCGGACAACATCGTGCAGTTAACGGCGCGGCAGGCCGTGCAGCCCGGCAATGGCGTGTCTGTGCGGGTCACCGAGGCGGAAATCCAGCCTATTGCACTTGACCCGGTGCGCGATGATGGGCAGATGGTGGCGGTGAACGGCCGTCTCCACCTTACCGACACCGGTTATCAACTGCTAGACGCCAGCGACCAGTTCCGCGCCGACGTGCGGCCCGGCGCGAACGTGAATCTGGAGGACTTCGCCGGCCGCGTGGTCCACCTGCACGCCACCATCCACGCCGACGCGCAGCCGCTGCTGATTGCCCAGGAGATCGAGGCGCTCTTTACCGTCAGCCTGAATTTTGCGCCGGAATCCGGCGACCCGGTGGCGGAAGCGTACGCGGCGGTGACAATCGGCGGCGACCCGGCTTCGCCCCATGCTTTGGCGCGGCGGATTGGGGAACGGCCGTCTGCCCTCGTTCGCGCCGCCTCATTCCCCAAAGCCACCGTGCTGTCGCTGCCGCAAGGGCGCACCACCTGGCGCTACCTGGACTGCTATGGCCCGCGCTTCAACCACGCCCGCTTTGACGAGGCGCGTTTCCCCGGCGGCGTCTGCCTCGATCGGGGCATTTTCAGCGTCAGCCGCTTTGCCAACAATCCGCCGGAGCCGGTGGCGGCGGTGTTTACCAGTGTGGACGATTTGCCTGATCCGCAGGTGGAGGTGGGGTTTGCATACGGCCGTTACCAACCCGGCGCCTTTCTCGTCCGCCTGCCCGCCGACCTGCCGGAGCGTTTTGGCGGCCGCTTCAATGAATCCCGCTTTGGGCAGGGTAAAGATAGGCCGGAACTTTACGCCCAGGCCGTTACCGACCCGCCCGGCGACGATTTTTACATCGTGGAACTGCTCAACAAGCAGTCGGCGTTGGTGGAAGCGCAAATTGTGCCGCGTGTGCCGCTGGGCTGGCAGCCTGTGGCCATGCCCTTCCGCGAGCCGCAGCCCCTCACCCTGGGCGACCCGGCCACGCCGGCGCAAATCTACCTGACCAGCGAAGGCATCGAGGGCTTCCTGCGCATCCAGGCCCGCGAGCCGGGCGCTTTTGGCAACAATATCGCCGTCGCCGCCCGCAGTTCCGGCCCGGCCATGTTCGATTTTTCCGTCATCTACGAGGGTGTGCCGTTCGAGAACGCCCGCCAAACCGTGTTGGGCAAACCCTTAGCCGCCCTCACCACCGAATCGTTGGAACCCGGCCCCGTCGGCGTGCTGCAAGCCAAAGCCGCCGGTGTCTCTGTTCGTGTTATCCGTGAGCGTACCAGAGAAATTGGTGATTAGAGACTAGCGGCTGGAGACTGTTCTCCATTCCCTGGTCTCCAGTCTCCAGTCTCAAACTATTCAAAAAGGAGCGTTACCAATGTCTATTCCAGAACCTTATGTAGAGTACAAACCAGGCGAACTGATCGCCGCCGAGATTATGAACGACATGCAGTCCCAGATTCGCGCCGACATCGCCAGCCAGGCGCAAGCGGCCGTGGACGCCATCACCCAGGTGCCCAGCGCCCAGGACGCCGACCACCTGGAAGGCCAATCCCTGTCCGAGATCGCCAAAGCGATCATCGAACAGGCGATCAGCCAGATGGCTTTGCGTTCCGGCTATGTGCAGCTCTTCAAGAGGCTTCAGCTCGGCGAGGAATCGGTGGTAGATCACCAGCTGCAAAACAGCCCGCTGGTTGACCTCTACCAGCTTGATTACTTCCAGGTGGTGGCTTCCGAAGACGACTACAAATACCTGACCTGGGTCAATTTCTTCCTCTATCACTCCAGCGAAAAGCGGATTCGCTTCGTGCCGGAAGGCCAGAATGCGCCGATGAGCGTGGAAGTGGAACCAACGGACTCTGAACCATACCGGGTGCTTTTTGCCGATTTGCTGGCCCGCTACAAAGTGGAATACACCGACAACTCCAGCCTGGATGAAATCGAAACTGAGCTGTGGGACGCCATGTTTAACTCGCCCAATGACCGCTTTGACGACCAGCAGTACGCCCATTCCCCCTGGTTTGACCGCTGCTGCCGCGAACAACGCTCGGTGAAGACCCTGAAGCAGAAGGGCGATTGGGACGATATGTGGATTAAGTTTGTGCCGCGCAAGACGGTAAATTACGTGCGCGAGAATACGGATGATCTGGAGGTTCCCACGGCCGCGCCCACGATGGTTCAGGTTTCCCACTTCAGCTTCAACAAGTTGGGCCTGACGCTGCTGCGCGAACCGGTTTACGCCCAGGCTGTGATCAACGGCCTGCGCGAAGAAGGCCGCGACCTCGAAGCCATCATGCGTGAACTGAAGGTGATGGTGCTGCTGCGGGCATAATCTAAACACAGATTGGTTCAAGTAAATCACAAAAAGTTTTTGGAATTAGACCTGAAGGGTTTTACACCAATTTAGTCGAGTGTCCTGGGTTTCAAACCCTTCGGGTCTTCTGAAAACTTTCTACTGATCACTCAATCTGAATGGACTTTAAGAAAATAACCAGGTAATCGGCCTGTTATTCTGAGCGCAGTCTTCGGAGCGAAGAATCCCTACCACCCTGGTCACTGAAGGTGAATGGGATGCTTCGGAGGACCTCAGCATGACATGTCTCCCGATTGCTGGATTAAGTTTTTACTCTTCATACAGATTGAACCAATCTCTATTTTCACAAGGTAAAACCCCATGAGACTGACCGCTGATTTTCCAGGCGAAGCTGTTCGCTTTGAAGGCAACCGGACGCTGCAAATTCAGGGCTTACCGGAAGGGGCGCAAATCAAACACGCCGCCATCACCCTGACGCCGGTGGCGGCGCCGGGACGCTCTTTGTTTGAGGAAGTGCTGACCTTCACCGGCAATGTGGGCGATTTTGGCATGACCAAAGTGCCTCAACCCGGTGTGGTGGAGGTGGACTTTCATGCCCGGCGCACGCTGGCCGTGGTGCGCGGCTCCAATGTGACGGACTGTGACCTGGCCGTTGACCTGGGCGGGGGCGTCTTCATGGGTATTAATACGCACGGGGCGACAGCCACATCTGATGATTCTGATTTGTATTCGTTGCCAGCAGATGGCACGCTGCCCAGCCTGCTTGTTAGCAAGTTCAGATTGAGTACCCCGCCTCCGCCGCCAGCGCCCCCATCTCCGCTGCCGACGCGGAATGTGACGCAGGTGACGGTGCGTACGGCCGCAGCCAATCCCACGCTGGCGTTTGAGGGCATGCCGCCGTTTTGGGTGCAGCCGGGCGAGATCATCATGCCGGTGACCACGCCCAACTTTGCCGAGTTCTTGCAAGTGTACTTGCAGCAGGCGAAAGTGGTGGACGGCCGTTACCAACTCCCCCTCATTCTCCACTCCGACAGCCTGACCCGGATGAGCGTCTCCGTAGACATCGAATACGTGCGCCAGCAGTCCGCGCTGCCCGGCGGGGTGAACGAAATCGCCCTGCCCTACGGCTTCGACGGTACGGCCCAGGCAAACAGCGCCCAGGTGCAGGCGACCATGCCCGTTGGCGCGGAAGTGACCGCCGCCAGCGTGCAGGTCTTGGGCGCGTTTGACGAAAGCCGCATTGTGTTTGGCCCGACCGGACCGCTGACGCCGGTAACGGCCGTGCCCATCACCGCCGCCGACAGCCAGGCCCAGCCTATCATGCTGGGTGCGGACACCGCCGCCACGGCCATTGATTTGCTGCTTTCCAGCACCAGCCGCGCCGCCGTGCTGGATCTGAACCTGATGGCCGACTCGGATGGCAAACCGTTTGCCACGCGCCTGCTGCCCGCACCCGTCACCGTGGAATTAGACCGCGACCTGGCGGCCGGCGCGACCTGGATCAGCGCCCGGCTGCCGCAGGAATTCCAGTTCCGCGCCGGCACACGCTACTGGCTGGTGATTCAGGCGAAGGAAGGGGAAGCGGCTTGGCACAGCCAGACGGCCGTTAACGGCGACGCCCTGCAGCATTCCACCACAGGCGGCCTTTCCTGGCGCGCCACCCAGGTGGAAGGTGTAGCCGGGCGGCTGGCCGGATTCTTCCGGCTGCGCCGCGTGCCCGACCAGTTCCAGATGCCGCTGTCGGTGTTGGTGGGCGAGGGGGAAACGGCCGTGCCCGTCTCCCTGGACCGTTTCCAGCCATTGGGGCGCGTCGATTTCACCATCGACTTCCCTGAATTCGCGGCGGCCATCAACCAGGCCGCCCGCCGCACCGAAGCCGCCACCTGCGCCCGCGGCGAGCAGTTGCAAAATGGCGACTTCGCCCATTGGTCGACCTCCGGCGCCAGCTTTGGCCCGCTGCAAGACGCCGGTGGGGCCGGTTTAAGCAGCGTGGCGGTGGCCCCGAATGGCGAGTGGGCGTATGTGGGCCTGGATTCAGGCGGCGCCGGGTTTATCGGCTTGCCGCTGCACCAGTTCATCACGGCGGGCGATTTGCCAACGCCTATCTCGCGGCAGCACGTGGTCATCAGCCCGGACAGCCGCCGCGTGTACGTGGTCAACGACCTGTACGAATCGCCGCACCTGAACGTAATCGACGCGACGACGTTTGCGCGGTTGGGCAGCCCGATCCCGTTGTCGCACTTTAACAGCTGTCTGGCGCTGTCGCCGGACGGCCGTATCCTTTACGTGGGCGCGGGGGCTTTTTCGCCGCCGCACGGCGAGGTTTGGGCGGTGGAAACGGCCGTATTGGCCCAACTCCTGGCCGAAAATACAGCCGTGGACATCACCGCCGCCTTTGCCGCCGACCCCCTGCCGCTGGAGCCAAACTTCAGCGCCGTCAGTCTGGCCGTGTCGCCGGACGGCCGTCGCCTGTTTGTCGCCGCGGCCCATGACCAGACGTTATCCGGCGTCGTCTATGCCTTCGACGCCGCCACGCGCCAATCGCTCGTGGAGCCGATTTTTGTCGGCGGCAATCCGGTAGACCTGGCCCTGACGCCCGACGGCCGTCGCGGGTTGGTGGTGAACGCCGCCAATGACGCCGTCACTCTGGTGGATACCGTGAATCTGCGCCACGAGCGGACCATCACCCTGCCCAACCCGGCGGACGGCGCACTGCTGCCTATGGCCGTGGCTGTGGAGCCAAACGGCCGTCGCGCCTTCATCGCCGGCCGGGAGACGGCCTCCGTGAGTGTGCTGGACCTGGTGACCCTGGAAGTGCGCAATCCGGTGCGCGTGGGCCAGCCGGACTTTGGCGACCTGGACCTGGCCGTGACGCCGGCTGGCGACCGCCTGTACGTGGCCCTGCAAAATCCTTATCCGGCCTCCGTTCCCGGCCTGCGTTTCCTGCCTTTGGGCCGCCAGCAGCCGGATCATTGGACGCTGACCACCGGCTTTGTGCTGCCCATCGCCTTTGCCGACCCGTTCCACCTCACGGCCGTGCTCGGTCCGGTTACCGATGAGGAAAGAGAGACCCAACCGGCGCGCACCTCAGGGCTGTCGCAGGCAACGGCCGTTGTCGGCGGCTGCACCTATGATTTCAGCTTCTGGGGTGTGGCCTCCAGCCTGGAGGCAGTGGCCGAAGTGATCTGGCGCGGCGGCGCGTGCGCTGTGCAGCGCACGGACCGCATCTCGATTCAAGTGCCAGAGTTTGAACTGGAAAAAAGGACCGCCACGGCCACTTTGGCCGGCGGCCTGGCCGAGGCGTCGTTTGGCCGGGTGCGGTCCACCGACCTTCAAGCGGCGGTGACCCAGCGGCTGCCCGAGCTGTTGTTCCACCGGGCGCGGCTGCAAGCGCCGCCGGGCGCAACCCAGGCGGAAATCCGCTTCCTGGCTCCGGCGGAGCATAACGTGGCGGTGGATACTGTCTCCTTCCAGGCCACCAGCGACCCGGTCGCCAACGGCGACTTTTTGCTGGTGCAGGATGGCGAACTGACCGGCTGGCAGTTGTCGCCCGCCTCCGTAACCGGGGTGACCGTGCAGCCCGCCGCCGACGGCGTGGCCCTGGCTAACCAGGAGTCCGTCGCTGTTTCCCTGATTCAGACGTTTGCGGTGACCGGCGGGCAGCCGTTTGTGCTGCAGCTGCGCGGCGACATCGTCAGCCAGTTGGCCGGCGGCGCGCCCCAGGTGCGGTTGGATTGGCTGGACGCCGGCGGCCAGGCGGCCGGATCGAGCAGCCTGCCCATTTTGTCGGGCCAGCAGGAACACAGCCTGGAAGCGAGCGTGCCGGTTACGGCCGTTTCCGCCAGCCTGAACCTGGTTTTGCCGCCCGGAACGACGATCAAAGTCCGGCAGCTTTCCTTTGTGCCCGTGGAACTGGTCACGGTGCCGATTCATTTTCTGGCTCAAGCGCCGGGCAAATTGACGGTAACCGGCTTTGACGTCGCCTACGACGTGGGCGAGGTGGCTACCACGCCGCCGCCGCCCGAAGGGTTGTGCCCGCCCACGCCGCCAGGCCGCAGCGCCGATGGGCGTGGCGGCTGCTGCGCCTGGTGCGCGTCGCCGTGCGGGCCGTGCAGCGATGAACCGGGTGACGCAGCCCCACCGCCGCCGCCGTCCGCCCGCCCGCTGCAAACCACTGCCCCGCGCCGCCCGGCGGCCGTTGTGGCCGTGCGGCCAGCTCTGGTGCGCGCGCCGCTGGCTGTGGCTGTGCCTGCCGCCCCCGAAATTATGGCCGTCGAAACGGCCGTGGCGCCCCTACTCGTTGCTACCCCGGCGGAATGGGCGGCGCGCAGCCCGGAATTGGCGGCGCAGTCGGTGCCATTGGCGGCCATAAGCGGCATCGCCGCCGCGCGGTCGCGGACGCTGGCCGAATTGGGCGTGGATTCCGTCCCGCGCCTGGCGGCGGCCGCCCCGGAAACCATCGCCAGGGCGCTGCGCGGCGTCACGCTGCCGGCGGCCGAACGGTTTGTGGCCGAGGCCCGGACCCTGGCGGCTAACGTGGCGGCGCTGCCCGCGCCGTTGGTCTCCTGCATCATGCCCACGTTTAACAGACGGCCGTTTGTGCCTTTGGCCATCGCCTATTTCCTGCGCCAGGATTATCCCAATCGGGAGCTTATCATCCTCGACGACGGCAGCGACTCCGTGGCTGACCTGGTGCCCGACGACGAGCGCATCCGGTACGTGCGCCTGGCGGAACGGCAGACCATCGGCGCGAAGCGCAACCGGGGCGGCGAGGAAGCCCGCGGCCCGATTCTGGCCAGTTGGGACGACGACGTCTGGATGGCTCCCTGGCGGCTGAGCTACCAGGTGGCGGCGCTGACGGAATATGGCGCGGACGTGTGCGGCCTGGATAACCTGCTGCATTATGATCCGTTTGCGCGGCGGGCGTGGCACTCGGTACGGCCGTCGGGCAGCCTGGCGTGGATGCCGGGCAGCACGTTCTGCTATACCAGAGCCTTCTGGCAAAACAACCGCTTTCCCGATACCCAGCCGGGCGAGGACATTCGCTTCCTACGCCGTGATCCGGCGGCAAAGATTGTGCCGCTGCAAGCCAACACCTGGCTGGTGGACATCGTGCACCAGACCAACACCAGTCCCAAACCGACGGACAGCCCGTTGTGGTTCAGTTTCCCGTTGGAGGAAATGCTCAAGCTGCTGGGCGATGACGCGGCGGCCTATGATCGGTTGGCGGCTGTGCCTGCCTGACGGCCGTAGCCTGCCACCAGTCGTGGCATTGCCCCTGCCGCATCTTGCCGGGCTGCTGTTTGGTCAGCAGCCCGTTTTTTTGCCGGCGTAGGGAAATCGTAGGGCAGCAGGGTGTTACAAAATAACGCCAAGAGACGAATTCAATATATGACGCTGGCAAAACGTCAGAGCAAACCGGGCCGGGCGGATGGGCCGTCTGGCCGGCTTGCGGCGCTTCCCTATCTTTTTTTTGCCGCGAAGGAGTGTAAACGATGTCTCGCACCATGGCGATTATTCTTATAGGAGGCGTTGCTTCCCTGGTTGTAATGATTTTAGGGTTTGCAGCGCTGTTGATTAACCGGGATATGTTTGTGGCTAACCCACAGCCTATTGCCCTGGAAACCCCGACGCCGATTGTGGTAGTTACCCAGGACGGCGTGACTCAGCCGGCAGCGACAGCGCCGGTCGAACAAACAGTTGCGGCCACAGCCGTCGCCACGGCTTCGGCCATGCCAACAGCAACGGCCGTGACCGTTTCGACCACCTCCGTACAATATGTGCTGGCGCTGGCGAACGTCAACATACGCAGCGGCCCGGGGGCCAATGCCGACGTCGTCGGCTGGGTGGCCGAGGGCCAGACCGCCAAAGTGACCGGCGTTAACCAGGATGGCAGTTGGTGGCGGGTGGTTTGCCCCAATGGCGCGGTCGGCAGTTGTTGGGTTACGGCGAATTTGGAATACGTCCGGCCGACCAACGCCCCCGTCAGCCAACCGACGGCCACCACGCCGGCGGCCTGCACCAACGCCGCCGCCTTTGTCGCCGACGTGACCATCCCGGATGGCAGCCAGATTATGGCCGGTGACACATTTAACAAAGTGTGGCGTATTCGTAACAATGGCACCTGCTTGTGGGACGGCCGTTACACGTTCGTCCACGCGGGGGGTCCTACCCTGGGCGCAGTGACCGAAACCATGCCGCTGCCCGCCGCCGTAGCCCCCGGCCAGACCATCGATCTGAGCGTCGTGATGCTGGCCCCGGTGACCGCCGGCAGCTATCAGAGCGACTGGAAATTGCAAAGCCCGCAAGGCGCGTTCTTTGGCGTAGGGCGCAACAATTCGCCGTTGTGGGTGAAGGTCAACGTCGTCAGCCCGCAGCCGGCCAACACGATCATGAGCGGGGTCGTGTATCAGGACGCTAACCAGAACGGCGTGTTTGACGCAGGCGAAATGCTGATGGCCAACCGCGAGGTGTGGCTGATCACGGGCACGGCCTGCCAGGTTCGGCAGGATCCCAGTGCGGTCACGTATTCGGGCAGTGACGGCCGTTACACGTTCAGCGGCAGTTTCAGCGGCAACTACTGCTTGGGCCTGCCCGGCAGCGCCGGCCTGGAAGATGTGGTTGGCGTGGCGGTAACCGCCGGGCAAACCTTGAGCAGCATCAATCTCAAGGCAGCCATCCCCAATGGCTCGATTAGCGGCTGGTTGTGGGACGATTACTGCCTGACAAACGCCGAAGGCGACGCGCTGGATGGCAGTTGTGTGGCCGATGGCAATGGCGATTATCACGCTGACGGCATGATTGAGCCCACGGAAGGGTATATTTCTGGCGTGACGATCTTACTGCAGTTGGGGTCTTGCCTGAACAATAACAACGTCGCCGTCGCCGCCACCACCGACGCCGGCGGCCGGTACATCTTCAACAATTTAGGCCCTGGCACCTACTGCGTCTCCATGAACGCCGCCTCTCCGGAGAACGGCCCACGGCTCTTGCCGGGTGATTGGACCTTCCCGGCCAGGGGTATCTGGTATCAGGAAATTACCCTGCGGGCCGGCGACAGCGCCTACCCGGTCAACTTTGGCTGGGATTACCAACTGCGGTAAACCTGGTTCAGGGCCATGCCTGATAGGAAAAAAGGGAGATTTTCGCCCGAGTCCGGCGAAAATCTCCCTTTTTCGATCATCAGGGGGTGAAACGGCCGTCAGGCTTTTAGCGTGCAGAGCGCCTGCCGGATTTCGCCCAGGTGGTAGGCGGTGTGGGCGATGACGCCCATGGCCCCACCAATCTGGCTGGCGCCAGACCAATCGGCCGTCTCGTTGATTAATTTCAGGATCAGGTTGTAGCTTTCGCGTAGCTCGGCCTGAATGGCCGCCCATTCTTCGGGCGTCACGCGGCTGACTGTGCGCCAGATTTCGTCCCAGTCTACCCGTGGATAGTCGGGATCGCGCGTTGATTTGTCGACCACGTCCAGGTAAAAGGCGACGTGTTTGACCTGGGCCGCCAGCGTGGCGCACTTGCCGCCGACGGGGATAGAGGCTTCAACGGCCGTTACGGTGGCCAATGTCTCGAACAGAGATGTTCCCCGGTCCAGATAAATTCCCTGCACCGCATCAAAGGTTTCGTCCAGGAGGAGAAGCAGAGCTTCAGTAAACTGCTGCGGGTCAATTGGGGTCATAATACGCCATCCTTTGGGTCAGCTGCTTTTGCTGAAGCTCAATTGCCAGGAAACGCCAAATCTATCCGCTATCCAGGCAAATTTATCGCTAAACGGATACGAATCTAAGGGCATCAGGATCTCGCCGCCTTGTGCTAAGTTGGCAAAAAGGTGGTCAATTTCCGCTTCGGTGTCGCAGGTAACGTACAGTGACATGGACGGCGTGAACGTAAATCCGTGCTCAATCTGGCTGTCTATAGCCATGAATGCCTGGCCATTGAGCGAAAAGATGGCATCTTGCACACTGCCCTCGACGCCTGATTCGTCATTTGGCCCGTATCGAGTCAGGCTGATGATTTCTGACTGTTTGAACAGGGAGAGGTAGAGATTGATGGCCTCTTCCGCCTGACCGGTGAACATGAGGAAGGTTGTGATCTTTTGCATGAATTTCTCCGCGCCCGTGACGATCGGATTAGCCGCCGGCAATGGCGCCAATGATTAGAAAGGGTTCGGCCCCGTTGGCCACTGCGGCGGGCAGGGGGGTATCCGGGGATTCGTGGGACAGGTCTTCCATGCAGGCAAAAAAGCGGAGAAACGGCCGTCGCTCTTTCGTTGCGTGGTCGCGGATCGTCCCCCGCAGCACCGGATACCTGGCCTCCAGCTCATCAAGAATCGCGCGCGCTGTGACCGGCTCATCCACGTCCAACTGCACCTCCGCGCCGACGCCCGCCAGCGTGCGCAGATGATGGGGGATCACCACGCGGATCATGGCAGCGTCTGCACTTCAACCGACAGGACAGCCGGCAGATCATGGACGATCGGCATCCAATTATCCCCGGCGTCGGCCGAAACGTACACCTGGCCGCCCGTCGTGCCAAAATACACGCCACAAGGATCAAGTTTGTCCACGGCCATGGCGTCGCGGAGTACATTGACATAACAATCTTGCTGCGGCAGGCCGTTGGTGAGCGCTTCCCACTCATTGCCGCCAGAACGGCTGCGATAGACGCGCAGTTTGCCTTCCGGAGGGTAATGTTCGGAATCACTTTTGATCGGCACGACGTAAATGGTGTCTGGTTCGTGGGCGTGCACGTCGATTACAAACCCAAAGTCAGTGGGCAGATTGCCGCTAACTTCGCGCCATAGGTTGCCGGCGTTGTCGCTGCGCATCACGTCCCAATGCTTTTGCATAAAGAGAACCTCAGGCCGGGCCGGATGCAGCGCAATGCGATGCACACAATGGCCCACTTCGGCATCTGGGTCCGGAATATAGTCTGATTTTAATCCCTGGTTGATGGGCTGCCAGGTCTTGCCGCCATCGTCCGTGCGGAACGCACCCGCCGCGGAGATGGCAATAAACATGCGATCAGGATTCGTCGGATCTAGAAGAATGGTGTGCAGACACAGCCCGCCCGCACCCGGCTGCCAATTTGGTCCGGTGCCGTGGCTGCGCAGCCCGGAGAGTTCATGCCAGCTTTGCCCACCATCTGTGGAACGAAAGAGGGCGGCATCTTCGACGCCGGCGTAAACGGTGTCCGGATCGGTTAACGAGGGCTCTAGATGCCAGACGCGCTTAAATTCCCACGGATGTGGGGTGCCGTCATACCACTGATGGGTACCCGGAACGCCGTCGTAGCCAAACTCGTTGCCCACAGTTTGCCACGTTTTGCCGCCATCGTCCGAGCGGTGGATGACCTGACCAAACCAGTCGCTCGATTGAGAGGCATACAGCCGATTCGGGTCTGCCGGCGACCCTTTTAAATGATAGATCTCCCAACCCCCAAAATGAGGTCCACTGACCTCCCACCGCTCCCGTTTCCCATCCGCTGTCAGAATAAACGCACCCTTTCGAGTGCCTACCAAAACGCGTACTCCGCTCATGTTATTCTCCTTTTTGGTCTTTGGTTTTCGACGGTGTTCAGTTATTGGGGTTATGGCCAAGTTTTGTGGCACCATTATAGAACATGTATTCTAGTTCGTCAAAGTTTTGGATGGCACAATCGTGTATTTGCTCGTCATCGATGGGTACAAGCAGGGTGAGAACGGCCGTGTCAATCAAAGACCGCGCGCTAAACTCAACCACCTCCAGCCGGTGAGAGGCGTCCAACAGCGTTGCCCGGCCCGCGGCCGTGCCGTGATTCTCTAGAATGATGATATAGAAATTTTCCCCGCTCAGGCGAGGTCAATGGCTTTAAACGCCTCAACCTGGGCGGTAATCGCCCGCTCGGTCGGCAGTCGTTCAATGCTCGACGCACCAAAGAAACCCACGATACCGGGCATCATGCTCATCGCCTTGCCCACGTTTTCCGGTTCATCAAACGGGCCGCCGTGGCAAATCACCAAAATATCCGGATTGACCGACTTGCCTGCGGCGGCGATTTTCATGACTTTGTCTACCGCGTCTTCCAGCGAAAGGGCGACAGCCGCGCCAATGGATCCGGCCGTGGTCAGGCCCACGTGGGCTACCAGCATGTCGGCGCCCGCTTTGGCCATGGCTTTGGCGTCGTCCTCGTCAAACACGTAGGGGGTCGTCAGCATGTCCAGTTGATGGGCGATGGCGATGGCTTCGATTTCCTTATCGTACCCCATACCGGTTCCTTCCAGGTTGGCCCGAAAGTTGCCGTCAATTAAGCCGACGGTGGGGAAATTCTGAATGCCGGTAAAACCCATTTCTTTCAACTGCTTGATGAAAACCGGCATAAGGCGGAACGGATCGGTGCCGCACACACCAGCCTGAACAGGCGTGTTTTTGACGACCGGCAGCACTTCTGCGGCCATCTCCACGACGATGCCGTTGGCGTCGCCATAAGGCATGAGGCCGGCCAGCGAACCGCGCCCGGCCATGCGGTAACGGCCGGAATTGTAAATGATGATCAGGTCTGCGCCGCCCTTTTCGGCGAATTTGGCGGAGATGCCGGTGCCAGCGCCTGTGCCGACAATGGGTTTACCGGACGCTGCTGTTTGGCGTAGTCTTGCCAGTGCGTCTGTGCGTGAAATGAAGGCCATGATTGACTCCTTTTGACCCTGCGGGTCTATTTTTGACAAATCGCTCTCAATGTCTGGATCGGGAGCGCTATGATTGCAGCATGTCCAACAGCAAGTCCGCGCATTTGCCGGAAAATTCGGGATCGTTGATGTTGTAATCCATTTCGATGACCGGGATACCCGGTTTGACATTCTTTTTGATGGACTCAAAGCAGGCCCGGTCGGCCGCTTCGTCCCAGAACATGCCGCCTGGGCTGTCCAGCATGGATACGCCTTTCAGGGGCAGGACGATGGCCACCGGCGCGGTGGCCGCGTTGGCTGCGGCGGCGATCATCTCGCCCATTTTGACATTTTCAGGCACGTTCGTGCGCAGCAGGGTGACGTTGGGGTTCCATTTGTATAACAAGCGATTCTGGTATTTTTCAGGCACGGATTCGATGCCCCAGAAATTGGCCATATCGACGCAGCCGGGGACGATGACTGCGGGAATGCCGGCTTTGGAAGCGGCGGTGACGCGCTCCGGCCCGGCGTCAAAAACGCCGCCGCAGACGGTGTCGGCCAGTTCGGTGGTGGTGATATCCAGCGAACCGACGATATAGCCGTCGGCAATGAGGCTCTCCATGGTTTTGCCGCCGGCGCCGGTGGCGTGGAAGACGAGGACTTCGTACCCTTTGTTTTCGAGGATGGCGCGGGCGTGGTCAACGGCCGTTGTCGTGTTGCCAAACATGGAGGCGGTAATCAGCGGCTTTTCCGCGTCTCCCGCCGGCGGTGTGACTTTGACCATGCCGGCAATGGCCCCGGCCGCGTTGGCGTACACAACCCGGCTGATGCTGTTGATCCCGGCCACGTCAACGATAGAAGGCATGAAGGTAATATCTTTTGTGCCGGCATAAGCGCTGACGTCGCCGCCGCCCACGGTGGAAACCATCACCTTGGGCACGCCTACCGGCAGGGTGCGCATGCCGGCCGTGGCGATAGACGTACCGCCGCTGCCGCCCATGCCCAAAATGCCATCCAGTTTACCCTGGTCATAAAGCTGGCGTACGATAACAGCCAGGCCATCGGCCATGACCTGCATGGCTTCATCTTTGTGCTCGCCGCCGGCCAGATGGGCCAGGTTGCCGCCGCCGGCGGCCGCCACTTCCTGACGGGTCACGTCGGGTATAAAAACCGGCTCGCCAATAACGCCAAAGTCTATAACCAGGGTGTTCAGGCCTTCCTTTTCGATCAGTTCCTTGACAAAGGCAAACTCCTTGCCTTTTGTATCCAGACTGCCGACCAGCACAACAGTTTTTTTCATCGTGGCTCAGCTCCTATTTGTCATGGTTTGGGTCATGGGCGGCTTCTCGGGCCTTTTGGGGAAGGCCAACGGGGAAGCCGCGGCGGAAGTCAGCGGCCCAGGGGATCGACCCAGATCGCCTATGGGCCATTTCCTGGGAGTATACCATGAAGAATTGGCAGGAGAAACCTTGCTGCCAGGGCTACCATTCGCTCAGTTTCCAGATTTCCGGCTGCCAATCGCCCATTTCCTGGCCGATTTCGGCGTAAATGGTGACGGCCTGTTTTAGCTGCGTCATGGACGCCTCTTCCTGACCGCGTTGGTGCAGCAAATCGGCCAGATTGCTGTGCAGGGCGGCCTCCCAATGCCGGTCGCCGTAGATCTGGCAGTGGTGCAGCGCTGTTTCCAGCAATTCCTGGGCCTGGTCGAGGTGGTTTACGGCCGTTTCCATCAGCCCCAGGTTGTTTAGCGCCGCAATCTGCACGGCCAGATGCCCATGTTCGTCGGCCAATTCCAACGCCCGGTTAAATTGGGCCAGCGCGGCCGTCCGATCGCCACGCTGGCGCGCTAAAATGCCGGCCACGTTCGCTGCCTGAGCCTGTGTGGGCGTGTCGGCCGCCAGGGCCTGGGCTTGCTGCGCCAGCTTGATCGCCAAAGGCATGTCGCCGGCCCGGTAGGAAGTTGTGGCCCAATCGATGTACAAACGGGCCAGATCGGCCGGCGCCGCCGGGTTTTGCCAGCCTGTTTCGGCCTGCTCGAAGTGATGCTCGGCCAGCCGCCATGCGCCGCGCCGGTAGTGGACCTGGCCAATTTTATGCTCTAAATGGGGCAGCTGCGCGGCGGGAGACGTGGCCGCGGCTTGCTCGTAGCGGGTGAGGGCGGCGGCGTATTCGCCGAGGCGGACATGCAAATCGGCGCAAACTTCGTGGAGAACGGCCGTTTCCGGGTACCCCAGCGCCAGGGCCGTTTTGTAATGATCCAGCGCTTCGCGATGGGCAAATAACGTGCGGGCGTGGTCGCCGGCGCGGCGGTAGTGCAGGGCCGCTTCCGCCTCCTCGCCGGCCTCCTGGTAATGGGCGGCAATTTGGCCGGCCAGGGCGTCGGTCGGCGCGCCGCGCTGGGCGGCCAGCGCCTGGGCGATACGCCGATGCAGCAGCCGCCGGCGCACCAGGCTCATCTCCTCATACACCAGGTCGCGCAGTTTGTGGTGCGAAAAATCGAAGACCAGTTCGCCCGGCTTTTCGATGAGCAGCTGCCGGGCCAGCATGATTTCCAGGGCATTGATGGCTTCTTCCTCGCTGCGGCCGCTGGCGGCCAAGAGAAGGTCAAAAGCAAAGGGCCGGCCAATAACGGCCGCAGCTTGCAACAGCTGCTGCCCGGTTTCGCCGGTCTGAATCAGGCGCGAATGGAACAGATGGCGCGCGGTGGGCGGCAGGCTCCAGCCGCCGTCCGGGCCGCCGGACTCCATTTGCGCTTGCAAGTAGGCGGTGACCAGGAAGGGTAAGCCTTCGGTTTCCCGGTAAAGCGCGCCGGCGGGGATGTGGGGAACGGCCGTTTCCGCTGCGCGAACGGGAAGCTGCGCCACCAGTTCGGCGACTTCCCCTTCCGAAAGCCGATTCAACGCCAGAACCAGGCTGCTGCTGCTGCGCCGCACCTGGCCGAGCAAGCCGTGCAGCGGGTGGTTGCCCGGTAAATCGGGTTCGCGCCAACAGGCCAGAACGAGGGCAGGCTGCTGGGGCCGGCGATGAACCAGGTAGGCCAGCAGGTCGAGTGTGGCCGAATCGGCCCACTGCGCATCATCCAGCCAAAAAATGCCCGGCAGGGGACCATCTAGCAGCGCGGCCAGCACCCGGGTGATGCCTTCCAAAAAACGGCCGGGCGCGCCCGGCCAATCAAGCGGCGGCGGCGTGGGCAGAGAGTCAAAATGCGTTTGCAGGTCTGGCAGCAGGCGGGACACTTCAGCCAGCCAGGGCGGGGCGACGGCCGTCAGACGCGCCAGCGAGTCTGGCCGGTCCAGTTCCTGGCGGATCATGGTGACAATGGGGGCGTAGGCGAGGCGGGTTTCACCTTCATAGCAGTGGGCGCGCAGGCAGCTGGCTTGCGGGTGCTGGTTCACAAAGGTTTCCACCAGGCGCGTTTTACCGATCCCGGCCTCGCCGCTGACGCCCAGGAAAACGACCTGATCGCTTGTTTGCCGGTATAGCGACTGCATGGCTGCCAGTTCTTTTTGGCGTCCGACGAAGGGGGGCAGGGCGAGGGGCGGGGCGGGTTCGGGCGGCACGGCCGTTGCCACGGCTGCGGTCGGCGTTTCCAGGATGGGCGGCGGGGCCAGCCGGTCGTTCTGGATGTCTTCGTATAGGCGTGTGGTTTCGGCCAGGGGCGCTACGCCCAACTCTTCTTCCAGCGCGCGCAGGCAGTCGCGGTATTGCAGCAGCGCGGCGGATCGCTGGCCAGACCAGGCATAGAGGCGCATGAGTTGATAATGGGCTTCTTCGCGTAGGGAATCCAGGCGGAGCCAGCGGCGGGCGTAGGTGATGCCCGCCGCAAAATCGTGGCTGGCGACGGCGTTATTAACCAACTGCGCCAGGGCGTCGCTGTAGGCGCGCCGCAGGTATTCGGCTTGCTGGAGCTGCCAATCGTCGAATGGCAGGCTGTCGCGCAGGGAGAAGCCGGCCAGGAAATCGTCGCGGTACAGGTCGACGGCCGTGGCCCACTCCTCCTGCGCCAGGAGTTCCTGAAAAGCGAGCACGTCACACCACACGACTTCGGCGTGCAGCCCAATCACTTCGCGGGTGGCGTAAATGGCGGCGTCGCCGACCGTGGCTTTGAGCGCTGAAAGCGTGCGGCGCAGGGCGGCCTTCGCCCGGCGGTCATCGAAGTCGGGCCATAACAGGGCTGCCAGCGCATCGCGTGACGGCCGTTCGCCGCCCACCGCCAGGTAAGCCAGCAGCGCCGTGGCTTTGCGGGTGTCCGGTTCTACGACCTTGCCGTCCACATCCAGGCGGGGCGGGCCAAGAAAATTCAGGTTGATTTGGGCCATGGGGTTAATTGTAATCAAAAGCGTTCCGAACTGCGACGGTTATCTGGTTTCGTAACGTTTAGCAGACGGCCGTTTGTTATGGTGCAGCCAGGATAACCCATACAGACAGGTCTAATCTTGATGAATTTTTAGAAATTGAGTAGTCAGTGGAGAGTTTTCAGAAGACCCGAAGGGTTTGAAGCCCAGGATACTCGACTAAATTGATGCAAAACCCTTCGGGTCTAATTCCCAAAACCTATTGCGGTTTACTTAAGACGGTCATCCGCAGATTTCGCAGATGGGGCGATTCTGCCAGACAACACTCGGCGCTATCTGCCTCATCTGCGGATAAAAATATGACTGGCAAAGGAGTGTGAACGATGGAAAAAGCCTATGTGACTCAAAAGAAAAAGAGTCTGGGCGATACGGCCGTGGATGGATTGGTGGCTGGGCTGCCGGCCGGGCTGGGCATGGCCGTGGTGTTGGTTTTGACGGGCTTGTTAAGCGGCACACCGCCGCTGGTGACACTGGGTTACTTTGATCCGGCGCAGGCTGGCAATTGGCTGACCGGACTGCTGGCGCATCTGGCCGTGGCGGCGATTTATGGCGTGGTGTTTGCGCTGCTGCTGGCGGCGGCAGGGCGGATACGGCCGTCTTTGTCGCGGTTGGTTGTGTTGTGGGGGGCAGTCTATGGGCTGGCCCTGCTGGCGGTGGCGTATGGGGTGTGGTTTACGGCCGTGCCGTCTCCCTTAGCCCAAATTCCCGCCTGGCAGATGGCTTTGGCGCATGGGGTGTATGGCCTGGGATTGGGCCTGTGGCTGCGTAAAAATCAATAAGGAGACTCAAATGAAACGTGTATTGAAATGGATTGGCATTGTGTTGGGCAGTTTGATGGGCATTGCGCTCATCGCGGGCGCGGCGCTGCATGTCGTGGGCAAATCGCGGCTGAACAACGCGCCGGAGGTAGCGACGAGACCGGTGGCGGCGGCGATGGGGGAAACGGCCGTTGCCCGTGGCGCACATCTGGTTAATGTCGTCAGTGAGTGCCGGGAATGTCACGGCGAACAGTTGGAAGGCAGCGTGTTCATTGATGGCGAGATCGGCATCTACGTGGCTGCGCCTAACCTGACAACGGGCATGGGCGGTGTTGGGGCTACCTACACCGACGCCGATTGGGAGCGGGCCATCCGGCACGGCATTGGTGGCGATAATCGCGTACTGGTCATCATGCCCTCAAACTTCTTTTCGCACTACAGCGATGCGGATTTAGCGGCGCTGATCGCCTATCTCAAAACGGTACCGCCCGTAGACAATGATCTGGGCCTGCGCCGCATTGGCTTTCCCGGCAGCATAATGGGCGGCATTGTAGGCTTTGACGAGTTCACCAAAATTAACGGCATTGCCCATGAAGCCGTCGGCAGTGAAGCGCCATCAGAAGGCGCAACGGCCGAATATGGCGCATACCTGGTGAACATTGCCATGTGCGGCGAATGTCACGCTGCCAACTTTGCCGGAGTTGTGGGCACTAATGGCCCGCCGCCCGGCCCCAACCTCACTCCTGGCGGCGAGTTGGGCGGCTGGACAGAAGCCGATTTCATGACGGCCATCCGCACCGGTGTGACGCCGTCTGGCCGTCAGTTGGACGGCGAGCAGATGCCCTGGGGCACTTTCAGCCAGATGACCGACATGGAATTGCAGGCGATTTGGGCCTATCTGCAGACGCTGCCCGCGCTGCCAAACAATTCATGATTTTTATAGGGGCGCAGTGCGCTGCGCCCCTCCAACATGGATGCAACATGAAAATTCTGGAAACCAACCGACTGATTTTGCGTCATCTGGAACCGGCTGATTTGGCTGCGCTGTTTGCCCTGTATCAGGACCCGGAGGTAGTACGCTATATTCCCGACGCGCCGCAAACATTGGCCGAGACGAAAGAACAGCTGGACTGGTATTTGCGCGGCCATCCGCGCCGCCCGGAGCTGGGGCTGTGGGCGACGATTTACAAACCGACCAACCAGTTCATTGGTCGCTGCGGGCTGCTATCGTGTTTGAAAAAACGGGTCGGGACGAGATTGGGCCGTTTTGGCTGTATGTCCTCAACAGACCGGTTTCGTAACGTTGCGCAGACGCATTGGGTGTATCGTGGGGGCAAAGAGCGTTACAATTGCAAGGATCGCGCAAGGAAAAACAGGTGATGCACAAGCAGGAACGGCCGTTTAACGACCACAGCTTAAACGGGGGCAGTTGGATCGCGCTGCTGATGCTGCGCGCCGTCATCACCTCTCAGCGGCCAACGCTGCTAATGGAAATCGCGTGGATGGCGATCTGGTTTTCGGTGGGGCTGGCGCTGTTGCAGGGACTTCTTAACGAGATAATTGCCTGAAGGTAGGAGAAATGAAACGGACAACCTTGGCAGCCTGGGCTGTTTTTGGCCTGATCGCCCTCATCTCTGCTGGGGCGGCGCTGCTCGATACGGCCGTTGCCCAACAGGGCAGCGTGCCCACGCCCTGGATCGCTTATCTGGTCGGGCCGACGTTTGCCCTGGTGGGGGCGTTGATCCTGGCGCGCCAGCCCGGCAACCGCGTCGGCTGGCTGCTGATGCTGCCGGGCCTATCCGCCTTTGTGCTGGTGGACGCTTATTTACGGCCGTTCAACGAGGGCCTCGCGCCGCTGCCGCCCACGCTGATTCCCACCCTCTGGCTGGCGCTGTGGTACAGCAACTGGAACTGGACGCTGCTGATCTTTCCTCTGCCGTGGTTGATGCTGCTGTTTCCTACCGGGCGGCCGATTAGCCGCCGTTGGGGCTGGCTGGTAAGGGTTGGTGTTGTTTTGCTGCTGTTTTTGCTGCTGCTGGCGACGTTTGTGACACCCATGCAGCCCGCCGGCGGCGGCGGCGCCGACTGGAGTTACCCCAATCCGATTGGCTTGATTCAGAACAACGGAGTCAATGAGAGCGCTGTATTCTCTTTTTTCTTCGCGATGATGCCGCTGTGGGTGGTGCTGTGCCTGGCGTCGCTTGTGGTGCGTTACCGGCGCGCCGGGCGGGTGGAACGCCAACAGATGAAGTGGCTGCTTGTGGCAACGGCGCTGTTTGTCGCTGCTTATGTGCCAAGTTTCATTCTGACCGACCCCAAAGAGTACGGCAATGCAACCATTTTCGACTATCTCTGGATGATTGCGATGCCGCTGATTCCGGCATCCATTGGCATTGCCATTTTGCGCTACCGGCTGTTTGACATTGACCTGATCATCCGCAAGACGCTGGTATACGCCCTGCTTTCCGGGCTGCTGGCGCTGGTTTATTTTGGCAGCGTGGTGCTGCTGCAAAACATCGTGGGCCGGGCGGCGGATGAGCAGTCGCCGCTGGTGATTGTGGTATCCACGCTGCTGATTGCCGCGCTGTTTACCCCGCTGCGCCAGCGGGTTCAGGCGTTCATTGACCGCCGCTTTTACCGCCAAAAGTACGACGCCCAGCAAATTCTGGCCCAGTTTGCCCAAACCGCGCGGGATGAGGTGGAGATGGACGCGCTTCAAGCGGAACTGGTGCGGGTCGTGCAGGAGACAATGCAGCCGGACGGAGCAACTATCTGGTTGAAGGAGCGCTCAAAATGAACGAGAACGGCCGTTTCCCCCGTACTGCATGGTTCGTCATCGCCGCCGCCCTGCTGCTCATGCTCGCCAGCATGGCACAGGTGGCTTACCGCGCTACGCTGCCCACCGACGGTTGGTCGGTGTACACCACCGGTGTGGAAGAGTCTAACTGGTATCTGGATGCCAACCTGGTGGGAGCCGACTCTGGTTTGCAGCGGGATGATGCGATTTTGGCCGTGGACGGCCGTTCGGTCATTGGCAATGCCACCAACGAACATATTCCCGCTCCGACACGCTGGCGGGCGGGTCAAACGGTCACCATGCTGGTTCAGCGGGGTGGTGAGCAAATTGAGGTTGACGTGCCGGTGGTGCATTGGACGGGAACGGCCGTGTGGCGCTACAACATCAGTGAATTGCCCAGGCTTACCGACCGCATCGGTGCGCTGCTGCTGCTGGCCGTGAGCTGGTTTGCCTTCTTACGCCGCCCTGCGGTGCCCAGCGCCCGCGCACTGCTGCTGCTGAGCACTGCCCTGGCTGCCAGCACCATCAGCAGCGTGCTGCCAGACGGTCTGTCGGTCCAGTTCAATCAAACCGCTTTTTATCTCACCGCCTTTTTCACCTACATCATTTTTGGCACCGTGCTGGCCCCTTCGCTGCTCACATTTGCTTTGCTCTTTCCCCAGACCAAACGCGCCCTTCAGCGTCGTCGGTGGCTGGCGCTGCTGCCGTTTGGTTATGGCCTTGTGCTGCTCATCTACCTGCTGTTGGGGGGGCGGGCTGAAGTCGGCTGGCTCAGCACCCTGGCGATGTTGGCCCTGGCAGTTGCCAGCTTTGTCCATGCGGCCAGGACACAGCGAGATGCGGCCAGCCGGGCGCAACTGCGCTGGGCGATTAGCAGCTTTGTGGCCGGACTGGCGTTGTTTGCCCTCAATTTTCCGTTGGGTTTCGGGCTGATCACCGAACAGCTTTGGGTGGAGCTGGTTTCGGCGGTGGCCGGCCTGGGGTTTGTGGTGATTGGGGTGGGGCTGGCGGTAGCGCAGCACGGCCACCGCCAGCCCCCCCCCAATCACCACAAACCCCAGGCCGGCCACCGCCGAAACCAGTTGTTTGACATTGATTTCATCATCCGCAAGACGCTGCAATATGCGCTGCTATCGGCCCT
>Ga0116151_10000960_pt1 | contig 26717 bp, 26 predicted proteins | sample AD_UKC117_MetaG_FD_89893 | JGI IMG/M metagenome (GOLD analysis project Ga0116151, IMG submission 89893) | Active sludge microbial communities of municipal wastewater-treating anaerobic digesters from Hong Kong - AD_UKC117_MetaG | ecosystem: Engineered > Bioreactor > Anaerobic > Digestate... | reverse complement strand
GTACACGTTGGGGACCACGGTGCGGGCGCGACTGACCACCGCTGCGCGGGAGTCCATCTCGTTCTGCAGCGCCGCGGCGATCTCCACCGGCTGCAATTCGGACTTGAACGCCTTCGCGAAGGCACCGTTGACCGCACGGTCGACCCTTTGTTCGAACCGGTCAAGCAATCCCACGGCGCACCTCCGCATTCAGCGTAGTCGCTGGTGGGGTCGCGGGAGTGAAGTGCCGCGGCCGGGTTGCGGTGATGGTCGTGCGTGCGGCGTGAGTCGGTTCGCCACTGGCTTCAATCTGTCGTGCTCAATCAGCCTTACGTCTAATCATGCGCAACAGGCGGATGGAGGGGGCGTTGTGCAGTGCTAGCAATCTGTCCCGCTCATGTTTCAACTGAAACTCGAGGATGTCGTTGCGAATCTTGAGGTTCCAGGCTTGGCTCGCCTCGTCCAGCGCCTCCTCGGCCCAATCTGGCAGTTCCATCTCGAATGAGTCGTCGTGGCCTGGTATGGCGTGCAGTTGCCGAACGCGCTCGTAGATCTCGTCGAGGTCCTCGGCCAAACGCTCAGCGCTACCGGGCAGCCGGTCGCACTGTTGACGCAGAAGCGCTGGATCCGTGTTCTCAGCGATCGTGAAAGCGTTCCCGCTGCTCTTCAACTCCAGGCTGTCCAAGAAAGTCAAGAAGATATCGGCGGCCTGTTCGCGTTGTTCGAGAGTCCGGACCAGGTCGAGCACGAGGAACGAACGGCCCTGCAGGTGTGAGAAGAGCGATCGGTTGTAGGCCATCCACAGCGCAAGTCCGCTACGCAAAGTGATGCCGTCTCGCATATGCAACGACATGGCCACGTCCCGTGGGGATCGTACGGCCACAACGATTGGCAGTGTTCTCAGAGTCAGCCTGTCCCACAGCGGCAGCAGAAGACTCAAACGGGGGTCTTTCGCGTACCACCCGGTGTATCGAGCTTTGAACAGATCCAGACTCGCGCGAGCCCGGTTGAGTTCCGTCGCGTCGACGGAACGCCAAGTGATCTCCGGCACGTTCGGCGGGGCCCACCAGGAACCGCCCAATACGCCCAACCAGTGGTTGTTGAAGTCCACGACGTCTTGTCGCTCGTAGAGTCCCCGAGGATTGGCCCAGTCTTTCTCGAAGCCAGGTCCGTCACCCATAGTCAGGCCGGTCTGTGACATCCATTCGCCGAACATGCTGGTTCCCGAACGGTGCATTCCGGTGATCAGCACACCCATGGTCCTGGCTCACTTTCCTCGGGAGGGTGCCCGATGATATCTCGTGCCAGAGTGCATCCGCTGGGCTTTTACGGACCTTGGGTGGCCTTTCTGCGATAGTCGTGGTGCACGGCTGCGTGCACATAGAACCGCCGCAGATCATCCTGATCTCCGGGAGTGCCTTCGAACATGTACCTGAACAAAGGGTCTGACAGAGGCTGCCCACCGGGTTTGCGCCACACTCCGAGGCCGAAGCCATGTTGGAAGGCGAACGTCTGACCCTCGAACTCGTGCCGGAGATCCTCCCAGAAGCGCCAGACACCGAAGTCCTTCATGCGTGCCTGGATGTCGTGGAACAGGACTATCCCACCCGGTGCGACTTTGGGCTGCCACGAGAAGAAGTCCTCGTGCACCGCCTCGTACGTATGCAGACCGTCGATGTGCAACAGGTCGATGCTGCTGTCGGCGAAGTGCGGCAGGGCGTCCTTGAAGTACATCCGCATCAGATATGAGAAGCCGCTGTATCGCATCCGGTTCTCGGTCGAGACCAGGTCGAACACACTTTCGTCATACGCGCCGGTGTGCTCCTCGCCTTCCCACGTGTCCACGGCGTAGCACAGGGTCGACAGGTCGTGTTCCTCGACGGATTGACAGAAAGTGAAGTACGAAAGCCCTGCCTGGGTGCCGAGCTCAACCAACAGACGCGGTTTCAGAGCGGCCACAAGGTCGTAGCCGAATTGCATGTGGTCCACCCAGGTGCTGAAGACCATGTGTCGCGGGTAGAAGTGCCGGATCGAGTCCGGAAGGTAGATGCTCACGTCGTCCTCTTCTTCACGGGCAACCGGTGGTTGCGGCGTCGGGTTGTCCAGTATCCGGCGATCGATCACGACGGGTTCATCCTGCCACGCCGGTACCGAGACCATCCGTCGCATGCGCCGCTCGAAACGATCCCGACCCTGCCACGCGGAATAGTGCAGGAAAGGCATCGCGTAGGGGCTGACCTCACCGAGCAGGAACGGTTCCCGCAACGGGGCGTCAAAGGACATGCCGCGGACTTCGTGGTACCGATCGCGAAAGCGCTGTAATCGGTCCTCCCGGTGTGCGTCCTGCACTGTGGTGACTCCACCGTGGAACTGGTGGAAGTTAGCTTCCCCAGGTAGAACCACCAGCTGATTGCGAGGCAGTTCCACAAGCTCGCGATACAGATCCAGGTTGAGTACCCCACCGCCCTCTTGGTCGAAGCGGGGGTCCGGACCGCCGATCTCTGCCAGCGCCTCGCGAGTGGCGAACATACAGTTCGACTCCATCATCGGATGCAGATACCCGTAGGGGTTGGCACCACTGACGGTCGCGAACTGGTACAGCAGATATCCATTTTCTTGCCACGGAAAGGAGGCCAACAACTGCGCCTCAGCCCGCTCGTCGTGTCCACGATCAGTGCTATTGGCGTGGTCGTCGTCGCCCAGGTGGAATCCGGGCGTGGCGACCAGAGCATCGGGGAACGCGCGGTAGGCGTCGGCGACGTTGCGCAACAGACCGGGAGTGACCATGCGGGCCCCGTCGATCATCAGTCCGATGACGTCCCCGCGGGCCGCGTCTATACCTTCTCGCAGTGCCCAAATCGGCGACACACCGTTCTCGCGTCGCGCTATGTGACGGAACTCCGCACCCAGTGCGCGCACCTTGCGGGGTTTCAGGTTGCGACCGGACAGGTTCTCCACGACGACAACCTCATATGCGACGTTGTCGACATCGCGCTGGTATTGCCGCGACAGCGTGTACAAGGTGTTCATCGCCTGATGCGGCATGTCGTAGACGACTACGATCACCGAGATCTTGGGTCGGATGCGGGTGGCGGGATGCGGACGCCGACGGGAACGGATCATGCGGGCAGCAGCGCCCGGACGCCGCAGGAGGCACTGAACTCGAGCATGGGCAGCGCCCAGCCAGGGACAGGACCGAGCAACCGGGGCGCGGTGTCCGGCATGGTGTACGGCTCCCCCCGGATGGCCAAGTACTGATCCCGGAAGTCGGCCAGCATTTGCTCGCGCTTGTCGTCCACCTTCGTCGTCACGCCGCCATGGAACTGGTGGAACGTTCCCTCGCCCGGTGTGACGAACAGCTGCGCCTCGGGTCGCTCGACCAGGCGTTTGTACAGATCCAGATTGACCATTCCGCCGCCGGGCATGTCGAAGCGCGTGTCGACCCCCCCGATCAGGGCGTAGGCCTCCCGGCTGAAGAACACACAGTTACTCTCCATGAGCGGCAGAAGAAATCCGTGCTGATGTCTGCCCCGGAAGAACACCGAAGCCTCGAAGAGCCGATAGCCGTCGGTCAACCAGTCGATGTGTTCGAGCAATGCCTTTTCCGCACGCTCGTCGTGGTTGGGGTTGCGGTGTTGTTCGGTGCGACCGAGGTGATATCCGGGAACACTGACGATCGCGTGGGGGGTGATCCGGAAGGCGGCCAACGCCAGACTCAGCACCCTCGGGGTCACCATGCGAGCCCCATCGACGACTAGCCCGATCGAATCGCCACGAGACTGTTCCACTCCGAACTGCAGAGCGGGGACCGGTGAATGCCCCACGTTGGGTTGCAGGAAGTACCTGACGTTGTCGGCGACTGCCTGTGCCGCATGGGCGCCGAGCAGCCGCTCGGACTCGTTCTCAACGACGATGATCTCGAAGTCATCAGTGCCCACTTTGCGCTGGTAACCGGCGCTGAATGACCGGATCGTGTTGAGTGCCTGGCGCGGCATGTCGTAGACCACGATCACCACCGACAACAGAGTGCGCATCAGAAGGTCTCCTGCCATCGACTTAGTGAATGCTGCAAGAAGGGGACCGCATGCGGGTTGATGGCTCCTAGCAGCACCGGGGTCCGTTGGGGAGGCGCATGAGGTTCGGATCGCAGCGTCAGGTACTCCTTGTGCATATCGACTAGCAGTCGATCCCGGTCCACCCCGGGGGCACCGGTCGTTGCCCCGCCGTGGAACTGATGAAAGCAGCCTTCGGAGGGAAGGACTATCAGCGTGGACCTGTCGACCGCCCGTCGGTAGAAGTCCAGGTTCACAAAGCCTCCACCTAATGTCGTGAAGCCCTCGTCGAAGCCGCCCAGCGAATCGAACTGGGTGCGTGGAACGGCCATGCAGTTGCTCTCGGCCAGGGGTTTGAGGAACCCATCGCGGCACGACGCACTCAGTACCGCCATCGTGAAGAGTCGATATCCGTCGGTGCGCCAGTCGAGCGCGGCCAGCGCGGCTTGTTCACGATCGGCATCGTATCCGTCAAGCACGGCTTCCTGATGGACCTTCTTGCCTAGGTGGTAGCCGGGGACCGCCACGACGGAATCCCCGAGGGACTGGGCGCGAAGGGTGTTGGCCACGATGCCAGGAGACATCATGCGGGCGCCATCCACGACGATGGCCACCCAGGCCCCCTTACTCTGGCGCACACCTTCGTTCACTGCCGCTGCCGGCGAAGTGCCCGCCTCCTGGCGCAGCAGGTATCGGATATTGGGGCCCAACTGCCGAACCACCACCGGGTCGAGCAGCGATGTTGACTCATTCTCGACGACCACCACCTCGTAGTCCTCTGAAGTCACATCGCGTTGATAACCGGGGCTGAGAGTTTCGATGGTGTTCATCGCCTGCCGAGGCATGTCGTATACGACCACAACGACGCTCAGCAGCGGCCGACGCAGGAACCGTAAGCGCACGGACTCAGCCCCCCTTTCGCCCGACCTGAGGACACTCTAGCCATGCACGTCTGCAGGCAGCGGACGTCCAGGTACCCCGACGACCGTTGCAGAAGCGGGGACGTCATCGACGACCACAGCATTCGCACCGACCTGGACTCCGTCGCCGACGCTCACCTTTCCGATCACTTTCGCCCCGGTTCCCACCCGTACTCCGTTCCCGACATGGGGACCGTGGAAGTCACCGGCCCGCAGACCGATGGTGGTCCAGGGAAAGACAATCACATCGCTTCCCACGTCGGTGATGCCATCGATGACCACCTGACCGTGGGGCAGGTACAAGCCCGGGGCGATGACCACAGGATCTCCGATGCACACCTGGGAGGTGACCATTGCGCCGATGTGACACAGGCGCGGGACCATCGGCACGGATCGCCGCACGGCGAGAACACGCATCCGGTAGAGCAGCTGCGCGAAGAAGGCGTCGCTGGTCAAGGCTAGCCGGATCGTCTCGGCCACGAGTTCGGTGCGTGACAGAGAACCGCGAGCTTCACCCCGGTACGTGAGATTGGCTGCCACGTCGTGAGCCACCGCGGTGCGAAAGGGTGGGCTGCTGGCGTGGCGCTCGCGTAGCCAGGCACGCCGGCCCCGACCGCGCTCGTACATCGTGCGAAGCCCGCGGGCTTGCTGAGCCGCTCGTTCGAGCAGGTGTTGCGCGGTCGTAGACATAGGCTGCAGTCTACGAATGGCATCTGCTCGGAAGGGGCATTCCATGTGGCCGAAGCTGAAGGCGCGTCGAAAGCACGCGGACCGCAACCCAAGGGCTGTGGTCGTAGACGGACTGACCCTAGAAGCCTGTCCGGGCATCCAGGACATGCTGGATTCCGGTGACGTCGAGGCAGCACAACGTGTTTATGCAACGGTTCATCCTGGGATGTCCGCGGAGCGTCTTGCCCGCGCAGAGTTGATCCTGCGGCACGAAGCCTTCACGCGGGCCGCGCAGCGCAGCGTGGCTGGGCCATGGCCCCCGACCACCGACCTGCAGATGACCGAGACCGACGAGTTGCCGGAGGCGACCGCCGGCGATCTTTCCCGGGAGACTCTGGTAGCCGCAGTGCGTCAGCAAGGCGCCCTGATCGTTAGGGGCTTGTTTGACGTCAACGTCTGCGCCGACCTGCGACCGATGATCGATCAGGCGATGGCGGCGGTGGGCGGCGGTGCCTTTGATCCCAAGTGGAACATTCCCTTTACCGATGCCGGAGGCCGCGAATTGTCCCAGCGTTTCCGGAAGGTCAACTTCGATCCCGGGGGCCGTGCCGTTCCCTACGTCCCGGTCGCGGCTGCTCACGTGCTGGAGGAGTTCGAACGGATAGGTCTGCGGGATCTGGTGGAGGGGTATCTCGGTGAACGGCCCGCCCTGAGCCTTGAGAAATGGACCCTGCGGCGGGTACCGCCCACCACCAATTCCAGTTGGCACCAGGACGGCGCGTTCTTGGGAGAGGACAAACACACACTGAACCTGTGGGTGGCGCTGTCCGATTGTGGTGAGACGGCCTCGGGGCTCGACATGGTCGCCCGCCGGTTCGATCGCATCGTGCAGACCGGGACCGAAGGGGCCTACTTTGACTGGGATGTCTCTCAGCAGGTCGTCGACGCCGAAAGGGGTGACCGGCCCGTTGTCTCGCCGGTGTTCCACGCCGGCGACGCCGTCTTCTTTGACCAATTCCTGCTGCACCGCACAGGAATTAGACCGGGACTCGTGGATGATCGTTATGCCTTGGAGAGTTGGTTCTTCACCCCCAGCAGCTTCCCCAGCAACTACGAGGGGCTCCTGCTGTAGGCATGGGGCCATCTAGAAGAAGACCCATTTCTTGTACGCGAAGTATCGGCCGATGGTGGCGAGGCCCGTCGTCGCGGCTTTGATCACGTTGATCCAGAGGGCTCCAGGCTGCGCAGCAACCTCCACGATGACAACGGCTGCTTCGATAAATCCGACGGCCACCGCATTGATCCCGGCGAACGCAGCATACGCATGCAGCAGGGACTTGATCTCACGGTGCGCAAACGTCCATTTGTAGTTGCCGACGAATGCAAAGGTCATCGAGATCAGCAGCGCGGCTGCGTTGGCCGCCCAGACCGCCCAACCCACCTGCCACAGGACGTTGAACAACGCGAAGTCCAGGATCACCGCAAGCACGCCCACCACCAGGAAGCTGCCGACCTCGCGGCGGCCAGTCTGCTGCAACGAGGTGGTCATCGGACAACAGTAGTTGCGTGCCCTGCCGAGGCGTGTGTGGGAACGGCGAATCACTCGTGCGCCCCACGTGGGGTCTAGGGACTCCGGGGCATCAGTGGTAGGCCCGTCTCCTCGGGTCCCCAGTGGCCACTGAACCAGCCACTAGCAGGGCAGCCCGCTGTATCGGCACTTCCCTGCGAGCGACCGCACGAAACAGGCAACCGGCGAAGTCGCCAGCCGCGAGTGCTTCGAGCTCGGGGTCGGGTGGCCCCGGCATGCGAAGGAGCTGGCCCGCGGCCATTTTCACCCATTCGCTGCGGCCCGCCAGTTCGTTTCGAAATCCAAAGGAATGGAGGCGGGCTGCGAAGGCTCGGATCGCTCGCCCGTGGACCCGGCGCAGGCCGTCCCCCACGACTTGGCCTGAGTGCTGGGTGTAGTCGACGAGCACCTCATCGACGTAGTGCAACTCTTCTGTTCGGGCCGCCACTGCCGCAAGCCATTGATCGTGCCATCCCCGAAGGTGCCCACCAGGGAAAGGAAGGGCGCACCGGCGAACGTTCTGAGAGATCATCAAGGCAGTGCCAGACGCACTGTTCATCATGAGCAGCCCAGCAGGGGAAAGGGAGGCAGAACTCGGGTCGCGAGGCAAAAAGCGATCCCGCAGCACCCGTCCTCGGTCGTCGACAACCCGCATTCCGCTGAAGGCCGTTTCGCCGACCGACAGCAGGGTCTGCATCTTGTGGGGGTACCAAACGTCGTCCTGATCGGCAAGGAAGATCGGCACCGTCTCTGACGCCGCGATGAGCAAGTGCTCGAATGCTGCGTATACGCCCATGTGTGGTCGTGTGGGCATGATTGTGAATCTCGGATCACCCGCGACCGCACGTTCCACCACGGTGCGATCAGTGGAGGCATCGTCGAACACCAGGCACTGCCAGTCCCGAACGCTCTGATCCTGGAGAGAAGCGATCTGACGATTGAGCATGTCAGTCCTCGGGTGGTGTGTGGCCATCACGATCTGTGCCCTCACCTGGATCACCCTAGAGCAATGAGCGGCATGTACGAATCGTCCGGTGTTATGCAGTTAGATGTCCCTATGAGAATCGAGCCGCTGAAAATCGAGGGCGCGTTCACCTTGACGCCGCAGTTGCACGGTGACCCGCGCGGGCTGTTCTTCGAGTGGTTCAAGGCCCCCGTGTTCGTTCAGGCCGCAGGACACGATTTGACGCTGTCGCAGGCGAACTGTTCGGTCTCTTCGAGGGGAACGCTGCGCGGCATCCATTACGCCGATGTGCCACCGGGCCAGGCGAAGTACGTGACCTGTCTGGCGGGGAGGGTTCTTGACATTGTGGTGGATATCCGGGTGGGCTCTCCCACGTTCGGGACGTGGGACTCAGTTGAATTGGACACCGACACCAGGCGTGTGGTCTATCTCTCGGAAGGGCTGGGGCACGGTTTTGTGGCGTTGGAGGACAACTCAACCGTCGTGTACCTATGCAGCACGACGTACAACCCCTCGGGTGAGCACGAGATCGACCCGTTCGATGCCGACCTGGATATCGACTGGGGAGTAGCCCGCCAAGACGCGTCCCTGTCCGCCAAGGACGCTGCGGCCCCGGGCCTTCATGCGGCTCGGAAAGCGGGATTGTTGCCCGACTATCACGAGTGTCTCGGTTATCGCTCATCCTTGACGTGAGCGGCGATCAGCGGCAGGGCGTCCGCGAGTGCTTCGTCCCAGGGCCGCATCTCTGGTAACCCCTGTTGGGACCAGCGATCGTGACCCAAAACGCTAAAGGCCGGACGTGGCGCGGGTCGAGGGAACCGGTCGGTCGTGGTGGGCTTCACGCGGTCGGGATCTGCCCCGATGAGCTCGAAGATGCGCCGTGTGAAGCCGTACCAGCTTGTCCGGCCGGCATTCGTGCCGTGGTATATCCCAGGGGCCGCATCGGAATCGCCGAGCAGCATCAGCTGACGAGCCAGGTCATGACTCCAGGTCGGTTGTCCGACTTGGTCATCCACGACGTCCAGAGTGTCGTGCGCCTGCTCCAGCCGGAGCATGGTCTTGACGAAGTTCTCTCCGTTCGCCCCGTAAAGCCATGCGGTGCGGACCACGTAGGCATTGGTGTGGGTCAGTACGGCACGCTCACCCGCGCGCTTCGTGCGACCGTAGGCGGAGGCCGGATTGGGAGGGGCTGATTCGGGATAGGGGGTCGACGAGCGCCCGTCGAACACGTAGTCGGTGGAGACATGCATGAGCCGCGAGCGGCCACTTGCGCGGGCGACGTTTGCCGCTCCGGTGGCATTGACCAGACCGGCGCGGATCTCGTCGCTCTCGGCAGCGTCGACAGCGGTGTAGGCCGCGCAGTTGACCACAACATGGGGGGCGCAGTCGTTCATGGCATTGGACACCGAATCCAGGTTGGTGATGTCGATTTCGGGCACGTCCAGTCCCACTGCACGATCTCCGAGCAGGTCCATGAGGTCGGAACCCAGTTGTCCCCGGGATCCGATCACCAGCCAGGTCACGAACCGTCCTTCAAAGGCCGCCACCAGGATTCGTTGTCCCTGTACCACGCGATGGTCTCCACGAGCCCGGCACTGAAGTCGACCTGCGGTGCATATCCGAGTTCCTCGGAGATCTTGGTGATGTCCACCGAGTAGCGACGATCGTGCCCTTTTCGGTCCTCGACGCGTCGGATCATTTCTTCGTCTGCACCCATCGCCTCCAGCAGCCGGTACGTCAGTTCTTTGTTCGTCAGTTCGGTCCCACCGCCGATGTTGTAGATCTCCCCGGTCCGTCCCTGGTCCAACACCATCACGATGCCTCGACAGTGATCATCGACGTGCAGCCAGTCCCGCACATTGAGGCCGTCGCCGTAAAGAGGAACCGGCAAGTGGTCCATCAGGTTGGTCACGAACAATGGAATGACCTTCTCCGGGAACTGGTACGGACCGTAGTTGTTGGAGCACCGAGTGATGACCACGTCGAGACCGAATGTACGGAAGTAGGACCGTGCCAACAGGTCCGAACTGGCCTTCGAGGCCGAGTAGGGCGAGTTCGGAGCAAGCGGGAACTCTTCGCTCCAGGAACCTTGCTCGATCGAACCGTAGACTTCGTCGGTGGACACATGCACGAAACGCTCGAGGCCGGCGTTGACCGCGGCCTGCAGCAGCTTCTGTGTGCCAAGGACGTTCGTCCGGACGAAATCCGAGGCGCCGCTGATTGACCGGTCCACGTGTGATTCGGCCGCGAAGTGAACGATCGCGTCGTGGCCTGGGATGAGTTGGGCAAGAAGGTCACCATCACAGATGTCGCCTTGGACGAATCGATAGCGGGGGCTGTCACCGACGGGGTCGAGGTTGGCGCGCACACCAGCGTAAGTGAGTTTGTCCAGGACGGTGACCGACGTTGTCGTATGTTTGGGGTAGGCCCCGGACAGCAGTTGACGCACAAAGTTCGAACCGATGAAACCGGCGGCTCCAGTGACGAGCAGTCTCATGTGTGTCCCTCTTCTCGCAGCGGCCACCATCTAACGTAGTCGATGTGTTGGTGTGGCCTGAGCCCCCATACACTCGGCGTGTGAAGGGAATAGTGCTGGCTGGGGGCACAGGGTCGCGGCTGTGGCCAATCACGCGAGGCGTTAGCAAGCAGTTGCTGCCTGTGTATGACAAACCCATGATTCACTACCCGATCAGCACCTTGATGGCCGCCGGGTTGCGGGAGATCCTCATCATCACCGCCAAGGAAGACAAGGCCGCTTTTGAACGGCTGCTCGGCGATGGCAGCGAACTGGGAATGTCGCTCTCTTACGTGGTACAGCCAGCACCGGAGGGTCTGGCGCAGGCATTCATCCTCGGCGAAGATTTCCTCGCCGGTGACTCCGCCGCGTTGGTCCTGGGCGACAACATTTTCCACGGCCCTGGACTGGGTACGCAATTGCGTGAGTTGACCGACACTGACGGCGGGCAGGTCTTCGCTTATCCGGTGGCCAACCCGAGCGACTACGGCGTCGTCGAGTTCGACGCCGATGGCGTCGCAGTGTCGCTGGAGGAGAAGCCCATAGCGCCCAAGAGCAACTATGCGGTCCCGGGACTCTACTTCTACGGGTCAGACATCGTTGAAGTCGCGAGTCAGGTGAAGCCCAGCGATCGTGGCGAGTTGGAGATTACGGCAGTCAATCAGTGGTATCTGGATCGCAGGCGATTGTCCGTGACGGCGCTGCAGCGTGGCACCGCTTGGCTAGACACCGGCTCGTTCGAGTCGCTGCACGATGCTGGCGAGTACGTACGCGTGCTGGAGCGACGACAGGGCACGAAAGTCGGCTGTCTCGAGGAACTGGCTTGGCGCAACGGATGGATCGATGATGAACAGCTACGCACCCTGGCCACCCCCTTGCTCAAGAGTGGCTATGGCGACTATCTGTTGAACCTGTTGTCGGGTCACCATGAGTGAGGTCACCGTCGGTTTCGATGCCCGCGAGTACCGCAAGGGACTTTGGAACAACCGCTTCCTGATCAGAAACTTCGCCGGCCGGGACCTGAAAGGCAGATTCAAAGGGACTGTATTGGGCTGGGCATGGTCGCTCCTGCTTCCACTGGCCACGGTGCTGATCTACAGCGTGGTCTTCTCGCTGTTCATACGAATCGAGCCGCCGCCGCTGGGCAATGGCGGCGAAGGCAAGTACTGGGTGTGGTTGTTGACCGGCATGGTCTGCTGGACATTCATTCTCAACGCCACCACGCAGGGAATCCCCAGTTTGCTGGCCAACGGCCCGCTGTTGCAGAAGATCTACATCCCCTCGTTCGTCCCCTGTGTGGCGAACACTGTCGCAATCGCGGCCCAGTCGCTGATCGAGCTGACCATCATGGCCGCGATCCTCCTGGTGATAGGCAATGTCGGGATCAGCTGGATGCTCGTGCCGATATGGGCGGTCTGCCTGTTCGTATTCGTGGCGAGCACCACGTATGTGCTGTCGGTACTGAACGTCTTTTTCCGCGACGTCTCCCAGTTGGTGGCCGTGGCACTGCAGATGCTCTTCTTTCTAACCCCCATCATCTACCCCCTAACGATGATTCCTGAATCGTGGAACGGAATTCCGGTCCGGTCGTTGATTGAACTGAGTCCGATCGCGGAATTCGTCGGGTTCGGCCGGACTCTGCTGTACGACCTGCAGTTCCCAGCAGTGTCCGATGCAGTCGCTGTGCTCGCATGGACTGTGGGCGCGGTGCTCCTGGCGCGTCTTGTGAGTCGGCGATGGGGTGAGGACGTCAGCGAATACGTCTGATGTCAATGGGACAGGTAGGTGTTCAGACCTTCAACGTCGGACCTGACCCCGACCAGCATTGAGTCGATCCAGCAGTCATCCGCGCAGTCGTCCGATGAGTGGAGCAAGAAGTAGGGCTCGTGCGGGGAAAGACGGTAGTCGTGAACGAGCTCCTGCGGGACCACGTCGGACGGATGAACTGGATGGACGGCCAGACCGGCGGCCTCGAATCTATCGATTATGTCCAATCCGTAGAGCCGTACGTGGTCTTCTTGGCCGAACCTGCGCAAGCGCTCGCTCGCAGAAGCGCCGATGTCCTCTTCAGTGGGCAGCCCATCGGACCGCAGCGGAACTTGCACGACCGCAAGCCCGCCGGGCAGCAGGACTCGCCGCATCTCGGCGTTCGCTCTTGCGTCATCGACGACGTGCTCCAAAACATGCGACACCATCAGCAAGGGCACACTCCGGTCGGCCAGGGGCAGCGCCTGCAGATCACCGATCAGGTCCACCACTCGACCATCGGCCCCGGGGTCTGCGTCGAGTCTGACCAACTCCAGCCCGTTGTGTTCGAAAAGAGGAGCAGAGGACTCGAACGGCGCGACCTCCACCGCGGTCATCAGATTCAAGGAGTGCAGGTGTGCAGCCAGCGATGGCAGCAGGATTGCCAGTAGGCGATGCCGGGGGAGGGCGCGACAGTTCGGACATGTCGCGCCGGGTTTCCCGGACGGTCCTGGCCCGAAAGGTCCTCGGTATCGGCACAACGCACACTGGCCGTCGTCATCGTGTGGTCCGGCACGGTGCTTGTGTCGCACGCTGTCCTGGAAGATCTGCAGAGTCGTGCCTTTGCTCACGCGCGACGGGTCTTCCTCGTCGCAGTACACCGAGGCCAGTCGGGGTAGTGGTTCCAGACCCAACGTGCGGTGCACAGCGATGGCGAAGTCCCAGTCGTTGAGTCTGCGAAGGTGCGGATTCCAACGCAGTTCAGTGCCCCGATGGGCGAGCATGCCCGTGTCGACGTGGTTTTCGCGAAGTAGGTCGTCCATGGTGAAACGGTCGAACAGCACACCGCTCGGGGCGGCAATGTCGGCTCGCAGTTGACCGCCGTACACGGCGCTGCTGGTCGGATTCTCGCCGAAATGGGCAGAGACCGCGGCCAGCCATCCAGGGGCCATCTCGTTGTCATCGTCCAAGTACGCGATCACGTCCTGGGTCGCCGCATCTAGGCCCACGTTTCTTGCCACGGACTGTCCCGATCGGGGCGCGGGTGTGGTGATTATTGTCAGGTTTGGAAGAGAAGAGGCGTACTCAGCCGGTAGATCATCGAGGGCGGCGCCTCCGTCGTTGACGACCACCACCTGAGCCGGTCGCCGACTTTGACGTACAAGGCTGTCCAGGGCTCGTCGCAGTGGTGTCGGTCGATCGCAGGTCGTCACTACGACGGTGACGGGTGCCGCTGGACCTGGGATTGCTGGGCGGGAGAGGCTTAAAACCGCGTCGCCCAGTATTCGCTGTTGTAGCGGCAGTGACCGCAACTGATCGACGATGGCCGTGACCTGCTCCACCTGGTCAGATTGCTCAGCGAAGGCTCCGGTGATGTGCGCTAGTGCGGCTTGGGTCTCCCGTAGGCTCTCCTGACTGGCCCGCAGGCTCTCTTGGGTTTGCTCCAGGCTCTCCTGAGTCTGTCGCAGGCTGCCTAGTACGTCCGCATGGCTACGCAACAGATCTTTGTAGTCGGACAATGGGACCTTGCGAGCCACCACGCTGGTGGCCAGCGACCGCAGTCTGTCCCGGGACCTCCTGTGCTCGTCACTCATGGCGACAGCTGGGTCGTTGATGTCCACTATGCACCGGGCAATCCTAGCGACGCCGCGTTCGACGTTTACAGTGATGCCAGGACGCGATCACTGAGTCCTTTGACCGATGGAACAGGAGGCGCGAACAGGTGGCGCAAGCGGCCGTGAGCCTCGAGCACGTCTCGAAGCGTTTCCGTCTGGCCCAAGCGCGGCGGCATTCGCTGAAAGAGAGGGTGGTTCGCGGCGGTTCCGGGGAGGAACGGGCCTTCTGGGCGCTGCGTGACGCGACCTTTGAGATACCGCGCGGCTCCACGTTCGGCCTCGTGGGCCCCAACGGTTCGGGCAAGTCGACGACGCTGAAAGTCATCGCAGGCATCTATCGACCCACCAGCGGCTCGGTGTCGGTGCGTGGACGGATGTCGGCGCTGTTGGAACTCGGAGCAGGCTTTCACCCCGAGCTCACCGGTCGGGAGAACATCACCCTCAACGCCTCGATCCTGGGCTTGAGCCGGTCGGATATCGAGGCGGCAACCGATCAGATCATCGAGTTCGCAGACCTCGGCGACCACATCGATGCCCCCGTCAAGGTCTATTCCAGCGGGATGTACGTCCGCCTCGGCTTCGCGATCGCCGTGGCGGTGGATCCGGAGATCCTTGTCATCGACGAGGTGATTGCCGTGGGGGACGAAGAGTTCCAGAGAAAGTGCTTCGACCATCTCCACACCCTGCGCAAGTCGGGATCGACGATCGTGCTGGTGTCTCACAGCCTTGCATCGATCGAGAGCATGTGCGACGAGGCCGTCTGGGTGGACCATGGCCGGGTGCGCTCGTCGGGCAGGGCCCGCGATGTGGTGCGCCAGTACGTCGACCACGTCAACCAGGTCGAGGTCCAGACCGACGATCAGACCGGGCTCATTCACCTCGGCTCAGGCGACGCGTTGATCAAGGACGTGAGTTTTCACGGCAGCAGTAGCGGCGTCATCAACCCCGGAGAGGCCCTCGAAGTGGTAGTGACCTACGAGAGTACGACCGACATCGACGACGTCATTGTGGGGCTGGCTTTCACCGATGAGTCCGGCGTCAGGGTGGCTGGACCCAACAGTCACGAGTCGGGACTTTTGCGCCTGCCCGCGGGACCCGGTGAGGTCACTTTCCGCTGCGAGGAGCTGGTCCTCATGCCAGGGCGGTACACGGTGTCCGCGGCGCTGGTGACTACAGGGCATTTCATCGACAATGTGGCCGATCAATTCGAACTGGTCGTCCGTTCCTCGGGCGGCACAGAATCCGGACTTGTGCGTATGGCTGGTCAGTGGACCCTGCGAACGGCCGGGCTGGACGCCGCCGGTTCAGTGACTGCCACGTCCGAGCTTGCGTAGCGCAGACGGGAAACGCCAGGAACGTGACGCCTGGATTTGTTCGAGTTGAGCAACTGATTCGCTGAGGGCCTCGCGTGCCTGATCGATCTGTTCGTCGAGTGCTCTGATGACCGCCAGCAGGCTCTCGCGCTCCTCAACTTCGGCAGCCCCGGCGATCGCAAGTGGAGTTGCCGAAAAGATGGCGTCCTGACCGTAGAAGACACCTCCGGTCACAAGCTCGTGAACTGTGGCTTCGTCACAGCTGGCGATACGGACCAGGCGCCCGGTCCGTAGATGGCGCAGATACATGCACCATCTGATGCTCATGCTGCTGATCTGCAGGGGTGTCAGATGCATGATCTCGATCATGAGAGCGTGCTCGTCCAGGCTGTCGAGCCACGCCAGGGCCCCAGCTATCGCCGGCTCCTCATGTCCTTCGATATCAATCTTGATGCACGCGGTCCGGTGCGCAGAGCCAAAGAATTCGTGATCCAAAGTGGTGGTGCTGCAGACTTGTTCGGCCAGCGAATGCGAGGCATCGGCACTGGGCTCGGTGGACAGGTGCGACATCCCGGACCAGTCACGGTCTTGCAGAAGGACGCCATGGCCGCGGTGGTCACTGACCGCCGAGGTGCGGACCTCGACCGGCAGGCCGGCCGCGGTCACACTGCGCCGCAGATGGGGCAATACGTTCTCATTCGGTTCAAAAGCGACAACTTCGGCGTTCTTCGGCAGGTGAGCCCCCAGGAGCATCTCACCGTAGTTCGCCCCCACGTCGACCACGAGATCCCACGGCCGAGTAAGCAATAAGTCGCGCCACATCGTCATGGAGTGCGGGTTGGCGTCACCGGCGCTGTCGATGAGCCTTCGTCCCCGCCGATCCTGCGGGTCAACGAACAAGGTACGACCCAGACAGTTCGTCACCTCGGCGGCGGCGCCGGGCTCGGCTGCGGTCACGATGCGCTGACAGTGGGTGCGTGCCGTCCTGAGTTCAGGCACTCGCGGTAGATGGACTCAAGCTCATCGGCTTGATCCGTGAATTTGGGGATCGGTTTGATCGCTCGAGCCCTGCCCACATATCGAGCGGGGTCATCGAGGACTGCCTCTATCGCTGTTCGTAAAGCATCTGCCTGCCCGTCCAGCGGAATCAGACTCGCGTTGACGCCCTCGGCGAGGTCCTCAGTGGTGCCGCCGCCTTCAGTGGCGATGACCCATACCCCGCGCAGTACCGCTTCCCGCACGGTGAGTCCGTAGCTCTCCCGCCACTGCGACGGGAATAGGAGTACGTCGATGCTGTCGAAGAACTCATCGATGTCGGCGTAGTCGTAGCCCGGCACGATCTCGATGTGTCCGGAGTACTGCCAGTCCTGCGGGTGGATACTTCGGTGACCGAGTTTCAAAGATGAGTCGACCACTCGCAGGCGGTAGTCGGAGCGCATCATCGCGGCCAGGGCGGCCCGCAGCTGCGGGGCGCCCTTGATCCGGTTGTCGCCCCCGACATATCCGAAACGCACCGGGCCGGTGTACGCGGTTCGTGCGAAGTTTTTGCGCGGGTGGAGCACGCCATTGCGGTTGACCTGTAGGACGCGGGTGTCCACGCCGCTTTCGCCCATCACAGTCGCCCAGTACGCACTAGGGGTCAGTACCGCACTACAGGAGTTCAGAATGCGCCGAGAGTGTTCCTGCCGCTTCTCGTGCGCTGCCGGGTCCGGCACACAGGTCGCACACACGCGGGCATCGATCCCCACCTGGCCGCACCACTGACCCGTGGACCTCACCATGAATTGGCGTTCGCACAGCCACCAGGCGTCGTGCAGCGTGACCACCGTCGCAACGCTCGCGAGGGCTTCTTCGACCATTTCCACGCCCAGCGCCTGGATGGCGTGGAAGTGCACGATGTCCGGTCGAATGCTCTGCAGAACCTGCGAGAAACGCTGTCCCAGGAGGGGCTGCACGTACTCCTCGGCGGGCGTGGCGGGAAGCGGCCTACCGATGGCGAGCACTGGGGTGCCTGCGTCTTGGTATCTGTGCAGGCCAGCTGTGGGTACCGCAGCGTCGGTGGTCCCGGTGAGCACGTACATCTCATGGCCCCGGGCGGCCAATTCACGAGTGAGCTCTTCAGCGACGATCGTGGCCCCACCGTAGGACTCCGGTGCGTAATGCACATTAACAGTGAGGATCCTCATACGCCGGCCGGTTCACTCATGGCTGCGATCAGTGCCGACATCTGCTCTGCTGGCCGGTTCGGCAATTCCCACTGCCGGACATGTTCGCGAGCAGCCATTGCGGTGGATCGCCGCCGCTGCGGGTCATCAGTGAGCAGGCCTAGCGCATTGAGCCAAGCTTTCGTGTCGTGCGCGATGTAGCCGGTACGCCCATCCTCGACGTAGTTGGCATAGACCATTGGGGAGGCGATCAGCGGAACCCCCACCAACGCCGCCTCCAGATATTTGACCTGCGACTTGTATGCGTTGAACTCGTCATTGGTCAAAGGCGCCAGTGTGATGGTGCTGCTGTGCAACTCCCGGAGGTACTCCCCATAAGCAAGTGTTTGTGAGTTGCGATCGATCCGGTCCTCGAAGGGCAGCAGGACTTCGGGAACACGTACCGGGCCGATGAGTTTGAGACGTCCGTGAGGGGTCTGCCCCAGCCAGCTTGCCAGAGCCGGAGCCACCAGTGCGAAATCGTGATCGTGTGCCCTTGACCCGGAGCCGTAACTGACGACGCAATCACGTGTGGGGTCCGATCGTGGTTCCAACTCCAGGCCTTCGGCTATCTCCAGCATGACGGTGTCGATGCCATTTTCGATGACGAATCCCGGCCGATGGTTCACCTTCGTCATGTCGTCGGCCAGCGCCTGGGTGGAGGCGAGATTGAACGATGCCAGTGCGAGTCCGTCGCGGTAGCCGTCCGATCCGTGGATCACTGCAGCGCGCAGACTCTTGGGCAACGTATTGAGATTGGGATTGGCTTGGGTCACCTCGCGGCGGTAGATCAGATCGTCGACCTCGTAGACAACTGGTACCCGCAGCCTGTGGGCCTCAGCCACGATTCGCTGGAGCGCGGGGTCTGCAGGCAGTCTGTAAACGAGCAGAATGCTGGCCAGCTGGAGCCGGCTGATCGCCTCCTCGACGTCGTGGCAGGGCACGTCGTCGAACGGGATTCCCAAGTGCGCGCAGATCGCACGCTTCTGATCGACGCGGTAGTGGTAGCACTGCGGCAGGGAACTCTCAGCGACGCTCAGCACATGCCTGTGCCAACGCGGGGGCTTGGGAAGCGGCCCGGTCACCAGTCGCGAGGGGGCCGCGGCTGCCGCCCGCTTCTTGCGCCGCCAGTTGCGCGTGCGTCGCACCACCCCAGAGACGCCTTCGACAGCATAGACTTCCCGAATCTTGCCGGCGCCAAAGCGAGCGGTGTTGATCATGCGGTCAAGAGCCACGGCGCACCTTTCTCAGATCCATTCAAGAACATTCTCCCCCCACTGTTGGCTGACGACGTGGGGCACGTCGGCGGCATCGGGCACCTCAGGCGGAGGACGCAGGACGAGTTCGCGTTTCACGAAGGGAAAGCCGAGCAGTATTAGGCGACGCCACCCGGCACTGGTCGGATTCTGGCCCAGCGATGTGGACCAATTCCAGGGGAAGTGTGCAGCAAGCACATAGCCCTCGGCGTAGGCCAAGCGACTCAGGCCGATCTCGTACCTGAGGATGAGGTCGCGTTTGGTCGGCTCGACGCGCACGCCGTCCCAGAAGCGGCGCAGGGCCGGCTCGCCCAGAACTCCTTCGCGGTAGCCGATCATGTGGCTTTGCAGGTGAGCGGCATCCTGAGTGGTTCCGGTGACACCCCAGATATCGGTGGGACAGGAATCGAAGGCGTCCAGAAATGGTCGGATCGTCTCGAATGGGCCGAGCAGGCTGTCGTTGGCCAACATCACCCTTGGGCTATGTTGCACCGCGGGGAAGGCGTGGAGAAAACTCGCCCACGTACCGAAGTCGTACCCGACATTTGGCCTGCGATAGATACTGACGTCCTCGACGAGCTGACTGTGAGAGAACGCCAGAGGCCCCCGACAGGTCGCCGCACTCACGAGAGCGGTCTCGTACCCTGCTGCTACGAACTCGCTGAGCAGGGTCTGCGCGGATCGACTCACATGGGGGCTGTCACTCCAGTGCGCCACTATCGCGACGTGCTCAGCGGCGGATCGGAAGCGCGGCCCCCGCTCGTGGCGGATGTCCGACGCCACCTTGACGACACGGGGTCGTGTGGACCGTCTCATGGACCGGACAGTTGGCGTAGGAACCGGGTGTAGCGCCAAGAACGGCTATGTCGCACCGCTCGCAACTCTTCGCGGGCCTGACGCATCTGTGCCTGCGCCCGTCGCACTTCCTCGGTCGCACGCGCGTCTCGCTCCACGGACGCGACGCGGTGCTTGTCGGCCAGGCGCATGCTGCTTTCCAAGGCTTGGCTGGCCCATCGATTGGGCTGGCGCTCGGAGAAGGCGTAGGCGGCGTGCTTGGTTCGAGTCACCACCTCTTCCAAGCGGTCGGCTGGCACCAGCAGATGTGCAGCCGACGGCGGGGCGCTGGTCGAGACGACCACCTCCGAAGCGATCACATCGACCCTGACGCGCGAGTCCGACGCATCGGCGGAGCCGTTGCAAAGCACAACTGCTCCCGCGGAGCCCGGGGGGATCGGCGCGTTGTTGACTATGACGAGGTTCAGACCACCAAACCCGGGGCTTACTGGTTGGACGTTCACTGCGTTGAGCATGGCGATGTCGGTCACCCCGACGGCGCCCGTGGTGAACTTCGCCTCGGCTCCCAGCAGAGCCGCGAGCACGATCAATTCGGGTCGGTCATCGCCCACCTGCAGAACGCGCAACCCGGGACGACTCAGTGCTGCGACCAGCAGAGCAGCAGGGGGGTGGCGATCCCAGAGAGCCCTGGTGTCACCGTCGTCGAGGATAATAGGGTTATCCACATCGAAGATGCTGGTGTCCACTACCCCTCCGTCGGCTTCGACTGTGCCTTGCCATTCAGTTTAGGCAGCAGATCATCGCCTTCGAAGACGGCTGAGTCGAGCCCGCACGTGGTGCAATCTATCCACTGCCTCACGCTTTCGTAGGATGACGGCCAGTTCCCTGGGTCCTAAGACCGGTTGGGGCGCTTGTTCCCGCGGGGGTGCGACAAGTCCAGCGTTGCGACGAGCAACTTCCAGGGATTCCGTGATAAGCCTGCGCCGCTTCTCATCGCCTAACTCATCGGGCAACTTCTCTAGGACAACCCGAAACTCCAGACTGTTCACTGGGGTGGCCTGGAAGTCTCGAACACGGAACTGCAGCAGCCCCAGTGCAGCCAGTTTCTCGATGATGGTGAGGAATGAATCTGGGGTGTACACACCGCAGTGACTGTCGACGTAGTCGCCGTGCTCGCTGCGACGACACATGTCCATCCCCAACTGGTCTGGGTCGTGGTCGGTGCGCACTTCTCGGGAATAGTCCCGGGTTCCCTCCCACAGCGCGATGGTATCGACCGACACCATTTTGCTGTAGAAGTCGTAGATCTGCCGGTAGGTCGGCTTGGTCGCGTGGGAAAGGTATCCATCGACAACGTCAGCGATTTCGCTGACTCTGCGGTTGACGTCGAAGCAGAAACGCTTGTCCGGAATCACGAGTGACACGATTCCACCAGTTCGCAGCACGTCGGCGAGCTGCTCGAGCCATCCGACCGGATTGACCAAGTGTTCGAAGACATGCGATGCATATACGAAGTCGAGAGGTACTACAGCCTTCGCAATCTCAGACAAAGTCCGTTGGCCCGCTCCCCACACGAAGTCCACATCGACCAGCGAGTCCAGTTCACTAGTGAGGTCAGCATTCTCGGCGTATTTGCGCTGGAGTGCCGCTCGGTCGGCGTGATCAACAAAGAACACGTTTGGGCTTGCGGGGTCGAAGCGAGGGTTGTGCAGGGCGCCGATTTCCAAACCACGGTGCCGAGTTGGGTCTATGCCGTCGTGCCACTGGCGCATTGATGGAGAGTAGCAGCGTCGCCAACAGGCGAGGCGGCGTCATCATGCATGAGTGACGTGATTGAGTGATGGCAGCCGAGCTACAGGTTCCCAGGCCCCAGGGAAAGGAGACCTCTGTCGACACGGTGAATGACCAGCCGGCCGTGATGCCAGTCCGTCCGCTAGGCAGCGTCCCGGACGAGTACATTCACTACAAGTATGCGAATGCTCTGTGCACGGGGCAGGTGAGTGCGACATCCGGGCCATATGCGCGATTCGGTGTTGGCATCGCGGGGAACCGCGTTTCACCGGACTCGGCCGAGGGTGTTCTGACCCCACTCCCGGCGAACCCGCGGATCTAGGGATCCCGTTCGGCCCAGTAAGGCATCTCGGGCGCCGCGCATCGCAGCAAGCGCGTTCTCGCGGCGCCGTGTTTCAACTGTGATAGAGAGCAGAGTACCTATGAGGAGTCGACGCAAGGTCAAAGCGGCCCAACGAGGTTTGCGACCACCGTGTCTGCCGACCAGTCGCAAGCGGTTTCTCACGATGTAGTAGCGACGGAATGGAGGGTGGTTTGTGCTTGCCACGGTGTGCCCACACAGTTTCATGTGGCGCGTTTCGCCGATGGGATGGTCTATAGCCAGTGGTGCCGCGAGCACGGACTTGCCGGACGCGCTGATCTTCAAGCAAACGTCGGCATCCACGCCATCGATGACCAACGATTCATCGAAGAAACCGATCATTCGCAGATCATTGAGGCAGAAGAGTGTGCCCGACTGCACGACTTCGTCCACCTTGATCAGACTGCCGATCTTATGACCGGGGTACGTGTGCACGCCGAACCAGCGTGCCCCCATTACCGCGGGCTCTAGACCAGCCGACGTCGCTTGGTCCCAGAAGGTCAGTAGGTTCGATACGTATCCTTGCGGTATCCGGGTGTCTTGATCCAGAGTTAGGACATGTGTCGCACCGAGTGCGGCACAACGCCGCATGCCGTAGTTGAGGGCCGCGGCGATTCCGCCGTTGGCCGGTAGGTGGTGTATCTCCGCAACGCCAAGATCCGAAATGCGCCGAAACTGCGAGCCATCGTCGACCACCACCACTCTTTCGACCTGATCAGCCACACGGGGAAGTGAAGACGCCAGCTCCGCGGGGGCTTCATACGTGATGATGAGTGCTAGGACCCTGCGCTCTTGTCTCATCCATGGCATCGTCTCAAATTGCTAGCCGCTTTGTAGCGGGTGACGTCGTGGTACACCTACGTGGCCGTGCGAACCTGATGAGGTACGAGGACCAACGAATGGGAGGCAGAAGTGGTTGCCCGACCAGCTGGCGGATTGTCGGCGAAGCGATTTGCCGGGTTGTTTGTCAGTCTGGCAGTTCTCTGTGGAGTGTGGTCAGTCGCAAGCCCGCCGGGGGCAGTCCCCGATGAATACATGCACTACAAGTACGCGTATGCGCTGTGGAGCGGCCAGGTGACCCGGACTTCCACCGACTACGTTGTGCCGGCAACGTTGGCTCTGCCGAGACAAACGTGCTACGCGCAGCGACCCGATGTGACGGCCGAATGCAGCATCGAGGAAGTCGTGGCAAGCGGCAGCCAAGGGCCTGAGAGGGTGGCCACGACGGCGAACCTGTATCCGCCACTCTTTTACGCCTTGACGGGATGGACTGTTCGTCTGTCTCCCGATGACGCGGGTATTATCGGCGGGCGTCTGGTAGGAGCGTTGTTCTGCTGCTTACTCACGGTGCTCGCCGTCGATCGGCTATATCGCTTCGCGGGCGCGACCACTATGGTGGCGTTTCTTCTTTGTCTGACCCCAATGACTGTCTACTTCTTCGCTGCTTTCAATCCTCAGGGCATAGAGCTTTCGCTAGCGCTGTTGCTCATCGCCGCAACTGCGCAGTTGTCAATACAGGGCAAAACTCCGGGACGCTCGGGATGGATCTTGTTCTTCATCGCCGCGATCGGTTTGTCGATCGGACGACCGTTCGGCTTTGCCTGGGTGCCTCTTATCGTGGCTCTGATAGCGAGCCCCATGTGGATGCTGGGCCACCGAATTCGGCGTTCTGAAGTTGTCATGGGCCTGGGAGCGTCGATGGTTCTGGGCCTGATGTGGATGTTCACATTCAGCGTCCCAGATCCTAGTCGAACAAACCCAGGGACCACTCTGTCCGCTCTACTTAGCAACTCCTACGGCAGGCTCATGCAGTTTCCTTTGGAATGGGTTGGCAACTTCGGTCATCTGGACACACCACTGCCGCTGCCTGTCCCTGCGCTTTGGTTCGCCGCGGTGGGCGCCGTGATCGCTCTGGGCCTGGCTTCCAAGAGAATCCCATTGGTGTTGTCAGCCCTGCTAACGGTACCTATCGGCTTGGCCCTCGCGCTGTCGATGGAATACCGCACAGAATCCGGATGGGGTTGGGTGGTAATACAAGGCCGCTACCTGTTGCCATTTCTCTTTGTGTTCGTGCTGCTGCTGGGATTCGCCGCTGATTCGGTGAGCCTCCCCGTTATGGCACGCTTCGTTGCCGTCCTCGTACTGATGTGGTCGGTAATTCAGTTGTGGTCGATGCTGGAACTCTTGCGTCGCAATATGTTCGGTCAGTCAGCAAACCCTTTGACCACCGATTCGACATGGCAGCCAGCCATTAATGCATGGACAATCATCGCCTGGACCGTCATATCGGTGAGCCTTTTCGCTGCGGCATACCGTTGTACGGCGCTCGATCGGCGTGGACGCGGCCTTGTCGGTGAACGGTTCGATGGGGATTCGGATGGGGGTGGTGTCTGGCCTCTAGAAGTTGTTGCGGCTGAGGAACCAGAGAATGTACTCAAGCCGGCGGGAGCGCTACCCAGTGACAAAGGCTGACCTTGGCCCACCGCCTTTTTGGGACCGGGCGGGCGCAACCGAGCAGGGCTCTCGGCGTTCGCCGATTCTTCCGGCGTAGGTGATCCCGGCATGATTGATGAGTCACCGGCAGCAGGCATTCGGTGGCTTTCATAGTGTGTTACCGAGTCGTCGCACAGCCATCGTCTGGTGGCGGGTTCGAGGTCATGAGCGGAGCACCGCTGGCTGGGTCGATGTACAGAATCGGTTGCGCAAGATTCACGACCGTACTTGGCCGATATCCAGCACGTCATGTACGAATAGCCCTTTCCTGGATCAGCAATGTCCTGCCATCGCATCGATAGCGATGGCGTAGGTCCGCTTCCGCGGTCGGTAGTCATCATGCACCTAGACTTCGGACAGGTAGTCAAGGCGTAAAGCTTGATGCAGGACACAAGGAAGGGGGTCATGTGAGTATCCCAGCCGACCGCGTGATGATCGCCATCCCGGCATGGAATGAGGAGCAGAGCGTCGGTCACGTGGTTGCCTCGGCCAGGCAGGTACTTCCTGATGCGCGAATCGTTGTTATCGATGACGGCTCATCTGATTCCACACGAGTTTCGGCGGAACGCGCTGGTGCAGAGGTGCTTTCACTTCCGTTCAATGTGGGGGTGGGGGGGGCGATGCGCACTGCGTTTCTTCATGCTGAGCAAGAGGGTATGCATGCCGTGGTACAGGTCGATGCGGATGGACAGCACGACCCTTCGGAAATTCCGCGAATTCTGGAAGGGTTAGATGGGAGTTCAGTCGTTATCGGAGCGAGGTTCGCTGGTAGAGGCGCCTATCCAGTGCGTGGTCCGCGTATGTGGGCGATGCGTTTGCTTGCCCTGGCGCTGAGCCAGATCACAGGCACGAAACTGACCGATTCCACTTCGGGTTTCCGTGCCTCCGACAAAGAAGCCATCGAACTTTTCGCCAAGCATTACCCGGCCGAGTACCTCGGAGACACGGTTGAATCTCTCGTCATCGCGGCCAGGGGTGGTCTTGCAGTGTGTCAGGTGCCCGTAGAAATGCGTCCCCGTCAGGCGGGTGAGCCTAGTCAAGGTCCTTTGAAGTCAGCCATGTATTTGGGGCGTGCGCTGTTGGCATTGTTCGTAGCGCTGACCCGTCGCCGCTCCCCCAACAACCATGCTGCGATTCCAAGGTCTAACTGATGTTGAGCACATATGTTCTCGGGTTATTCGCCGCTGCGGGCACGGTCTTTTTCGTATTGGAGATGTTGCGCCGAGGAATTCTGCGGGAGAAGTTCGCGGTCCTGTGGCTGCTGGTGAGTGTGACCCTGCTGATTTTCGCGCTGTTTCCTTCGGTGCTCGTGACGATGACTGGCTGGCTAGGGATAGCTCTGCCGTCGAATCTTCTGTTCCTGCTCGCGGCGGTGCTGCTGCTTCTGGTGAGCGTTCAGTTGAGTTACGAGGTCAGTCGTGTCGAGGCCAGGACCCGTCGCTTGGCCGAAGAACTTGCTCTGCTCAGGTACGAAGTGGCGATCCTCAGGAGTAGAAGATCCGAGTAGAGACCCGGTCAGACGCGTCCACAGGAACTCACGTCGGGCCTTGGCCTCTTGATTACTCCTGGGTCAGTTGGCAAATAGCCCTTGTGGGTAGCGCTGGTCCGGCTTCTTGGTAGCGCCGTTCCGGGTTGTGGGTAGCGCGGGTCCATGACCGTGGTCTGCTGTCTGGGCGGTGGCGCGTTGGGCGCCGCCGCTTTCTTCTGACAGGAGGCAAGACGGGTATGACGGATTACCGGGCGATCATGACGCTGGTGTTGCAGGGCCGCAGTTATCGAGACGTGGTCGCGGCGGTGGGGTGTTCCCACCGGGATGTGGCCGCGGCACGCAAGATGATCGCGGCCAAGGGGATCACGGGGACGGGGCTGGCGCAGATGTCGGGCACCGAGCTTAGGGGGTTGTTCCCCGACGGACGCTCGAGGGTGAGTGACAGGTACGACGTGCCGGACTTCGCCCGGGTGGTGGCCTCGATGAGGTCAAATCCTCATTTCACGGTGCTGCAGGCCTGGCGGGGCTACGTCGGCTCAAGATCGAGCAACCGCAAGTACGGGTATTCGCAGTACTGCCACTTGTTCGGCGAGTACGCGGTGCGCAACGATCTGGTCGCGACGCTGCATCACGAGCCGGGCAGGGCGATGTTCGTGGACTGGGCTGGGGACACCTTGCCGATCGCGGACGCGCTCACCGGTGAGGTGGTGAAGGCGTACCTGTTCGTGGCGGTGCTTCCGTTCTCGGGGATGGTGTTCTGCACCGGGT
>Ga0116151_10000951_pt1 | contig 26816 bp, 25 predicted proteins | sample AD_UKC117_MetaG_FD_89893 | JGI IMG/M metagenome (GOLD analysis project Ga0116151, IMG submission 89893) | Active sludge microbial communities of municipal wastewater-treating anaerobic digesters from Hong Kong - AD_UKC117_MetaG | ecosystem: Engineered > Bioreactor > Anaerobic > Digestate... | reverse complement strand
CGGTACGTGCAGATGCACGGCGGCGATCCAGCCGCGATGGGGCGGCTGCGTGACGTGCAGGCGCGGCACACGTTGCGGCCGGCGCGGATCGAGGTGGGCGCGCTCGACGTGCCGGGCCCGGCGGGCCGGATGCGCGACGTTCACGGCGTGCTGGTGGGGCTGACGGCATGGGGCGGGCACCGGTGGCAGGTGTTTCTCGTGGGAATCAACGAGCGGTCGGGGAGCCGGTTGCGGCGGATCGTAGACGTGCGGGTGGTGGCGGTGCACTGGGAGGACGGGGAAGCGGTTTGGCTGACGGGTTCGCGGGACCGGTACGCGTTGCGGCGTTACGTGGGTCGGCGGCGTGCGGGTGATCGAGTGGTGGCGTTTCCCGGGCCGGCTGACGCGTTTACGCTGGCGATGAAGGGCAGCGTGCTCGCCGTGACCGAGCGGGTCAGCGGCGCGGCGTGGATGCTCGACACGGCTGAGGAGCGCGAGCATCGCACGGGTGATGATCGTGGCGAGGAGGACGATGCGGAGCCGCGGCGGTCAGCGGGTCTGTCCGCTGCCGGTGACGACGTAGCGCTGGGTGGTCAGTTCCTCGAGGCCCATCGGGCCGTAGGCGTGGATCTTCGACGTGCTGATGCCGATTTCCGCGCCGAGGCCGAGCTGGAAGCCGTCGTTGAAGCGGGTGCTCGCGTTGGTGAGCACACAGGATGAGCCGACCCCCGCGATGAAGCGCGCCTGCCGGTCGGGGTTTTCACTGATGATGGCGTCGGTGTGGTTGGAACCGTAGCGCTGGATGTGCGCGATCGCGGCGTCCGCGTCGGGGACGACCTTGAGCGCGACGATCATGTCGAGGAACTCGTGGCCCCAGTCGTCGTCGGCGGCGGCGTGGGCCTCGGGCGCAAGCTTGCGCACCGCGTCATCCCCGCGAACTTCGACCCCGGCGGTGGTGTAGCGCTGGACGAGTTCCGGGATCAGGTCGGCGGCGCAGGCCTGGTGGACGAGCACGCACTCGGTGGCGTTGCAGGTAGCGGGGGCGGAGGTCTTGCCGGTCACGCAGATGGCCAGGGCCTTGTCGCGGTCGGCGAATTCATCGACGTACACGTGGCACACGCCGTGGAAGTGCTGGACCATGGGCATGCGCGCGTGCTCGTGGACGAAGCGGATCAGTTCTGTGCCGCCGCGGGGGATGACCAGGTCGATGTACTCGCTGAGGGTGAGCAGGTGGCGCATCTCGTCGCGATCGGACGAGGTGATCACTTCGACCGCAGCCTCGGGCAGGTGGTGGTCGTGAAGGACGGCGCGGGCGGCGTCGGCGAGCAGGGCGTTGGAGTGGGCCGCCTCCCGTCCTCCCTTGAGAAAACAGGCATTACCGGCCTTGAAGCACAGGGCGAACGCGTCGATGGTGACGTTGGGGCGGGCCTCGTAGATCATGGCGATCACGCCGAGGGGGACGCGCACCTTGCGGACCGCGAGTCCGGAGGGCGTGGTGTATTCCTTGACCACGGCGCCGACGGGGTCGGGCAGGTCGGCGACCTGCCTAAGGCCGGCGATCATCTGGTCGAGTCCCTGGGGGGTGATCTCCAGGCGGCGGAGCTTGGGGCCGGGCAGGCCGGCGGCGCGGGCGGCGTCCATGTCGGCGCGGTTGGCGGCGAAAACCTCGTCGCGGCGCGTGGCGAGGGCGGCGGCGAGGTCGCGGAGGACCTGGTTCTTGGTCGCGGTGTCGACGGAGGCGAGCCGGTTGGCAGCCGCCCGCGCGGCGCGGGCCTTGGTCTCGATGGCGGTCATCATGTCAAACCCAATGCTATGATTTCTCTATAACCATGTCGTTGCGATGGACGATCTCGTCGACGTAGCGGTACCCGAGGATCTGGGGCAGTTCGGCGCCCTTGCAGCCGCGGACGCGGTCGATCTCGTCGGAGGCGTAGGACACCAGCCCGCGGGCGAACGGCTCGCCGGCGGCGTCGCAGATGCGCACGACGGCCCCGGAGGCGAAGCGGCCCTCGACGCGCACGATGCCGGCGGGCAGCAGGCTCGCCTTGCGCTCGACGAGTGCGCGGCGGGCCCCGTCGTCGACGAGCAGGCTGCCGCGGGCGCGGGTGGCGGTGGCGAGCCAGCGGCGGCGCGGGTCGAGGCGGCGGGTGCGGGGCTCGAAGAGGGTGCCGACTTCCTCGCCGGAGATGAGCGTGCGGAGCACGCCCTTGCGGGTGCCGGGTGCGATGATTGCGGGCACGCCGGAGCGGCCGACGAGCGCGGCGGCTGCCACTTTGGTGGCCATGCCGCCGATGCCGGTGGCGCTCTTGCCGCGGGCGACGTGCGTCGAGACTTCGTCGTCGGCGGCGACGAGGGGGATCACGGGTCCGTCGAGTCCGCCGCGGCGCAGGCCGTCGACGACGGTGAGCATGATGAGCAGGTCGGCGGAGACGAGCAGGGTGACGAGGGCCGAGAGGTGGTCATTGTCGCCCATCTTGATCTCGTCGTAGGACACGCTGTCGTTTTCATTGACGATGGGGACGACGCCGTGGTGCAGGAGGTTCTGCAGCGTGTGGCGGGCGTTGAGGTAGCGGGTGCGGTGGTCGAGGTCGTCGGCGGTGAGCAGCACCTGGGCGACGGCGACGCGTTCCTTGCGGAAGGCTTCGGCCCAGGCGGCCATGAGGATCTGCTGGCCGACGGCGGCTGCCGCCTGCTTGTCGACGATCGCCTTGGGCATGCTGGAAAGACCAAGGGGCTGGAGCCCGGAGGCGACGGCCCCGCTGCTGACGATGATCACGCGGCGGCCGGTGCGGCGCAGTTCGGCGATCTCGGCGCCGAGGCGGGCGAGCGCCGGGCGGTGGAGGCGGCCGTCGCGGGTGAGGACGGCGCTGCCGATCTTGACGACGACGACGCGGGCGGGGTCGAGGTAGCGTTGGCGCAGCGGCTCCGGCACCGGAGGGGCTCCGTGGGGACATGCCGGATACCACTCCGGCGCAGCGGGAGAGGGTAGCGTAAACACCCCGTCATGACCATGGCGGTCGGCTTGAAATGGGCGTGCGCCTGCGATACCGTGGCCCCAACGTCTCCTGTCCGGCCAGAGCAGCACCACGGAGCCACGTACATGACGCCCCGCGCCCATCCCCGGAACATCACCACCGTCGCCCAGCACATCATCGAGCAGCAGCGCGCCCACCCGACGGCGACCGGCCAGTTCAGTTGGCTGCTGAGCGGCATCACCCTGGCGACGAAGATCATCGAGTCGTACGTGCGCCGGGCGGGCATCGCCAACGTCTTCGGGGGGACGGGCGACGAGAACGTGCAGGGCGAGCAGGTGCAGAAGCTGGACGTGATCGCCAACGAGACGATCAAGCGCTGCTTGGGTTATCGCGGCAACATCGGCATCCTCGTGTCGGAGGAAGAGGACGAGCCGCGGGTGATCCAGAATCTCAAGGGCGACGGCCGCTACGTGGTGCTGTTCGATCCGCTCGACGGGTCGAGCAACATCGACGTGAACGTCTCGATCGGCACGATCTTCTCGGTGCTGGCCAAGCGCGACGACGTGTGGCCGGGCGAGGGGCCGGAGAAGCACGTGCTCCAGCCGGGGCTCAAGCAGTTGGCGGCGGGCTACGTCGTCTACGGCAGCAGCACGGTGCTGGCGTACACGACGGGCGACGGCGTGCACATGTTCACGCTCAATCCCGACATCGGCGCCTTCGTGCTCCACCAGGAGCGCGTGACCATGCCCGACAAAGGGAAAACCTACAGCGTCAACGAGGCGTACCGGGCGAGTTTTCCCGACGGCGTGCAGCGGTACCTCGACTGGGCCAAGGGGGAGAACTACTCGCTGCGCTACATCGGGTCGCTGGTCGCGGATTTCCATCGCACGCTGCTGCGGGGTGGTGTTTTTCTCTACCCGCCGACGAAGAAGTCGCCGCAGGGCAAGCTGCGCCTGCTGTACGAGGCCAACCCCATGGCGTTTCTCGCGGAGCAGGCGGGCGGCGCGGCGACGGACGGGCGTTCGCGCGTGTTGGAGAAGGTCCCGCGGGAGATGCACGAGCGCACGCCGCTGGTCATCGGCAGCCAGCAGGAGGTCGCCCGCGTGCAGGAGTTTCTGTCCGCCGGGTCGTGAGCCCGCCGGGGGGCTGCGCTGCATCCGCCATGAAGGTAACCGCACGACGTCATTCCACCGAGCCGCACATCATCGGCTGGCGCGAGTACGTGGCCCTGCCGGAATGGGGCATCGCGCACCTCGAGGCCAAGGTGGACACCGGGGCGCGGACCAGCGCCCTGCACGTGGACAACCTGGCCCGGCTCCCGGGCGAGCGGGTGAAGTTTGACGTCGTGCTCAGCCGCAAGAACCCGGCGCGGCGGGTGCCCGTCGTCGCGGACATCGTGCGGGTCACGCGGGTGCGGTCGAGTACGGGCCATCAGCAGGAGCGGTTCGTGGTGGCCACGACGATCCGGCTCGGGGGACTGCGGCGGCAGATCGAGCTGAGCCTGGTGCGGCGCGAGCAGATGATCTGCCGCATGCTGCTGGGGCGCAAGGCGCTGGTGGGGTTCCTGGTGGACGTCAACCGCAAGCACGAGCACGGCCGGCCGCAGCGCCGCAAGCGCGGGGGAGCGAGTTGATGAAGATCGCCGTATTGTCGCGCAGCCCGCGCTGCTACAGCACGTCGCGCCTGCGGCAGGCCGCGGAGAGCCGCGGGCACAAGATCACCGTGCTGGACACGATGAACTTCGCGATTTCGCTGGAGACGGAGTTTCCCGACCTGTACTACCGGGGCAAGCCGATGCCGCAGTTTTCGGCGGTGATCCCGCGCATCGGCGCGTCGGTGACCTACTTCGGCACCGCGGTGGTCCGGCAGTTCGAGGAGATGGGCATCTTCACCGCGAACTCGGCGATCGGCATCACGCACTCGCGCGACAAGCTGCGCAGCCTGCAGATCCTCAGCCGGCACAATATTGGGATTCCGCACACGGCGTTCGTGCGCAACAAGAAGGACGTGCTGCCGGCGATCGAACGCGTGGGGGGCGTACCCATCATCATCAAGCTGCTGGAGGGGACGCAGGGGGTGGGCGTGATCCTGGCGGAGTCGATCAAGATCGCCGAGGCGATCATCGAGACGCTGCAGAGCACGCGGCAGAACGTGCTCATCCAGCGGTTCGTCTCGGAGAGCAAGGGGCGCGACGTGCGCGCGTTCGTGGTGGGCGACCGGGTGATCGCGGCGATGCGGCGCGTGGCCCAGGGGCAGGAGTTCCGCAGCAACGTGCACCGCGGCGGTGTGGCCGAGCCGCTCGAGCTGGACGACGTGTACGAGCACACCGCGATCCGCGCGGCGCAGATCCTCGGGCTGCGCGTCGCGGGCGTGGACATGCTGGAGACCGCGGACGGGCCGCAGATCATGGAGGTCAACTCGTCGCCGGGGCTCGAGGGGATCGAGCGGGCGACGGGTATGGACGTCGCGGGCGCGATCCTGGAGTACATCGAGGACCAGGTGATGCTGCCGGACATGGACCTGCGGCAGCGGTTGACGGTGAGCCGCGGCTACGGTGTCGGGGAGATCCCCATTCCGCGGAAGAGCGCGCTGGCCGGCAAGACGATCCAGGACGCCGAGCTGCGCGAGCAGGACATCCTGGTGCTGTCGCTGAACCGGCAGGGCACGGTGATCGCGAATCCCAACGTGTCGCGGGTCCTGGAGGTCGGGGACCGGCTGCTGTGTTTCGGCAGGCTGAACGCGATGAAGGCGCTGATTCCGCCGCGCAAGGCGCGGCGCATTCGCAAGCTGCCGCGGGGCGCGCGGAAGGACCGGAAGGCTGCGGACGCGAACGACTAGAGCAAGCGCTATTCATATGTAGCGGGCGTGCCCCGATTTTCGTCGAGCACGGACCCGTACATTAACGCCACAGGTGGATTGGGGACGCGCTAGAGCATGGCCGGACGCAACCAACTCGAATTCGGCGGGCGACGGGTCCGGCTCGGCGAGCGCCGCGACATCGACCTGATCGTGTCGCAGAGCTACGCCGGCCAGCCGGTGGTGATGCCGATCACGGTATGGCGCGCGGAGCAACCGGGGCCAACGGTTTTCGTCACGGCTGCGGTGCACGGCGATGAGCTCAACGGCACGGGCGTCGTGCGGGCGCTGATCCTGGATTCTCCGTTCGAACTCTCGGCCGGCACGCTGGTGCTGGTGCCGGTGGTGAACATACTCGGCTTCGAACGGCACATCCGCTACCTGCCCGATCGCCGCGATCTGAACCGTGCGTTTCCGGGGTCGGCGGAGGGCAGCCTGGCCCGGCGCATCGCGCACGCGGTGTTCAGCGAGGTGGTGCAGCGGTGCGATTTCGGGATCGACCTGCACACCGCTGCGGTGCGGCGGACGAATTTTCCCAACATTCGGGCCGACCTGTCCAATGCCGCGGTGGCGCGACTGGCGAACGCGTTCGGGTGCGAGCTGATCGTGAACGGACGCGGTCCGCGGGGCTCGCTGCGCCGGGCGGCGTGCCGCGCCGGGCGGCCCACGATCATGCTCGAGGCCGGGGAGGTGTGGAAGATCGAGCCGGCGGTCGGGGAGTACGGCGTACGCGGCGTGCGCAACGTGCTCGTCGAGCTGGGCATGGTCGAGGGTGAGCGGCGCGCTCCGGCCTACCAGGTGCACATCGACGACACGACCTGGATCCGCGCGGAGGAGGGCGGCATCCTGCAGTTCCACATCGCGCCCGGCGACGTGGTGGAGGCGGATCAGCCCATCGCGACGAACTCCAACCTGCACGGCAAGCACCAGACCGTGCTGCGTTCGCCGGCGGACGGCATCGTGCTGGGCATGACCACGCTGCCGGCGGTCACGCCGGGCGAGCCGGTGTGCCACCTGGCGATTCCGCGCAACGGCGTGGCCGGCGTGCGCAGCGCTCAGGCGCAGGCGAAGAGCGGCAGCCTGCATCGCCGGCTCAAGCGCGACCTCTCCACGAACGTATCGGTGTCCGACTTCGCGGATGAACCGGCGTCCGACGCTCCGTAACAGAACCGGGCGGACGTTACGAGGTCTGATCGGCGGCGGTGACGCGCCGGATGGTCTCGATGAGTGCGTTGCGATCGATGAGCTTGGTGGCGAAGTCATCACAACCGGCGGCGAGGCAGGCCTCGCGCGTGCCCACCATGGCGCTGGCGGTGAGGGCGATGATCGGTGTGCGCTTGCCGCGTTCACGCAGGGCGCGCGTGGCGGTGTAGCCATCGATGACCGGCATCTGCATGTCCATGAGGATCACGGAAATGGACGCGGTTGTGGGATCGGTGGCTCGGTCGATCGCCTCCTCGCCGTTGACGGCGAGCGTGACGATGGCGCCGGCGCGTTCGAGCAGCGCCCGAATCAGGCGCTGATTGTCGGGACCATCCTCGGCGAGCAGAACGCGGTAGCCTTCGAGCGCCCGCGGCGTCGGTGTGGGGGCGCGCGTGGGGACATGGGGGCTGCGCGCGTCCGCCGCGGGGTGCACATCAACGATCGGCAGCGTGAAGCGGAAGTGGGCGCCGGAGCCGGGCTGACTGCTCACGAGTGCGACGTCACCCGACATCATCTCGGCGAAGCGCTTGCTGATGGTCAGGCCGAGTCCGGTACCGCCGAAGCGGCGCGTCGTGGAGCTGTCCGCCTGCACGAACGGATGGAAGAGCTTCTGCGTCTGCTCCGGCGACATCCCGATGCCGGTGTCGATGACGTCGATGGCGAGGATGTGCTGCGCGTCGCGTTCCTCGGCGTTGACGCGAATGCGGACGGAGCCTTCGTGCGTGAACTTGATGGCGTTGGAGACGAGATTGACGAGGACCTGGCGCAGACGCGTGCGGTCCGCGAGGATCCAGTCGGGCAAATGTGCACCGCGTTCGAGGCGCAGCTCGAGGTTCTTTTCGTGGGCGCGATATTGCAGCAGGTCGATCACGTCATCGAGGACTTCAGTGAGGCGCGTCGGGACGCGTTCGATAAGCAGCTTGCCGGCCTCGATCTTGGAGAGGTCGAGCAGATCGTTGACCACTTCGAGCAGGTAGTTGGCGTTGCGATGCACGGTTTCCGCGGCGTCGCGGCGTTCGGCCTCGGGCAGCGCGTCCTGGGTGAGCATTTCCGCGAAGCCAAGGATGGCCGTCAGCGGGGTGCGGATCTCGTGGCTCATGTTCGCGAGAAACGCGCCCTTCGCGATGCTGGCCTCGCGGGCCTCGTCCCGGGCGGTGATGAGTCGCTGGGTCAGGTGCTCGTTGGCGATGGCCACACCCAGCGCATCGCCGACGGAGCGCAGCATGTCGATGCGCGCCTCGTCGCGTGATGGATTGGGATCGGTGTAGAGGAACATCACGCCGAGTACTTCGCCGTTGGCGCGCAGCGGCACGATGTAGTGCCCGTGGCGCGTCATGCATGCGAAGGAGTGCTCGTGCCGTTCATCGTGAAAGCAGTCGTCGGAGACGAGGAACTCGCCCGACAGCGCTGCGCGGCCGCAGAGGCACGCTCCGGGCGCGATCGAACTTTCCCTTTCCAGGAACTCGTTGTCGAACGCCCCGCGGTGCACGGCGAGGTCGAGCTGCTTCCGGTCGGCGCTGTAGAGGAAGATGCCGCCGCGCTGCTGCACGTGCAGTTCGTCGAGTTTCAGCAGGGCGTCGAGCGATGCCGCGAGCCGGTCGTGGAATGGCTGGGCACTCTGCAGGATCTGCGATACTTCCGCGCGGGTGCGGGCCTCGTTGCGTTCGAAGTCGCGCCGCCGTTCGATACGCACCTGTTCGGAGATGTCGAGGTGGGCGGCGATATAGCCGAGGATTTCGCGGTCGGAGCCCATGATGGGAGCGATCGACAGGTGTGACCAGTAGGTGTTGTCCGCCGTATCGGGGGTTCCGTGCAGGCGAAAGCGATGTTCCTTGCGCTTGTTGAGGATTCGGCCGCGCCAGGGCCGGCCGCTGCGGATGGTGGCCCACATCTCGCGGTAGACATCGATGGGCGTATTTCCGCTCTTGAGTATCCGCGGCGTGCGGCCGACGGCCTCGGCTGCGTTGTAGCCGGTGTAGCGCGTGAACATGCGGTTCACGTAGAGGATAAGGCCGTCAGGATCGGAGACGAGCAGGGCGGTGGGGCACGCGTCCATCGCGAGGCGGATCAGCGGGTTGCCCAGGAGGGCACCGACCATTCCATCGGGGGCTGATTCGAGCATGCGCGCGGGGTCCCTGTCGTGGCGGGCGGGAGGTCCGCCAGGCCGCCATGGTTGTCCACCCGGTAGATCGGTGATCGCCGTCGGCGGGTTAACGGTGGACGGCGAATCGGCTGGACAACCTTCGCACCTGACCGGGTTGTCCCTTTCGGGTGAACGCCGATTGCTGCGGATGACCGCTGCGGTTATGTTCGGGCGCTGGTTGGGACCGGGAATACGGGCCGTATGCCCTTACTCCCAGGGGGTTTTCCACAGGCGTGGTGTGGGCATGAGCCGTTTCGTCACTTTTGCCGTGCAGTCCGGGTCGAACGGCAACTGCATCTACGTGGAGGCGGGGGACACCCGGTTGCTGTTCGATGCCGGTGTGGCGGCGCGAACCGTGCGGCAGCGCATGGCGGAGCATCAGCGGACGCCGGAAGACTGCGACGCATTGATCATCTCGCACGACCACAGCGACCACACCCGCTGTGCGGGGGTGTACCAGCGCAAATTCGGCGTGCCGATGTACCTGACGACTGCGACGCGGCGGGCGATCCGCACGGATCTCGGGGCGCTCGGCGAGCTGCGCTATTTTCAAGCGGGCGACGTGCTAACGATCGGCGACGTGCGCGTGCACACCTTCCGCACGCCGCACGACGCCGCCGACGGCGTCGTGTTCATCGTCGAGCACGATGGGCGGCGGCTGGGGATCTTCACGGACCTGGGGCACGTCTTCAAGGGCCTGGAGGAGTTGCTGGCGGTGGTGGACGCCGCGTACCTGGAGAGCAACTACGACGTGGACATGCTGCTCGACGGGCCGTATCCGTATTATCTCAAGGAGCGCATCACGGGGAGCGGGGGCCACCTGTCCAATGTCGATTCCGCCCGGCTCGTGCGGCGCACGGCCTCGAAACGGCAGGCCTGGATCGCGCTCGCCCACCTGAGCGAGCACAACAACCGGCCGGAACTGGCCCTCGAGGAGCACCACGGCCACGTCGGCCGGGAATTCCCGTTTACGGTGTGTTCACGTTCGGCGGTGTCGCCGCTGCTGGCGCTGTAGGTGCGGCGTCGAGGGGAAGGCGGTCGGCGGGCGTCGCGTCAGAAGGGCTCGCGCGGATCGGGGTCGTCACCATCCTCGTAGCCGCGTTTCCAGCGGTCAGCCTCGTCGATGTCGTCGATCTCCCGTTCCATGTGACGGAACATCTTCTCCTGCATGGGCGCGAGCCGCTGGTAGATGCGCTGCATGGCCTGGTAGGCCTGCACAAGCATCTCGACGCGCTGCTGGATCGAGTCGAGCCGGGACGACAGCAGTTCCACGCGCTGCGTGAAGGTCTCCTGCCGGAGCAGTTGCCACTTCGCGATGCACTCGGGTTCCTTGATGTTGGTGAGCGGGTTGCAGGTGAAGCGGGCGGCGCCCTTCTCGTCGGGGTGAAAGTGTTCGCATTCGCTGCACTGAATCATGATCTTGCCGTTCCATGGCCGGCTGCGCGGTATCAGGCGCCGTCGGCCATGCCCAGGGACTTGCGGATATCCTGCAGGACGGTGCGCTCGGCGAGCTTGTCGCGCCGCAGCACGCGCCACACTTCATTCTGCTCACGGGTCGTCGCGGCGTCGCGGTCGGCGGCGGTCGCGGTGGGGGCGTCGTTGAGGGCCAGGTCGTTGCTGAACATGCGGGCGGCGTCGGTGTCGTGCTGGGCGAGCGTCACCTTGCACCAGATCTCGGCGGCGTTGTCGGCGTCGGTGACGCGGACGGTGGCGACGCGGCGGACGCGGCGGGTCATGCCGACGAGGTCGCCGACCTGGCGGCCGCCGGTACGTTCGCGGTTTTCGACGGGCTCGGTGGTGATGGTGCCGGTGGCGCGATCGCTGGTGGCGATCGGGTAGCGGGCCGCAAGGGCGGCGTAGGCTGCGTCGTAAGCGGCGGCGCGCGGGGTATCGGGCAGGCGCAGGTGACTGAAGTTGCGCGTGCTTGGGGCGGACGCCTGGCAGCCCGCCAACACGGTCGAGGCAGCCAGGACAGCGACGAGGATGTATCGGTTCATGTGCACCTCCCGTGGTGCGGATCGTAGCCGCATGATCGGCGCGGGGGCAAGCGCCTTGGCGTGGAGGCGGTCTGCGGCGAGGATAGCGGGCTCGAGCGGTCGTGGACCGCTGGTGGTTGGCAGGCTCCACGGGGATGGCGATGCGACGACAAGGGCTGGCACGCGTGATCAACCTGGTGGCACCGGGCAGCGGGTTGGTGCTGCTGCGCCGGGAGTGGCTCGGGTTGGCGGTGGCGGCGTTGTTCGCGGTGCTGGGTCAGGTCGTGGTTCTGGGTTGGTGGGTGGTGCCGCTGGACGTGCCGCGGTGGATGCCGTGGGTCGCGGGTGCGGTGGCGGTCGTGCTGTGGGCGCACGCCCAGTGGCTGTTGCACTGTCGCATCCGGTTGAACGCGTCGCCGGTGCTCGCGGAGGAACTGGCGGACCTGCGGTCGCGGGCGGCGGACGCGCTGGTGCGGGGTGACCACGCGGAGGCGCAGCGGGTGCTGCAGGTAGCGCTGAGCATCGACGACGAGGATATGGACGTGGCGGTGCTCTGGGCGCGGCTCAAGAGCGCGCAGGGGGAGCGGGACGCGGCCCGCCGCGGATGGCGGCGTGTGCTGGCGCTATCTCCCGGTGCGGAGCAGCGCCGCGCGGCGCGCGACGCGCTCGCGGCGTTGTGAATCCCCGGGGATCGGGCGGTTTTTCGCTTGGTCCGCGTGCGCATCGCCCGATAGACTCAAGAGTCGTCGAATGGAATCGAGGACTTTGAGGGCATGAGGCCCGTCATGGCACGTCGAGCACCCACCCCCGAGAGAGTCTGCGCGTCGCCCGGCCGCTCCTCACTAAGCGTCCAGCCGGTCGTCGTGCTGCTGGTGGGGTTGGGCATTTCCCTGGCGGCCTGCGGTTATGTCAGCGGCTTCGAGCGGGCGCTGGACGCGTCGCCGGCGACGTTCCGCTGGGCGAGCAGCGTGCTCTTCTTCGCGATGGCGCTGGGGCCGCGGCTGCCGCGCTGGGTGGCCCGCCGCTGGCTCGGACGCGGACAGGCTGATCGACCATCCGGCGGCAACCTGCTGCCGGTCGATTTCTCCGCGGGCCATCACAGCCTCGAATGGACCGTGCTGGCGTTTCTGGGGTCGACAGCCGGCATCGCCGTGCTGCTACTGCCGGCGCTGCTGCGCGGGGCGCAGGGCGTGTACCTGTGGGCGCTCGGGGCCTTCCTGTGGAACAGCCACACGCTGGGCGTGCTCGATGTGCTGATCATGGTCGCCGCGGTGCCGCCGTTCATCATTTTGGGCATGCTCATCCAGTGCGTGCACCGGCTTGGCGTCGATCGTTGCCGGTGGCAACCGCAGGCGACGGTGGTGCTGCTGAGCGGCGTCGGGCTCGGCCTCGGCGTTGCGGCTTTTCTCCAGCGTTATCCGGACGGAGACGTGCTCGTGCTCCGCGTGGCGGGCGTACCCCTGCTCGTGGCGGGCATGCTGGCGGTTTGGCGCTCGGGAGCGCTGCCGCGCGTGCGGCGTACCCGGCGTGCGGCGAGTGCTCTGGTGGAGCCGGAGAGCGGCAATCACTGGCCGGTCGTCCTGCGCCTGGCGCTGGCCATCACGACGGCGGCGGGCACGAGCGCGGTGCTGGTGTGGGTGTACGTGGTGGACGCGCTGGACATGGCGACCGGCGCTTGGCGGCCGGCCTGCGCCGGCGCGCTGGTGATCAGTGCTTCCGTCGGCCTGGGTTGGGCGTTGCGTCCAGGCGGGCGCAGCCACCCCCATGCACTCGGAGCATTCGGAATGCGGTGTGCGCTTGCCGGCGGAGCGATGGCCGCCGGGATGGCGCTGTTCAATCTGGTCGCCCGCGCCAGCTACCCGGCGTTTCTGCATACCCCTGCGGCCTGGGTGCTCTGGGCCTTCGGCGCGTGCGTGCCGGTGGGAGTGCTGGCCTGGGCGTTGGGTGGCGGCATTCATGTGTTCATCAGCCGCAGTTCGGACGATCCGGCGACGGGCGCGGCGCTGATCCAGATACTCCTCGGGTCTGCGGGGGCTGCCTGCCTGGTCGTGGCTTTTCCGCTGCTCGAAGGCGTGGGGAGCTACCCGACGCTGGTGGCGATGGCGCTGGCGCTCGTGGCGATGGGCGGCACGCTGGTCATTCACGACCCGTACGCGGGTCAGAAGGCGCACCGCGCACGGCTCGCGGGCGTTTTCGGCGGCGTCGTGGTGATGACGTTTCTGATGCCGGAAGCGGGGCGGCGCTGGCTGGGGCACCAGCAGCGTGTGCGTGGGCGCATGTGGGAGTCGTGGTGGGTCACGCAGGATCTGGCGCGGGCGGAGCACACGCAGGCCGAACGGGCGGCGGAGACGATCCTGGCTGGAGGGGATGGCCTGATCGACTGGTATCGCGTTCGTGCAGGCTGCCGGGTCGGTGTGGTGAGTTTGCTGGGGGATATGCATCTCGAGCTGCCCGCGCGTTTTTCCGGGCGCGTGGATCAGTGGGGCGTGCTGGCGGCAGCCGGCGGTGAGGGCGCAGAATCGAATGACGCGCTCGCGGAAGCGGCGCCCGCGCTGCAGGCGCTGCGGGCAACGCGGAACGCCTACGACGTGCTCATCGTTGCGCTCGAGGATGCGCCGCCGGAGTTTGCGTGTCGCCTGTTGGCGGAGGGCTTGCTCGAGCGCACCTGGGCGCGGCTCGCGCACGATGCGACGCTGATCTGCGTTCTGCCGGGCGGCGAAGCCACGGTTGCGGCTGTTCATGACGCTCTTGCGGCGCCCGAACTGGCGGGTGCCGGCGCGGGGGCACGCTTTGCGACGGTGCGCGTGGCTGGCGGTACCTGTCTGACGGTGCGTCTGGACCGGGGGGCTGGCCAGCACGACGACCTTGCGTGGGCGGAGCCGGTGGCGCGCCAGGCGGAAGACGACACGGTCATAGCCAACGGGCGCTGATCGCGACCGGCATATTCTGCGCAACATTTCGCAGCGAACCGATTCAATCATCCCGAACGATGATCCTGGGGCGATTGCCCACCTGGGGCGGGGCGTCCGTTAAGTCCGCGCTGGGCGCATCCGATAGGGCTATTACGTGTACGCATTCGCCGCGTGCGTTCGCTGCCGACGGGTGGCGTAACGACAGCGTGTCGGGTGTCTGAGAAGAGATGCGTCTGGCCCGTTTCAGGAACTCAAGGAGAGTAGTAATGCAACGCAACCGTAATGCACGGGCGTTCACGCTGGTCGAAGTGCTGATCGTGGTGATCGTGCTGGGGATCCTTGCGGCGATCGTCGTACCGCAGTTCTCCACGGCGTCCGACGATGCAAATCTGTCTGCGCTGAAGTCCAACCTGCAGACGATCCGGGCGCAGCTCGAACTCTACAAGATTCAGCACAACGGCTCCTACCCGACGGTGGCGAATTTCGTCACGCAGATGACGGCGGGCACGGACGTGGCCGGCGCAGCCGGCAGCGACTTCGGCCCGTACCTCCTGACGATCCCGGCGAATCCGTTTTCGGGTGAGAACGCCGTGACGAACACGGCGACGCCCGCCGCGACGCTGGGGTGGTACTACAACGAGTCCACCGGCGAGTTTCGCGCGAACGACTCGGCGGCGCACAAGCTGCTGTAGCGGCGCGCGGTGCGGTCGGTGCAGGCAAGGAGGCCCGATCATGGCAATGGATGGCAGGAGCAGGGGGCGGCGCGTCCTGCGCGTCGTGGCCGGTGCAGCGCTGGTGTTGACCGGTTTGCGCGTATGGACGGGGCCGACGGGGTGGGAATCGCAGGCATACGCCCAGATTCCGAACGCCGGAGCCCAGCGCGCCGAGCTGCTCGATGAAGTTCGCCGCACCAACCAACTGCTCGAGGAACTGCTGACTTTGCTGCGGACCAAGACGCTCAAGGTCGAGGTCCAAGGCGAGGCTGGCGCGAACGCGAAGGGGACGCGCCCGGCGACGGGTGCAGCGCCGCAACGGCCCTAGCCGGCAGGTCGGCGCACTGCAGGAAGAGGTTGACCGCCGTGCAGTGGCGACGCCACAACTCCGGGCCCATCGGCATCGACGTCGGGGCGCAGCGCGTTCGCGCGGTGCAGCTCGGCGAGCGTGCGGGTGGCTGGGCGGTGACGGCTGCGGGGAGTGAAGCGCTTCCCGCCGGGGCCGGCCGCGATCCCGCTGCGCTTCGTTCCGCGGTCGGCAAGCTGCTCGGCGCCCATCCGTTCACGGGCAAGAACGTGGCGGTGGCGCTGCCGAGCCAGGCATTGCAGATCAAGAACCTGCGTTTGCCGCGGATGCCCGACGAGGAATTGTTCGCCGCCGGGGAGTTCGAGGCGCGCGAGCGGTTCCAGGATCTTGCCGACGCAATGCTGCGGGTGGTGCCCGCGGGTCTGGCGGGCCGGGCCGGCGACGAGCAGTGCGAGATCATCGTGCTGGCGGCGCGGCGCGACGCGGTCGAGGCGCACCTCAACCTCTTCACCGGGATGGGCCTGACGGTCACGGCGCTGGAGCCGGGACCGCAGGCGTTTTTCCGGCCCTATACGCGTTTCCTGGAGCGGGCGGCGGATGCGGAGAAAGCCAACGCGTTCGTCGACGTCGGCGCGCGCGGCTCGTGCATCATGATCGCCCGCGGCAGCGACCTCGCGTTCCTGAAGATGTGCCCGGTGGGAGGCGAGACTTTCGATCGGGCGGTCGCCGAGGCGCTGAACGTACCGCGCGACCAGGCCGCCGGGTTGCGCCGGCGCGTGCTCGCAGCCGACGGCGCCGCGGATCCGCAGGCGGAAGCGGTGCAGGCGGCAGTCGGTCCGGCGGTGGATCAGCTCGGCAAGGAGGTCGGGCTGTGCCTGCGTTACTACGCGGTCACGTTCCGCGGGGAGCGTCCGGAGCAGTTGACCGCGGGCGGGAGCGAGATGGCGTACTCGGGAATATCCGAACGGCTTGCGGCGGCGACGCAGCTCTCCGTGCGGGTGGGTGATGCGCTGCGCGGCGTTACCGCGGACGGCGTATTCACCGCGGAAGAGATGGCACGCGGTCTGCCGGAGTGGACCGTGGCGATCGGCCTCGCGTTGGGCGGTCGCCAGCGTGCCGGGAAGGAACTGCAGGTGGCCTGATGCGGGAGGTGGACTTCAGGCCGGACTGGTACGTCGCGTCGCTGGCGGAGCGCGCCGGGGCCCGGCTGCACGTCTCCGGCCTCATCGCCGTGGCGTGCCTGCTCGTGGTCTGGTGGGCGGACGCGACGGCGCGGAGCCGGGCGGACACCGTCGCGGTCGCGAAGCTGGCCACTGCGCTGGAAGCGCAGGACCCGATGGTGGCGCAGATGAATCGCCTGGACCAGGAGGTCAGCCGGCGGCAGAGCGATCTGGCGTTGTGGCACAACCTCGACGGCGGGCTGCCCGTCGCGGCGCTGCTGGCCGAGATCTCGCACCTGGCGCCGCCGTCGCTGACGCTGCGTGCGATGGTGCTCGACCGTCCGCCGCGGATGGCGCCGCAGGTGACTGTCGCGAGCAAGGCGGCGGGCAAGCCGGTCGAGAAAACGCCGCCCGCGCCGACGGAGAGCGTGCTCGAGCTGACCGGTTGGGCGGCATCTGGGCAGGATATTGCCAATTTCGTGAGTGGCATGTCGGCGTCGCCGCTGTTCGCGGAGGTGACGCTGGGTTACGAGCGTTCGGAGACGGTAGCACAGCGCGTGGTCGTGGCGTTCAAGATCGTGTGCGTGATGCCGGAGTTTGAGTAAGTGAAACGCCTGCTGCGCGGAAAAACGGGAGTCGTGCTGGGCTGTGCGGTCGTGGCGCTGGTCTTCACGCTTGGCGCGTTGCGGCCCGATGCGGGCGCTGCCGCGCAGATGCACCGCGACGCGCGGACTTTCTGCGACACGGTGAACGAGCGGACGCAGCGCCTGCAGAAGGTGGGCGACACGCGTCGGGAGCTCACCACGCTGGACGGTGAGCTGGCGGCGTTCGACGCCGCGATTCCGCCGGATCAGCAGATCGGCGCGTTTCTGGAGAAGCTGGATCAGATCGCGCGCGAGTCGGGCCTGAGCGACAAGAGCGTGAAGCCGGCTGACCCGGTGATCGGCGCCCAGGTCGCGTGCCTGCCGATCGACGTCAACGTGACGGGTCGTTTCGCGGCGATGTACGAGTTTCTGCAGCGGGTGGAGTCGCTGCCGCGCGTGGCGCGGATTCAGCGGCTCGAGTTGTCCGGAGCGGACGAAGCGGGGGACGAACTGGTGGCATCGATGACGATGCACGTCTACTTCAGGCCCTCGTAGGACGGGACACGGTGAGTCAGAGTCGCGGCAGAGGTTTTGGAGCGTTGCTGATCGCCAACCTGCGGGCGTCGCCGGGCAAGTCGGCGGTGCTGGGCGTGGGGACGATCGTGCTCATCGTTCTGCTCGTCCGCCTGGTGGCGGGCGGCAAGCCCGAATCCGCGGAGGCGGCGGTGGCCCTGGTGCCCGTGGGGAACGCGGCGCCGGCGGTTGCGACCGCGGTGACGCCGATTCAGCCGGTCCGCCGGGCGCGGCAACCGTTGCCGCGGTTGCGGCAGATTCCGGCGTCGCGCGATCCGTTCAGCCTGGGCTGGCTCGGGACGTTCGACAGCGCCGACCTGCGCGGCGACGCGCAGAAGTCGGGCGAACTGACGCTGCAGTTGATCCTGACGGCGGGCGACGCGGACAAGGGGCTCGCGGTCATTTCCGGCGTGGTGGTTCATCCGGGCTCCACGATCGGACGGTACGAGGTGACACAGATCGCCGAGCGGTACGTCGTGCTGCGCGACCAGGGAGGACCGGTCACGCTGCGGCTGCCGTAGGCATTCGGGATGGCGCCGCAGAGGCGCTCGCGCGGTGCAGCCGGTTCGAGCCGGGTGCGGCGCTTCGGTAGTAAGGAGACGATCCGATGGATTCGCGACGTCAGTGGATGACGATCCTGGGCGGGCTGGCGGCACTGCTGGCGACGACCGGCACCCAGGCCCAAGCGCCCGACGAGCGGGCTGCGGCCTTGATGCAGGACATGCTGGGGCAACCAGCCGACGCGCCTGCCGAAGCTGCGCCGGCGGAGAATGCGGGCACGGCACCGACGTCGCTGAGCGAGGCGCAGCTCGCGGTCTCCGACGCGGGGACGGTGACGCTCAACGTCGTCGATCTGCCGCTGGCGACGGTGCTGCGGGTGTTGTCGCTCGAGACCAACCGCAACATCGTGACGACGCCGGCGGTGAGCGGGACGGTGACGGCGAGCCTGCACAACGTCACGTTCGAAGAGGCGCTCGACGCGATTCTGCTTTCCAACAACGCGGGCTACCGGTCGGAAGGCAAGTTCATCTACGTCTACACGCAGCAGGAGTTGGGCGAGCTGATCGCGGCGGAGAACCCGCCGCAGTCGCAGGTGTTCCGGCTCAGCTACATCTCGGCGGCGGACATTCAGCCGTCGATCACGCCGCTGCTCTCGCCGGTGGGCAGCATGTCGATTTCGACGGCGCCGGAGGTGGGCATCGCGGCGGAGACCGACCGTGCGGGCGGCAACTCGCTCGTGCAGGAGGAGTACGTGGTGGTGCGTGACCGGCCCGACAACCTCGCGGCGGTGGCGCGGTTGATCAGCGAGCTGGACGTCCGGCCCCAGCAGGTCCTGATCGAGGCGACGATCCTGAGCGCCCAGCTCGAGGACGAGAACGCGCTGGGCGTCGATTTTGCGATGGTGGGCGGCGTCGATCTGCAGATGCTGGGCTCGACGTCGCGCGGCGTGCAGGACGTGGCGCTGGGCGACCTGCCGCAGGGCCGGCTCGAGCAGTTCAACGCCAGCGGCATCACTGGGTTTACCAGCAACGTGCCCGACGGCGGGCTGCGCGTGGGCATCATCAAGGACCACGTGGCGATGTTCATCCAGGCCCTCGAGCAGATTACCGACACGGTGGTGATCGCGAATCCGAAGGTGCTGGCGCTGAACAAGCAGAAGGGCCAGGTGCTCGTCGGCCGGCGCGACGGTTACATCACGACGACGGTGACCGAGACGCAGGCGATTCAGACGGTCGAGTACCTGGAGACGGGCACGAACCTCGTGTTCCGCCCGTTCATCGGCGCCGACGGCTACGTGCGGATGGAGGTGCATCCGCAGGACAGCATCGGCGGCCTGACGGCGGCCAACCTGCCCTTCGAGCAGACCGCCGAAGTCACCACGAACGTGATGGTGCAGGACGGGCAGACGATTCTCATCGGCGGCCTGTTCCGCGAGAACGACGCCGACACGCGTTCGCAGGTTCCGCTGCTGGGGGATATCCCGTACGTGGGAACGCTGTTCAAGTCGCGCAACGACCGGGCCCAGCGGCAGGAAGTGATCGTGCTGCTGACCGTGCACATCGTGAAGGACCTCGACGCCTACGCCCAGCAGAGCTGGGAGCAGCTCGAGGGGATCGAGCGGGTGCGGGTCGGGGCGCGGCAGGGGCTGATGTGGCACGGCCGGGAGCGGCTCGCGCAGTCGCTCTACCACAACGCCGTGGAGTGCTACGGCGCCGGCGAGTACGGCAAGGCGAGCTGGTACGCCCGCCTGGCGCTGCACAACAACCCGCGCTTCGTGCCCGCGATCAAGCTGCAGGAGGATCTGCGCGGTCAGCGGGAGTGGGATGACGACGGGACGGTGACACGCGGGTTCATTTACGAGGCGATCATGCGGGCGGAAGGCTTCAACGAGCCGCTGTTCAGCCGCCCGGCGCCACCGTTCGTGCGTCCCGACGCGGGCGACGAGGCATCCGACAAGGAGGACGGCGATGCATCGTAGGTTTCTGGGGGCCGTGACGATCGTGGCAGCCGCGGGAGCGCTGCTCATCGGCGCCGGCTGTTCGAGCCTGACCCATGCGCAGCGCAAGGAGAAGGCTGAGCAGCACTGGGGCCGGGTGCGCAGCGGCGTGAAGCTGCAGATGGCCCGCCAGCAGTTCGAGCGGGGCAACACGAAGGAGGCGCTGCGCTTCGTCGACGAAGCGTTGAGCTGGGACCAGCAGAACCCCGACGTCTACCTGCTGCTGGCGGAGTGCCAGCTCGAGGACGGCAAGCTGGCGGCGGCTGAGCGCGCCGTGGACCAGGCAGCCCACTGCGCGGGCGAGGCGCGTCCGAAGATCGAGGCGATGCAGGGTCTGATCGCGGAGCGGCGGGGCAACCTCGAGGCAGCGCTGGGCTTTTACCACACGGCCCGGGAGCTGGACGATTCCGAGGTGGATTACCTCGTCTCCGAGGCGGAGTGCCTGGTGGCGCTGTCCCGGGCGCACGAGGCCCGGGAGCTGCTCAACGAGCAGATGATCAACTACAGCAACGATCCGTCGCTGCAGGCGCTGCTGGGCGAGATCGCGCTGCGCGACGGCGACGTCGAGACGGCGCGGGCCTCGTTCCGGGCGGTGCTCAGCGCGGGGGTATACGACCCGGTGATCGCGGAGGAGTTCGCACTGCTCGCGGTGCACGCGGGTGACTACGGAGACGCGCTCACGGTGCTCCAGCCGCTGCTGGACAAGCAGGGGGCGGAGAAGTTGCCGCCTTCGGTCGTGCGCGCGGCAGCCGAGTGCATGCTGGCGCTGCACCGTATCGATTCCGCGAAAACGCTGCTCAACGCCGCGGTCAAGCGCAACGCCGACGACGTCAAGGCGTGGTTCTTGCTCGCGCGGGCGGGCATCGCCACGAACGACGCGTACACGACGGGCCAGGCGGCCAAGAACGTGCAACGCCTCGCGCCGAACGATCCGCAGGGCGTCCTGATCGACGCCTATGCGCGCGTGCAGTCGGGCGAGTACCCGCAGGCCGCCGAGGTGCTGCGGCGGGCGGCGCAGCAGCAGGATGCCAACCCGCTGGTGTACTGCATGCTCGGGCTGGTGGCGGAGCGGCAGGACGACCCGTCGTCGGCGCGCACGCACTACCGGCAGGCGCTGCGGGTCGACCCGGCGTGCCGCTGGGCGCAGCAGGCGCTGCGGCGGATCGACGCCGACACGAGCGAGACGGCCATCGGGAGCAGGACGCCCGCCCAGCGCGACAATCCGCCGGCGCGACTGGCGTCGGACCGCGTTGAGGATCCCCAATGACCACGTTGACGCGCGAGCAGGATGTCTGCGTCCTCGGAGTCGAGGGCGAGCTGAACAAGGCGACCGTGAGCCAGTTCCAGGAGCTGGTTGACCAGTGCCTGGCGCAGGACGCGCGCGACTTCGTCGTCGACCTGCTGGACTGCACGGGTATCGACAGCGCGGGGTTGGAGACGCTCACGCGGCTCAACCGCACGTGCCAGGAGAAGCTGGGCATGGCGAAGCTGTGCAACCTGAGCGAGTCGATGGAGAAGATCATGGAAATCACGCGTCTGCGCAACGAGCTGGATCAATGCGTGACGCTGGAGGATGCGCTGGCGGCCCTGAAGTAACGGGCGCACCGGCGAAACGAAGCAGGCGAGCATGCAGACGGACTCTCCCAAAACGATGGTGCGCGTCGGCGACGCGCTGATCGAGCGTGGCCTGGTCACCGCCAAGCAGGTGGACGAGGCTGTCGCGGTTCAGCAGAGCGAACCGAACCGCCGCCTGCTCGGCGAGATCCTCGTCGAGCTGGGGCACTGCACGCAGGCCCAGCTCATCGCCGCGCTGGCCGACGCGTACGGCATTCCCTTCGTGCAGTTGACGCCGAAATTCGTCGATCCCGACACGATCCGCCTGCTGCCCCGCGACTTCATCAACGACCGCAACGTGCTGCCGCTCTTCAAGGTCGACGACGTGCTGACCGTCGCGGTCACCGAGCCGTCCGACCTGCTGCTGGTGGACGAGATCCGCCAGCTCGTGGACTGCAACGTGCAGATCGTCGCGGCGCTGCCCGAGGCGATCAAGAACACGCTGGACCGGGTGGGTCCGGACGAGACCGCGGTCAGCCTCGAGCAGCTCTTCGAGGAGGTGACGGGGGCAGCCGCCACGTCCGCGGAGTCGGGCCGCGCCGACGTCGGCGAGCTGGGCAGCGATTCGCCGGTGGTCAAGCTGGTGAACCACGCGGTGCAGTCGGCGATCCGCGAGGGGGCGAGCGACATCCACTTCGAGCCGGACGAGAACGAGTTTCGCGTGCGGTTCCGCATCGACGGCCAGCTTGTCGAGAAGCTGCGTCCGCCGGCCCAGATGCAGGCGCCGATCGTGGCGCGCATCAAGATCATGGCGGGCATGGACATCTCCGAGCGGCGCCTGCCGCAGGACGGCGCGATCCGCGTGTCGAGCAAGGGCAAGCCGGTGGACCTGCGCGTCTCATCGCTGCCCAACAAGTTCGGCGAGAAGGTCGTGATCCGCATCATCGACAACACCAGCAACCTGCTCAGCTTCGAGGGGCTGGGGCTGCCGATGGAGACGCGGACGGCGCTCGAGAACCTCGCGCGCAATCCCTACGGTATCATCCTGGTGACCGGTCCGACGGGCAGCGGCAAGAGTTCGACGCTGTACTCGATGCTCAACCACCTCAACAAGCCGGACGTGAACATCTGCACGGTCGAGGATCCGGTCGAGTTCAACCTCAAGGGCGTGAACCAGTTCCAGGTGCACGGCAAGATCGGGCTGAACTTCGCGTCGATGCTGCGTACGCTCTTGCGCCAGGACCCGGACATCATCATGGTCGGCGAGGTGCGCGACCCGGAGACAGCCGCTATCGCGGTGCAGGCGGCGCTGACCGGCCACCTCGTGCTGACCACGCTGCACACCAACGACGCGCCGTCGGCGATCACGCGGCTGGGCAACCTGTCCATCGAGCCGTACCTGGTGAGTGCGGCGCTGGTGGGCATCATCGCGCAGCGGCTGGTGCGGCGGATCTGCCGCGACTGCTGCACCGAGGAGAAGCCGGCGGCCAGCATCCTGCACGCCGCGGAGCGCGTGGGCATTCAGCTCGAACGCGTGCACAAGGGCAAGGGGTGCTCGACGTGCAATCAGACCGGCTACAAGGGCCGGACCGGCATCTACGAGATTCTGGCGCCGGACGACGAATTGCGCGACGCGATCGCATCGGGAGCGAATCTTGGCGTGCTGCGACAGAAGGCGCGGGAACTGGGCATGAAGACGCTGTTCGAGTTCGGGTTGGAGCGGGTGCGCCGCGGCGAGACGACGGTCGAGGAACTGCTGCGCGTGACCTGCGAGTAAGCGGACGGGGGCCGGCGCGAACCGCCGGCTGGGACGAGCGATGCCACGTTTCGACTATCTGGTGCGCACCTCCGGGGGCGAATCGCTGGAAGGCGTGATCAACGCGCCGTCCGCGTCGGACGCGGCGCGGCGCCTGCGTGCCGACGGCAAGTTCGTGGTCCGGATCATGGAGGCGGCTGAGGCGGTCGATGCCGCGACGGCGCAGATCACCTTCGGCGGCAAGCGGATCAAGGGCGACGACATCATCATCTTCGCCACGCAGATGGCGGTGATGATGGACACCGGCGTCGGATTGACCGAGGCGCTGACCAGCATCATCGAGCAGAGCGAGTCGCAGGGCTTCAAGACGGTGCTGACCAAGGTGCTCGCGGATGTCGAGGCGGGCACGCCGCTGTCCACCGCGATGGCCAAGCACCCCAAGGCGTTCAAGCCGCTGATCGTGAATCTCGTGCGGGCGTCGGAATCGTCGGGCAAGATGGGACTGATGTTCGACCGCGCCGCGGGTTACCTTACCGCGCAGCGCGAGACGCGCAAGAAGGTTGTCGGGGCGCTGATCTATCCCGCGTTCCTGATGCTCATGTCGATCAACGTGGTGATCTTCCTGCTCACCTACCTGATGCCGAAGTTCTCGGGAATCTACAAGGGCCGCGAGCAGATGTTGCCGGTTCCGACGAAGATCCTGATGGGGGTGAGCAACTGGCTCGCGACGCACTGGATGTGGTGGGGCAGCGCGACGCTGGTGCTGCTCGTCGGCGGGATTTTCTTCTTCCGCTCCGCGACGGGCCGCCGCCCGCTGCACTGGATCATGCTGCGCATTCCGCTCATCGGCAGCATGATGCGCAAGAGCTTCCTTTCGCGCTCGCTGCGCACGCTGGGCACGCTGATCGAGTCGGGCGTGGCCATGCTCGACGCGGTGGGCATCACCCGCTCGGTGGTCGGCAACGTCTACTACCAGGACATGTGGGACCGCGTGGACGACCGCGTCCAGCAGGGCGAGCAGCTCAGCGCCCCGCTGATCGACACGTCGCTCGTGCCGCGTGCGGTCACGCAGATGATCCGGGCCGGCGAGACCAGCGGCAAGCTGCCCGACGTGCTCGACCGCATCAGCACCTTCTTCGAACGCGACCTCGACCAGGCGGTCAAGCGGGTCACGCAGATGATCGAGCCGATCATGATCTTCGTGATGGGCGGCATCGTGGGCAGCATCGTGATTGCGCTGCTGCTGCCGATCTTCACCATCTCGCGGGTGATGAATCACTAGTTACGGCGAATGATGAATGCGGAATGATGAATGGGGCCGGTTGGGGTCTGCGCCGGGGTTGCGGGCTTTGACTTCGAGGGGTGGCGCGGCATGATGGCTGGTTTGGGGCGGAGGCTCGGTTGATGCTTACTTTCTTCACCAAGCCGGAGTGTTCGTTGTGCGATGCTGCCTGGTTCGTGGTCCAGAAGGTGGCCAGCGCGCAGGGGATACCGGTCGAGAAGGTTGATATTTCGCAACCGCAGGCGGAGGCGTGGCGGCAGCGCTACGCGGAGCACATCCCGGTCGTGCACCTGGATGGGGTGGAGATCTTTCGCCACCGTGTGGACGAGCGCAAGCTCCGCAAAATGCTTGCCAACCGACCCAGTGACTGACACCGCGCCGGCATTGCCGCCTGCCACCCGCTCCCTATCTCCGTGGCTCCCTTTCGCACTTTCTCACCTTCCCACTTTCTCTCCTTCTCACTGTCTCACTCGGTCCGATATTCCTTGCCCGTCCGGGGGGCTGGGGGTAACATTCCAGGCGAACAAGGTAATCTGCGGCGTCGTGGAAGACGCCGGAGGCTGGCAACTGCCAAGACAGGAGGTCGTATCGTGCAACGGATGGCATTGGGGCAGGGTCTGGTGACGGGTGCAATGCTCGCCGCCGCGGTTGTGATGTTCTCGGGCTGCAAGGACAAGAACGAAGGGATGACGATGGGTCGCAGCCAGTCGAGCTCGGTGGCTTACGAGGATCCTTCCTCGAGCTACTACGCTCCCGGCACGCTCAACTCCGACTCGTCGTCGGGTTACACGTACAACGACGGGTCGCAGGGAGCCAGCACGACTTCGTCCGCGGCGCTGACCGGCGGGAATCGCCACGTGGTGGCCAAGGGTGACACGCTGTACTCGATCGCCCGGGCGTACTACAACGACCAGGCGAAGTGGCGGACGATCTACGACGCCAACCGCAGCGCCATTCCCGACCCCAACAAGCTGAGCGTCGGGCAGGAACTGATCATTCCCTAAGTTGTTGCCGTTAAAGGACTTGGGCGCAGCAGCCGCGCTGCGGGCAGCGCGGCTCTGCGCCCTTCGTCTGCTTGAAGGGGGCGCGCCGGCGCAGTAGCTTCGCGGTATGGGCGACCGTCCTCTGGGCATGTCCGTGCAGTTTCTTCGCGGCGTCGGGCCGGCCCGCGCGGCGGCCTTTGCGGCGCTGGGGATCGAGACGGTCGCCGACCTGCTCGCCCACCTGCCGTTCCGCTATGACCATATTCCCAAGTCGGTGCCGATCGGGCATCTGCGCGCCGACGTGGTCGCTACGATCGTCGGCGGCATCCGCAGCGTTCGTGCGAGCCGCGGGCAGACGCGCGGGTCGATCAAGGCCGTCGTGCACGACGGCACCGGCGCCTGCCACGTGCGCTGGTTCAATTCCTCCTACCTCCGCGACAAGCTGCAGGTCGGGCAGACGATCCGGCTCACGGGCAAGGTCGAGGACGGCGACGGCAAGGCGTGTTTCGTCAATCCGGCGTACCGCCTGCTCGAGCCGGAGGAGGATCCGTTTGCGGACGATGGCGACGCGTTCGTGCCGGTCTATCCCGCGACGGCGCAGTTGAGCAGCGCGGCGATCCGGCGCGTCGTGGCGGGGGCGCTCGAGCAGGCCCTGCCGCAGATCGAGGAGATTCTGCCGGAATCGCTGCGGGCGGCGCGGCAACTTCCGCCGCGGCGGACCGCGGTCGCCCGGATGCACGCGCCGACGTCGCTGGAGGATGCGGGGGTCGCGCGGCGGCGCCTGGCGTACGACGAGTTGTTGCTGATGCAGCTCGCGATGCAGTTGCGTCGGGGGCAGATGCGCGTGGCGCGGGGGGCGCCGCGGATCACGACGACGCCGATCGTGGACGAGCGGATCCGGGCGCGGTTGCCGTTCGCGCTGACCGAGGCCCAGGAGCGGGCCGTGCGGGCGATCGCGGCTGATCTCAACAGCGATCAGCCGATGACCCGTCTGCTGCAGGGGGACGTGGGCAGCGGCAAGACCGCGGTCGCGGTTTACGCGGCGCTGACCACGATCGCGAGCCGCGGCCAGGTCGCGATGCTGCTGCCGACCGAGGTGCTGGCCCAGCAGACGTTCGAGCGGCTGACCGCGTACCTGGCGGGCAGCCGCGTGCGGATGGCCTTGTTGACCGGGGGGATGCCGCGCGCGGCGCGGGCGGAAGCGCTGACGGCGCTCGCCCGGGGCCAGATCGACATTGTGGCGGGCACGCACGCGTTGCTCGAGCCCGACGTGCACTTCCGCCGGCTCGCGCTGGTCATCGTGGACGAGCAGCACCGTTTTGGCGTTTCCCAACGGGCCCGCCTCCGCGAAAAAGGTGTCAGG